>SL_5KL_010_SEDDRAFT_10000716_pt1 | contig 21015 bp, 26 predicted proteins | sample SodLakKL_010_SED_FD_9118 | JGI IMG/M metagenome (IMG submission 9118)
AGTGTTTTATCAAATGCTTCGGGATATGTGCATAGAAACATCGGGCGGTATGTGACTGGAAATATCGAATCTGAATCCAATATACCACGTAATTCCGTAAATATCCTCATATCGCAAGTTAAACCAGTATCAACCAGAATCACATCTCTATTAAGGAATATAACCGGATTAATTGATGGTAATACAAGTATTCCAAGAAATATCGGACGATATATCACAGCCATACCCGAAGGCAATTCAACTATACCAAGAGATATCGCGGTAACTAAATCAGCATCAGGGAGTCTGATTGGTATAATTCCCCGATGGATGACACATCATATCTCATCTCAATCCAGTGTAACAGGCGGGGTATACAAAAAGATAGGCAAATGGATTAATTCGGTTGTCAGTATCATATCTTCGATACCCGAACGTATAAAACGAAGACAAGTTCATTTATGCGTAGAAGTCTGGCATGAATCGAGGTCAGTATTATTATCAGAACAGATAATGGAAGTAAAAACGGAGGTAAAACGATGTTAAAAGAAGGGGATACGGTTAGGTTAAAAGCCGAATTCAGGGATTTTGATGGTAACCTCATCAGTCCGGATGATGTAAAATTAACATTATATGACGAGAAACGGGAGGTTGTTGCTGAATATGATTTAGTGCCATTATCAGAAGGGGTATATCGTTACGATTACATCATACCTGAAAACGAAGGATCGCTTATGTATTATGAATTTAGAGGTCTTGTACACGGATTCCCAACAATAGGACGTGGTAGATTTGTGAAAGGGTGGTTGCGGTTGTGATGGATATAGATACAATCATTTCGCATCCTGAGATAGGGAAAGGAGCAGGACGTAATGTATTCCAGATTTCTGATTCTGTAGTGGTAAAAGTTCCAAGACTGTTGCTTGGTATAAAAAATCCGAAGCGTCCAAGTGCATTAAATAATCAGAGTATTAAAGAATTAGAGATATACCAGAAATGCCCGGAACGATTAAAATATCTTTTATGCCCGATTTTAAATCATTTTTATGTTGATGGTTGTGAGATACCCGTATTATTTATGCAGAAACTCGAAACGTTTGATTCATCTTATATCAGCCAGTTAAAACAACAGAAAAAAGAGTATAGAAAAAAGAAAGAGAAAGTGGTGTTATTAGAATTACTGATAAAAGATATGGGGCAAGAAGATAAATATATAAGTATATTAAAGGATATAATAGAATTATGCACCAAATATAATTTACAGAAAAATGAAGTTACTGAAAACCTTCGGAATATAGGGTATCATATTGATGAGCACGGCGAAAAACATATCAAGATTCTTGATTATGGGTATACAGGATAAAAGAGGGATTGATTCTAATGCCAGAAGAGATATCAGTAAAAGAGATTAAGGAGCATATAGAGAAGCATAATACAGAAAGGTTTCTTAAACTGATGGATTATTACAAAAGCGATCATCACGGTATTATGCACAGACCAATTATAGACCACAACAAGCCTGATAATAGGGTAGTTAATAATTTTCCGGGTTACATTGTAGATGTCAATTTAGGTTATTTTTTGGGGAAACCAGTAACCTACAATTCATTGAATGAAGAATTTATTAAAGTATTAGATGATATATTCAAGTATAATGACGAACAGGATGAAAATATTGAACTGGCTAAAGCTGCGGGAATGAAAGGAACGGCGTTTGAACTTCTCTATTTCGATGATGATGCACAACTTAGATTCGGAGTTATTGATCCCGAAAATATGATTATGGTTTATGATAACTCTATTATTCCTGAACCTCTTTATGCTATCCGTTATTGGTATGAAAACGAAGGAAAATCGTTAAAAGCAGAATTATATACCGCAGATAAGATTGTTTTTTATGAGTCGTCTTCTGGTGGGACTTTAATTGAAATCGAAGAAATGGATCATCCGTTTCAGGATGTGCCAGTAATCGAATTTTTGAATAACGATGAGGGATTAGGTGACTTTGAACGAGTTCTGACCCTTATTGATGCTTATGATTTTTCACAGTCCGATACGGCAAACGACTTTGAATATTTTGCTGATGCTTACTTGAAAATCAAGAACATGGGAGCAACAGATCAAGAAACAATTGATTCTATGAAGCGTAACCGTGCAATTCTGTTGCACGGAGATGGAGATGCAGATTGGCTTATCAAGAATCAGGATTATTCGGGTACAGAAGCTTACAAAAACAGATTGGTAGACGATATCCATAAGTTCTCAAAAACTGCAAATCTGACAGACGAAAAGTTTGCAGGTAATCTGTCGGGTGTTGCATTACAATACAAGTTATGGGGCATGGAACAGAATACTGCTCAGAAAGAACGAAAATTTAAACGTGGAATCCAGCGCCGGATTGAACTTATCTGTAATTATCTTTCTACTATTGGAACACAATATGATTGGAGAGATATTAATATTCAGTTTACACGGAATATCCCCGAGAATATTGGTGAAATCGTTGGAATCACACGGGATTTAAGAGGTCTTGTATCTGATACAACATTGCTCAGTATACTTCCGTTTATTGATGACCCCGAATATGAACGGTTGAAACTTAAAGAAGAGCAAGACGAAGTGATTGATTTAGCAGAATTTATGAAGTCGGGTGATGAAAAGGAGGATGAAGAGGAGGTATAGATTGTGGCACAAAAACAATCTGCAATTAACCACCTTATAAGAAAACATCTTCGTGAAGCAGGAGGTAATTATAGTCAGTTATCACGTGAAATAAAGTTGTATCTCGCAAAAGTATTTGAAGATTATGCAGAACCAGACGGGACATTATCTTATACAAAACTTGCAAAATATAAGCGGTTAGACCATTTAAAAGACGAAATTGATACTTATATTTCAAAACGTAAAACACTTATAGATAACACAACCCGGCGGTGTATGGGAGAAATCTATAAAAACACTTTTAAAGAAGAGATACATGGTGTAAAAGCTGTTCTTGACAGAATTCCCGGGTATAGAGAAGTTCCTCCAATTAAATTCCCAAAAGAGGCTATACAATCTGATCTTTCAGGATTAACGTTGAATGAAAGGTTGCGTGCGCATAGAGGAGATATTATCAGACGGATAAATACAGAATTAACTCAGGGAATACACAGGGGAGATCCTTATAGCACAATGGCACGGAACATCTCTGATGTTATTGAAGGGGACTTCGTTAAAGCGACTCGTATTATGCGAACAGAAGGGCATAGAGTTACTGAAGCTGCACGATATGATGTTCTTGAAAAGGTTCATAAAGACACTCCCTATAAAATGATGAAAAAATGGGTATCTTCAAGAGATGAGCGAGTTAGAGGATATCCCGGCGGTAAATATCCAAACGCCATCGCCAGACACGATTTAATGGATAAACAAACGGTTCCTATTGATGAAGATTTTTACAACGAGAAAACAGGAGGTAAAGGCCCTTATCCCGGTGCATTAGGGGTGGCTGAAGATGATATTAACTGCAGGTGCACAGTAGTGTATACAACAGTGATTGAGGATAAAGAAGAAGTAGTAGTGTCGGATGATGAACCAGTGCTGGTTGAACCAGAACCCGATATGAAAGAATAAAAGAATTAAAAGATTTAATTATTTGAATGGAGAAGAAACCATGCCAAAAGATAAGGATTTGAAGCATCTCTCAGGGAGAGCGTATCGAGTAGCGAAAATAAAAAAGTTTGTAGATCAACGCAAGAAAGCTAAACAAAAAGCTAAGAAGAAGAAATAGGTTTATATATTAGGGAGGTTAATATACAACCATGACACAGAGTGATACTGACTCTGGGGCTGATGCTACCAAAACAGGAGCACAGAACCAACAGGAGCACGAGTCAAAAGATGAGGCAGTAGATACAGTAACTCTCTCCAAAGAGGAACTTGATAAAAAACTCCAGACTGAATCCGATAAACGGGTCACAGAAGCTCTTAAAACGGCAAAAGCTAAGTGGGAGTCGGAGTTTAAAAAGAAACTCGAAGAAGAGAAAAAAGAAGCTGCCAAAATGTCCAAGTTATCGGAAGAGGAGAAACACCGGGTTCTACTTGAAAAAAGAGAAAGAGAACTCGAAGAAAAAGAAAGACGGTTGCTTATTCAGTCACTAAAACTTGAATCAGTGAAGATTCTTGAAGATAAGAAACTTCCAGCTTCATTTGTGGATTGGCTTATAGGATCCGATGCAGACGAAACGTATGCGAATATCCAAGCATTTGAGAAGGCTTTTCAAGAAGCGGTTCAAAATGAAGTGCAGAACCGGCTCCCAAAAAGAATTCCAAAGGTAGGGGATTCCAAGAAAGAACACCCCGGAGCAACCTTTGATGCCCAGATACGCAAAGCTGCCGGGCGTAAATAAGTATCTGGTAATTCAGATGTGAAAAAATGACTTTAATCCAATATGGCGCGAAAATGACTACAGAAGTCGATGCAGCGCCATTAATTCCCGAAGAAGTGGCACGCGAAGTGATAAACGGAATTACAGAAGGTAGTTCTGCTCTTTCTTTATTCAGACAGTTGCCAAGGATGTCTTCAAGATCATATAGGATGCCTGTTCTTGATTCTCTTGGAAGTGCTTCATTTGCAACAACAGTAACATCCAGCGCATCAACTCCGAATACAAGTCCGTTTTCGGGGAAATTGTCTGATGATCTTACTCAGTTGGATGGCGTGCCTGCACAGAAGAAAACCCACCAGATGCAGTGGGCAAATGTGTGGATTGTTGCAGAACCGCTTGCTATCATTCTTCCAATTGCGGAGGATGTTCTTGATGATGCAGAATATCCTATTTGGGATGAAATTCGTCCACGAATCATTGAAGCATTCCACCAGAAGATTGATGACGCAATTATATGGGGCAATGACCGTCCAGTTTCGTGGCCAATCGGTGTTGTTCCGGGTGCAATTGCGCTTGGACAGTCAATAGAAGAGAATGATACCACAGGCAACGTAGATATCGCAGATGATATCGCAGATACTATGGCTATCCTTGAAGGTATTGGATATAACCCCTCTGGTTTCATTGGTGCTATCCAGATGAAGAACCGGCTCAGGAAATTAAGAGATACAAATGATGCTCTTCTGTTCCAGCCTTCATTACAGGCAGGCACTCCATCAACTCTCTATGGACTTCCAATTAACTTCCCGAAGAACAACGTCTTTGATCCCACCACAGCACTAATGATTTGTGGGGATATGGATAAAGCAGTTTATTCTGTAAGACAGGACATGACGTTCAAAGTCTTCACAGAAGGCGTTATTCAGGATGATCAGGGCGCTATTGTCATGAACCTGATGCAGAACGATATGGTTGCGCTCCGTGTGACTATGCGGCTCGGGTGGGCTGTTCCAAACCCGATTCATAAATTAAGACCAGATAGGACTACAACGTTCCCGTTCTCCGTATTGACCCCAGAACCATGATTGGATGTGTATGCATCCTATCATATACATTTAGGAGGTAACAACAATGCCCGGAGAACTTGAAATGTATGCGTGGAAGACTAAAAACGCCGTAGCTTCTGCTCCTGCTCAATCAGATAATGATGAGGGGATGGATGTCAGAGGATTTTATTCACGCGGTCAATTGGTAGCTATTGCATACAGAAGAGAAGTGTATGACGGAGAGTTCAAATGGTTTTTATCGATTCTTGATAAAGAATTACTCCATTGGAAACAACGCCGTCATACACGGTATTTAAGAGAACACCCGTATGGTCCCGATGAAAATTTAGTATCAATTGAAGAAGTTACAGTATCAGAACTTGAAACACTTATTACAGAACTTGGAAACGAAATAACAACTGCATATATAGGCCCAACAGTGGTAGGCGATCCTGTATTGTTATTTACAGGAGAAGAACTACAGGTTGTATTCAGCGCTGAAATGAGTGATACGCCCACTCTTGCAGGATGGTATTATATCATAGATGCAGGGACTCCGCAAGAATTTGCGGCAGTAGAACGTGATGGCGCCGCAACCGAACAATACAATTTCACTATTGACGATCCTATTCCTGAATATGATGAAGTTGTTGAAATTGGTTACAATTTCTTGATAGGTGATACTGAAACCGCAGCCGGTGCTGCATTAGGGCTTCTTTTCGGAGTGGGGGTTGATAACCAGCGTGCTGAACCGCCTACGATTGAAGCGCTTGCAGTGAATAATGCTGGAAACACCATCAGAGTTACATGCAGTGAAGCGATGGCTGATCCTATTGGAAAACATGCTCAATTTTCGTTTACACAGGACGGAGAAACTCGGGCATTATCAGCCGCAGCACGACAGCATGATGATTTCACTCTTCTGTTGCTAACTGTAGATGGCACTCCTATTCCTGATGGAGCAGTAGTTACCCTTGATGTGTTGGCAGGCCCAACAGACTACATTATGGCGAATGTAGGTAATGGATATCTGAGAGAAGAACTCGACGTAGCTGTTCAGAATACATCCATGATTCCGGCTCCTGTTAATGCAGCAACTAACGTAGCTGGTACAACCATTACGATAGCCTTCCAGAAGGACATGGCAGACCCAGCAGGGAAACATGCTGAATTTGGATATGCGATTGAAGGAGGAGAAGGTCAAGCATTCGGGGCTGCTGCTCTCGTTGAAGGAACTCCTAACCAGATAGTTCTTACCTGTGCTGGCGATTTACCAGTTTATGGTGAAGAAGTCACTGTTAGTTATACAGTGGGTACAGTCACCGCAGAAGATACAGGGATACTTGCTTCATTCGAAGACTTCCCGGTTATTAACGAACTGGAAGAGCCACCTGTATTAGCTGATGCTGAAACAGATGCCACTACAATGATTCTTGAATTTGATAAACCTATGAGTGATCCAGCTGGACATCATGCTTTGTTCACATTCCGAAGAAACGCAGACGATCCAAAAACAGTGGGTGCTATCGCTCTTCATGAAACAGATACTACCAAGTTTGTGCTAACATCTCTTGAAGAAGCCCCTGCATATGGGGAAACAATTGATGTAACATACGTAGGAGCAACCAGAGTAATTACATCTGAAGATGGCGGTATTCTAGATTCATTCGCAAATGAGGGAGTTACAAATAACGTGCCTCAGTGATGGAGTTAAACAATGACAGACGGATTGTTAAAAATGCAAATGCTTGACTGGATCAACGGATACTGTAACCAGAAGTTTGATATCGATGATTTGCCTCCGGCAATCGAAATGGTATTGAATAGAATGCTGGAATCAGTATCTAATGTTCCAGCAGGCGTTGCATCACAATCTGCAGGAGGGTTAAGTATATCATATATGGGGGTCGATACAGGAGGATTAAGAGAAGTTGAAAAACTTCTTGCTCCCTTTGTTAAAATGAAGGTAAAATAAGAATCGGGGTGTGATGATGGCTGCAAAAGTTGAAGATAAAAACGAAATCCCGGAACTACTTAACCGTATGAAGCAGTTATCATCACATCATGTGGAAATTGGAGTATGGGGACAACCCGGTGAAGAGAGTATTCTTATGATAGCATCTGTCCATGAGTTTGGAGTTCAGATAGAAGTAACCCCAAGAATGCGGGCATTTCTTCACCATATCGGTATCCATCTTAAAAAAGACACTACCCATATCAATATTCCTGAACGTTCATTTATCAGGGCGGGATTTGATAGCAATAAAAGAGATATTACGCAATTAGTAGACCGCCTGATTGAAGATGTCATTTTTGATAAAATATCTGTTCCCACGATGTTTGAATTGATAGGAGCAGAAATTGTGGGGATGATTCAGGAATATATGACTGATTTGAGAGATCCGCCAAACCATCCTGTAACAATAGATAGAAAAGGTAGCAGTAATCCCTTAATCGACACCGGGCGGATAAGAGGCGCTATAGCGTGGAGAGTGGTGCAATCATGAGTGTAATGAACTTTAAACCGAATTTTAAGACGTTTAAAACAGCATTCTCCATAATAACAACTGAACCGGGACATTATGACCAAACACAAGGAGGAATATGGGTTCCCGGCGATGAAATTGTTTCAGAGGTTATGGGAATTATTGTTCCACTTACAACCGATGATTTGAAATTTGAAGAGGGGGGTATACTTACAAGAGCAGACATTAAGGTTTTCTATAAAGAACCATTGGAGGCAGATACAGAAATAGAATATGAAGGTCGCAGATACAGAATACATCATACAGTAAGTTACAACCATCATGCAGGGTTCTGGGAATGTATAGCAAGGAGAGTAAGTGCAGATGATTGATTTAGAAGGTATTCAAAACTGGATTATTCACAAATTATGGAAATATTGTGATGAAATCCCAATAGTTCCGCAGAATACGTCTGCTCCGCGTCCTAATTATCCATTTATAACCTATAATTGGATTGTTCCATATAGTCCGGGATCTCATAATGCTGCATATATTGGAGAGATTGTTACAGAACAGGGCAAAGACTGGTTTAAAGAAACCCGGCTGGATCACCCGATGATGACATTATCTTTCAATTCGTATGCCAGAGATCCGGGAACAACCGAAGAACTCATTTTTAAACCGTATCAGTTTTTTTCTTTTGATTATCGGTTTGAATTACGACATGCTGGAATTGTAGTAACTACAATAACACCCATACAGGATAGAACAACCCTTCTTGAAAGTATGCAGTATGAACGGCGTCTCGGATTTGATGTGAGATTAAGGACATTAAGCGAAGTATCGGGGTTGAAACATTTAATAGAAACTGGAGAGGTGGATGTTGAGGTGGTTACTGGTGGATGAACAAGAACAAAATATATTGGATTTGGATAATCCGATGACAAGAAGGGAATGCGAATTATATAGAAAACTTGCAAGCCAAAGGATATATTCAACAGAAATAGCAATACAAAAATTAACTAATCGTATTGATGAGAGATTTGATAAAATTGAGGTTCAATTTTCGGATGCATTGCACAGACAGCGTGGTGAGCGATGGATACTGATTGTATCCATGCTCGGTGTTATCGCAACCCTGATTGGTGTTATCGTTGGACGATACATTGATTTAGGAGGAGCAGTATGATGAATATAAGAAACATTGGAGGAAAAAAGAATGAGTGATGTTAATATAGTAATCACCCGTGAAACGGCGGCAGTTTCTCAATTGGGGTTCGGTATCCCTCTTATTGTGGGTGTTGGCGGGGCAGAACCATATACTGAATGGTATGGGCCTGAAGATATAACCAGTGAGTATGGTGCAGAAGTCGTGAATATGGCTAATGTATTGTTTTCACAACGCCCGCGTCTAAGAAAAGTTGCAGTTGTTGGGTTTGACAGTTTTAGCCCGGTTATTGCTGGACTAAACGCTCTTATTACAGAAGAGAATGATTGGTATTTCCTGCTTTGTCAGGATAGGGTAGTGGAAAATACAAGGCCGTTGGCTGCATGGGCAGAATTAAATGGGAGACTGTATTTCACAAGCCCGACTGCTGATGTTGCAGCTACAATTACCTTAGCTGAACAAACTGAGTTTGAAGATAATGAATATTCAGTTATTCTTTATCATGACGAACCTTCCCACTACCCTGATGTAGCATGGGTAGGAAAATGTGCGCCAACAATCCCGGGCAGTATTACGTGGAAATTCAAGACTTTTACGGGACAGGTTCCTGCATCACTGACAACAGCTCAACTTGATGATTTGCATGCAGCAAATGTTAATGCCTATATCCGCAGAATGGGTATGAATATAACCAGTGAAGGCAAAACTACAAGCGGTGTTTATATCGATGTTGTTCGTGGAACTGATTGGTTAAGATCAAATATTGCGCATAGAGTGCAAAAATTACTTACCGTATCACCAAAAGTTCCGTATGACAACCCCGGAATTGCATCGGTTTTGTCCGAAATAAAAGCCAGTTTACAGGAAGGAACCGCGAACGGACTTATTGCAAGAGATGCCGATGGTAATGGTATATGGACTGTATCAGCCCCGGACAGAGCAGATATTGATCCTGCAATTGTAGAAACAAGAGTATTACCAGACATTACATTTGAATGCACTTTTTCGGGTGCTGTTCATGGTGTAGATGTTGCCGGGGTAGTTAGGATATAAGGGTGAACCAAAATGAGCGTAAAATCATATGATCCACTTGAAGACATCTTGGTTTATGGTGGAAGGACGATAACTGGATTTGCCGATGGAACTTTCATTACTGCTTCCAAACTGGAACGCAAATGGGAAACGCACGTTGGAGCCCACGGAGAAGTTACTCGGAGCCGCAATAGGCATCCTGTGGGACAAATAACGTTTACACTTCATCGGTCAAGTCCAGATATCGATTATCTCATCGGTAAAATGAACAGCAACGATATTGATGTGTGTAATGTTGTATCACGCAACACAAAACAGATTACTGCAGGTGGCAGTCAAGCATGGATAGCTGAATTCCCTGAATTCCAATCCACATCGGGCGATGATGTGCCAGAATTTGAATTCGTTGTTGAGGTTGCAGACTTCGAAATGAAATAAGAGGTTAATACATGGAAGAGAAAAAACAAGATATTCGAGGGGTGGAATATACCTTCAAAAAACTTTCGTCACGTGAATGGGCAAGACTTCGAGATAGAAGTAAGAACCAGCGTACAGGACATCTTATCGAAGAGAAATTTATGGATGAAGTGTTGGAACACGTTGTTATAGATCCTAAAGTTAAAATGGATGATATTGATTTCGCGCTTGCGGAGGAGATAGTGAACGCGGCTGCTTCCTTTTGTATCGGGAGAACAGAATAGGGGAAAAACATACTATATCCGTAAAGCGCGGGAAAACTGGTATATTTGGAGGCTTGTATTGAGCGAAACAAATATTACCTATTCTGATGCCGTATCAATGGATATAGAAGAAATTAAAGAAGCAAATGCAGCATTGGACGTTAAGCTGGAAGAACAAAAAAAATCGTTAAAAAGGGCAAAAAGAGGGAGAGGTAGGCGCCGATGACATTACGTTCATTAACAACCACCATTGTATTCCGGGATCAGGCATCGTCTGCATTAACGGGTCTTGATAGCAAAATAGATGATATTCGTGATAATGTAGGTGAAACCGGAACCGAATTCTCCAATCTTTCTTCAGAAACTACTGCGTTTGCTGATGCTGCAACAACTGATATACAAGATGTTTCAGATGAAGTCGATGTTCTAAAAGAGAAAACCGAAGAAACAGTAGATGTTACAACAGACGCCACAGATACAGGTGCTGTTGGGTGGGGTGTTCTTGCAGGAGCAGTAGCAGGAGCAACAGCCGCTTTAGAACTGTTTGTTCGAATGAATCAAGATATGTTTGAGTCTGCAGAACGAACAGCATATATAACGGGGTTGCTTTCAGAAGAAGTCCGTGAATTAGCGGTTGAAATGTCAGATGCCACATTTCCACTTAATGAAGCATACGGATTAATGCACCTTGCAGCACGACAGGGGATTGAAAGTGAAGACGCATTACGCAATTATGCTTTGTATTGGGATATGGTGGGTGATGCTTCGGGTGAATCTTCATTAAAACTTGCTGAATCAAGTATTGCATTACGAGCAACAGGGATTGCTGCAGGAGAAGAAGAACAAGCGCTTGCAGCATTTGGTTATGTTATTACGTCTACATCTCAGGATATAGGAACTTTCCTTTATAACCTTGAACGTTCACATTCTGAACTTGATGAATTAGGGTTTGGAATTAACGAAGCGGCGGCACTGGTTGGGGTATTTGAGGAAGAACTCGGAGTATCCGCAATAACAGCACGGTCTAAATTTAGAGAAGCGGTCCGTGAAGCAGAAGGAGATTTAGGTACATTTTATGAAACATTAGGAGTTTCAGAAGAAGTATTCCAAGAATACGTTGAACGGGTAGAAAGTTCAAGCACTGCAATACAGGATTTAGCTGATATTCATGCCGCATCCCGGACATCAGCACAACGATTACAGGCAGAAGTAACCAATCTTACTCATCAATATGGTGCTCATTTTCTCCCGATAATTGATATGGCTATTCCCGCATTAATGGGATTAACAACAGTTTTGGGTATTGCGGCGGCAGGAAAATTCCTTGGAGCAAAAGCAGCACTTACATATGGGGTTGCAATAGCCGGTGCAACTCTTCCATTATGGGCTATTATTGGAGCTGTTGTAGCTGTAGGTGTTGCTCTTTATCTCCTCTGGACACGGGTAGATTGGTTCCGTGAAGGTGTTCTCAATGTTGTAGATCAGGTTAAAGCAGGATGGGACTTTCTTACTGAAGGTATAATGTCTGCATGGAGCGAACAACGCGGGTTAATTGGAGGAATAGCCCGATTATACGAGTTCTTAAAAGATGTAGCAATAGCTGCATCTCAACTTATAGGTGGTGCAGTAAACTACCTTATCGAGGCTTGGCGTGAAGGAGAAGGGATTCTTGGCACTACTTTGCGGCATATAACGACTAATTTCATGATGGCAATGGAATTTATAGTCGGGATATTAAAAGTTGCAGGAGCACTTATTTGGGCTATATTTACCGGAGATATTGAACCTCTTCGTGCAGCATGGGGCGAATTAACAGGCAATATTTCTGCCAGATGGCGTGAAATGACTGATAATATTGTGGATTGGATATCAAACATAGATTTAGTCGATATAGGCAGAAATATTATAATGGGATTGGCTCAAGGGTTGTGGAGCGGTATACAGTATATTGAAGAAGCTGTTGCAGGTGTCCGGTCTTCGATTGTAGATGGTATAAAAGGGTTTTTTGGAATATCGTCACCATCCACACTTATGGAAGAATATGGTATAAATATGGCTATGGGACTTCAATTAGGACTTGAAACTGAAAGTAAAAGTCTTATTGCAGACATTTTACAGACAGGTATAAGGATGCCCGACACTTCACATCCTGCAACCGGGGTTCCAATCCCTTCAAGAGATGATGCAATAACATCCTCTGGTATGGCTGCAGGAAAACCCGGCACTGGAGGGGTTAGTCCTGTTATTAATATCCATATTGAGGGTGTTGGGAAAGACGCAGAAGAGATTGCCGATGCCATTGATAGAAGAATGAGGCAAACATTCAGCCAGTGGTTTGACAGATATTTTGGAGGATGATATGGCGTTAATTCCGACACCACATGGTTTACCGAGGCGATTGCCGTTTTCATTCATATATTCTACAATTGATCTTGTATGGATAGAATTAGATGTAGTTTCAGAAATACACCCCAAAATGGAGGGGACTGTATCAGAACACCCGATAGAAGGCGGCGAAATAGTTGTAGATCATGTCTTTAATCGACCAACAGAAATAAAATTAAACGGGGTTATAGCAGGCCCACATGCTCCACAGGCACTTGCTACACTCCAGCGTTGGATGAATGAAAATCATCTGGTTCATTATTATGGGCGTCCTCATGCTTTTAGAGAATATATTATTAAGGAGTTTACTACTTCTCATGATGTTCAGATAGGAGATGGTTTCAGATTTGCAATGGATTTACATCAGTTAAAGATTATTCGTCCTGCTCCACATCCTCTTTTTGGGGCTGATCCCGGATCTAACCCCGGTGGTGTGCAAACAGTAATATCACAAGCCAGAACAATTATTGATAAAGGACGGCAACAAATGGTTATAAGGTGATTCAGTATGGATAAAAGACGGTATATTAGAGTAAATAAAACTGCAATCCCCTATCGTGCTGTTATTGAATTCCCTGATACTGACTATATTATGGTATTTTATTATAATTCAATCGGGGATTTTTTTACTATTGATTTAATAGGACATAAAGGTGTTAGTATATATGGAGAAAAAATAACATACGGGTATCCTTTATTCCAAACAGCACGATTACAGGCTCCACAAGTGCCGTCTTCTCTTTACATTATCCCGTATGATATAGGGCATAAATCAACCCGTGTAGGATGGGACGATCTGGGAGAAAACGTGTTTTTGTATGTAATGACTCCAGAAGAGTATGAGAAAGGAGAATTCTGATGACAAAAGGTGCGTTCTGGCAACGGGAAATTAAACTGGTAGTAGAATTCTATTATTTTTCTGATGCAGATATGCGAGCCCCAATTGCTACAAGATCACTTTATATACGCACCCCTGATTTTATTTTGGAATTCTCCAACAAAGACTATGAAATCCAGTTTCGTACAGAAGTCGCACGGAGAAGAAATAGAGCTGATGTAGAATTATTCAATTTAAGCGATGATACAGTAAATAAACTTAATTTGCCTACTCCTATAACAGCGGCATGGCAAGTAACCCCAAAAGGAGGATGGCAAAAACAGGCATATCTTCATGCTGGATATCAAAATGATACTGGAGTATTGATATATGGGACAGCATTTCATGATAAAACATTTCGAGACGGCGTAAATAAAATAACATCAATTACGATAGACGGAATTTCACCCAGCGGATTTATAAATACACCTCTTACTAAGACATGGGGCGCGGGAGTTAAAGCTTCAGAAGTGATTCGAGATATTGCCGAGATGATTGGATTTAGAACTCATTTTTTGGGAGACGCTCTACAGTACGATAGAGTATTTGAATATGGATGGTCTATACACGAGAATAGCGCCGATCTCGCAATAAATCATATAGTCGTAGTAGAAATGAGTGCATATCATGGGATCGATTTTATTCAAAGTGAACGATTACGGCATCAGTGGGGCCATTTTAACTTATTCGTGTTTACATCTCGTTCTCCTCTTCATTTTGGAGAAGCACACACGCCTCCAATCCACATAAGCCACGAACATGGTTTATTACAACCTCCAAGTTTTACAGTGGTTAGTTTTGGGGGCGATGACTGGTATTATCGTATGGAATTTGAAACAATGTTGGATTATAGATTAACTCAATGGCGGGAGGTTTATATAGAAAGTCCTACGCATACGGGATATCACAATATAACAGAACTCCGGCATATTTGCACGGGGCACGAATACGTATCTCGGGTTACTACACGCACAGGAGGGAGAGAAGACTAATGCCCGGCGATGCTTTTTATGACTTAATGGATCGCCTATTAGAGGAGCGAGTGGGACAGATCCATACCTCTGTGATAGGAGAGGTTATCCAAGTTCGCGCCACCGGGAACCTTGATATCCAACCGATTCATCCGGGGTATCCTCGATTGATTCACGTTGCTGTAATCACGCCGCCAGAGAATTTAGTACCTGCGGGTTATCTCGGATATCGATCTATTGGAGGAGACGCTGAATACAAGGAGGGGGATATTGTATTGGTATCATTTACAGAGCGGTCAAGAACAGGCGAAACCCTGAAAAAGCACGGTCTTGAGGACGGGGTTGTAGTGGGGAGATTATCATGAAGCAGGAGAAATACACATTATTATTGAACGACGGCGGTGATTTGGAGCTGGATGGTGAACAGAACCTTGTTTTGGTTGTGGGAGCCGAAGAGATAAATCAAAATATTCGACTGTTATTAAGCACTGCTCAGGGAGAATGGTTTTTAAACACCAATCACGGAACAGATTATGCAGCAATATTAGGCGAAAACTGGCCCGAAATAGAAGATATTGTCCGGCATATTATTACTGAAGGATTAAAACAGGAATCAAGAATAAAAGAGATTATTGAGCTTAATCTTGATTTCAGTTATGAAACGAGAATATTAAATATCCAGTTTACGGTTGATATTAAAGAAGAAATCATTACAGGCAGTGCGGAGGTGTCAATATGACAGGATATGGATTATTACCAGAGGGATTCAGGAGAAAACGATATCCCGACATTATTGTATCGAAACAAGCCCTTGCACGCAGTTTATTCGGTGAAAACATTAATTTAGAAGAATCTTCACCATTGGGGCTGTTTATTCGATTAAATGCGTGGGAAGAAGCGGCAATATGGGAATTAGCTGAAAAAGTCTATTATTCGGCGTTTGTAGGATCAGCCGAAGGCGTGACATTAGATTGGGTTGCTCAATATATTGGTATTGAAAGAAGAGCAGCACAAAGAGCAACCGGGATTGTTACATTTGAAGGTGCAGCAACAACAGTTATTCCTGAAGGAACACTTGTTTCTACTCCGGGCGGTGTCCGGTTTTCCACAACAGAAGAAGTCATTATTCCAACATTAGGGGAAATAGAAGCCGGAATAATTGCTGTTGATTCAGGAGTTGTTGGCAATGTCCCTCAAGATACGATAACTATAATCGTAAATCCAATTTCAGGGGTTAATACTGTTACGAATACAGAACCTACTTCTGGTGGTCGTGGAATAGAAACCGATTCGGAGTTTCGAGAACGATATATCCGATCTATTGCGAAAGGAGGAGCATCAACAATAGATAGTATCCGGGCTTCAATTCTTGAATTAGATGGTGTCCGGGGTTGTTTTGTTGTTGTGAACAATACTGATGGAGTGGTTGATAGTAGACCCCCACATTCATTCGAAGCCTATGTATTAGGCGGTGATCATGAAGAGATAGCATTAACAATTCTGCGAACAAAAGCTGCAGGAATCCAGACACATGGAGATATTACTGAAACAGTCGAAGATTCCGCAGGACAACCGCGTGATATCAGTTTTACTGAAGGAACAGAAGTTAGTATCACCGTTGATGTAACTTTAACCGTAACTCCTGCATTTCCACCAGATGGACTCGATTTGGTGCAAACAGAAATTGTTAAATATATCGGGGGAGAAGATGCAGATGGAACCATATATATGGGATTATCTATGGCGCAAGACGTTATTCATTCACGGGTTATCAAGGTAATATACGGGGCTGCCCCGGGTATTAGTGATATGATTGTTGGACTCAATGGGAATGAAGCCAATGTCGTTATAGATATAGGAGAGGTTGCAGTAGCTGATCATACGGATATAACTATAGGTACATAACAATGACTGCCACAGAACGAATGATTAGACGGCTTCCAGACGTTTATTCCAAGTTATCTGACTCGAATATTGAATGGTTATTATCGCTTCCGGGCGCTGAAATTAATGGAATAAATGCTGCTCTTGAATTAACAGAATTATGGCGCAATATCGATGTTGCAGAAGGTGCAACCCTTGATTTAATTGGATACAATATTCAACAATGGCGCGGGGCGGCGTCTGATCCTGTATACAGAATCCTTATTAAATCAAAAATCATCAGTAATATGAGTGATGGTAGTATAAATACCATTATTTCTGCGTTATCTACTGTTCTTGGTATAGATCCTTCTGAAATTATTATAACAGAATTGTATGAATTAACACCACCTGAACCAGCAGCAATAAGTATCGAGATTGATCCTGAAATTCTTCTTGAAGCTGGAGTTACATTCAATCAGACCGCAGCAATTGTATATAGAATGATCGCTGCAGGAGTCAGACTTGATTTTTTCAGTGAAGGAACGTTTGAATTAAGTAGTTCATATGATCCAGCCCCGACAGATTATGAATTTGATGATGAAGCGGGCTTTAATGGATTAGATACGAATGAAGACCCACTTGATACAGGTGGATGGTTTGGCTGGTTGTATTCACCTGCAGACGAACCAGAATTACCAATTTAGAGGAGAAACGAAACAATGACATGGAATGAAGAATTACCTGAATGGGACGAACCGGGAGCACGACCACCTGCAGGAAAAATAACTGGTGGATGGGAACCAGAAGAAAAACCGCCTGCAGGATGGTTTAATTGGTTATTTAACCGCGCTTATGAATGTTTAGCCGAATTAAGAGAAACCTTAGAAGGGAATGCCGGACAGGTATTGATTGCACAAGGCGCGGGAAATGCTCCTGAATGGCAGAATTCTTCAGAGATACCAACAATTGCCAGTATTATATCTCATGCAACCGATACCCAACCGTTAAGCAATACACACACCCGACAGTTGAGTGCATCTAGCGTATCTAGGGCATCTGGGTTTAAATCCCAAGTTAATGCGTCATTCGATTGTATTGCATCAGGACAAGAATCTCAAGTAAACGCATCAACGTCTTGTGATGCAACAGGATATAGGTCTCAGGTAAACGCATCGNATCTGGGTTTTGCTTATGGGGACTGTTCACAGACAAATGTATCTGAGGTTTCAGCTACAACCGGGGGTAATGCACAGGTTAATGCCTCCCGTTGTACAGTAAATGCCGACTCGTGGAGTGTTGCCGGGGGATATGCAACAGTGGGGGGTGTATCCACAGCTAACCGTAAGTGGCATATCTTCTCCGAAACAGGCAATATCCAGATTGCGGGAACTTTAACGTCCAGCCATACATTTACCGATTATGCTGAATTTTTCCCTAATTTAACGGGATCTGAAATTCCAATTGGAACTCCTCTTGTGGTTGATGTAGGAGGCGCTGATGGTTACGGAGTCCGACCAGTTCAACCCGGGGACGTGATAGAAGGAGTAGTGTCTGAAACGGCAGCAATCCGGCTTGGGGATACTCCATTCACTTGGGCCAAACGATTCGTGCAAGATGAATGGGGGCGTCCGATAATAGAAGAAATAGAGGTTTATGAGGACACCTCAGAACGAGTAAAAGACGGGGATAAAGGAAAAAGTAAGGAACGTGCTACAAAACAAATTCTAACTCAACGAGAAAACCCTGTATATAATCCTGATATTAAAAATGTTCCACGGTCAGATCGTAAAACTGAATGGACATTAATGGGGATGCTTGGACAGGTATATATGCGGATATCTCCTGATGCAGAACCCGGAGATTATTTGAAAGGCGGAGAAGGTATTGCAATTGTATCAGAAAATAAAACGAATGTGAAACTCTTGAAAATTATAGGTGAAGAAACCGGATACAATATCGGATTCTGTTTATTGAGGTAAGATAATGTCGAGATTAAACGCCTCTAATTTCGGGTTTTCTACCCTTTCTGCGGCTATAACCATTACTGATACTGATATTTTAGTTGAAGATGCTTCTGAATTTCCTGCTCCTCCATTCAGGGCAGTTATCCGAGAAGACGATATTGTAGAAGTTGTTGAAGTGATATTTGTATTAGGGAATCTCCTTCAATGTATAGATTTAGTTAATCGGGGGTTAGAGGATACAAGTATAGCAGCATTTAATGAAGGCGCTTTTATCGAAAATACGTTTACCGCAGGGTGTCATACAGAACTGGCGTATATCGGGCATGGTCACGGGAACATCAGTAATACCGGAGAGATTGGAACTGTTGAAGGATTGCCTCTCATTACGGGAACCGGGGGGTTATTACAGACAGGAGAATTTGGTACTGCTTCAGGAATGTTCTGCGAAGGCGATGATGCTAGATTATCTAATAATGTAAGAACGAATACACGGAATATAATAAGTGTTGCATCAAGCACTACTGATGCTTTATTGGCATTAGATGCTACAACAAATGCAGGAATTGATGCTACATTATTAAGCGGTTCTATTGCTTCAAATGCTGCAAACAGATATTTTATGAGATTTTTTGGAACGGGGGATTCTTTAAATTTCGCGGTTAGTACGAACGGGACTCTTCAAGTAGGTGACATACCAGTTGCTCGGATATCAGGAACGTTAGGTGTATCAAATGGGGGAACTGGTATGGCGTCATATACGGCAGGTAGATATCTCCGTGCTGCTGGCACTACATCATTAGAAACCCGGACACCTGCACAGGTATTAGCTGACATAGGAGCGGCTGCCGCAACTCATTCCCATTCAGAAATTGACGGGCTAAAATCTCATGCGACCAATACTGGATCTACTTCAAACACACATCGCCGTGTAGTAATAGCATCAGAAGGTTCAGAAGCATCGGGGAATAGATCGGCTGTTATTGCATCAGAAGATTCAGAAGCATCAGGGATTAGAAGTGCGGTAATTAATTCCAATTTATGTTGGGCTTCGGGTAGTGATTCCCTCATATTAAATGCAACAAGAGTTCGTAGTAGTGTAGTTGGTTCAACTGCTGGAGGGTGGAATACTACTGGAGATATTCTTACGTCAAACAGAAAATGGACACTTGATGGGGGAACAGGTAATATAGCGACTGCAGGTTCATTATCTGAAGGCGCATCTTTTTCTGATTATGGTGAATTTTTCCCAAATATTACAGGGGAAGAAATACCACCGGGAACACCTCTTGTAATTGATATAGGTGGTGAAGAAGGGTTCGGGGTGCGTCCTGTTCGTGAAGGTGAATTTATCGAGGGTATAGTATCGGAAACGGCAGGCATCAGACTAAACGATACTCCATTTACGTGGTCAAAACGATATCTGACGGATGAATGGGGAAAACAGATTACAGAAGAATATGATGTCGAAACAGAAGAAGTAGTAAGAGAAGATGATGAAACTCGTATACCTTCAGAAAGAAGGATACGATTACCAGTAGAAAACCCCGAATTTGACCCCGGAAGAGAGAATATTCCGCGATCTGAACGCAAATCAGAATGGACTCTCATGGGGATAGTCGGACAAATGTATATCAGGGTTGAGAAGGGAGTAAAACCGGGAGACCACTTGATTGGAGGAGATAGTATTGCAGTAAAATCAGATCGACCAACGAACATAAAATTATTGAAGATTCTTCAGGAGAAGAAAGAATACAATATAGGATATTGTTTCAGAGGATAAGGAGGATAATAAAATGGTATTTGAAGGTGTTGCGCTTGTAGGGGCGGTATCTCTTCTTATAGAGAGAGTAGTTGAAATCATGTCCCGGGCCATTCCCGGGTTACAGAACATAAAAATCGAAGGATTAAACCCTGAAATGATAATTTCATTAATTATCAGCGCGGGAGTCGTATTTGCATTAGGGCTCGACATTCCGGCAATGTTTTTCGGGGTAGAAATGGATTATGGCATGGGATTAATTATCAGTGCATTGCTTTTTTCAGGAGGGAGCAATATAGTTCATGATGTTATTGATGCAATAAAATCGATATCCAGATAACCTTTTTTTAGGACCCCAAACTTTTATTATGTTACAACCCCTTACTACTATTGTAGTAGAATCACTACAGGAGAGGAGAGTTATGGATGAAAAATGGGAACAACATGCCGCAA
>SL_5KL_010_SEDDRAFT_10000717_pt1 | contig 20963 bp, 33 predicted proteins | sample SodLakKL_010_SED_FD_9118 | JGI IMG/M metagenome (IMG submission 9118)
CCGCAGCGCGTGCGCAAGCCCGAGGCGGGCCACTTCGCCCGGGCCGGGGTCGAGGCCGGCCGCGGCGTGTGGGAGTTCCGCCTGGATAAGGGGCAGCGGGCCAGCGACGAGGAGATGCCGGAGACCGGCGCCTCCATCGACGTCGACGGCTTCGAGGCCGGCCAGAAGGTGGACGTCACCGGCACCAGCAAGGGCCGGGGCTTTGCCGGCACGGTTCGCCGCCACAACTTCCGGGCCCAGCGCAACACCCACGGCAACTCGAAGTCGCACCGGGTGCCGGGTTCCATCGGTCAGTGCCAGAGCCCCGGGCGTGTGTTCAAGGGCAAGAAGATGGCCGGGCAGATGGGCAACCGGCGCGCCACCATCCAGAACCTGGAGGTCGTGCGCGTGGACAGCGAGCGCAATCTGCTGCTCATCCGGGGCGCGGTCCCCGGGGCCATCGGCAGCGACCTGATCGTCCGTCCGGCGAGCAAGGCGTAAGAGGTGACAGGGGGAGCCATGGAGCTCAAGCTCAGTAACGAAAAGGGCGAAGCGGCAGGCCAGCTCGAGGTCTCGGATCCAGACCTTCGACGCGCCGTTCCGCGAATCGCTCGTCCACCAGGTGGTCACCGCCCACCTCGCCGGGGCGCGTGCCGGTACCAAGGCACAGAAGACGCGCAGCGAGGTCGCCGGCGGTGGCAAGAAGCCCTGGCGTCAGAAGGGCACGGGCAACGCGCGTGCCGGCACCATCCGCAGCCCGCTGTGGCGGGGCGGTGGCCAGACCTTTGCGGCCAAGCCGCGGGACTTCAGCCAGAAGGTCAACCGCAAGATGTACCGCGGCGCCATGCGCTCGATCCTCTCCGAGCTGGCGCGCCAGGACCGCCTGGTGGTCGTCAAGCAGCTGACGGTCGACGCGCCGAAGACCCGCGAGCTCAAGGCGCGCCTGGACGGGCTTGGTGTCAGCGAGGGGCTGATCGTGGTCGATGAGATCGACACGAACCTCGAACTGGCCGCCCGCAATCTGCCGCGCCTGGGCGTGGTCGACGCCGCCGGTGTCGACCCGGCCAGCCTGGTCGGCGCCGAGCGGGTGGTGATCACCGAGTCCGCCATCCGCCGTGTCGAGGAGTGGCTGTCATGAACCAGGAACGACTCTATACCGTGCTGCGTGGCCCGCACATCTCCGAGAAGAGCACGGTGATCGCCGACGGCGCCGGCCAGGTGGTCTTCCAGGTGGCGCCCGACGCCAACAAGCGGGAGATCAAGGCTGCGGTCGAGAAGCTGTTCGATGTGCAGGTCAAGGGCGTGCGCACGGTCAACGCCAAGGGCAAGCGCAAGCGCTTTGGCATGATCCGTGGCCGCCGCCGCGATTGGAAGAAGGCATACGTCACCCTCGCCGAGGGGCAGGACATCGACTTCCTCGGTGGGGAGTAAGGAGAGCCAGTCATGGCACTAGTCAAGAGCAAGCCGACGTCTCCGGGCCGGCGCTTCGTCGTCAAGACGAAGGACACCCGGCTGCACCAGGGCGGGCCCTATGAGCCGCTCGTGGTGCACAAGACCAAGACCGGCGGGCGCAACAGCAACGGCCGCATCACCACGCGTCATCGCGGGGGTGGTCACAAGCAGCGCTATCGCCTGATCGACTTCAAGCGGAACAAGACCGGGGTCCCGGGCAAGGTCGAGCGACTCGAGTACGACCCGAATCGTTCGGCGAATATCGCTCTGGTCCTTTATCAAGACGGCGAGAGAAGGTATATTATCGCGCCTCGTGGCGTTGAACCCGGCTCGCCGATCCAGAGCGGGCGCGATGCTGCCATCAAGCCGGGCAACGCCCTGCCGCTGCGCAACATCCCGGTCGGTACGCAGGTGCACTGCGTCGAGCTCAAGCCCGGCAAGGGCGCTCAGCTCGCCCGTTCCGCCGGCGCCAGCGTGCAGATCGTCGCCCGCGAAGGTGGCATGGCCACCCTGCGCCTGCGCTCGGGCGAAATGCGCCGGGTGCCCACCGACTGCATGGCCACGGTGGGTGAGGTCGGCAACGCCGAGCACAGCCTGCGCAACCTGGGCAAGGCCGGCGCCAAGCGTCATCTGGGCGTGCGGCCGACCGTCCGCGGTGTCGCCATGAACCCGGTTGACCACCCGCACGGTGGCGGCGAGGGCCGCACCGCAGGGGGTCGTCACCCGGTCTCGCCGTGGGGTATGCCCACCAAGGGGCATAAGACCCGCAAGAACAAGCGTACCGATAAGTACATCGTGCGCCGACGGAAGCGTTGAGGGGTAAAGAATCGTGCCACGCTCGACCAAGAAAGGGCCGTTCATCGACCACCACCTGCTGAAAAAGGTGGAAGAGGCGAATGCCAACAACAGCAAGCGGCCGATCAAGACCTGGTCGCGTCGCTCGGTGGTGATGCCGGATATGGTCGGGCTCACCATCGCCATCCACAACGGGCGCCAGCATGTTCCCGTGCTCATCAACGAGAACATGGTGGGTCATAAGCTGGGCGAGTTTGCGGCGACGCGTACCTTCCGTGGCCACGCCGCGGACAAGAAGTCGAAGCGATAACGGGAGCGCGCCATGGAGACCCAAGCAAAACTGCGTTTCTCGCGTGTCTCGCCGCAAAAGGCCCGGCTTGTCGCCGATCAGATTCGCGGCCTGCCGGTGGACGACGCGCTGCGGACCCTCGAGTACAGCCCGCGTAAGGCTGCGCAGATCGTGCGCAAGGTGCTCGAGTCCGCGGTGGCGAACGCAGAGCACAACGATGGTGCCGACATCGACGAGCTGCGCGTTGCGCGCATCATGGTCGATGAGGGCCCGACGATGAAGCGAATTCAGCCGCGCGCCAAAGGGCGTGCCAACCGAATCCTCAAGCGCACCAGCCACATCACTGTGGCGGTTGCCGAGGACTGAAGCGGATCAAGCGAGAGAGGCCGGCATGGGAAATAAGACCCATCCCACAGGGTTTAGGCTGGGCGTCACCGAAGACTGGCGTTCCATGTGGTACGCCGATAGCTCGAACTTCGGCAAGTACCTCAATACGGACCTGGAGGTGCGGGAGTTCATTCGCGAGCGCCTGAAGAACGCCTCCGTCAGTCGCATCCAGATCGAGCGCCCGGCGAAGAANGCGCTGGTCACGATCCATACGGCCCGTCCGGGCATCGTGATCGGCAAGAAGGGNGAGGACATCGATCGGCTGCGTGGCGAGGTGGCGGCCCGGATGGGTGTGCCGGTGCACATCAACATCGAGGAGATCCGCAAGCCGGAGGCCGACGCCAACCTGGTGGCCGAGAGCATNGCCGGGCAGCTGGAGCGCCGCGTCATGTTCCGGCGCGCCCTCAAGCGGGCGGTCGGCAACGCCCAGCGCGTCGGCGCCCAGGGGATCAAGGTGCAGGTCTCGGGCCGGCTCAACGGCTCGGAGATCGCCCGGACCGAGTGGTATCGCGAGGGCCGCGTGCCGCTGCACACCCTGCGTGCGGACATCGACTACGGCTTCGCCGAGGCGAAGACCACCTACGGTGTCATCGGTGTGAAGGTCTGGATCTTCAAGGGCGAGATCATCGACACCGAAAACGAAGGGGCCCGTGCCGAGCGCGTCAAGCGCGCCGCGGCTGCCCAGGGCTGAGCGGACGGGAGCGCGTAAGCGATGTTACAGCCGAAACGGACCAAATACCGCAAGAAGCAGAAGGGCCGCTGCAACGGCCTCGCGACCCGCGGTGATCGCGTGAGCTTCGGCGAGTTCGGCCTCAAGGCAACCACTCGCGGGCCGATCACCTCGCGGCAGATCGAGGCGGCGCGGCGCGCCATCAACCGCTACATCCGCCGCGGCGGCAAGATCTGGATCCGGGTCTTCCCGGACAAGCCGGTCACCGAGAAGCCGCTCGAGGTCCGGATGGGTAAGGGTAAGGGCAACGTGGACCACTGGTGCGAGCCGATCGCGCCCGGCCGCGTCCTCTACGAGATCGAGGGCGTGTCCGAGGAAGTCGCCCGTGAGGCCTTCCGGCGCGCGGCGGCCAAGCTGCCGGTGAAGACCACCTTCGTGAACCGGACGGTGATGTGATGAAGGCGAGCGAGCTGCGCGATAAGAAGACCGAGGAACTCGAGAAAGAGCTGCTCGAGCGCCGCAAGGAACAGTTCAATCTGCGGATGCAGAAGGCCAGCGGCCAGCTGGCCCGGACCGATCAGCTCGGCAAGGTGCGCCGCGACGTCGCGCGCATCAAGACCGTGCTCAACGAGCGTAAGCGTGCGGAGCGGCAGGCATGAGTGAAGAGAAGAACACCCGCACCGTCAACGGGCGCGTGGTCAGCAGCAAGATGGACAAGACCCTCACCGTGCTGGTCGAGCGCCGCGTGAAGCACCCGCTGTACGGCAAGTTCATCCGGCGGTCGACCAAGCTCCACGCCCACGACGAGCAGAACGAGGGGCGTGAGGGCGACTGGGTTGCCATCCAGGAGTGCCGGCCGCTGTCGAAGAACAAGACCTGGCGGCTGGTGAAGGTGCTGGAGCGGGCCGCGAGCTAAGCGCGCGGGAGTGCCCCGCAAGGGGGCGAGCAAGAACAAGAGCGGGTGAAGCGTCATGATCCAGATGGAAAGCCTCCTCAAAGCGGCCGATAACAGCGGCGCCCGGCAGGTGCAGTGCATCAAGGTGCTGGGCGGCTCCAAGCGCCGCTATGCGGGGATTGGTGATATCGTCAAGGTCAGCGTCAAGGACGCGATCCCGCGTGGGCGCGTCAAGAAGGGCGAGGTCTACAACGCGGTGGTCGTCCGCAGCAAGCGGGGCGTGCGCCGGGCCGACGGGTCGCAGATCCGGTTCGACGGCAACGCGGCCGTGCTGCTGAACAACAACTTGCAGCCGATCGGCACGCGTGTCTTCGGCCCCGTGACCCGTGAGCTGCGCAACGAGCGCTTCATGCGGATCATCTCCCTGGCGCCCGAAGTACTGTAGGCGAGGTCATCATGCGCAAGATTCGTACGGGCGACGAGGTCATCGTCATCGCCGGAAAGGACAAGGGGCGTCGTGGCCGGGTTTCGCGGGTCATCCCCGACAAGGACCGTGTGGTCGTGGACAACGTCAACATGGTCAAGCGGCACACGCGCGGGAACCCGATGCAGGGCACCACCGGCGGCATTATCGAGAAAGAGGCACCGATCCACATCTCGAATGTGGCGATCTACAACCCCGAGACGGAGAAGGCCGATCGCGTCGGCATCCGCTGGGAAGGGGATCGCAAGGTGCGTTATTTCAAGTCCAACCAGCAGCAGCTGATTGACGCCTGAGGGGGCTGGAATGGCGACGTTGCGAAAGCTTTATCAGGAAGAGGTCACTCCGGCCCTGAAGGAGCAGTTCGGGTACCAAAACGTCATGCAGGTACCGCGACTGCAGAAGATCGTGATCAACATGGGCCTCGGCGAGGCAACCAAGGATAAGAAGATCCTGGAAGCCGCGCAGGAGGACCTGGCCAAGATCGCCGGTCAGAAGCCGATCGTCACGCGGGCGCGCAAGTCCGTAGCCGGCTTCAAGATCCGTGAGGGCTGGCCGATCGGCTGCAAGGTGACGCTGCGCCGCGAGCGGATGTACGAGTTCCTCGAGCGGTTCATCCACGTCGCCTCGCCGCGGGTGCGCGACTTTCGCGGGTTCTCGCCGCGGTCGTTCGACGGGCGTGGCAACTACAACCTCGGGATCCGGGAGCAGCTGATCTTCCCGGAGATCGACTACGACGAAATCGATCGGGTGCGCGGCATGGACATCACCGTGTCCACCACCGCACGCACCGACGCGGAAGGGAAGGCCCTGCTCGAAGGGTTCGGCTTCCCCTTCCGGACCTGACGTCCAGAGGAGCAGCGCAGATGGCCAAGAACTCCATGGTTGAGCGCGACCGAAAGCGCCGCAAGCTGGCACAGAAGTACGCTGCCAAGCGCCAGCGGCTCAAGGCGATCATCGAGAGCCCTGAGTCCAGCGTTGAGGAGCGCTTCGAGGCGCAGCTCAAGCTACAGCAGCTCCCGCGTAACGCCAGCCCCGTGCGTCAGCGTAACCGCTGCGCCAAGTCGGGCCGGCCGCGGGGGTACTACCGCAAGTTCGGGCTGGCCCGTAATGAGCTGCGTCGGGCGGCCATGAACGGCGAGATCCCGGGCCTGACCCTCTCGAGCTGGTAAGGGGATAGACAATGAGCATGACCGATCCCATTGCCGACATGCTGACCCGGGTACGGAACGCGCACCACGCCGAGAAGGCGGACGTGCGTATGCCGTCCTCGAAGCTCAAGCGGGCCGTTGCCGCCGTCCTTCAGGAGGAGGGCTACATCGAGGGATACCGCGAGGTCGGGGAAGAGAAGAAGCCGGTCCTGGAGATCACGCTCCGGTACCACGAGGGTCAGCCGGCAATCCGCGAAATCCAGCGTCAGAGCCGGCCGGGCCTGCGGGTCTACCGTGGTCGTGACGAGCTGCCGCGCGTGCGCAACGGGCTGGGTACCGCGATCGTCTCCACGTCCAAGGGCGTGATGAGCGACCGCCAGGCCCGCGCGCAGGGGCACGGCGGCGAGGTACTCTGCTGGGTCTTCTAGACAGGACGGGCAATCATGTCGAGAGTCGCAAAGGCACCCGTGGAGGTCCCCTCCGGCGTGGAGGTGACGCTTCAGGGCAACGACATTCAGGTCAAGGGCCCCAAGGGTCAGATGGCGTGGCGCTGCCACCGCCTGGTTACACCGAACCAGGAGGACGGCACCCTCACCTTTGAGCCCCGGCAGCAGAGCACCCGCGCGGTGGCGCTGACCGGCACGACGCGGGCCCTGGTGAACAACATGGTGATCGGCGTCAGCGAGGGCTTCGAGCGTCGCCTCGAGCTCAAGGGCGTCGGGTACCGGGCGCAGGTGCAGGGCAACACCCTGAACCTGACCCTCGGCTACTCGCACCCGATTCACTACGAGATCCCGGAGGGCGTCACCATCGAGTGCCCTTCGCAGACGGAGATCGTGGTCAAGGGCGCCGACAAGCAGCAGGTTGGCCAGGTGGCTGCCCAGATCCGTGGCTATCGTCCGCCGGAGCCCTACAAGGGCAAGGGCGTGCGCTATGCCGACGAGCGGGTGGTCCTCAAAGAAGCCAAGAAGAAGTAGGCGGTGGGGACGAAGATGGACAAGAAGACAGCACGCATGCGGCGCGCGCGCAAGAGCCGCGGGCGCATCCGCGACGTCGGTGCCTACCGGCTCTCGGTCCACCGCACGCCGCGCCATATCTACGCACAGGTGCAGCAGCCGGACGGCGCGCAGACCCTGGCGGCGGCCTCGACGGTGGAGCCTTCGCTGCGTCAGCGCAGCGAAGGGACCGGCAACGTCAGCGCCGCCCAGGAAGTGGGCCGGCTGATCGCCGAGCGCGCCAAGGCGGCCGGTGTCGAAGAGGTGGCGTTCGATCGCGCCGGTTATCAGTACCACGGCCGGGTGCAGGCGCTGGCCGAGGCCGCGCGCGAAGCCGGACTGAAGTTTTAGGCTAGGGGCTAAGAAGCTATGGCGAACGGTGAACAAACCGGCGCGGACGGGCTCCGCGAGAAGCTGATCACGATCAACCGCGTGGCCAAGGTGGTCCAGGGCGGCCGCCAGTTCGGCTTCACCGCGCTGACGGTGGTCGGCGACGGCGAGGGCCGGGTCGGGTTCGGCTACGGCAAGGCCCGCGAGGTCCCCGCGGCGATCCAGAAGGCGATGGAGCGGGCGCGCGGCGGGATGCGCACCGTGCCGCTGGACGGCCCGACCCTGCGCTATCCGGTGACCCACTTCCACGGGTCGAGCAAGGTCTTCATGAAGCCGGCCTCGCCGGGTACCGGCATCATCGCCGGCGGCGCCATGCGCGCGGTCTTCGAGGTGCTCGGCGTGCAGGACGTGCTGGCCAAGTCGGTGGGCTCGCGCAACCCGATCAACGTGGTCCGCGCGACCGTCGACGGGCTGGCCTCGATGGACTCCCCCGAGGCCGTCGCGGCCCGGCGGGGTAAGAGTGTCGAAGAGATTACGGGCTGATCATGGCTAACCAGAAGAAGCTCCAGGTAACGCTGCGGCGCAGCGTCCACGGCCGGCTGCAAAAGCACCGTCAGTGTGTCCGTGGCCTTGGACTGCGCCGTATGCACCAGACCGTCCTGGTCGACGACACCCCGGAGAATCGCGGGATGATCCGGAAGGTGTCCTATATGCTGGAAGTTCAGGAGGCGTAAATGCGGCTCAATCAACTGTCGCCGAGTGCCGGGAGCCGGCCGGACGCCAAGCGCGCCGGGCGCGGCGCAGGCAGCGGCCTGGGCAAGACGGCCGGTCGCGGCCACAAGGGCCAGCACAGCCGCAGCGGCGGCTTCCACAAGGTCGGCTTCGAAGGCGGCCAGATGCCGCTGCAGCGCCGGGTCCCCAAATACGGCTTCTCCTCCCAGAAGGGGCTGCGCACCACCGAGGTGCGGCTGCACGAGATCGCCCGTGTCGAGGGTGACACCGTGGACCTGGCGGCCCTGCACAAGGCCGGCGTGGTGCGCAAGAACATGCGCCACGTGAAGGTTATCGCCTCGGGGAGCATCGGCCGCGCCGTCACCGTGCGCGGGGTCAAGGTGACCCAGGGCGCCCGTAAGGCGATCGAGGCGGCCGGCGGCCAAGTCGTCGAGGAGGGTTAAGTTGGGACGTCCAGGTGGTGCTGCAGGGGCCCTCGGTGGGATGGGACGTCTCACCGAGGTTCGTCAGCGTCTGCTTTTCGTACTGCTCGCGCTGATCATCTACCGCATCGGTACCCACATCACCATTCCGGGTATCGATCCGGGCGCGCTCGAGCAGATGGTCGACGAGCAGCGCGGCACCATCCTGGAGATGTTCAACATGTTCGCCGGCGGGGCGCTGGAGCGTCTCTCCATCTTCGCCCTCGGCGTCATGCCCTACATCTCGGCGGCGATCATCATGCAGCTGCTCACGGCAGTGGTCCCGTCGCTTGAGCGGCTGAAGAAGGAGGGCGAGGCCGGCCGGCGCAAGATCACGCAGTACACGCGCTACGGCACCCTCGGTCTGGCCACCTTCCAGGGCATCGGCATCAGCATCGCGCTGCAGGGGCAGGGTGTCGCCGCCATGCCGGGGCCGGCGTTCATCTTCATCTCGACGGTGACCCTGGCCACCGGCGTGATCTTCCTCATGTGGCTGGGTGAGCAGATCACCGAGCGGGGCATNGGCAACGGCATCTCGATCATCATCTTCGCCGGCATCGTCGCCGGCCTGCCCGGGGCGCTGGGCGGCACGTTCGAGCTGCAGCGCACCGGCGAGCTAGGCACCGCCACCATCCTGCTGCTGCTGATCATGGCCGCGGCGGTGACCGCCTTCATTGTCTTCGTCGAGCGGGGGCAGCGGCGGATCACGGTGCAGTACGCCAAGCGCCAGCAGGGGCGCAAGATGTACGCCGCGCAGCAGAGCCATCTGCCGCTGAAGCTCAACATGGCCGGCGTCATCCCGCCGATCTTNGCCTCGAGCATCATCCTCTTCCCGGCTACGGTCGGGCAGTGGTTNGGCGATGCCGAGGGGCTCGGCTTTATCGGGGATATCGCGGCCACGCTCTCGCCGGGGCAGCCGATCTACGTGGCGCTCTACGCCGCGGCGATCATCTTCTTCTGCTTCTTCTACACGGCGCTCGTGTTCAACTCGCGGGACACCGCCGATAACTTGAAGAAGTCCGGGGCGTTCATCCCCGGGATCCGTCCCGGCGAGCAGACCGCCCGGTACATCGATCAGGTCCAGAGCCGGCTGACCTTCGTCGGCGCGCTCTACATCACCGGCGTCTGCCTGATGCCCGAGTTCCTGATCCTGTACTGGAACGTGCCGTTCTACTTTGGCGGTACCTCGCTGCTGATCAGCGTCATCGTGGTCATGGACTTCATGGCGCAGCTGCAGTCGCACCTGGTCTCGCACCAGTACGAGCCGCTGATGAAGAAGGCCAACCTCAAGGGGCACACCCGGCCTGGCGGCGGGATGCTGCGCTGAATCGATAAAACCGGCTGCGGGGTGGCATCCGGGCGCGCGGACTGGTATCCTTTCGCGCCTTTGGGTCGCCCGTGAGCGGCCGCGCTCGGAGTATTGGAGAGACGACGATGAAAGTCAGGGCATCGGTCAAGCGGATTTGCCGCAACTGCAAGATCGTGAAGCGGCGCGGGACCGTGCGGGTCATCTGCACGGAGGCCCGGCACAAGCAGCGCCAGGGCTGATCCCCGACCGGCGAGCACCGGCGGATCGACCCGGCACCTCATTAGCGCGAATCACGGGAGAGTTGGCCCCATGGCCCGAATCGCAGGAATCAACATACCGACACACAAGCACGCGTGGGTCGCGCTGACCTCGATCTACGGGATCGGCCGCACGCGCGCGCTGAGCATCTGCAAGGCCGCCGGCGTCCCTCAGGACCGCCGCGTCCGCGATCTCAATGACGCCGAGGTCGAGGCGCTGCGGCAGGAGGTCGGCAACTACATCATCGAGGGTGATCTGCGCCGCTCGGTGGCGATGGACATCAAGCGCCTGATGGACCTCGGCTGCTACCGGGGCATGCGGCATCGCCGTGGCCTGCCGGTGCGCGGGCAGCAGACGCAGACCAACGCGCGCACGCGCAAGGGTCCGCGTCGGGGCCCCGCCAGCCGCTGATCGGGTAGGCAACATACAACGCGTGGGCCGGATCGGCGCCGCGTTCTGAGCGAACACGGGAACAGAGACCTATGGCGAAGGCATCCAGCCGCGGTGGCGGCAAGAAGAAAGTCAAGCGCACAGTCAGTGATGGTGTCGCGCACATCAACGCGACCTTCAACAACACGCTGATCACCATCACCGACCGGCAGGGCAACGCGTTGTCCTGGGCGAGCGCCGGCGGCAGCGGCTTCAAGGGGTCGCGCAAGAGCACGCCCTTCGCTGCCCAGGTGGCGTCCGAGACCGCCGCGCGAGCCGCGCAGGACTACGGTCTCAAGAACCTGGAGGTCCGCGTCAAGGGGCCGGGCCCCGGGCGCGAGTCCGCCGTGCGCGCGCTCAACGCCGTCGGGTACCGGATCACCAACATTTCCGACGTCTCGCCCATCCCGCACAACGGTTGCCGGCCGCCCAAGAAGCGGCGGGTCTGAGGAGGAAGCGCTCGCCATGGCGAAGTATATTGGTCCCAAGTGCAAACTGGCGCGCCGCGAGAAAACCGACCTGTTCCTGAAGAGCGGCGTCCGGTCGATCGACACCAAGTGCAAGCTCGAGCAGCCCCCGGGGCAGCACGGGCAGCGCCGCGGCGGCCGCATGTCCGACTACGGCCTGCAGCTGCGTGAGAAGCAGAAGGTCCGTCGCATGTACGGCATCATGGAGCGGCAGTTCCGCAACTATTACAAGGAAGCCGCCCGCCGTAAGGACGCCACCGGCACCGCGCTGCTGCAGCTGCTCGAGAGCCGCCTGGACAACGTCTGCTACCGCATGGGGTTTGGCAGCACCCGCGCCGAGGCGCGGCAGCTGGTCAACCACCGCGGCATCCTGGTCAACGGTCGGGTGGTCAACATCCCGTCCTACCAGGTCAAGCCCGGCGACACCGTCTCCGTCAAGGAGAAGGCCAAGAGCCAGCTGCGCATCCAGGCCGCCCTGGAGCTGGCGCAGCAAAATGGCTGGGCGTCCTGGGTCGACGTCGACGCCACCAAGATGGAAGGCGTGTTCAAGCAGGCCCCGGATCGCGCCGATCTGTCCCAGGAAATCAACGAATCGCTGATCGTCGAGCTGTACTCGAAGTAACAGCCGCAACTGCAAGGTGTCGTCCATGAAGGGGTACCTGAAGGACTTTCTCAAGCCGCGCTCGGTGGAGATCGAGCCGCTCTCGGACAACCGCGCCAAGGTCGTCCTCGAGCCGCTGGAGCGGGGCTTCGGCCATACGCTGGGCAACGCCCTGCGGCGGCTGCTGCTCTCGTCGATGCCCGGGACCGCGGTCACCGAGGTGGAGATCGAGGGCGTACAGCACGAGTACACGGCGGTGGAGGGGATCCACGAGGACACCGTGGATATCCTGCTCAACCTCAAGGATCTGGCCGTGCGCCTCAACGAGCGCGACTCGGTGACGCTGAGCGTCGAAAAGCAGGGCCCGGGGGCCGTTACGGCGGCGGATATCACCACCGATCACGACGTGGAGATCAAGAACCCGGATCTGCACATCGCCACGATCACCCATGAGCAGCCGTTCAAGGCGTCGCTGAAGATCGAGCGTGGCCGCGGCTACCTGCCGGTGACCGCGCGCGAGGAAGAGGACACCCGCACCATCGGCCACCTGGCCCTGGATGCGAGCTTCAGCCCCGTGCGCCGCGTCTCCTACGCGGTCGAGAGCGCCCGTGTCGAGCAGCGCACCGACCTGGACAAGCTGGTCCTCGACGTCGAGACCAACGGCGTGGTCACGCCCGAGGAGGCGGTCAAGTTCGCCGCCAGCCTCCTGCGCGATCAGCTCTCGGTCTTTGTCGACCTGGAGGGTGGCCTGCTGGAGGCCGGCGACGAGCAGGAGGAGCCGGAGATCGACCCGGTCCTGCTGCGCCCGATCGACGACCTGGAGCTCACCGTCCGTTCGGCCAACTGCCTCAAGGCGGAGAGCATCCATTACGTCGGCGACCTGGTCCAGCGCACCGAGGTGGAGCTGCTCAAGACGCCGAACCTCGGCAAGAAGTCGCTCAACGAGATCAAGGACACCCTGGCCGAGCACGGGCTGTCGCTGGGCATGCAACTCGATAACTGGCCGCCGCCGTCCCTCGGGGACCGCGCCCGTATCGCCGGCTAAACCGTCAAAGGATCAACGTCATGCGCCATCGTAAAGCAGGACGTCACCTCAACCGTGACAACTCGCACCGCAAGGCGATGTTCAAAAACCTCGCCGCTGCACTCTTCCGCGAGGAAGAGATCCGCACCACCGTGCCCAAGGCGAAGGAGCTGCGGCGTGTCGCCGAGCCGCTGATCACCCTCGCCAAGGAAGACACNACGGCCAACCGCCGNCTGGCGTTCGCCCGCCTGCGCGACAAGGAGATGGTCACCAAGCTCTTTGAGGAGCTGGGGCCNCACTTCAAGGAGCGCCCGGGNGGNTACATGCGCATCCTGCGNTGTGGCTTNCGCAAGGGCGACGGCGCGCCGATGGCCCTCGTCCAGCTCGTCGACCGGGAGGAGGCGATCGCCGCCCGGCGCGAGACGGANGAGGACGCCGAGGAAACGGCCGAGGCGTAANGCCTTGCGCACCGGGGCGGACCANCGTGCTCGCCCCGGTGCCGTCTTCCTGTTCACGGACTACACGCTACTCGGGCCCTACGTGGGCCACCTCCACGCGCGCCTGCGCGACGCCTTCGACCCGCCCCCCGACGTCATCGACCTGATGCACGACGCACCGGCCTTCCGCCCGGACTGCGCCGCCTACCTGCTTGCCGCCAACCTCGCCTACCTGCCTGCCGATGCCGTGATCCTGGCGGTGGTCGACCCCGGGGTCGGCACCGAGCGCGCCGGGCTGCTGCTCTACGCCGACGGGCGTTGGCTGGTCGGCCCGGACAACGGCCTGCTGGCCGTCACCGCCCGGCACGCGTCGGATGTCGCCGCCTACCGTCTGCCCCCGCCGCCGCCGGGCACCCCGGCTACGTTCCACGGCCGCGACGTCTTCGCCGACGCCGCCGCCGCGCTGGCCGCGACGGGTCAACCGCCGATCGGTGCCGAGCGGGTGGAGGGCTGGGTGGGGCAGGCCTGGGACGGGGACTGGGATGCCCTGGTCTACACCGACGGTTTCGGCAATCTCATCAGCGGCCGGCGCGGGGCCACGGCGCCGGGGCGGGGGCAGCTGCATGTGGCCGGGCAGCCTCTGGCGCGGGCCGAAAAGTTCGCCGACGTGCCCGAGGGTACGGCATTCTGGTACGTCAACGCCCTGGGCCTGGTTGAGGTGGCGGTCAACAGCGGCTCGGCCGCGCAGCAACTGGGCCTCGGGCCCGGGGCGGCGCTAAGCTGGCAGGCGGACGAATAGCCTCTGCTACAATCGGCGCCCCGGCCCCGGTCGTCACCGGCGGGGCCGGCGAGGACTACAACGGATCGAGGAGAGAGCCATGAAGACACCCGTGCGAGTCGCGGTGACCGGAGCGGCCGGCCAGATCGGCTACAGCCTGCTCTTTCGCATCGCCGCCGGCGAGATGCTCGGCAAGGATCAGCCGGTGATCCTCCAGCTGCTCGAGATCCCGCAGGCCCAGGAGGCGCTGCAGGGGACCGTGATGGAGCTCGAGGACTGTGCCTTCCCGCTGGTCGCCGGCATCGTGGCCACCGATAGCGCCGAAGAGGCCTTCCGCGACGCGGACTACGTCCTGCTCGTCGGCGCCAAGCCCCGCGGCCCCGGCATGGAGCGCAAGGACCTGCTCGAGGCCAACGCGGCGATCTTCTCGGCCCAGGGCCAGGCGCTGAACGCCGTGGCCAAGCGCGACGTGAAGGTCCTCGCCGTGGGCAACCCGGCCAACACCAACGCGCTGATCACCCAGCGCAACGCGCCGGAGCTTGACCCGCGCAACTTCACCGCCATGACCCGCCTCGATCACAATCGCGCCCTGGCTCAGCTGGCCAACCAGGTCGGCTGCCACTCCACCGAGATCCGCGGCCTGGCGGTCTGGGGCAATCACTCCGCCACGCAGTACCCGGATATCAGCCACTGCACCATCCAGGGCCGGCCGGCGGCCGAGCAGGTGGAGCACGCCTGGGTCAAGGACACCTTCATCCCCACCGTGCAGCAGCGCGGCGCGGCGATCATCAAGGCCCGCGGTGCCTCCAGCGCGGCCTCGGCGGCGAGCGCGGCCATCGATCACATGCGGGATTGGGCCCTGGGCACCCCCGAGGGTGAGTGGACCAGCATGGCCGTGCCGTCGGACGGCAGCTACGGCATCGAGCCCGGACTCATCTACTCCTTCCCGGTGATCTGCCGCGGCGGGGACTACGAGATCGTGCAGGGGCTCTCGGTGGACGACTTCAGCCGTGCCCGCATGGACGAGACCGCCACCGAGCTGGCCGAGGAACGCGACGCCGTCGCCCACCTGCTGCCCTGAGCGGCAGCCGACGGCAACGCCCGGGGAGGGCCGTCATGGAACACAACCAGGAGTCCTGGCAGGTCGCCGTGATGCCCGGCGACGGGATCGGCCCCGAGGTCATGGCCGCCACCCGCGAGGCCCTGGAGGCCCTCCCCGGGCCTCGCCTGGCCCTGACGGAGCTGGGCTGGCCCGCCCATGCCTGGCACCGTCGCCACGGCGAGATGATGCCCGCCGACTGGCGCGAGCAGCTCGCCGGCTACGACGCGCTGCTCCTCGGCGCCCTAGGCGATCCGGGGCCGGCTGACGACCCCGGACGCTACCTCCTCCCCGACGGGGTCTCCCTGGCGCCGCTGCTGCAGCTGCGCAAAGGCCTCGACCTGTGGGCCTGCGAGCGCCCGGCCGTGCCCATGGCCGGCGCCCCCATGCCCCTGTCCGACCCCCGCGCCCTGCACACCGACATGCTGGTCATCCGCGAGAACAGCGAGGGCGAGTACGTCGATCAGGGCGGGCGGCTGGCTGCCGGCACCCCCCGCGAGACCGCTACCCAGCTCGAGGTCTTCACCCGCGCCGGCACCGAGCGGATCATCCGCCACGCCTTCGAGCGGGCGGCCCGGCGGGCCGAGGAGCGCCGCCAGGGGCTGCGCGCACCGCGCTACGCCGCCGGCGAGGGCGGCGCCGACGCCGCCGTCTGCGTGGTCACCAAACGCAACGCCGTCCAGTATGCCGGCGAGCTCTGGAGCGAGGTCTTCGCCGAGGTCGCCGCCGACTACCCCGACATCGCCACCCACCATGAGCTGATCGACGCCTGCTGCATGAAGTTCGTCAGCCAGCCGTGGCAGTTCGACGTGGTGGTGGCCAGCAACCTCCACGGCGACATCCTCACCGACCTGGCGGCGGTGCTCGCCGGCGGCATGGGGGTCGCCCCGTCGGCCAACCTCAACCCGGCCGATCGCAGCGTGCCGCCGCTTTTCGAGCCCACCCACGGCAGTGCCCCGGACATCGCCGGGAAGGATCGTGCCCACCCGGCGGCCATGCTGCTCACCGCCGCCGCCATGCTGGAATGGATGGGCGAGGCCGATGCGCTGGCCGCCCGCGCGGCGGTGCAACTGCAGCGTGCCGTCGCCGAGGACATCGCCGAGCACGGCATGGGCGGGCGCGGCTGTGCCGAGGTCGGCCGCGCCGTGGCGCAACGCATCCGGACGGCCGGGGCGCCGTCCGCGTAGACGGAGGCAGAGCCCATGCGACTGCACTTCCACGGCGCGACCCGCGAGGTGACCGGCTCCTGCATGCTGCTCGAGGTCGGGGAGTACCGCCTGCTCATCGACTGCGGCCTGATCCAGGGCGGCGGCAAGCAGGAGGCGCGCAACCGCGCGCCGTTCCCCTTCGACCCGGCCAGCCTCGACGCCGTGATCCTCACCCACGCCCATCTGGATCACAGCGGCCGCCTGCCGCTGCTACGAGCCGCCGGCTACCAGGGGCCGATCCACACCCACAGCGCCGGGGCCGCGCTGGTGGACATCCTCCTGCGCGACGCCGCCTTCCTCGCCGAGCGCGACGCCGCCATCGAGAACAAGAAACGCCGCCGCCGCCACGACGAGCCGGTGGAGCCTACCTACACCGTCGCCGATGCCGAGCAGGCCATCGACGCCCTGGTCGGCCACGCCTACGACGAAGCGTGGCAGCCGGTCCCAGGCGTCACCGTCCGCCTGCGCGATGCCGGGCACATCCTCGGTTCGGCCATCGTCGAGATGTGGCTCGAGGCCGGCGGTGAGCGCCGCAAGGTGGTCTTCTCCGGGGATCTGGGCCACGCCGGGGCGCCGATCCTCCGCGACCCGGCACAGGTCGGCGACGCCGACCTGCTGGTCATGGAGAGCACCTACGGTGATCGGGACCACCGCTCCTGGGAGGAGACCTGGGCCGAGCTTGGCGGGATCATCCGCAACGCCCGCGCCACGCACGGCAACATCCTGGTGCCGGCGTTTGCCGTCGGGCGCACCCAGGAGCTGCTCTACATCCTCGCCCGGCACTACGAGGAGTGGGAACTGGGCGATTGGAGCGTCTTTCTCGACAGCCCCATGGCCATCGAGGCCACCAAGGTCTACGCCCGCTTCCCGGAGCTCTACGACGCCGAGACCGCCGCCTTCTACGCCGAGCCGGACAACCACCGCTTCCAGCTGCCCAACCTGCGCCTGACCCCGCAGGCCGAGGACTCCATGGCCATCAACCGGGTCCAGTCCGGGGCGATGATCATTGCCGGATCGGGCATGTGCAACGGCGGTCGCATCCGCCACCACTTCAAGCACAACCTGTGGCGGCGCAACTGCAATGTCATCATGGTCGGCTTCCAGGCCCAGGGCACGCCCGGGCGCGCGCTGGTCGACGGCGCCACCGAGCTGACCCTCTGGGGCGAGTCGGTGCGCGTCGGCGCCACCGTGCACACCGTCGGCGGCCTCTCCGCCCACGCCGGGCGCTCGGAGCTGATCGCCTGGGCCGAACACTTCGCCACCGGCCCGCGGGTCGCCCTGGTCCACGGCGAAGCCAGCGCCATGGACAGCCTCGCCGACGCCCTGCGCGGTCGCGGCTTCGGCGTTGAAACCCCCGAGGAGGGCGCGCACATCGACCTGCTCCAGCTACCCGGGCGCAGCGGCGAGCCGCCCGCGGTGGAGTGAGGCGTACTAAGTTGGATCACAGGGGGCTGCCCATGAGGGGGCCCTGCAGACACCGGCCGGCGCATCGGCCGAGCGGAGGACACGCACCATGAGCGACGCGCACAAGACCGGAGCCATCTCCCCGCTGCTCAAGCAGTCCAGCCAGGTCGTCGCCGAGCGCGGCGAGGGCGCCTACATCATCGGCACCGACGGGCGCCGCTACCTCGACTTCACCTCGGGCATCGGTGTGACCGCCACCGGCCACTGCCACCCGAAGGTGGTCGAGGCCGCACAGCGTCAGGCCGCCACCCTGGTCCACGGCCAGTACGCCATCGTCCGCCACCCGCCCATGGTCCGCCTGGCCGAGCGCCTGGGCGAGATCATGCCGGGGTCGATCGACAGCGTCTTCTTCTCCAACGCCGGCACCGAGGCGTGCGAGGCCGCCCTGCGCCTGGCCCGCCAGGCCACCGGGCGGCCGAACATCATCGTCTTCCAGGGCGGCTTCCATGGCCGTACCATGGGCTCGTTGTCGATGACCTCCTCGAGCGTCGGCCTGCGTGCCGGCGTACAGCCGATGATGGGCGGCACGGTGTTCGCGCCGTTCCCCAACGCCCGGCGCTACGGCTGGGACGACGAGGAGACCGCCGAGTTCTGCCTGCGCGAGCTCGACCACATCCTGGCCACGCAGTCGGCCCCGGCGGAGTCGGCGGCCTTCTTCGTCGAGCCCATACAGGGTGAGGCCGGCTACATCCCCGCCGGGCGGACCTTCATGCAGGGGCTGCGCGAGCGGGCCGACCGTCACGGCATGCTGCTCATCGCCGATGAGGTGCAGAGCGGCTACGGGCGCAGCGGCGCCTTCTGGGCGCACAGCCACTTCGACGTGCAGCCCGATGTGGTCGTCACCGCCAAGGGCCTGGCCAGCGGCTTTCCGCTCTCGGCGGTGGCCGCCCCGCAGGAGATCATGGGGCGCGGCTGGCCGGCGTCCCAGGGCGGCACCTACGGCGGCAACGCCGTCGCCTGTGCCGCCGCGCTGGCCTCGCTGGAGGTCATCGAGGAGGAGGGCCTGGTGGAGAACGCCCGCGAGCAGGGTGCGCATCTGCGCAGCCGTCTCGACGCCCTGTGTGCCGAGGAGCCGGCCATCGCCCACGTCCAGGGCATGGGCCTGATGCACGGCACCCAGCTGGTCGACGAGCAGGGCCGCCCGGATGGCGATCGCGCCGCGCGGGTGCTCAAGGCCATGGAGGAGCGCGACGTGCTGATGATCCGCTGCGGGCCGCAGGGGCAGATCGTGCGCTGGCTGCCGCCGCTGATCATCACCCGCGAGGAGGTCGATCGGGCGGTGGATACCTTCGCGGAGGCCCTGCGCGAGACGGCCTGAACCAGCGGCCAGGCGAGACCGGAACCGAATTCCTGGAGGTGAGCGGAGTCATGGATCTTTCTTCGATCCGCAACGCGTACCGCCGCTATGCGCGGTACTACGACGGGTTCTTCGGGCGCATCTTCGCCCCGGGGCGCAAGTTCACGATGCAGTACCTCAACGCCGAGCCCAACCGGCGCATCCTGGAGGTGGGGGTCGGCACGGGCATCTCGCTGCCGGAGTACCGGCGGGATGTCTCCATCGTGGGCGTGGATGTCAGCCCGGATATGCTCGATATCGCCCACCGTCGGGTGGCGGAGCAGGGCCTCGATCACGTGGAGGCGCTCCACGAGATGGATGCCGAGGCGCTGGATTTCCCGGACGATTCGTTCGATGTGGTGGTGGCGATGTACGTCGCCTCGGTGGTGCCGAACCCGGATCGGCTGGTGGATGAGTGCCGTCGGGTCTGCCGGCCCGGGGGCGAGATCTTCATCATCAATCACTTCGCCTCGCAGCATCCGGTGCTCCGGGGGTTCGAGAAGACGATTCGGCCGTTGTCGAAGCTGCTCGGGTTCCGCACGGACATGGAGTTGGATGATCTGCCGCAGCGCCCGGGCTTTGAGTGTCTGGGGGTGCATCCGGCGTATTTCTTCGGGTACTGGAAGCTGGTCCATTACCGCAATGGTTCGTCGGCGGAGTCGGCGCCGGTGGAGGGGCCGGAGGAGGAGCTGGCGACTGCCAGTTGAGCTACGGCCGCCACCCGGTCAGGAGGTCCCGGTCGGGAGGCCGGCCCGCGGTGGCGGCCGAAGATCGCGCCCCGCCTTTCGGCGGGGTCCCCTGCGCGCCTCGATCCGGCGAGGCCGCTCGCAATGCGCGGCTGCGCCGCGCTGACCCTCGCTGAGCAGCGCGAACCAGGAGAGGTTCGCGCTGTCCCCCCTCGCCGGCTCTGCGGTGCTCGGCGCGCTCTAAAGGCCGCCACCACGGACCCGCCTCCCGACCTCGGCGGCCTTGGGGGCGACCCGTCTTCAGCAGCGTTTGGCCCGCCCACCACCGCGGCTCAAGGTTATGGCCGCTCGGCCGATCCCTACCAGTGACACCGACTCGATGCTGCTACGTGCGCGCGGGCCCGCTCCCGCCGGCGCAGCAGCCCGTCCAGACAAGGAGACCGGCCATGGGCCTTAACAAGAAACTCGGTGCCGCATGCCTGACCGCGGCACTGCTCGGCGCTCCTGTGTTCGCTCACGCCGGGCCGACCTCGGCGGGCACCTGGTACGCCGGCCTCCAGGGTGCCTGGACGGAATGGGATCCGAACCGGGATAACGACTACGACTTCCTAATGGCCACGGGCCGGGTCGGCTTCTTCCCCGCCAACCAGGTCGCCATCGAGACGCGCCTCGGTTTCGGTCTGACCGACGACGATGACGGCGGCAACACCGACTACAGCGTGGATCATCTACTCGGCGTCTACGGCGTCGGCCACCTGCTCACCTACCGGGATCGCTTCTCCGTCTACCTCATCGGCGGCGCCACCTCGATGACGCAAGAGCGAAATGGGGATCCAGATGCCGGCGCCCTGGCCCCGGCGTTCGGCGCGGGCTTCGACGTCTATCTGCAGGGCAATGCCGCGCTCAATGTCGAGTACATGCGCTACCAGCAGGGCGCGGAGTTCGGGGGCAGCGGGGATGCCGACCTGTCCGCGATCAATGTGGGCGTCTCCTGGGCGTTGTAAGTCGCGACCCCTGATCGGGTAGGGCGCAGCGCGCCTGGCACCGGTCCCGGGACATAGCGTGGTGGTGACGGCGCCCTGCGGGGCGCCGCCGGTGTACCGAGGTCCGCGATGCTCTATTACTTCGATCGGGTCGGGGGCGCGGTCTTTGCCGCCACGGGCGAGGGCCCGAGCCCCGTGGCCGGTTGGCCGGTCCCCCGGTGGCGGCCGGAGATCGCGCCCCGCCTGTCGGCGGGGGCCCCTGCGCGC
>SL_5KL_010_SEDDRAFT_10000718_pt1 | contig 20956 bp, 20 predicted proteins | sample SodLakKL_010_SED_FD_9118 | JGI IMG/M metagenome (IMG submission 9118)
GCCACCCCCGGCCGTTGTGTTGCCGGGGCCCCCGCAGGAGCGGGCCAGCACGCGAACGGCTTGGCCACGCCGGGCCCCGTGATTTGCGGCCGAGGCCATTCCGGCCCGGCACGCTGCGGCTGTTCGGCTGGCAGGACCGAGCTGCATTGTCTCAAGGCCCCGTGCGAACATGCGGCCGTTTGTGGTGCGGTGTTGCCGGGGGTTACGGCAGTGGGCGCGGCCTGGATCCCTTCAACCCTCCGACCAGACCATTTCGCCGCACTCGGCGAGGCCGTAACCCTGTAAACGGTCGGCTTCGCGGCGCGAATCTCCCGACTGGATCTGGCTCAGCAGTTCGCGAAACAGGGTCCTGAAGTAGATCGACCGGTTCAGTACAAAGTCGAAGGCCTCCCAGCCGGTGGGCAGGAAGGCAAGGTCGAATTCGCGCGCGGCCGAGCGCGTGCCCGCTGTCGCATCGGCCTCGCCCATGGCGATCAGTGACGCGGACTCGCGTTCGGAGTGGGCAACGGCAACGCCCTTGAGGCTGCACGGCTCGCTGCCATGATATCCAAGGTGCTCACGAAGGAAGCGCTGCGTGCCGGATCCCTGCTGTCGCATCACCCAGCGCAGGTCCTGTTGCAGCAATTGCTCAAGAGATGGGTGGCGCTCGGCGACCGAGCGGTTCAGGATCAGGCCCTGTTCGCGGCGGAACGCACGGATGATCACCCACTGGCGATGCTGCGGGAACGAACGTATCAGGGCGGGGTGGCGCGTCTGGCTCTCCTCTGCCGGACCCCAGTGCACGCAGCAGGCGTCGACCCGGTGCGCCTGCAGCAGTTCGAGGCCGAGCCGCGTCACGATCGGGGTGAAGCTCACCAGCGCGTGCGAGCGCATCCGGTCTGCAAGCCGGGGGATCACGCGATGCAGAAGCGCGTCATCACTGCCCGCCAGCACGAGTCGGTCGCTCAGCAGGCCACCGTGAGTCGATTCCAGCATCCACTTGTCAACCAGTTCACGGGGGAAAAGCCACTTTCCGGTGACCTTGGTTCCCGGAATCTTGCCTTCGCTGACCAGCGCATAAACCTTCTTTTCATGCAGATTCAGATACTCCGCGACCTGCTTGACGCTGAGAAATCGTGGTGTCTCTACAGCGGTTGCCATGGCTCAATCCCCATCGTTTGCCTCCGCGCGATGCCCCGGCCGCGCCTCGGGGATCGCGTCGAACAGGACGTGCTCAGCGCCGTGGTAAACCAGAAAATGCCGGCCCTTTGCGCGGGCGATCAGGGTGACGCCCATCCGGCGAGCAAGGTCCATCCCCTGCGATGTCACTCCGGATCGCGACACCAGGATCGGGATCCCCATCATCGCGACCTTGATCACCATCTCGCTGGTCAGGCGGCCAGTGGTGTAGAAGATCCGGCCACCTCCGGACAGGCCCTCTAGCCACATGTGCCCGGAAATCGCGTCCGCGGCGTTGTGCCGCCCGACGTCCTCCACGAAGATCTCGATATCGTCGCCACGACAGAGCGCGCAGCCGTGTACTGCACCGGCACGGCGGTAGACCTCGTTGTATTCGTTCACTCGCTGGAGGGTGCGGTAGATCTCGGATTGCCGAAGCACCACGGGTGGAAGGTGGATTTCGTCCAGCTTGTCCATCAGGCTTCCGAACACGGTGCCCTGACCGCAACCCGTGGTCACGGTCCGGTGCGCCAGTTTGCCCTCCCAGTCTTCCACACCGCTCGACGTCGTCACTGCGACCGAGTCGCTTTTCCAGTCGACCTGAACGGAGAGAATCGAACCGATCGTCTTCACGAAGCCCTGGTTGCGGAGATAACCCAGCGCCAGCAGTTCCGGCGCGCTGCCCAGCGTCATCAGCGTCACGATCTCGCGCTTGTCCACATACAGTGTCAGTGGACGCTCGCCGGCAACATGGACGTCGCGGGGCGTGCCGAATTCATCCAGAACCTGGACCGGATGCGACGGCGAGAGGCCGGCGGCGCTCATCGCCGGCCGATGAGCCGAACGTGTCGAGGGTTGGTTCATCACGCGGGCATGGGCTGTGTTCCGAGACGGTGACTCACTATCGAAACCGGTGGAAGCAAAATCCATTCCCCGCCGCAGCGGACACCTTCGGCACGGTGCGGGCCCGGACCGGGAAAGCGCTGATTAAAGCCATCCTGGCTTTCTCAGCGCTGTACAGACGATTTTCAGCTTGTTTCAGAAGCAACCACCTGCGGTGGCCAATCCTGACGGCACTTCCCTCCGCCGCAGGGAAACGCCGATGAATCAGCGTTTCCCTGGACAAATTGTCCCACTCGAGTGGGGCGAAATGTCCCTGCGGTGCCTACGGGCTCCCGGAGGCAGAGCCGAGATTCAGTCGGTAACGCAGCACCTGAAGATGGTACGTGTCTTGCGTGGGGAATGGGCGTCACAGCGTATACGAGCAAGTACGAGTCGAGGCGTCCATGAATCAGACCAAACCCGACCCAATCGTCGCAGGGGGCAACGAAAGTGATCTGCCAAGGAGCTTCCGGGTCAGTGTCGTGATGGAAAGAAGGGAGCGGCCGGATGCCCGGTGGATCCGCGAGAGCTGGCACCTCACCGGCGTGACCCTGGACCAGGGGGCGGGCGAGTCCGACGCGGGCGGCCGCGTCATCCGGGAAGGAGACCAGGGCGAACAGTACCTGTGGTCAGGCTTCGAGGTGCGGCTGTACCGCGACGAACTGGAGAGCTACTACCACAACCTCCTGGCCCGGGAACCGAAGATCTTCGTGGTGACGCATACGGATCAGCAGGGCCGCCCGGAGCCGTTTCTGGTGTCGTTGAGCTACGACGAGGCGAATGCCTACGAGTTTGGCGGGGAGGTCGTCTACAACGCGGCGATTCCCCCGGTGCTCTACGCGTGGGTGGAGCAGTACCTGCTCGAAAATTATGCCCCGGAACGCCGGATCAAGCGCAAGAGGGATTGCCCGGGCGGTGACGGTACCTGTCAATGAACCGCTTACAGGAAGGAACACCGTGGCCGACATGAGCGGGTCCGGCAGCAGAAACCCGGGCGACGACGGCTTCCTGCGCCGCTGGGTCAGGCGCAAGGCCGAAGTGCGCCGCGGTGGCGCGACGGAAGATTCCGAGGCTGCGCCGACGGATGCCGGCCAGCCTCCCGTGGCGACAGCCTCAGGAGTGCCGGAGCCGGCCGGCTCCGGGGACCCGCCGGCGCCTGCCGAACCCGAAATCACCGACGCCGACATGCCGACGCTCGAATCCCTCGATCAGGATTCGGACTACAGCCCGTTTCTTTCCCGCGGCGTGAGCGCGGAGCTGCGGCAAAAGGCGCTGCGCCAATTGTTCCGGCAGCCCAAGTTCAACGTCGAGACCTGTCTCGACGATTTCCAGGACGACTATCTGAATTTCCAGCCGCTCGGCGACATCGTCACCTGCGACATGCGTCACCAGACCGAGGTCGAGGCACGACGCAAGGCGGAACGGGAGGCGGAAGACGCCGCGGAGCGCGCCGCGCAGGTTGCCGGCGCACCGGAGTCTGCTGCGGCGCCTGTGCCGCCCGATGCCCCGGCTGCCGACGACGTTGCGGCCGCAGATCCGGATCCGCCGGCCGCGCCGGACGAGGATGACGGCACCCGGACCCGGCCGCCACCCGGGGACGGCGGTACCGCTGCGTAATGGACGCCTTCACCGTGAGGCCCGGTGGCGCCCGGCTGCCGCACTCGCCGGAGCGGCTCACGACACGATCAACCCACAGGAACGACTGCCGATGAACACGCCGCAGGAACACAACGCCAACGCCCGTGCCGAGGCCCTCGCGGCCGTCCGGGACATGGGTATGGAGCCGACCTCGAGGGTGAGTTATCACTCTGAAGGTCGGGTCCTGATCATCGGCATCGACGAGGAATCGGCGCTCGACGCCGCGCGGAAGCTCCGCGAAGACCTGACGCCCGCGGTACTGCTGACGGCCAACGGCGAATCGACGGAGGCGGACGGGATCCCCGTCCTTTATTCGCAGGGCCGCGAACCCCTGGTCGAAGGGCACCTCGGGTCGTTCATGGTCACCCTGCAGGTTGGGGGCAAGACCGCGAACGTCGCCACGCTGCTCAACAGCGCGTGGAATGCGTTCGATCTGGTGCTGGACCTGGGACTCGCACCCCTGATCACGGCGGAGTGGCCGCCGGTCGGTTACTTCGCTCCGCCGTTCGGCGATCGGGAGGCGCTGGACCGCGCGCTCGAGGCGCTGGGTGACCTGAGGGGCGAATTCGAGAAGCCGAAATTCTTCCGGTACGATCCCGGCATCTGCGCCCACGCTCGCAGTGGCATACGGGGCTGCACCCGCTGCATCGACGCCTGTCCGGCCATTGCGATCCGGTCCCTCGGGGAGACGATCGAGGTTCAGCCCGAACTGTGCCAGGGAGGTGGCATCTGCGCCACCGTCTGTCCGACCGGCGCGATCACCTACGCGTACCCGCGTCCTGCAGATCTGATCCAGCGCCTGCAGACCCTGATGCGGCACTACCGTGAACACGGCGGGGAAGACCCCGTCGTGCTGTTCTACGACGACGAGGCCGGGGCCGAGATACTGCAACGGATGGAGCCGTTGCCCGGCCAGGTTCTCGCAGTGGAGGTGGAGGAACTCGGCAGCGTGGGCCTTGACGTGCTGCTGGCCGGGTTGGTCGCGGGCGCGCGCGAGATGCTGCTGCTCGATACGCCGGCGTTGCCCGCAAAGGTGCGCCGGAACCTGCAGGAGCAGCTGGGCCACGCGGGGGTCATCCTGCACGCGCTGGGTTTCCCCCGGCAGGCCCTGCGCTTGATTCAGGGTGGAAGCGGCGCGGTGTCGAGCACCGATCCAATGCCGGCCATCCACCCGGAACAGGTGGCCGCCTCCGACCGCAAGCGCCTGACACTGTTCGCCGCACTGGATCACCTGAACGCGGAGGCGCCTTCGCCGCAGTCCGAGATCGCGTTGCAGGCGGGTGCGCCCTTCGGCGAGATCCATGTCGACCCGAAGGCCTGCACGCTCTGCATGGCCTGCGCCGCCGTCTGTCCTGCCCAGGCGCTTTCCGCGCCTGGCGATACACCACGCCTTGAGTTCACCGAGGGGAATTGCGTGCAGTGCGGTATCTGCGAGATCTCCTGTCCGGAACACGCGATCTCGCTTGGGCCACGGCTGCTCACCGATGCCCGGCAACGCTCAGAGCCTCGGGTGCTGCATGAAGAGGCCCCCTTCGAATGTGTCAGCTGCGGCAAGCCCTTCGCCACCCACCGAATGATCGAGCAGATCCTCCAACGGCTGGAAAAGCATCCGATGTTTCAGGACGAGCCGTCGAGGAGGCGCCTGATGATGTGTGAGAACTGCCGTGTGATCGACATGTTCCAGGGAAGTGGCGGAGGGACAGTTTGACTCTGCCCCGCGTCGGCACGGACACAATGTCGCGGTACCTGCGCATGCTTCGACGCCCCTGGGCCTGAATATGCCTTTTACTTCCTTTTTGTCCGTATTTTCCGCGATGGCATGGCCCATTGATTGCTTGCTTAACCTGCAACAGGAGAGACGATGCAGGCCCCATGGTTAACGGAAGAAGATCAGGCCCGGATTGGGATGTACGCGTTACTGGCCAGGCTGCTGGCGGCGCCGGCCAATCAGGCACAGCTGGACGACCTGGCACAGATGGCAGTGGACAGCAGCCCGGACGGGGAGGCCGCGGTGGCATTGTCGCTTCTGAGGCTCGCAGCGCAGCAGGCGCGCGCACAGGACGTGGACGACGAGTATCACAAGCTGTTCATCGGAATCGGGCGCGGGGAACTCGTTCCATACGGGTCCTGGTACCAGACCGGAGCGCTGATGGAGCGTCCGCTGAGCGAGTTGCGGCAGGACCTGGCGCGGTTCGGCCTGGAGCGGGAACCGGGCAATCCGGACCCGGAGGATCACGCGGCCTTTCTCTGCGAGACGATGGCTGTTCTGGGTTCGTCCCGCGAGGTCTCCGAGGACGCACAGCGCGCATTTTTCAGTGCGCACGTGGGGAACTGGATGCCGGCGTTCTTTCGGGATCTCGAGACCTGCAGTTCGGCTTGTTTCTACAAGGCCGTGGGGCATCTGGGCACGGTCTTCATGCGGTTGGAGAAGGATTATCAGAGGTTTGACGAGCGGTGAACGGGCAGACCGGGGGCGGACCCCGGGGCCGCAGTGGACGCCGCGATGTCTTGAGCAGGGTGTTATCCAGTCAAGGAGTCACATGACATGAGCGAAAAATCCCAACAGCGCACGGTTCGGGCGCATTCAGAAGAACGCCGGCGGTTCCTGAAGACGGCCGGGCTGGCCGGGTCCAGCGCCGCGGCAGCGGCCGCAATGCCCGGCATCGTGGCCGCGGCGCCGGAGGCCGGAGAGACCGTGACCGAGCCGGTGGACACGGGGTACCGGGAGAGCGCGCACGTGCGCGACTACTACCGGACCGCCTCGGAGTAGCCCGGGACCGAATCGCAAAACAGGAAGAATGCACAGACCCCGCTTGGGGGTCAGGAGCAACGAGACATGAAACTGATCAAAAAGTCCGATCCCGTCTCCGCCGCTGAATCACCTTCGGCGGGCCGTAATGCCGACGGCAAGGGGGTTTCACTGGACCGCCGGGCATTCCTGCGCAATGCCGGCCTGACCGCCGGCGGATTGGCTCTGGCAAGCCAGGTGACCCCGGGACTGGTTCGGCAGGCCGAGGCGGAAGGCCCGGTATCCGCCAACGGCGAGGTGCAGACCAGGCGCACGGTCTGTGGCCACTGTTCGGTCGGTTGCGGCATCTACGCTGAGGTCAAGGATGGTGTCTGGGTCGGGCAGGAACCTGCATTCGACCATCCGTTCTGCCTCGGTGGGCACTGCGCCAAGGGTGCGGCGGTGCGCGACCACGGGCACGGCGAGCGACGCCTGAAGTACCCGATGAAGATGGTTGACGGCCAGTGGAAGCGGATCTCCTGGGACCAGGCCATCGAGGAAATCGGCGACAAGATGCTGGAAATCCGGGAGAAATCCGGTCCGGATTCGGTGCAGTGGCTGGGCTCGGCCAAGTTCAACAACGAGCAGGCCTACCTGTTTCGCAAGATGGCGGCCCTGTGGGGCAGCAACAACGTCGATCACCAGGCACGAATCTGCCATTCGACGACAGTCGCCGGCGTGGCCAATACCTGGGGCTACGGCGCGATGACCAACTCCTACAACGACATCCTGAAGAGCAAGTCGATCCTGATCATCGGCGGCAATCCGGCCGAGGCACACCCGGTGTCGATGCAGTTCGTGCTGCGCGCGAAGGAGAACGGCGCGAAGCTGCTGGTCATCGACCCGCGCTTCTCGCGTACCGCAGCCCATGCGGATCAATTCGTGCGCCTGCGCCCGGGTTCCGATATCGCGGTGATGTACGGGATGCTCTGGCACATCTTCGAAAACGGCTGGGAAGACAAGGAGTTCATCGAGCAGCGCGTGTGGGGCATGGACCAGATCCGTGAAGAGATGGCGCGCTGGACCCCCGAGGAGGTCGAGCGGGTATCCGGTGTGGACCGCGAGACCTTGTACGAGGCGACCCGCCTGATGGCGGAGAACCGTCCCGGCACCTTCGTCTGGTGCATGGGTGGCACGCAGCACACGATCGGCAACAACTTCACACGCCTGTACAGCATCGTTCAGCTGGCGCTGGGCAACATGGGCAGGGAAGGGGGCGGAACCAACATCTTCCGTGGCCACGACAACGTCCAGGGCGCGACCGACTTCGGCGTGCTTTCCGACAACCTGCCCGGGTACTACGGCCTGTCCGAGGCGGCCTGGCGGCATTGGGCGGCGGTCTGGGATCTCGACTTTGACGAACTCGCAGCTCGCTTCGCACAGGATACCTACCCGGAGCGGGGTGGTCCTGACACCAAACCGATGTTCACGGCCGGTATTCCGGTGTCGCGCTGGATCGACGGCGTGCTCGAGGACAGCGACCAGATCGTACAGCCGGACAACCTCCGTGCGATGGTGTTCTGGGGACATGCGCCGAACTCCCAGGTGCGCGGCCCCGAGATGAAGAAGGCCTTCGAGAAGCTGGACATGCTGGTGGTCGTCGACCCGTTCCCCACCGTCTCCGCAGTGATGCACGACCGCAAGGAGAACACCTACCTGCTGCCCGCGACCACGCAGTTCGAGACATACGGCTCGCTGACTGCTTCGAACCGCTCGGTGCAGTGGCGTGACAAGGTCATTGATCCGCTGTTCGACTCGCGTCCCGACCACGTGATCATGTACAAGCTGGCGACGAAGCTGGGGTTTGCCGACGACCTGACCAAGAACATCCAGGTGAACGGTGACGAGCCGCTGATCGAGGACATCGTGCGCGAGTACACCCGCGGCATGTGGTCCATTGGCTACAGTGGCATGACCCCGGAACGCCTGAAGACGCATCAGCAGAACTGGCACACCTTCAACACAACCACGCTGCGTGCCGAGGGTGGCCCGGTTCACAACGAGTTCTACGGGTTGCCGTGGCCCTGCTGGGGCACGCCGGAGATGAAGCACCCCGGTACCGCGAACCTCTACGATACCAGCCTTCCCGTCGCGGACGGCGGGCTGAATTTCCGCGAGAACTTCGGTACCGAGCGCGACGGCGACGATCTGCTGGCCGAGGGTTCGTATCCGGTCGGATCGGATATCGAGGGCGGGCACCCGCGCTTTACCGCGGACCTGCTCAAGCAACTCGGGTGGTGGGACGAACTGACCGATGAAGAGAAGGAACTCGCCGACGGCAAGGCCTGGAACTACGATCGCTCGGGCGGGATCATTCGCGTCGCGATCAAGCACGGCTGCGCGCCATTCGGGAATGCCAAGGCCCGCTGCGTTGCCTGGAACTTCCCGGATCCGGTCCCGATTCACCGTGAACCGCTCTATACCAGCCGCTACGACCTGGTGGCGAACTACCCGACCTACGAGGACCGGCGCGGTTTCTTCCGGTTGCCGACCCGTTACGAGTCGGTCCAGGCCACCGATTTCAGCGACGACTATCCGCTGATCCACACGAGCGGGCGGCTCGTGGAATACGAGGGTGGCGGTGATGAAACCCGTTCCAACCCATGGCTCGCGGAACTCCAGCAGGAGATGTTCGCCGAGATCAACCCGGTGGACGCGAACAACGCCGGGGTCCGCGACGGTCAGGACATCTGGCTGGAAAGCCCGGAAGGGGGCCGCATCCGGATCAAGGCCATGGTCACACGGCGTGTCGCACCGGGCGTGGTATTCACCCCGTATCACTTCGGCGGGCACTTCGAGGGCAGGGATCTGCGCGAGAATTATCCCGAAGGCGCCGATCCGTTCGTGCTGGGTGAGGCGGCCAATACCGCGTTCACCTACGGTTACGACTCGGTGACCGCAATGCAGGAAACCAAGTGTTCGCTCTGCGCGATCCGACCCGCGTGATGCATCGGCAGTGGACAGGCAAACAGTTCTGAGGAGAGCCCATCATGGCCAAAATGAAGTTTCTATGTGATGCCGAACGCTGCATCGAGTGCAACGGGTGCGTGACCGCGTGCAAGAACGTGAACGAGGTGCCCTGGGGCATCAACCGGCGCCGGGTGGTTACGCTGAACGACGGCGTCCCGGGCGAGAAGTCGATCTCGGTCGCCTGCATGCACTGCACCGACGCCCCCTGCGCGGCGGTCTGCCCGGTCGACTGCTTCTACACCACCGCAGACGGAGTGGTGCTGCACGACAAGGACCTCTGCATCGGTTGCGGCTACTGCTTCTATGCCTGCCCGTTCGGCGCCCCGCAGTATCCGTCTCCGCAGGAGAGGGCCTTCGCGGTTCGGGGCAAGATGGACAAGTGCACCTTCTGTGCCGGAGGACCCGAGGAGCCCGGTTCGCAGGCCGAGTTCGAGAAATACGGCGCCAACCGCCTGGCCGAGGGTAAGTTGCCGGCCTGCGCGGAGATGTGCGCGACCAAGGCGCTGCTGGCGGGGGATGGCGACGTCCTTGCGGACATCTACCGCAAGCGGATATTGCGCCGGGCGGGTCGTCCCGAGACCTGGGGTTGGGAGAAGGCCTACGGCGCGGACGTCTGAGTCGTTGATCCGGCCCTGCCCGGATGGTCCGGGCAGGGCCCAGGCAACGACCGGGCATGGGTCCGCGAACCCATCCCGTTGGTGACCGAATTGCAAGGAGAGAGACGTGAAGACCCGATTTCTGTTCGCAGCCATCCCCCTCGGGGTCGTGCTGCTGTTGCTGACCGGCTGCTATGAAAGTCGCGACGTGACGCTCCACGACGCCGGGGTCTACAAGGGTGCGCCAGATCCACTCGTGGAGATGTCTGCCGACCCGGCCTACCAGGAGCGCCTGCGCGAACGGCTCCTGATGGTCCAAACCGACCGCTGAGACCCGGAGGGCGTTTAACATGAAAACTTCCAACAACCCGGCCCGGGATGGCGACAAGGGCCGCCGGCGCGGCAGGATTGCGCTGCTGGCCTTCCTGGGGACGATTTTTCTGGTCGTCGCCCTGCCGCTGACGGGCTACCTGGTGGTCGGCGAGACCGCCGCGCAGGCGCAGCAAGAGGCGGTGAACCCGCTGTCCGAGCTCTGGCGCGGCGCGCGGCAGGCCAACGAAGGCTACACCGCGGTCACCGCACCGCAGGCCGGTATCCTGATCACCGACAGCGGTCAGAACTGGCGCCAGGTGCGCAACGGACCGCTGGCCACCTACGGTGCGTGGTTGATGATCCTCGCGCTGGTCGCCCTCGCGGCACTGTTCCTGTTGCGGGGCAGGGTGGAAATCGACAATGGACCAAGCGGCAAGACGGTGGAACGCTGGACATTGTCGGATCGCATCCTGCACTGGTACACGGCGGTGCTGTTCATCCTGCTCGCGATCACCGGGCTGAGCCTCCTCTACGGGCGCGCAGTCCTGATGCCGGTGATGGGCCCGGAGGCCTTTGCCAGTTATGCGCAGGCCGCCATCTACGTGCACAACTACCTGGGCCTGTTCTTTGCAATCGGCCTGGTGCTGATGGTGCTCAAGTGGCTCCGGGTCAACATCCCGAAGGGCCACGATCTGAGCTGGTTCCTGTCGGGTGGCGGCATGCTGAAAGGCAAGCACCCGCATGCGGGCTTTGTGAACGCGGGTGAGAAGCTGTTGTTCTGGACCCTGGCCGTCGCGGGACTCGCGATCCTGGTCACCGGCGTCATCCTGCTGTTCCCGCAGCTCGGCCAGTCCCGCGAGGTGATGCAGATTTCGCTGGTGGTCCATGCCGCGGCATCCATCCTGGTCATCACCTTCATCTTCGGTCACATCTACCTGGCGACCGTCGCGATGAAGGGTTCCATGGCGGGGATGGTTGGTGGCCGTGTGGACGTGAACTGGGCGCGCCAGCATCACGACCTGTGGGCGAAGGAACTCGAGGAAAAGGGTGTCCGGCCTGAGCCGGCACCCGCGAAGCCCGAGAAGGAAGCCCCGGAGGAGCCGCGACCCGCAGCATCCTGAGTTGTTTCGAGCCGGTGCTCGATACGTGATGATGCGGGCAGGGGTGTTGCCGGGCCAAGGTGACCCGGCAACATCTTTCGCGCTCGGCAAGGCCGTGATGATGCGGGGCCTTCTCGCCCCGTCATAAGCAGGCTCCGGAAGGGGTCCGACAGAAGCATCAGAGGAGCATTTGATGAACGAGGAAGCCCTTAACATGAGTGTACGCGCCTTCCTGAAGCGCATGGGCATCAACTGTCAGCGCGAGATTGAAGTGGCCGTGCGCAAGGGGGTGGAGTCCGGTGCATTGCAGGGAAACGAGACCCTGCCGGTCAAGGTGACCCTGGAATTCGGTCCGCTGAGCGAACCCTACGTGCTCGAGGGCGAGATATCGCTTGAGTGACCGGCACGGCGACGCCGGTCTTCGGCTTTCGGTTCCCGGCCCCGAGAAGGCCCGCTGCCGACCTCGTGGGCCGGGCATCCCCTTGCCGAGGATCAGCCCGGAAGCAACTGCACGGTGACGGTCTCGCCCGCGGCCACCGGTCCGCGGTCGTGCTCGAGAACGATCAGGCACGTCGCCTGACTCATCGAGTGCAGGATCCCGGATCCCTGGCGGCCGGTGACCTCGACGCAGAGCCTGCCGGTGTCATCGCGCCGGAGGATCCCACGCTGGAACTCCGTACGTCCCGGCGATTTTTTCAACGCGTCCCGACAGGGCACCTCGAAGCTTGGTGGCTCTTCAGGGGCTTGCCCGCTGATCCGCTGCAGGGCGGGCCGCACAAAGCGGATGAAAGTGACCATCGCCGCCACCGGATTGCCCGGCAGCCCGAAGAACAGGCTCCTCGACCCCAGGGTTCCGAAGGCGAGCGGACGTCCGGGTTTGATCGCAATCCTCCAGAAGGACACGGTGCCCAGTTCGGATAGCACCCCGGTCACGTAGTCGGCCTCGCCGACGGAGACGCCTCCGCTGCTGAGCACGACATCGGCAGAGAGTGCCGCTTCCCGGAGAACGGACCGCAGACACTCTGCGTCGTCCGGGAGGATCCCCAGATCCAGCACCTCGGCGCCGAAGTCCCCGAGCAGCCCGCGCAGGCTGTAGCGGTTGCTGTCGAAGATCTGCCCGCCGCGCGGGGAGTCGCCAGGGTTGCAGACCTCGTCCCCGGTGGAGAAAAGTGCAACACGGGGCCGGCGGAAGACCCGGGCAAGGGGTATCCCCAGCGAGGCGATCAGACCGAGGTCCGCGGGCCGAAGCCGGCGGCCGCGAGGCAGGACGGTATCGCCCGCCCGGAGATCCTCACCTCGGCGCCGGATGTTCTCGCCAGGCTCGTGCCCCGGCCCGATTTGAACCAGGCCGGCTGCCGCCTGTGCCTGTTCGCGCATCACAACCGTATCGGCACCGTCCGGGACGGGGGCCCCGGTCATGATGCTGACGCATTCGCCGGGTGCGACGGTCGATCCGAGGGGGTGTCCGGCCAGTACACGGCCTTTCAGGCGCAGTGAACCGGAGCCGGAGGGTGGGAGATCCGCGGCACGCAACGCGTAGCCGTCCATCGCCGAGTTGTCGGCCGGGGGGACGTTCATGGGCGCGACGATGTCCTCGTAAAGCACGCGTCCGAGCGCAGTCTCCAGCGGAACCTGCTCGGCCTCCCGGATGGGGTCGCAGGTGTCGAGGATGCGCTCGAGCGCCTCCGCCTGATGCAGCAGTTTGCCGGCGCCGGTGTACGGGGTCTCGTTTTCGTTTGACATGTGGCTAACCGGATCGATGTCGGGCCTTCGCAGGGCCTTGGGAGGAATGGTAATCCTGACGGGTTCCCAAAACCGTTACAGGGTTCGGAAAGACGGTTGCGCGAGGACCTGTCGCTCGAGCGCCGCATGATCCTCGGGCGTATTGATGTTAACGAAGGCCTCCGGATGATCGGAGAGATCGGCCGTGACCATGCGGTGCTGCAGATACCAGGTGTCGATCTTGCGGCCACCGCCTTGCACAAAGGCCCGAAGCGGCTTCAGCAGTGAATGGTGGAGCAGGGCAACCACCGGTTGCAGCCGCTCGCCGTCATGCGCCACTGCGATTTCCGCCGACTTCGCGAGCGCCGTGGAGAGCAGCCGTTCGACCAGGTCGCGCGGCAACAGCGGACTGTCGCAGGGCACGACCGCGAGCCAGGGTTGCTTCACGACCAGCAGGGCCGAGAGCATCCCGGCCAGGGGTCCCGAGTAGTCATCCAGCACGTCTTCGATGACGCGATGTCCGTACCGGGCGTACACGCCCTGATTCCGGTTGGCGCTGATCACCACCTCGTCCACCTGCGGTCGTATCCGGTCCAGCGCGTATTCGATCATGGGTTTTCGGGCCAACGGCACCAGTCCCTTGTCCTGTCCACCCATGCGTCGGGCGCGCCCCCCGGCAAGGATCAGTCCGGCCACCGCTCCCCGGTCCTGGCCGCCCCGCTGTACGGTCATCGCTGACTCCCGTGGTTTTCGGCCGGCCACGCCTGGATTCAGGGTCGTGCGCGGTGCGAAATTCACGCACAGCTTAACGCGAAATCCTGCGCGACTCCCGTTTCCGGCACGCCGGGGACCGCGGCATTTTCCGAAGCAGACCGGGCGGTCCCGGCAGCGTCCGCGGTCTGCGCCGGCTCCAGTGCGCCCCGGCGGCGTAGGCGTATGCAAGTGACTGATTGCAGACAACACGCGAAGCCACTCGATCCACCGTGCAAGCCTTGGGCACCGGTGCCGGGTTCCCGCCTATCCGGGGCGCCGACCTTCGAAACCCGGCCGTTCGTTCCGGCCACATGGGACATTCTGGTGCAACCTCATCGTCAGGGTCAGGCCAGATTGATACACTCGATCCCCTCCCGGAGGCCGGGTGGCTGCCGCCTTCAAGGCGCCCAGGCCGGGAGACTCATGCAAGGGTCGGGACGATGAACGCGAATCTGAAGCACCGACGAATCAAACCGCCCGGACCCTTCAGTGGGTCGTCGCCCGCACTGGGGTCCATTCTGGTAGTGAATGCAGACGCGGCGCTTGCCCGGCGGATCGAACGGTCGTTGAGCCGGCGCTTCGCCCTGGTGGAGATTGCGCAAAGTATCTCCGAGGCGGAAAAGCTGCGGCAGCGCTGCGCGTTCGACCTGCTGATCAGTGGAGTGGAGCTTCCGGATGGCTCAGGACTCACCTGGGTCGAATCCCTGCGGGAGCAGGGCATCGAGGCGCAGGTGATCCTGCTCGCTGACCAGGGCGACGTGGAAACCGCGGTCGCCGCCATGCGAGCGGGGGTCGCGGACCTGCTGCTGCGGCCGCTGAATCTCAAGCAAATGGAGGTGGCGGTGGATCGCTGCTTCTCGCAGCGCCTGGCCGTCAAGGCCGCGAACGAGCCCGTCCGGCCAGTGCTGAAGGAGCGCCCGCAGGAACTGGTCGTCGCGCACTGCGAGATGCTCAAATCGATCTGCACGGCGATCAAGCGCGTCGCTCCGACACCCGCCACGGTGCTGGTTCTCGGGGAGTCCGGTACCGGTAAGGAGGTCGCCGCCCGTTCGCTGCACGCCTTCAGCGGACGCGCAGGGAGCTTCGTCCCGCTCAACTGCGGGGCCATTTCTCCCGAACTGCTGGAAAGCGAACTCTTCGGTCACGCCAAGGGCGCCTTTACCGGCGCCCATCAGGCACGCGACGGCCTGTTCACCTATGCCGACGGGGGAACCCTGTTCCTGGACGAAATTGCCGACATGCCGCTGGGAATGCAGAGCAGGCTGTTGCGGGTCCTCGACGACCAGAAGATTCGCCCGGTGGGGGGTAACCGGGAGATTCCGGTAGACGTGCGGGTGATTGCGGCCACCAATCGGGATCTCGCGGATGCTGTCCGGGCGGGTGAGTTCCGCGAGGACCTCTACTATCGGATCAATGTCCTGAGCATCCGGATGCCGGCGCTCAGGGAGCGAACCGAGGATATCCCCTTGCTCGCGGAATATTTTGTCAGCATGTTCGCGGATGAACTGTCGATGCCCCCTGTCCCGGTGACCGAGGGTGATATCCGCGCCCTGAGCGTACACCATTGGCCGGGCAACGTGCGCGAGTTCCGCAATGTGATCGAGCGTTCGGTGCTGTTGGGGCAGTCGCCCGAGGATTGCCTCCGTGACGTCGCGGTGCAGACCCGCTCGGAAGGCGATCGTACGGAGGCCCCGGGGGTGGTTCCCGGTGCCCCGTTGACTCTCGCGGAGATAGAGAAGCAGCACATCCTTGCCGTGCTGCAGGGCTGTGCCGGCAACAAGTCCGAGGCGGCCCGCATACTGGAGGTCTCGCGCAAGACGCTGGACCGGAAGCTTCAGCAGTGGGGATCTTCCGAGCCTTAGGGAAACGCTGCGGCAGTAGAACGGCGGCCCGAAGGTCAGGCCTGCGTGTCGTCGATCCCGAAGATCCGCAGTCGTGTGTGGTCGATCTCGTTGGGTGGATTCCAGCGCCTGTAGTCCTCGCTGAATTCCTGGCCATCGAAGCTGCGGGTCACCGCGATCACGCTGCCGACCGGGTGGCTGCACAGGCTCTGGGCAAAAGCGATTTCCTCGCGTGCCGCGGGCATTGCGGTCTCCGTGTCCGGTGCGCCGAAGCGGTCCACGAGATGGCCGGCCAGCATGCGTGTCACCCGCTCGCGTTCCGCAGGGTCAATCTCTGCGACGGTAACAAGGGTCGTCCAGCCAAAGCTGCCGATCCCGAGAAAACCGTTGGTGAAAGCCTGGCGTTCGGCACCGGAAAGGTGTTCAAGGTCGGCATCCAGGAAATGGAAGCTGCCCGGGACCGCCCACTCGCCGGGAATCGCGACCGGCTCGAAGATCCGGGCATCGGAGGCGTCGAGCTGGAGTACACGCAGGAGTCTGGATTCAGCCATGGGATCTCTTCGACATTGGGTCACTCAGCCGCCGGTCGAACTCATGTTGCGAAACGCCACGGGATGGCGCGCCCGATTGAAATCATGCCCTTCCGGCTTGAGTTCCATCGCTCGGGTAATCGCCTGTTTCAGGCGGCTCAGGTCGCCGGGATGCGCGCGCAGTACCTTTTTCAGGTCGACCGAGTGGTCCTGTCCGAGACAGAGCAGCAACCGGCCCTCGGTGGTTACCCGCACGCGGTTGCAGCTCTCACAGAAGCTGTGACTGCGCGGGGAGATGAAGCCGACACGGGTGGCGTGGGCGGGAATGCGGTAGTAGCGGGCCGGCCCGCCGCTCGTCTCGTCGGTTGCGATGACCTCGTGACGGGTACGGAGCAGTTCGAGAATCTCTTCGCTGGGCACGAAGGGTTGCGACGAGGGTGCATCGGCATCGATCCCCGCCGGCATCTGTTCGATGAAGGTGATGTCCATACCGCGATCGAGGACGAAGTCCAGCAGGCCCAGAATCTCGTCGTCACCCCGGTCCCGGATCGCCACGGTGTTCAGCTTGAGGCGTTCGAAGCCCACGGCAAGCGCCGCATCGATGCCCCGCAGCACCTTGCTCAGGTTGCCGATCCGTGTAATCCGCCGGAAGCGCCGAGGATCCAGCGAATCCAGACTGATGTTGATGCGCTTGACCCCTGCTTCGCGCAGCGGCCGCGCCAGGTGCTCGAGCTGGGAACCGTTGGTGGTCAGGGTGAGTTCCTCGAGTTCCGGCAACCGGCCCAGTTGCCGGAAGAGGGAGATCACGTTTTTGCGAACCAGGGGTTCGCCGCCGGTAATCCGGAGTTTCCGAACCCCCAGCTCGGTGAAGGCCTGTCCCAGCATGGCCATTTCTTCCAGGGTGAGCAGCTGCGCACGCGGGATGAAGGTCATGCGTTCGCTCATGCAGTACACGCAGCGGAAATCACAGCGGTCCGTCACGGACATGCGCACGTAGGTGACCTGCCGTCCGAACCGGTCGATCAGCCGGTTCGGTGATTCCTGACTGTGTATGGCCATTCGCGTCCGTCCAGAAACGGTTTCTAGGGTACCCTTCCGTTCGCCTCTTGGGAAAACAATGCAAATCGCATGCCGTGATACGGGGCAGCATTCGGAGGACGAGGTCCCGGACCCTCAGCGTTCCAGTGACGGGAAGAACAGTGGCACATCATCGATGAGATAACTGCCGATCAGCTCCTGACCCTCGGTGGAGGTAATCCACTCGTGCCATTGCCAGGCGAGATCCGCCTTGACCCAGGGGAAGCGATCGGGATTGAGCGGAATGCTTCCGTAGGGATTGAACAGCAGCGGGTCGCCCTCGAACAATGCCTCCATCTCCTGACGATTCCGGAAGCTCAGCCAGGTTCCACGGTCGGCCAGCGTGTAGGCGTCCATCGCGGCGGCCGTGTTGAGCGTGGCGCCCATGCCGCTTCCGAGTTCCCGATACCAGCGGCCACCGGGGCTCAGCCCGGTTTCTTTCCATAACTCGAGTTCCTTGCGGTGGGTACCGCTGTCGTCGCCGCGCGACGCGAATGGGGCCTGCGCCTCGAAAATCCGTTTCAGGGCCTCCGCGATGGTCGCCGCGGCAGCGACATCAGCGGGGTCTGACCGCGGCCCGATCAGTATGAAATCGTTATGCATCACGTCGCGTCGCTCCGTCCCGAATCCATTTGCGACCAGGGCCTCTTCGCCTTCCCGGTGATGCACGAGCAGCACATCCGCGTCACCCCGTCGGCCGATCGTGAAGGCCTGCCCCGTGCCGACCGCGACGACCCGGACCTCGATACCCGTGCGTTCCGTGAAGTGGGGGATCAAGTGACGGAACAACCCCGACTGCTCCGTGGAGGTGGTGGAGGCAAGCGTGATGAAAGGTGCATCCGCGGCCACCTGTGCAGTCGGCACAATTGCCGCGGCGAGCAACAGGGGCAGGGCGGCACTCAGCAATCGAGTGAGGCTCAAAAGGAGGGACCTCCTTGCTTGCCCGGCTGCTCAACCGGCGGGTCGGTATCAAGGATGAGTTCTCCACGCAGGAATCCGGCTGCGGCCTCCGTCACTGGCGAAGAGAAAAACCGGGATGCCGGAGTGTGCTCGATGATGCGGCCGCAGCACATGAACACTACATCGTCGGCCAGCCGTCGCGCCTGGCCGAGGTCATGGGTGATCAACACGATCTTGGTGCCATGTTCATGGAAGGTGTTGATTCCCTCTTCCACCGCTTTGGTGGCGGCCGGATCCAGCGCCGAACTGGGTTCGTCGAGAAACAGAATCTCGGGTCGCAGGGCCCAGGCCCGGGCAAGCGCCAGACGCTGCTGTTCGCCGCCAGAGAGGATCCGGGCCGGTCGATCCGCCACCTGGGATAGTCCAAAGGAGGCCAGCGCCCGCTCCGCGTGTTCACGCCGTCTGCGCCGGGGAGTACCTGCCAATGTCAGTGCGTGAATGACGTTGGCCTGCGCCGAGCGCCGCAGCATCACGGGTCGCTGAAAGACCATCGCCTGCCGAAGCGGGCAGCCATTGCGCCGACCGGTGGTGACGTGTCCCCGGGTCGGTTTGAGCAGGCCATGGGCGATCCGCATCAGCAGGCTCTTCCCCGACCCATTGGGGCCGACGATGATCGTCCGGCCGTCAGGGCGCAGTGCGAGGCTTGCCCGATCCAGGTACGCGTTACCGGAGCGGACGAAGGAGATCTCGTTCAACTCCACCAGCGCTCCATCGACCGGGTCGGGTGACATGGTGGTTACGGACATGGCGGTGCGCTCCCGGGAATCATTGCATGTTTCTGCTGGTGATTTCGCCCAGCAGGTAGGCGGTGCCATTGATCAGTGCGACCAGGACCAGCAGGATCAGGCCCAGCGCGAGTGCCAGCGGCAGGTCGCCCCTGCTGGTTTCCAGCGCGATGGCGGTGGTCATCACCCGCGTGACGCCCTCGATGTTGCCGCCAACGATCAGCACGGCACCCACTTCGGCGCTGGCACGGCCAAACCCTGCGAGAACCACGGTCGTCAGGGTGATTCGGGCGTCCCACAACAGGGTCGGGATCGCGCGAATCCGCCCGGAACCGAGCGACCGCAGCTGTTCCCGGTATTCCTCCCACAGGTTCTCGATGGCCTGGCGGGTCAGCGCGGCAATGATCGGCAGCACCAGCAGCGTCTGTGCGATCACCATCGCGGTCGGAGTGAACAGCAGGCCGAACTGGCCGAGGGGGCCCGCGCGCGAGAGACTGAGATAGACGATCAGCCCCGCGACCACCGGAGGCAGGCCCATCAGCGCATTCAGAAGGGTGATCACGACTCCGCGGCCCGGAAAGCGGAACAGTGCGATCAGCGCGCCGAGCGGCAGGGCAATGAGGCTCGCCAGCAGCACCGCGGTCAGACTGACCTGCAGCGAGAGTTGCACGATGGAAAACAGCGTCGGATCCCCGGTGGCGATTAGAGACATTGCGAGGCTGAAAGGGTCGGGGCTGTTCAAAGGGTCTTGCCGGCGGTGTGTTAGCCTGCAGTCTACCGCGTCCCTTGCACAGGACATTGCAAGGCGGAACCCGGAGCATCCTGGATCATGAATATGCAGTCCCGCCCGGAGATGATGACGACTGCCGAGGTTGCGGAGTATCTGCGGCTCGGCGAGCGGAAGATTTACGATCTGGTTCGCGACGGCGTGATCCCCTGTGTGCGGATCACCGGGAAGCTGTTGTTCCCCCGCAAGGCAATCGACCTCTGGCTGATGAATCACCTCGAGAGTGGTCAGCCGCTGGGTGCTGATACCCCGCCCGTACTCGCAGGCAGCCACGACCCGTTGCTCGAGTGGGCGGCACGCGAATCGGGTTCCGGTCTTGCCTTGCTACTGAATGGCAGTGGCGATGGTGTCGATCGGCTGATTGCCGATGAAGCCCAGGCGATCGGGTTCCATCTCGTGCACGAGGACGGGAGCTGGAACGACCCTGCTCACTGCGGACTCGGAGGGCTGCGTGACCTGGTGACCATCGAGTGGGCGCGGCGCAGCCAGGGTCTGATCGTGGCACCCGGCAACCCGCTCGCAATCGCGGACATTCACGCGTTGGCGCGCCCGGACGTTCGGGTGATTCGGCGGTCGGAGGGCGCCGGTGCCGATGTGCTGCTCCGGCACCTGCTGAGGTCCGCCGGCCTCGACGTCTCCGATCTCCAGGTGCTTGAACAGCGTGCGCTGACGCACGACGACGCGGCACTGGAGGTCAGCAGCGGTAGCGCGGACTGCGGTCTGGGAATCGAGACCGCGGCGCGTCGGTACGGACTCGGCTTTGTCCTGCTGTGCGAGGAGCGCTTTGATCTTGGCATGCGTCGGCGCGCGTACTTCCAGCCCGGCCTTCAGGCCCTGTTCCGGTTCGCGCGCACCGAGCGTTTCCGGCAGAAGGCCGCCGCCCTCGGCGGCTACGACCTCTCGGGCCATGGCGTTGTCCGCTACAACGCCTGAACGAGCGCAGTGTGAGCTGAGAAAGTCAGGATGGCTCTTTTGTGCGTTTCCCTGAAATCCTTTTCACCTAAGGAGGCACCGCGATGACGACGAATGTAATCCCGAAGGACCTGTTGCCCGTCGGCTATATCGGCCTCGGGATCATGGGCGCGCCCATGGTCCGGAACCTGTTGCACGGCGGGGC
>SL_5KL_010_SEDDRAFT_10000720_pt1 | contig 20946 bp, 17 predicted proteins | sample SodLakKL_010_SED_FD_9118 | JGI IMG/M metagenome (IMG submission 9118)
CTGCTGTTTGGAAGCTGACTCTTCTTCAAGCCACATCCGCGGCCTGACAAGCTGGACGTACCAGCGCGAGAGATCATCCAGGATGAATGTCTGGAGTTTTCGGATTGCCCTGTGGATCTGATACCCATTCATTGTCTCATTTACTTCGGCAGCAACCGAATTGATCTTTGAAATAATCCACCGGTCCTCAACAGAACCACTGCCTGCAATACCTGCTGCACAGGCAGGATCATATGCTCCGTCGATACATTCAGCAGGCTGGAATCCATCAAGCCGCATATATGGTATCGGGAACCGGTATACATTCCAGAGGATGTTTAATGCGCGGTGGACCGTCTTTACCCCGTCCCAGTTAAACTTCAGGTCGTCCCATGGGGCGCTTGCAGAGAGGATGTAGAACCTGAGCGTATCTACCCCGAATTGTTCGATCACCTCTTCGGGAGTTACCACGTTGCCAAAACTCTTTGACATCTTCCTCCCCTGCGCATCCAGTGCAAACCCATGCATCAGCACGTTTTTGTACGGTGCCTGCGAGAATGCAATCATGGAGAGGCCAAGTTGTGAATAGAACCAGCCGCGCGTCTGGTCCTGGCCTTCAGTAATGAATTCGGCTGGCCAGAGGGAATGAAACGCCTCTTCATTGCCGGGATAGCTCAATGTCGCCCATGATGCAACCCCTGAATCAAACCAGACATCGAATATATCCTCGACCCGCTTCATTATCCCTCCGCAGGTGCAGGGAATTGTGATATCATCGACCATCGGACGGTGGGGATCGGTGATCTTCTTTCCAGATTCCTCTTCAAGCTCAACGAACCTGCCGATGACACGGTACTCGTCGCAGGATTCGCAGACCCAGACCGGGATCGGGATCCCCCAGTACCGCTGACGGGAGATACACCAGTCGCGCGCACCCTCTATCCAGTCATGGAACCTCGCACTTCCGGCCCAATCCGGATACCAGGTGACATCATCCCTGATTGAACCAAGCATCTGTTCTTTGATTTCGCTCGCCCGGATGAACCATTGCGATGTTGCCCGGTAGATGTTTGGGGTCTTGCACCTCCAGCAGTGGCCATACCTGTGCGTCACCTTCCGGTCTGCAAGGAGTGATGGTCCGAGAGCATCGATCACTTTCCTGTTTGTTTCGGACTCTTTGACTTCAAGGCCTGCAAATTCGCCAGCTTCATCAGTGAACCTGCCGGTCTCATCGACCGGGCAGACGATCTGTAGGTTCTCCTTCATGCCAAGTACATAATCATCCCAGCCATGCCCTGGGGCGATATGGACCATGCCGGTATTCTCCATGGCGACAAAGTCTGCTGCAACAACACGGTGCGCTATCTCTGCCTGCAGGGGAACGGATGCTGCAAGGGGGGAAAGGTATTCTGTTCCAACAAGATCAGATCCCCATCTGACACCCAGCACCTCGTAGTCCTGGTACCGCCCGGCTTTGAGAACGCTTTCAACAAGTTCATCGGCAACCCAGAGTATTTCAGATGTTCCTTCCCTCACCGCGCGAACGCGGGCATAGAGAAAATCAGGAGCAACGGCAACAGCAACATTTGCAGGAAGCGTCCAGGGTGTCGTTGTCCAGATGACAAGATGCTCGTTCTCTGCAGCCTTGATCGGGAATTTGACAAATATCGAGGGATCGGTCACGTCAATATATTCGACTTCCGCATCAGCGATCGCTGTTTCACATCGGGGGCACCAGTTTACGACACGGAACCCCCGTTCGAGCATCCCCTCTTCATCGACACGTTTGAGGGTAAACCAGGCCGCTTCGATATAATCATTGGAGATGGTCTGGTATGGGTTCTCAAAGTCAAGCCAGACACCGAGATCAGAGAACTGCCTGCTCATGATATCTTTGTGCGTTACGGCGAAATCCCTGCATTTTTCAATAAAAGCAGCAATTCCGTAAGATTCGATATCCTTCTTGGAATGAAACCCCAGTTCGTTTTCGACTCTCACCTCAATTGGAAGGCCATGCATATCATAGCCAGCCCTGTCGATAAGATTGCGGCCCTGCATCCGGTGATACCTGAGAATGGCGTCTTTTAAGATTTTATTCCATGCCGTCCCGAGATGGATGTTCCCGGTGGTATAGGGGGGTCCGTCCACAAAGAAGAACGTCCTGCCTGTCTTTCTCAGTTCCTGTACGGTTTTGTAGGTATCTTCAGTACGCCAGAATGCACGTACCTTCTCCTCTACCCTCTGCGGGGTATAACTGCTGGTGACTTCCTCCACCTGGATCCCTCGGTTTATTTATTGTATTCCTATATGTTTGGCAGAATCAGACAAAGGGTTTTGCACGGTTGCACGACAAAAAGATTGTACTTTTTATGCATCTGCTGAATAGAATATCAGGTGATCATCTATGGAATATACAGTACGCCACTATCATCCGGATGACTATCCGCATATCTGCCGAATCGATTATGATCTCTTTGGAGAATTTCGGTATTCTCCCATCTTCCTCCGCCAGGCAGGGGAACTCTTTGCCCCTGCATACTATGTGGCAACAGCCGGAGAAGAGCTGATAGGCTATGTCATCGGAGCGCCGGTAATGGATCGACCAGAAGATGGCTGGATCCTCAGGATAGGTGTTACCACTGAATGGCAGGGACGAGGTGTCGGTGCAGCACTCATCGATCCTCTTGTAACCTGCTTCGAGGAGAAGGGTGCTGCCAGAATCAGGATTGTGGTCTCGAAGCGGTATGGGCCTGTAACAGATCTTCTGCTCTCAAAAGGGTTCTCTGTGTCTTCCCATGAAAAAGCATACTATTATCCGGATATTGACCGGATAATCATGGAACGTGTGTTTTAAGTGTCCTGGCTTCCTCTGGCACCATTCCCATCCTGTTGATGATATACTTATACAGTTCCACGACCACAAGAACCGAGAGAGAGAGGAGCGTGACTCCTATCCATGCATTGAGAGAGACTGGTGCGATACCCAGCGCCTCCTGGAAGAATGGCGTGTACATGGCTGCAATATGTATCACCTGCGCAGCAACGATTCCAAGCAGCAGGTAGATGTTTGAGAAGATGGGTATGCTGAAGAATGATTTATATTCTGATCGGCAGTTCAGGGTATGAAAGTTCTCAAGCATGACCACCAGCAGGATGAGAAGGTTACGTGCCTCTTCTGTGGAATAACCGGCCTGCTGAAGCCAGAACCAGAATAAAAATGCAACAGTGCCCATTGTGGTGCCTGCAACGGCGATCTGTCGCACCATCACACGGTCAAACATTTTCTCATCCGGGTCACGCGGTGGCCGTTTCATCGTATGGGGCTCCCCCGGCTCAAATGAAAGCACAACCCCTTTGATACCATTTGTTACTACATTCAGCCAGAGGAGCTGGGCTGCGACGAGAGGAATCGGAAGACCGATGATGAAGATGGCTGTTATGAAGAGGAAGACTTCTGCCCACCCGGTCGAGACGAGAAGAAAAATAACTTTCCTGACATTGTCATATGCAAACCTTCCTTCTTTGATACCGGCAACTATCGAAGAAAAGGAGTCATCAGTGATGATCATTGCAGAGGTGTCCTTGGCAACGTCAGTTCCAGATCCCATTGCCACGCCCATGTTTGCCGATCGCAGTGCCGGTGCATCATTGACGCCATCACCTGTCACAGCCACAAAGTGGCCTGCTGCCTTGAGCGCATTCACGATGTGGAGCTTCTCCTCAGGACTGACCCGCGCAAATACATGTTTCCGATCGACTAAGGAAGCAAATTCGGGGCTGGTTGGAGATCCTGCTGCTACAAGTTCGCGTCCGGTGATGAGGTCCTCTTCATCTTCTGCAATTCCGAGTTGCTGTGCAATTGCGAGAGCCGTTCGTGGATGGTCGCCTGTGATCATCTTCACATCCACTCCGGCTTCATAACACTCCATGACAGCGTCATATACCTCTGGCCTGACGGGATCGATGAACCCGATCAGGCCATAGAGTTCAAGGTCGGGAGGAGGTCCGCCTTTCACCTCTTCGGGATCAGATTTCCCACCGGCGATCGCAAGCACGCGGTACCCGCGGGTGGTGAGACTGTTCATCTGCTCCTCGATTGCATGCGTATCAATCTCTGCTCTCCCCTCAGAGGTGAGCATCGTCCTGCAACCCGGCAGGATGACTTCAAGAGCACCCTTCACTGCGATATATCGCTCTTCTCCATCCTGATACCAGACAGTGGCAAACCGGTTATCAGAAGAGAACGGGATCTCGGCGAGAATGGCATGTGCGGCCTGGGTCTTTGATGGGTCGATACCTGCCTTGTACCCAAGCGCAAGCAGGGCAATGTCCATCGCATCACCACTGGAAAACCATTGACCATCTCGTTTTGATAAATTTCCTTCATTGCAGATGATCCCGGCCCTGATAAGATTGTGGAGGGCGCCGAGATCTGCGGCTGGTTCACCGGTATCATCGAGAATCTCTCCTTCTCCCGAATATCCCTCACCAGAAACGGCAAACTCCTGGCCATCAGGGAGGATGAGTATTTTTGCTGTCTGCTGGTTCACCGTCAGTGTCCCTGTCTTATCACTTGCAATGACAGTACAGCTCCCAAGGCTCTCTACAGCCGAAAGCTGCCTGACGATCACATGACGCTCTGCCATCCGCGTTGTTGCAACAGCAAGCGCAACGGTCAGAGCCACAGGAAGTCCTTCAGGGATGGCGGCAACAGCGAGAGCAACAGCAAGGAAGAAGACCTCCGTTGGTGGTTCTCCCTGGTAGATGATGACTGCAGCAAGGACAACGCAGGCAAAAAGAACGGCGATACTAATATTTCGTGCAAACTGCTCCATCCTGATAAGAAGCGGGGTTTTTCCAACCTCGGCTGTAGTTACTGAAAGAGCGATCTTTCCAATTTCTGTCCGTGTACCGGTTGACGTGACGATCCCAAGCCCACGGCCTGACATAACGGTGGTTCCCGCAAATCCCATGTTGCTTCGATCAGCAACCGGTGTATCCTCAGGAAGGGTGTGGGTCTCTTTTTTGGCTGCAACAGACTCACCTGTGAGGAGAGATTCATCAATGGCAAGGGATGAAGAAGAGATGATCCTGACGTCGGCTGGCACCCTGCTCCCTGCTTCAAGATAGACAATATCACCCGGGACCAGGTCTTCAGCAGGTATTTTTTCTTCATAGCCTTCGCGTTTCACCCGGGTATATATTGTGAGCATCTCCTGAAGGGCAGCTGCATTTCGCTCGGCTTTCAATTCCTGAATTGATCCGATTACCGAATTGAGTCCGATGACAAGAAAAATAAAAATTGCATCGGTCCAGTCCTCTGCGACCGCCTTGACGATTCCAGCAACAACGAGTATATAAATCAGCGGACTTGCAAACTGTCTGAGGATAATGCGAATGGTAGATGTTGGTTTCCTCCCAGGGAGGATATTTTTTCCATAGTCTAGTCTTCGTGATTCAACGTCTGTCTTTGCAAGTCCGTCTGACTCTACCTGAAGGTGGCGGCGGATCTCTGCGATACCCATCGCATGCCAGGTGCGATCAGGGCTCTTGTCCATGTCTCCTTCAGATGCCATGTGCCTGTCGTGTTTCACGAGTGGTATTTATCTTATCTATCAAAATCGATCAGATGATCTATCTGCGTTCCTCCAGTTATTTGTATCCATTCCGGAGATGATTGAATGGGTTTGCGGGCAAGAATCGCAGCAACTGTTTTTTTTCCGACACCCGGCAGTGTCTTGAGGGCCGCTCCCGACAGCCGGTTGACCGGGATCGGATATGGCAGAGCGGTTACCGATCGGCTTCCGTAGCCGACTACAGCGCAGTCGATGACTATTCTCTCCTCAAGGAAAAGGGGAAGTCCGATCAGGATTGGATAGGTCCCCATCTGGCGGGCAAACGATGGAACAGACGAGATCTCAACAACGGCTTCTTTAAGTATCGTTCCAACGGGAAAGACCTGCCTGAGCATTGCGGGATCAAATACCTTTCGTGTCCATTCTTTAAAGGATCGAAATGCATGCTGATGCCTGCCCATGGTATTCTCTTCATATGCCCGGGTCCCTTCAAATGGTATCAGCTGACGGATATTCACCCGCCGGACGATTAGTCCTTCTGCACGTATTCTTTCGAGAAGGGAACGGTTATGCCGGTACGTATCTTCGGTTTCCCCGGCAAGCCCGGAGACAAAGTTCAGTCCGGGAAGAAGATGGGGGATCCCGTTTTCATCGCGTGTACCTCCTATTTCGCAGACGATTCTGATTGCATCCATCACCTGGCCGGGTGATGCTTTGAGGTTGTTTGCCTCAATTACCGCGGGGTCGGCTGTTTCAACCCCAAACGCAGCGATGTCTCCTGGCGTGTGGCCTTCAATGATTGCCCGGAGACCTTCCCTGGATGCCTCTTCATGCCGGGCGATTGTACCTGGATTTACATTGTCGATATGCAGCGTTGCAAGATCGGGTGCTGCCCTCCTGATCGCAGTGAATAATGATCGGATCTTTTCCGGATCAGGTCGTGGAAACTCACCGCCTGTGGCTCCATATACCAGGAGATCGGGCTGGCGGCCGATCCGGAAGTGCCGTGCACCACTGGCAGAGAGGGCTGCCACCTCCTCTTCGATCAGATCAACAGGCCGGTATACCGGTTTTCCAAGGAATGGCTCAGTGCAGAACGAGCAGCCTCCCGTGACCGCACGTGGACACCCCTTTGCGGTTTCAAGCTCAAGCATGATATATGGAAAGAACGGGTGCTGGCGGATAATATGCGAACCTGATACGGCCCAGGCATTGCTTTCTTCATATGTCTCCCTTCCAACGGGTTTTTCTCCCTGGAGAAACCGATGGAGTGCGGTTGCAGGATCCCCGACGAGGAATGCCCGGTATCCAGGCATCGGCTCCTTGATGGCCCTTCTCCCACCCCGTGGTGAGATGCCGTATGCAACCGGCCCCCCGAGGAGAGCGGTGGTCTGTTCAAAGAACGATCCGATCTGCTGGAGCTCTGTCAGGGTTGCAGGAGTCCCGGCCAGGTACTTTCCCGGGACGGTCTGTCCGGCAATCACCACAACGAGTGGTTTTGCCCGCTCTTTCTGGAGTTCATGGGGCTTTGATCGGACCTGATCGATCGTCTGGTATTGTACCCGGTAGCCTGCTTCGCAGAGGACACCGGCAACCGTCCGGATATAGGGTGATATGTACGGAGGGACGCCAAGGCAGGCCGGCTCGTCCACATATCCGTCGATTAACAACGCATCAGAGGTCATAACCAAGCAGATCAAGCAGTTTGCGAGCCTGAAGCAGTTTTCCTCTTTTCATCGGGTCAACCGAGGGATCAGAGAGGTCAAAGCCGATGATTGCGACCCGCTCTGCCCCGAGTGCATGGGCGGCAAAGACTGCCCGATCACCATCGGTGAACCCGCCGAAGTTATGGATATGCGTATCCGGAGGCCCCTGGGTTGTGCCGACGACAGGTCCGCTAAAGCGTGGCACCCACCGCTTGAGAAGAGGTATATTATCGCCATGTGCGTGGACGACAATGACCGTTCCCTCCTGGTTCATCTGGATGAATGGCTCTTCTGCCCCGTCGAGATCCGTGAAGATGGCATCCGGTATCATCCCCTGTTCATACAGGATAAGTGCGCCTGCATCTGCTGCAAGGATTTTGCCTTCTATCAGGTCAAGTTCAGATGAGAGGACCGGTGCATTTCCACAGATTGTGACAACGTTTCCAGAGATGATACTCCTGAGGAGATCAATATCATCACGGGGCAGGATTTCAGCAAGCAGGCGTGCGGCTTCTTCATCAGCTGAGGGGTCAAATCCAAAATAATCTATAATCTCGAAATAATGAGGTTCCCAGTCCTCATACCTCATTTTTATCCCCATTATCATCGATACCGACGATCTTTGTGAACCTGAGCATGATCGGTTCAATAATCATTTTGAGGAGATCCTCTTTTTCACGCACAAGTGAAAAGTACGTCAGCGGGATGGTTGCTGCAGCCATTGTTGCATGACCCCCTGCATCACCGATATCCTCAAATGCTTCTTTGAGGACATTGCCAATATGTACCCTGACATCTTTGTTTCGTGCCGAGATGATGATATGCGAATCAGTGATGCCATATACAACCGCAGTCGTCACTGCTTCAAGGTTTACAAGAATATCTGCCGCCTGGGGAAGGGCATCGCGGTTCCGGAGATATCCAACATTTGAAAAAAGAAACCCGCTCTTGATTTTACGGCTCCAGATCGCCTTCCCCATCACTTCAAGCGTCTCCTGTGAAAGCGATGGCGACATGATCTTCTGAAGAAGATCTTCATCAGAGAGGGGGAGGAGATATGCTGCATTATAGAGATCGTTCGGTGTTACGTTTCTCCGGAATTCCTTGGTATCTGCACGTATGCCATAGTAGAGAGCGGTTGCCACTTTCTTATCGACATTAATGTCAAGTTCCTGGAGATATTGGGCGAAAATGCTGGCAGTAGCACCTCTTTCAGGACGGATGTCCAAAAATTTTATCCCTTGTGGCAGTTTGACGCCTTCAGAGCTGTGATGGTCGATGATGATATCGACAGCAAGGTCAGGGGTAAGATCATTGTTGGCGCCTGGTGCAGATGTGTCGACAAGGGCAAGATGAGTGCATTCTTTAAGCTTTTCCGGTGTGATCCTCTCCATATCGATCTCAAGCAGATTGACAAATGCCCTGTTCTCCTGGTGGCCGATGTTTCCTCCATACAGAATAACACATTTGAGTTCTTCTTTTGTAGCAATCCGGGCCATTGAACTGAGTGCCATTGCACTTGAGATTGCGTCAGGATCCGGGTTTCGATGTGTGATAATGCCAAGGATTCCGGTCATATCTTCCAGGATAGAGTAGAGCTGTTGCGCACTCCGGGCAGCAATCAGGCGTTTCATATGGTTAACAGCTGATTTTGCAACCACCTGCTGGGGGTACAACACAACATCCGCCCCTGCTTCAACCAGCTGATCTACTGAGAAGAGATCGACAGCACGGACGATACAGACTGCTTGCGGATAATATTTCACAGTATTTTGAACTGCAATCAGGTTCGCTTCTTTATTGCTGGAGAGAATAAAAACGACCTCAGGAATTGGCAGTTCTTCAAAGATGTCCTCATCTGCTATATCATGGGCGATTGCCTGATATTTCTGATCCTTGAGGTCCTCGACCCTTTTTTCGTCAGAGTCTATTACAATGATATTATCGCTTTCTTTGAGGAGTTCTTCGATGACATTGTAGCCGATGCTCCCGCACCCAAATACCATATACCGAATAGTGGGTTTGGGTTTCTTCTTCTTTCCATCAGCCATATTGTATATATGGATCGTTTCAGATATTAATGCTGTTTGCAGGGGTATTCATAAGACATAAATAGTCATGACTGCAACGTATTCTGGTCAAATCAGTGGGCCTGTAGCTTAGTTCGGAATAGCGACGGACTCTTAATCCGTAGGTCAGGGGTTCAAATCCCTTCAGGCCCGTATCTCTTTGTTTCAAGTACTTGAAGATGATAATCGGCTCTTCCGACTGCCATCACCATCTTTTTGAGTGTCGGATATGGCGACTTGAACCGCTCGATGCCTTCTCGTGTAACATCTGACAGTCAATACCTGCATGGAAAGTCGCAGGCGTATTGCATGTAACCATCATGTGGGGGGAGAAAAACGAGTTATGAAAGGATCTGATCGCTTCATGATTGTACACGTGCTCAATGTCTACAGGTATCTTCTGGCAGGATATGAAGGAAGAATAGGTTATACTATACCATTTGGTCTCCAAGCATACAGGTAATATCAGGGTGGTGCAGAAGTAGTATGCGGTCTCGAAAAGATTGTATTACCATTCTAAAAGGGTTGAAAGGAGAGATGGCATCTTCTTTTGGGGTGACGCAGCTTGGCGTCTTCACTCCCCCGCTTGAAGACAGAACCCGCCTCCATCTAGTTGTTTCATTTTCAGATGATCGTGATCTTTTTGATATGGCTGCACTCTCAAGGTTCATTGAGAAACAAACTGGAGAGAAGAACACGGTCATCTCGATGAATGGATTGCGAAATGAGATCACCCCATGTATTATGCGGGCAGACCCGCTCACAAAGGCGCAGGTGCACTTCTTCCAGCAGGAGATTGTCCGTCTTATATCTGATATCGAACACTTCTGTCGTGGCATGAATTACGAGGCTTTTGTATCTGAAAAGAAGATACGATATGCCGTTTACTCGCTATTCTTCACAATTGGAAGGCTCAGCGCATGCATTCCAGATACGTACAAGACTGAAACGGATGGAATCCCCTGGTCTCTTCTCAACGCACTGCCGGAGGTATTGTCACCATGCTATGGTACTGACGATCTCCTTGTCTGGAATTGTATACAGAACAGGTTGCCGACGATCAAACGCAATATCAGGGCCCTGCATGGAGTGAAAGGGCCGGTAGAGAAGGGTAGGGCAGGACGCAGGTTTTTTTAAGGTTGATTCACTTCTTGAAGTGGCAGGTCAAAAGATGTATTGCATCCCTTCCTTCTGAAGCTGCCTGTGTACTGCTGCATACTCTGGCATCACCGATCCAACCAGATCCCAGAACGGCTTTTGGTGATTCTTCTCGACAAGGTGGCAGACCTCATGGACAATTGTATACTCAAGCAACTCTGGCGGCGCCAGTGCAATTCTGAGATTGATAATAATCCCGTTCTTTGGTGTGCATGATCCAAACCGGCGTTTCTGGTACCCAAACCTGACAGCCGGGGGAGATACCCCGATCGCCTCTGCAGTACATCGGGCAATCTCTTCGGCATGCGGGAGAATAGCATGATAATAACAGTCCATGATAGCGGATCTGATTGCATTGGCGGACTGCTCCGGTATGGTGCCTGGTGGAAGTCCGATATGGAGTTCGTCTTTTGTCATAGTTGCTCTGATCCCATCAAAAGACTCATAATGCCTGATAGTGAGGAGGTGGCCCTGGAATGGAATTATTTCGCCGTCATGGTACTGGCGGGGCGGTCTCTCCTCTGCCAGTGCAGCTTTTTTCCGGCGCGCACGTCTAATCCAGTCCTCATGTTCCACTATTGCGGCTTTGGCAGTCTCCCCCGAAAGTGGGGTGGGTGATCTGAGTTCAATTCCAAGGTCATCCCGTATGGCAATTGCAACCCGTTTTCGTCGCCGGTTGAAGACATTGTAATAGGGTATCTCTTCTCCATCGATCCTGACCGTCCCTGTATTGAATGATCCTGACCTATCGTTTTTTTGAAAAATATTAGAAATCCAATCCCGGTTTTGATTGAGTAACGTCTCGCACGCACGTCTGGTCATCGGCCCTGGAGTCTCGATTTCAATTCTTTCGTTCTTTTTGATAATGAGACAGGGGTGTTTCCTTCGTGTGTTTGTAATGACAGTATATGGTACCTCGTATCCCACAACAGGAAATGTCCCTCCCTTCCAGCCTCCTTCCTGAAGCAGGTGCATCTGCTCTCTGATCCAGTCCTTTTCTCTTGCCAGAATTGATCGTGCCCGTTTCGATGATATCGGTTTTGATGCATGGATCTGTATATTCCTGCTGTCGGCGAAGTGCATGGTATATGTATCGCATCTCCGATCAAGTATGACGGTGTAGAAGATCCTTTCTCCATCAATTATGAACGGATCCCCTCTTTCTGGCTGTTTCGTATTCAGATTAGCTTCCTCCCTTGAGCATATGTGGTATATTCCCGATGCAACATGGCCGTCTGAATAAGGTTTTCGTACTGCAGGTATGCTGCTTGCATCCTGCAGTCAGGTATGTTTTTTCTTCAGATGAAACTCTCCCTGTTTCAAAGCCTTCATAGTGTTGGATGCGAAAATAATCCATACAGATGAATATCCGTGCTATCACCAGGGGAACCCTCTCCACCCTCCTCGAAATGGCAAAGAGCCAGCACCCACTCGAATTTGTAGCTCTTCTTGATGGAGATGACGGCGTCCTCTCAGAAATCACACTCCTTCCGGGGACTCGCCTTAGCGAGCGGAGCGCCTCCCTGTTTGTAGATATGATCCCGCTTGGCATGTCCTTCTCCGGGAGCGCCCATAGTCATCCAAACGGTGTTGTCAGACCTTCAGATGCGGATATCGGCTTCTTTCCCCGCTTTGGCGACTGTCACCTGATCATTGGATACCCCTACGGATCCAATGACTGGCAGGCCTTTAGCCGTACTGGATTACCCCGCAGTCTCGAGGTGATTGAATGAAACGGGTTGTTGCCACAGGCACATTTGATATCATCCACCCGGGACATCTCTATTACCTGAATGCTTCAAAAGCCCTTGGTGATGAGTTGTATGTTATCGTTGCGCGTGAGCATAATGTCCGACATAAGCCACGTCCGGTAATCCCTGAACAACAGCGGCTCACAATGGTCCTGGGTTTGAAACCGGTTGATCATGCCGTCCTTGGAGACCTAAACGATCGGTTCAGGCCGATACGGGAGATCGAGCCTGATATCATCACGATCGGATTCAACCAGCGGTTTACGCCGGAGAGTCTTGAAGCCGAACTGAGATCAGCCGGTCTTTCTATCCCTGTTGTTCGGATCGATCAATATCCTGATTGTGAATTCTGCTCGTCACGAAAGATCATCGATCGCGCCTGTATGATGCGCAATTCTCTGCTAAGCAAAGAGTAAAAGCCACACATATTTTATATTCGTATCGAGAAAGAGCACTCTGTTATGGTGCAGATGACAATACGCAGCCTTGATGAAGAAATCAGCATCCTCTGTGCCCATGCAGAGGAAAGGGGAGCTGTGCCGGCGGTTATCCCTGTTGACGAGATCGTTGTTTCTGAATGGGTCAGGCTGAAATGCAGGTTTGGGTGCAAAGGGTACGGGAAACACTTAAGTTGCCCCCCATACACACCCGGCCCAGAGGAGATGCGGCGAATACTCTCAGGGTACCGGAGCGCGATGCTCGTCCGTTTCGATGGCGATCCGGCCCACCCTGAGATCGGCCCTGATGACATCCCGCTTGATTTTCACCCGTTCTATAAAGAGATGATCCTCTGGATCTGGAATACAATGTGGGAGCTTGAGAAGATCGCGTTTTACGATGGGTTCTACAAGGCGTTTGGGTTTGGTGCATACCCCTGCATTCATTGCGAAACATGTGTGGTTGAGGAATGGGACGGCCCGGTCGATGAGAGCATTCGCAGAAGGTGCAGGATGATGGACCGTGTCCGTCCGAGCATGGAGGCAACCGGTATGGATGTCTTTGCAACAGCAAGGAAGGTGGGATGGGCGATCACCACAATTCCCTGTGCAGGTTTTGAATATGGAAAGATCATGCATGGCAATATCCGATCAGTTGGCCTGCTTCTGATCGATTGAAAATAACTGAGACGTGATCGCTCGTTGACAACACGATCTCCTGCTGACTATTCAGGTATCCCCAAAAACTGAGAACCGATGGATCAGATCCATCAATTTCGGAGGGGATTACATACCGGGTGCGTGGTGTGAAGGATATTGCCAGCCACCCAATCGATTGGGTGGCGGCATCCTGGTATGATGTGGGACGTGCCATGACATGACGCCCCGGTCTGGATGGTGTGCCCCGATGGGACAAAATATGGTACTACCTATGAATATTTAATACTTTTCTGATTTTTTTTAATAAACACGCACAAAGCTATCTCATTAAACGCCATATCATAGATACAATGCATGCAAAACTTCTCACCTGCATCCTCCATGGGCCTGATGTCTTTGATGAAGGGGATGCAGTTTTTATATGTGAAGCGCTCATACCGGACAACATCATTGTAGCAGGCGTCATGGGAAGGACTGCAGCCAGAGAGAGTGGTCTGCCTGTTTCCTATGCCAGCAGTCCTCCCTCTATTATCATCAACCAGATCCGGGGAGATTGTATTCTTGTCAACCGCGGGAAGACACCCATCTCCGGACGGCGGTTTGGAGAGATCGTTGCATCCCGGATTCATGGCGGCCGGGGGCTTATCCATATCGAGTGCTCAGACCAGATCTGCTATCTCTGGAACGGCGGTGACAGGGACCTTGCCATAATGGTGTCTGAGAGGCTTGGTTATCCAATGGTTGAGGCATGGTCCGCTATTGATAGGGGATCTGAAATGCGCCGTATATGTGGCTGCATTCCAGGGGAACCAGTTTTTATCGAAGGAATTGTGATCGGGTATGCTACGTCGGACTGTGTTGTGATCTCACGGAACAACTCGACGATTATTCCCGTCAGCGGGATCCGGCTGAAACCACATGGGGTGTTGAAACTCTCTGCTCTCGGGGATCTCCCGCTTGATCAGGCATGGTGTAAGAGTGGCCAGATACGGTCATCCCTTCCCCGGTCACCCGAAAGGCTTGCCCCGCAAATCGGCAGGATCGCTGTTATTGATCATAGTGCCTTTGCAATCTACCAGGTCGTCACTCCCGACACCTGCGGGATGGTCACCATTGGCGATGACACAACAGCAGTCTGCGGCCATATCGGAGCAGCCTCGGGTGTGCCGGTCTTTGGGATCACCGATGGTGATGCAGACGAGATCGTGCCTGAAGCATATGCGCCGGGTTCAGTTATTGTTCAGACCATCTCTGAAACTGATGATGAACTTGGTCGTGAAGTTGCCTCGGTTCTGCCTGATAGAGGAGATCTCTCCTGGGATGAGACTGTATCGTCCCTGCTGGATCGGTTCTTTGGCCGTATCCGCATGGTGAGGGATCTCCGGTGATTCGGTGTCCCGAATGCAAAGGAAAGGGACTCTGCGGTCTTCCAAAGTGCCCGGTGCTCCAGCGTTTCCATGCGCAGGTGAGCGAAAAACCCATTCAGGAGTACATGGGGCCTGCGCCATCGGTCTTCATCGGGAGCAGGAGATACCCGCATGTTCTGGGGGGTCCGCTCCTCCTCCGTGATTCTGATCGGCCGACAGACTGGGTGTCCAGGGGATATGCAATTGATGATATCATTGCCATAAGGTCCCGCACCATCCGGGGATCGCAGGCAATCAAATCTGTTCTTTATCAGGCACAGGAGGTCGCACTCTCCAGCAGGCCACTGGATGTTGAAGCAACATTTGAAAAGCCGGTCCGCTTTGACCTTTCCTTTGATGGAACCATTGCACCAATCGGTCTTGCAGGTACGCTTTCCCGGGTAGATATTCTGGATAACGCGGTGGTTGAGCCTGCGGTTGACCGGTACACTTCAGACACCGATATAAAGGCAAATGAAGCAGTTTCAGCTCTTTTCCAGAATAAGATCGATGTGTACCGGATAACAAGTCTCCTGACAGCAGGTCTTCTTGGGTCGCAGAGAACGTTTGTGCCGACCCGGTGGGCGATCACGGCGGTTGATGACATGGTCTCGCTGGATCTGAGGAGGCGAAACGAACGGATGCCACCGCTCCAGGAGATCAGGATTCATACGTCATTGTTGTATGGAAACACAATTGTTGTCCTGCTGATCCCGTCTGCAGATTTCCGGTTTGAGATGATCGAGCGGTGGCAGAAACAGTCTCTCTGGGGAGGAGCTGAGGATGTGGTCGTCGCGGATGGTGAAGGAAGGAAAAAGCGGGGCTATTCTCCCATCGCCGGTGCATACTACTCCGCACGTCTGGCTGTTCTTGAACATACAACCAGTCTTGGCCGCCTGGCACGTGCACTTGTGATCAGGGATATTTCCGGGGATTACTGGGCTCCACTTGGTACCTGGGTCATTCGGGAGGCAACACGCGCAGCACTCCGCTCAGATCCGATCCCCTGTATGGATCTGGCATCTGCAGAAGATGTTATTACATCACTCCTTGGTTCTCCTTTCTGGCGGTCCCATTCGAACCTGCTCAATGATATTCTGGTTCAGCGAACGTTTGCAGATTACACCTGATTGACAGATCAATACCTTCAAAAGCTATCAACAAAGATATACACACAAGTGTATGCGTTTTTCTAAGTTTGCCCTCTGGTGCGAGAAGATAGAACAGCTCTCCGGCCGGCTCGAGATGATCAATCTCATAGCCGGGATTCTGCCGGATCTTGATGAAGAGAATCTCCCGATATTTGTCAGGTTTATCAGGGGACTTATTTTTCCTGACTGGAGCTCTTCGCACCTCGGGGTAGGTCCAAACCTTCTCTATGATGCTGTTGCCTATGTATGCGGGAAAAAACGAGGCGATCTTATTACCCTGGTGAACCAGATCGGCGATGCAGGCCTCGCAGTTGAAAAGTCCCTCTCAGAAAAGACACAGACCACTTTTTTCACCGAAGATCTGGATCTATCTCTTGTCTATGCCATATTTGAACGAATGGCTGATACTGGAGGTCAACAGTCCCAGAAAGAGAAAATGAGAAATGTCCGGTTTCTTTTTTCAAATGTCTCTCCACGTGAAGGCAGGTACCTCACACGCCTGATGCTGGAAGAGCTCCGGATTGGTGTAGGAGAGGGGAATGTGCGCGATGCAATCGCACAGGCGTTTTCAGTCAATGTGGATCTCATCACCCGTGCGCACCAGGTGAAAAATGATCTTGGTGAGGTTGCACGCCTTGCGAAGTATCATCCTGATGATCTTGCATCTGTCAGGATCGAACTCTTCAGGCCGGTGAAGATGATGCTTGCCCAGGCAGGGTCTATTGAGGATATGGTTGCCGGAAACAGCAGCGTCTGTGCAGAATATAAATATGATGGGAGCAGGTTCCAGTTCCATAAATCAGGCGATCGGGTTGCCATCTATTCACGAAGGCTTGAAGACCTTACCACAGCACTCCCTGATGTTGCAGACGAGCTGAAGTCCCAGATTTCTGAGGATGTCATTGTGGATGGTGAGATTGTTGCCATGGAAGACGGACGTCCCATGCCGTTTCAGACTGTTCTCCGGCGTATCAGGAGAAAACATGGAATTGCAGAACATAGCGTTCGTATCAGGATGATCCCGTTTGTTTTTGACATCCTGTATCGAAACGGTGAGAGTCTCATTGATCATTTCCTTGAAGAACGGAGAAAGCACCTGGAATCTGTAGTGCATGGTTGCCTTGCGCCACAGATCCGATCTGATAGTGCCCTGGAACTTGAGGAATTTTATCGTGAGGCACTGGATGCCGGGCATGAGGGGATTATGCTGAAACGACCGGAATCACCGTATATTCCCGGAAGCAGGGGAAAACACTGGGTAAAATGCAAGCCGGAGGTTGAAACGATGGATCTTGCCGTGATCGGTGGCGAGTGGGGAGAAGGCCGTCGGGCACATCATTTCGGATCATTTCTCCTTGCATGCCAGGACGATCAGGGTAATCTTCTTCCTGTAAGCAGGGTTGCAACTGGCATTACTGATGAGACCCTTGGGTTCCTGTATGAGCTCTTTTCTGACCGGGTAATAAGCACAACGGGCAAAAAAGTTCAATTTGAGCCCGGAATCATCTTTGAAGTTGGATATTCAGAGATCCAGAAAAGCACAAATTATGAATCAGGGTATGCACTCAGGTTTCCACGATTTGTCCGCGTACGAGATGACAAACGAATGGACGAGATTGAATCTCTTGCATCTATTCAAAAACGGTATCATATCGCTGGCGCTTCGTTCTCAAAAAAGTTGGGTGCATAACCATTGATGTTGTTATGAATGGTGCCAGCGTGCCGGGTATCAGAGACGTATTTTTTTTGACAGACAGGAATGTTTGCTCAGCGCAGATGCGACATGAATTTCAATTGTATCCATATTCAGTCCAAGGGCTTCCTGTGATTGTGCAAAGGCGCGGGTGGGGGTGTTATTCACCTCGCTGAGGTGAGATAAGATAACCAGGTGGGCTGATCCATTCAGGTGTGCAAGGCAGTCTGCTGCCATCGTATTTGAGAGATGTCCGGTCTTACTCCTGATTCGCCGTTTCAGGTATTCTGGATATGGCCCTTCAGCAAGCATTGTCGTGCAGTGATTGGATTCAAGGACGATTCCGTCGCTGGCTGCAAGCACCTCCATCATCTGTGTTGTAACCATGCCGGTATCGGTCATGATAGCGAGGCTCAGATCCCCTGACCGAATTGTATACCCGCATGGCTCACGTGCATCATGTGAGACTGCGAATGGTGTGATCTCAAATGCCCCGGTAGTAAAAGGAGTGTTATACCGGCAGAGAATCTGATCTGCAGGCTTTTTTATCGCCTGGCGGGTGGAGCGAAACGAGGTGATGGTCCCACCTGTCCCGATCAGGGGGATGTTCAGTGATCGGGCAAGTGCTTCGGCCCCCCGCACATGGTCGGTATGCTCATGCGTGAGGAGGATTGCATCAATGAGCCCCGGCTTTCCGCCGGAGCATGCAAGCCTGGTAAGGATCTCTCTCTTTGAAATGCCTGCATCGATAACCAGAGCGCTCTCTTCGTCTCTCACATAGATGCAGTTGCCGCTGCTCCCGCTTGCAAGCACCGTGCATTCCATCAGGTACTGTATTGGATCCTCTGTTAGATAACACAGTTGTTCAGGGGTGTTCTGGGTTCGGTGTGTACACGATTCGTGAGAAGTCCTGAATGCCAGCTGTTTGGAGTGACATAGGTCCTGCAGAGTGATGTATCTGGAAAGATTCAATGTATTCTGCGTTGCACCAATACGTATGTGGAAGCCACTTGATATTTCGGGCTGGAAGGAGAGGCGCCGGGGTGATATCTCCGGGGTGCAGGAAGCGGTCCGGGAGATCATTGAAACGGTGCAAACTGGTGGAGATTCTGCTCTCATCGAACTTACGAAACGGTTTGACAAACTCGAACTGGAGAGTCTGGTTCTTCTGCCTGAAGAGATGGAGGAAGCATACGAACAGGTGGATGTCCGGATTATCGAGGCGCTCTGTGAGGCAGAAGCCAGGATCAGCCGGTTTCATGAGCTGCAGAAGTCCCGGTCCCTCTGGCTTGAGGAGGTGGAGCCCGGGGTCACGCTTGGTGTCCGGACTGTGCCGCTTTCCCGTGTCGGCTGCTATGTGCCCGGCGGGCGGGCGGCATACCCGTCAACAGTCCTGATGACCGCTGTTGCGGCCCGGGTGGCGGGCGTTCCTGAGATCTGCTGCTGCACACCGCCTCCTGCTGATCCGCTGACGCTTGTTGCGATGGATATTGCCGGGGTTACTGAAGCATATCGCATCGGTGGTGCCCAGGCGATCGCCGCAATGGCGCTTGGAACAGAGACGATCCGGCCGGTTGCAAAGATCGTTGGGCCTGGCAATCTCTACGTGACTGCTGCAAAGATGCTCCTCCGCGACCATGCGGAGATCGATTTTCCGGCAGGCCCCTCTGAGATCGGGATTATTGCAGATGAGACTGCCGATCCAGGATATATTGCAGCCGATGTCCTTGCCCAGGCAGAACATGATCCCCATTCGGCAAGCGTGCTGGTGACAACTGATGCCGGGCTCGCTGCGCGTGTCGGTGAGGAGATTGCCCGCATGCTTGCGTCTTCGCCAAGACGGGAGATCATCGAGAAAGCCCTCACACAATCCGGGTACGTGATTGCATCCTCCCGGAGTGAAGCGGTTCGCCTGATGGATAGCATTGCCCCCGAACACCTCTCGCTCCAGGTTGCCGACCCAATGGCACTTCTTGGGGAGGTCGGCCATGCGGGATCGATCTTTGTTGGTTCCTACACCCCGGTTGCCTGTGGTGATTATGCATCCGGCACAAACCATGTCCTGCCGACCGCAGGGTATGCCTCGGTGTATTCAGGGCTCGATGTCCATCATTTCTGCACCCGCTCGCAGGTCCAGATCCTGACTGAAGAAGGCTTGGCGGCAATCGGAGATGTGGTGGAGGCGCTCGCTGAGGCTGAGGGGTTGTATGGGCATGCTGAGTCTGTCAGAGTAAGGAGGCTGGGGTAGATTTTTATATGATGATCAAAGAAGTAGGAGATGTGAAACGATCTCTAATTACTATCTTGCTCCTCTTTTTACTGGCAGTGTTAATTCCGACTCTTGCTGAGGGAGGATATTATGGCGGGGGAGAAGGCTCAGCTTAAGATCCTTATCAGATAACAAACTGGATTCACCTGAATAATACCCGCAAACACCTGAACTCATATTTTGTATTGATGAATGATCTTGACATGACCGTTTCTGGTTATGAGGAATATGCGAATGTCACCCTTTTAAATCCTCAGGGCTGGTTGCCGATTGGCGTTGCACGCAATGATAATAGTTTTACCGGTCATTTCATTGGAATGGGGTATACTATTACCGGACTCAGGATCAATCGTCCAGATACTAACAATGTCGGGCTATTTGGCCATGTCGGGCAGGACAATGGTCCAACAGTCATAAAAAACCTGGGGCTCAGGGATGTAGAGGTGAAGGGTGCAAGGGGGACAGGAACCCTAATCGGCAGGGTAACCGGGAATGTCCAGACGATTGTCGAGTATTGTTATGCCGATGGCGGCAATGTACCTGGGGATGCGGCAACCGGCAATATTAAAAAGAGTTTGAAGAGAGAGCAATTATCTGGTGATATCCTCCTATATCCGATACACCGGCCTTTTGCTCTTCTCTCCTTTCCATTTCCCCTCCCCGGGTGCAAGCCCTGCTATGTCGTCTGCCACCTCCCGCAGGGTGGCGCTTGCGAGATCGGCGAGATGCACTGCCCATGCTTCCGGTGTCCGGGGTGTGACATCACCATGGTCGCCATGGTGTGACTGGATGATATGAAGGAGGTGAAGATAGGTCTGTTCATCGAGTTGGCTTTTGAAGCTGGAGAGGAAGGTGACCCCAAGCGGGATGTGGCCGACGAGATCATATTCCGGGCGTGCCACATACCCGATACCCTGTCTCTCAAAAGAGAGCGCCTTGCCGATATCATGGAGGAGTGCACCGGCAATCAGGATATCGCGGTCAAGTCTGTAGCTCTTCTGTGCTTCTGCCATGGCGACTGCGATCCTGGCGGTCTCAAGGGTGTGTTCGGCAAGGCCGCCTGCATAGTTATGGTGCCGCTTCTTTGCAGC
>SL_5KL_010_SEDDRAFT_10000721_pt1 | contig 20938 bp, 12 predicted proteins | sample SodLakKL_010_SED_FD_9118 | JGI IMG/M metagenome (IMG submission 9118)
CCCCATGGCATCCCCCGCCGGTACCCCCCACCCTGGCGCTTCCGCANCTCCTGCCGAGGTAGTCTTCGCCCGCGGAGACGGCATCGGCCCCGAGATCATGGCGGCCACCCTTCGTATTCTCGAAGCGGCGGGAGCCCGACTCCTTCTGCACGAGATCGAGATCGGAGAGAAGGTCTACCTTAGCGGAGAGAGCTCCGGCATCCGCCCCGAGGCGTGGGATGCGCTGCGCCGAAGCCGTGTCTTCCTCAAAGCGCCCATCACGACCCCCCGAGGGAGCGGTTACAAGTCCCTCAACGTGACGGCCCGGAAGACCCTGGGGCTCTACGCCAACGTGCGGCCCTGTGTGGCGTACCACCCCTTCGTGAAGACCCACCATCCGACCATGGATGTGGTGATCGTTCGCGAGAACGAAGAGGACACGTACGCCGGCATCGAGCATCGGCAGACCCGCGAGGTGACCCAGTGCCTCAAGTTGATAAGCCGGCCCGGGTCGGAACGATGCGTCCGCTACGCCTTCGAATACGCGGTGCAGAACGGGCGGAAGCGGATCACCTGCCTGACGAAGGACAACATCATGAAGATCACCGACGGGCTCTTCCGTCAGGTCTTTCAGGAGGTGGCGCGGGAGTATCCGGAGATCGAGACCGAGGAGCTCATCGTGGATATCGGGACCGCGTGGCTCGCCGAGCGACCCGAAAACTTCGACGTCGTCGTGACCCCCAACCTCTACGGCGACATCATCTCCGATGTCACAGCCCAGCTTACGGGCTCGGTGGGGCTCTGCGGCTCAGCCAATATCGGGCTCCAGTGCGCCATGTTCGAGGCCATTCATGGGTCGGCGCCGGATATTGCGGGCAAGGGGGTCGCAAACCCCTCGGGGCTCATCCTTGGCGCCGTCCAGATGCTCGTCCACTTGGGGCAGGGGGATGTGGCGGAGCGGGTACATAACGCCTGGCTCCGCACCGTCGAGGATGGGATTCACACCGCCGACATATTCCGCCCCGAGGTCAGCCGCCAGAGAGTCGGGACCGAAGCCTTCGCGGATTCGGTCATCGCCCGTCTGGGTGAGGTGCCCGAGACGCTCCGGTCCGTACGCTATCCCGAGGCCGGCCCCCTGCGAATCCCCGCGCCGGGGACGGGGCGGATCGAGAAGACGTCCGGGGTGTCCGGAGCGACCGGGGGGGCCGGCGTCCCGAACGGAGGGGGGATGTTGGCGTCGGTCTCTCCGGAAGCTCCTCGCGAGGAGAAAGCCCTTACCGGAGTGGATGTCTTCCTCGACTGGGAGGGGGAGAACCGGGATCCGGAGGTTCTTGCCGCCCGGCTCAACGAGGCCGCCCCGGCCGCGGTGAAGCTCGTCGTCATCACGAACCGAGGGGTCAAGGTCTGGCCCGAGGGGCTGCCCGAGACCTTCCGGACCGATCACTGGCGATGCCGGTTCATGACCACCGAGCAGGGGGGCGCACTCACCCACGGTGATGTGGTTGCTCTTCTGGGGGCCCTGGACGAAGCCGGACTCGACTTCATCAAGACCGAGCACCTCTACGACTTCGACGGGGTGCGCGGCTACTCGCTGGCCCAGGGGCAGTAGGGAGCCCGAACGAACGGACGGTCCTTCCCCACTTCACCCATTCCTGATCCCCCCGTCGCGGAGCGAAGAATCGGCATGTCTGAAGCCTCGAACGGTGTACGCGGCCGACTGGTCGAAATCGACGATCAACGGTGGTACCGCATCGATGGTCTTGAGCACATGGAACCCTTCCTCGCCACGGTCGTGTCCGACAGCGACCTCTGGCTCTTCGTGTCCAGCAGAGGCCCGCTCACGGCGGGCCGGGTGGACGCCGACGGTGCGTTCCTTCCCTATGAGACGGACGACCGCCTCCATCGGGCTGTGGGTGTCACCGGGCCGGTGTCACTCCTGATGCGCTCGACGGGCTCGGAACGGGAGCACTGGGAGCCCTTCGGCCGCCGCCTCGACCCGGACTGCACCCGCGCCGTGGAGAAACACGACGTCGGTACGGCGCTGACCCTCGAGGAGACCAATCATCGCTGGGGGCTCAGCTTCCGCATGACGTGGGAGCCGTCCCGGGACTTCGGATGGGTCCGCACGGTTGAACTGAAGGACCTAGCCGGGGAGGGGGCGGAGGTCGAGGTGGTGGATGGCCTACTGGACATTCTGCCGCCCGGGGTCGGAGCTGAGACCCAGCGCCGGGCCTCCAACCTAGCGAATGCGTACAAGCGATCGGAGAGGCTCCGCCGGGCAAACGCGGCCGTCTTCGCCCTCGAGTCGGGCATCACCGACCGAGCCGAGCCGTCCGAGGCGCTGGCGGCGACCCTGGTCTGGTCCGCCGGGCTCGAGGGAGCCGAGGTACACCTGGATGAGCGGGTTCTCAACGCCGCCCGGCACGGGCGGCCCATGGCTCCGGTGGATCTGCTGACCGGCCGTCGCGGCTCCTATCTCCTTCGGAGCATGGTCAGCGTACCTGCCGGAGGGAGCACCGACTGGATCGTGGTGGCGGACGTGGGACTGGGGCACGCGGCGCTCCACGACCGTCTGGCGGTCGCGGGGGACCCCTCGGTGCGTGATCGCCTCGCCACCGACATCGCCCGAGGGCGTGATCACCTGGCCGGGCTGCTGGCTGCCGCGGACGGGGTGCAGCACACAGCGGACGAGGTGGCAGACGCCCACCACCTTTCCAACGTTCTGTTCAATAGCATGCGGGGCGGGATCCTGGCCGACGGCTACGAGCTTGACTTGGGCGACCTGGCCGGGTTCCTGCGCGTTCGCAACCGCCGTGTCCACGATGGCTACGCCAGCCGACTCGAGGACCTGGGGCCAACGGCGCCGCTTTCCACCATTCGTGACTTCGCCGACGAGATGGGCGACCCGGACCTGATCCGGCTGGTGCTGGAATACCTGCCCCTGTCCTTCTCACGCCGGCACGGCGATCCCAGCCGCCCCTGGAACCGGTTTTCGATCCGTGTCACCGCCGAGGACGGCTCGGAGGTGCGTTACCACGAGGGCAACTGGCGGGACATCTTCCAGAACTGGGAAGCGCTGCTCCGCTCATACCCCCGCTTCCTACCCGGTGTGGTGGCCACCTTCGTCAATGCCAGCACGGTCGACGGCCACAACCCCTACCGGATCACGCGGGACGGCATCGACTGGGAGGTTCCCGATCCGGATGATCCCTGGAGCAACATCGGTTATTGGGGTGATCACCAGATCGTCTACCTGCTGCGCCTGCTTGAGGCGTGGGATCAGGTCGAGCCCGGTGGGTTGGGGAGCTGGCTGGATAATCCATGGTTCACCTACGCGGATGTGCCCTACCGACTCGCCGACCACGAGGGCATGCTCGTCGACCCCCGCAACACCATCAGCTACGACACGGTCCGGGCCGCGGCGGTGGAAGAGAGGGTCGCGGCGATGGGCGCCGATGGGCGGCTCGTGTCCGCTGACGGCGGCTTGGTGCGTGTCTCCCTTGCGGAGAAGCTCCTCGTGCCGGCATTGGCGAAGCTCTCCGCCTACGTGGCCGGCGGGGGGATCTGGCTCACCACCCAGCGACCTGAGTGGAACGACGCCAACAACGCCCTGGCGGGTTGGGGCCTTTCCATGGTGACCCTGTACCAGCTTGAGCGCTACCTCGCCTTCCTGGAACGGTTGCTGGTGGAAGAGCGTGATGGGGCGATCAGGCTGAGTCGGCCGGTGGCCGGCTGGCTCGAGGCCATCGGCCGGAGCCTGGCGGACCACGACCCGGAGGCCGCCACCACCGATCCGGTCCTGCGTCGAGCCCTCCTGGACGCGCTCAGTACCGCAGGGGCGGATTACCGCGCCGGGGTGACCGAAGTCTTCGACGTCGACGGGATCGAGGTGGATCGTGACCGGCTGACTCGGTTCCTTTCGGACGCCCTGGCCCACATCCGCGCCACCGTGCGCGCAGGTCGCCGTGACGACGGGCTCTACCACGCCTACAACCTCCTTTCGATCCCCGACTCCAGAACGGCTGACGTCCGGCACCTACCGCTCATGCTGGAGGGCCAGGTCGCGGTTCTTGGCGCCACGGTGCTGACCGGCGCTGAGGTCGCCGGGCTGGTTGAGAAGCTCTACGACTCACCTCTGTATCGAGTGGACCAGGATTCCTTCGTACTCTATCCGGTTCCCGAACTCATCCCCTTCCTGGAGCGCAACCGCGTCCCCCCTGACCTGGCCCGGCGCATCCCGGAGGTAGATGGGCTGGTGGGGGCTGGCCGAGCCGGTGTTCTTGAGCGCGACCAGGATGGTGGATTGCACTTCCGCGCCGACCTGGTCAACGCCGTGGCCCTGGAAGAGGCGCTCCGGGAGGTGGGGACGCCGGCTGACGCCCGTGCTGCGGTGCACGAGGTCTACGAGACCATGTTCGAGCACCATGCGTTCACGGGCCGCTCCGGGGGGATGCACGGCTACGAGGGGATCGGCTCCATCTACTGGCACATGGTGGCGAAGCTGCTCCTTGCCGTTCAGGAACGTGCCTTTGAGGTCGAACTCGCCGGCGACGATCCGCCGCTGCTGGAACGGTTGACCACCGTGTACCGGCGGGTTCGCAACGGCCTCGGCTTCCGGAAGGATCCAGCGGCATTCGGCGCCTTTCCCACCGATTGCTATTCCCACACTCCGGCCCACGCCGGGGCTCAGCAGCCCGGGATGACGGGTCAGGTGAAGGAGGAAGTCCTGACCCGGGGAGGGGAACTGGGCCTTCGGTGGACGAATGGCCGTCTCTCCTGGGGCGACCCGCTGCTGCCTGCTGAGGAGCTCTGGGTGGATGACGGCGGTACACCGGCCTTTCATATGACGGTGTGCGGCACTCCGGTCCGGGTCGAACGCGCCGGGATCGATGAAGTCGAGGTCCGGAGAGCGGACGGAGCCACGGACCTCAAGCCCGGCCGCGTCATCGATGCGGGCACCACCTCTGCGGTGCTGGACCGGACAGGAGCGGTGGATCAGATCATCTTCCGGCTCGCGTTCGGACAGAGGTAATCCAGTTCTTCCACACCTTCCCAGCTGGAGCTGAGGGGATCTCCTCATACAGCGATCCCTTCTTCGATCCACCTTCCTCAATCCCGCACCCGCTCCACGAAGCTGTCGCCTGTGATCATTCGGATCACCTGTCCGTCCTCCTCTACGAACCGGACGACCTCTCCCACCGGTCCTCCGCCCGTGGGGGCTGAGTGACGGAAGGTCCCGTCCCCCAGCGGTTCGAGTTCGATGAGATTCTGCAGCGTCGGTGCCCCCAGGTTGAGGATCACCAGGCGCTTATGGAGTTCAACGACCCGCTGGTCGCCCCCGCGTCCCCGGTAGAGACCGGCGAACCGGGACCACGACGGATCCCACGCCACCGCCGGCTCCTCACTGCGAATGGCCCTGGCCACCGCGTCTCCCACACTGGCCATGAGTTGTGCCGCGATGGCTGCCGGACCCGAGTCCTGGGCGTTGGTCAGGACGATCACCCCCACCCGTCGATCCAGATCGAAGAAGGTCTGGGTCGTGTAGCCTGGGTATCCCCCTCCGTGCCCCACCAGCACCTGCCCTCCATCCCGAGATACGGCGAAGCCCAGACCGCTGCCTCGGGACCAATCGGTTTCCAGCCTCCGGATACGGTGCATCTGACGGAGCGAGGCGTCAGCCAGGATCCCCGAGGCGTGGGTCTCACCCGCCCCGTCGCTCCCCGACCCCCGCGCCGGATGGGCCCGGAACTGGGCGGAGACGAAGCGGGCCATGTCCTCCACATTTGAGGTCATCCCAGTGGCGGCGGCCATCCCCCGGGAGTCCATGAAGGGCATGATCTCACGGCTTCCGTCCGGCATCCTCCGACCGTAGCCCACCGCCAGCTCCGGATCCTCCTGGTCCACCGTGGTCGCCTGCATTTCCAGAGGCTGCAGGATTCGCATGTGGACGTAGTCCGCCCAGTCCATCCCTGTCAGCTCCTCTACGAGGAGTCCCGCCACCCCGAAGGCGAGGTTCGAGTACTTCCAGCGGGTTTCCGGCGCGAAAGCGGCCTGACGCTCCGGCATGAGGGCACGCAACTCCTCCCGGGTGGGGAAGTCCATGGTGGTCCAGTGGTCGTCGGCTTCCCGGGGCAGGCCGGAACTATGGGTCAGAAGCTCCTCGATGGTAATGGGAGGGTCCGTGTCCGATGCCGGCTGCACCTGAAACCATGGGAGGTGGGCCGAAACGGGATCCTCCAGGCGCAGAAGCCCGTCATCCCGAAGCTGCACGATGGCCAGGGCGGCGAACAGCTTGCTGTGGGAGGCGATCCGGAAGCGGGTGGATGGGTCCATGGGGACTCCCCGCTCCCGGTCGGCGTATCCAAACCCCCGAGCCCAGGCCAGCTCCTGGTCCGCCACAACCCCCACCGTCAGCCCTGGGAGATCCCGGCTCTCCATCTGCCCTTCGATCCAGGCGGTGAAGAGACGAATCTGGGCCTGAACCTCAGGATCCTCCGCCACCGCCGAGACCGGGACCTGCTGCTGGGCGGCCAGAGTGGGTCCGGACGGCAGCAGCGGGCCCGCGCTCACCGCTGCCAGGGCCAGGACCCATGCGGAGGTCACGGCCGGGCGGTTCCGACGGGTCCGGAGGGGAAGGGAGCCGGGGAAGGACATGGGGACCTCCGGGGTTTGGGGGAAGGAGCAAATGGGTCCATCACCGCGAAACGATGGCCGGGTCAGGTCGCCTCGGAGGCCGGCGCAATGGACCGGGCCAGTCATCGTCGGTGGAAATGGATGCTGCGCACGCGCCCTGCATGGAGGTCGAATCCCGCCGGCCTTCCTCGGTGGTCTCGGAGGAATCGGATTTCATGGGCGCCACTCACGAAGAGGTCGTCCCCGGTCGGGAGCATCCTGGTGTTCGCAGCTCCGGGCCGCCGAAGCCAGAGGGCTCCTTCCTCCACCTCCACCATGTAGTCCACGAGGAGCTCGGGGCTATGGTATGCCCCGGCCAGCGAGGCCAACTCGGCAAGGTCCATCGGGACCACCACTACATCCTCCCTGGGGGAAGCAGTGGGCTGTGCCGGTTCCGTCCCCTCGGCAAAGTGGTCTTCGAGATAGATGTCGGCCACCTGCTGGGAAAGGATTCCAGGCACGGCAGTGGAGACATTGCATAGGGTGATGACCGCGAACTCCTGGTCCGGGAAACGGAGGAAGTGTGCCCGGAAGCCCATGGAACTGCCGCCATGGCTCACTGTACGCAGGCCACGGTATTCACCCATGTTGATCCCGAATGCGTACTGGAGCGTATCGCCGGAGTTCAGAACTCCCCGGCTGTGCATCTCCTCCATTAATGAGGGGCTACCCAGCCTGTCGTTTTGAAAGTTCTGTTCCCAGAGGTGGAGATCGTGGACGGTGCTGACCAAGCCTCCTGAGCCGACCTTCTCGAAATTGGCCCAGTAGTTCACCCGGAAGCCATTCGAGTCGACGGGCGAATAGGCCATGGCTCGGTTGGGCACGATCATGGTACGATCGTCGTGAAAATGGGTGTTTCTCATACCGAGGGGGCCGAATATGTACGTGTCGGCATAATCCCGTAGACTCTTTCCGGTTACGCGCTCCACGATGACCGACATCAGGAAGTATCCAGAGTTGCTGTACAGATACTCATCGCCTGGCGTGAAATTCAGTGACCGCTGCCGCACAATGAGATTCAGGACGTCCTGGTCACTGTGAACATCTTCAACCCGCATTCCCGCCAGGTTCATGAGCCCCAGATAGTCACGCATTCCGCTGGTATGGTGGACCATGTGGCGGATCGTGATGGGAGTCCCATAGTCTGGAAGCTCGGGAACATAGAGTCGAACATCATCATCTAGGGAGATATGGCCTTGATCCGCCATCAAGGCCATGACACCTGCGGCGAACTGCTTGGAGACCGAGGCGATGTAGAATGCCGATGATGAGGTCAGGGGAATGCCATGATCCAGATTCGCCGAGCCGTATCCCCGCTCATAGACCAGGGAGCCATGTTGCACCACTCCCAGAGCACACCCAGGGGAGGTCGGGTTGTCGAAGTCACGGAAGATGGCGTCCACCCGGGGGCTGAAATCGTTTTCCTGCCCGTAAGCAGGGGCGACCGTAGGGAGTCCGGCTACGAGGAGTAACCAGAAGGCCCTCGAGAGAATCCGAAGGAGGGAGGGTTTCGAATCCATTGCGCTCTCCGCAAGGCGAAGGTGGGGCCGACCAGGGCGCCGGCCGACTAAGGTCTACCAGGGTCTCTGCCCTCCGTGTTGGGAGGAAACCGGCGCGGCGCATCCGGTGCGCCGCGCCGGTGGGCAGGTCAGCGTCCGATGCTGGGGTTGTTCAAGCGCTCCACATCCGGCATGGGCATACAGCGCATGTCTCCATAGAGTCCCCCGTTCACGAATGGGGCTCCGGGTGCAGGGTCCAGGGGAAGGTCATGACGGATCAGATCTCCCAGGTGCTGCCCCTCGAGGAAGAGCTCGCGCAGACGCTCTTGGATCACCTGGTTTCGAATCTCCTCAGGTTCGGTGGACTCGAAATGGGGCAATCCATGGACATCCCTCAGCCGATTGATGATGTCCACAGCCGTCTGCCCCCCTTCCACCTCGGCGATGATCAACTGCGCCTCTGCCCATCGGGCGATGGGAATGGGGGCGTTCAGCGACGGATACTTGAGCTGGTTCCAGATTATGGTCTGCTGGTTGACGCCGCGAACGCCCGTGTTCAAAAGGGGAACGCGCGGATCTGGTACCCCATCTACCTCGGCGTCGTGGAAGGCCTGCCAGACCGAGATGAACCGCGACTGATTGATCCAGGAGAAGACCCGGTTTTCAGCCCGCGACGCGGCAGCGGTATACCGGGCGTTGATCACGAAGTTCTCAGTGACCTGACGGGCATCGGCGGCGGCATCAGCTCCTCGCCCCTGGTTCAATCGAGCCCGTGCCCGTCCGACGTAGGCCATGTTCAGGAGGTCGGTCCGATTCGCGGACTGGGCGGCTTCGATGGCCCTGGTGAAACGGGTGTCCGCGCGCTCGAACACCTCTTGTCTGGATAGCTCCGGGCCAGCGTCGAAGGCGGCTGAGCAGAAGCCCTCTCCCATGAGAAGGTGGCTGTAACCTGAGTACGCTGCCGCGGTCGCGATGAGCTCTGATCGGTTAGGCACCCCGGAATCGGACCAGCCCTCCAGCCGCTGCAGCGCGTCGTCCGCCGTCCAACGTGCCGTGGCGATTGGGGTGTAGGCGCCCAGACGGGCATTACACGTGGTGGTGGCATACCATCCCCCCTGGGGCGACAGGGTCCGCCGATCATAGTCCCATTGGGCCGCCGTCTGCTGGGCATCGGTGAGTTCGAACCCAATCAATCCCCCTACCAAGATGTAGTGTGAGAGGGCGCACTCGTACTCAGCCACCGCACCTGCCACCAGCAAATTGGCGTTGGCCTCACTCTCCAGGTCACGTGCCTGAACCTGACTCGGGGCCTGGACTTCCAGAAGACTGTCCAGCAGATCACTACAGCCGGAAAGGGAAAGGGCGACAAACCCCAGGAACAAGAATCGCCCGAGGGCCCCTCTCAGGTGTTTTCCTTCTGATTGGTTTGTATGGATCCTCATCTTCACTCCTCCTACGGGTATCGATTGGCGGTGAATCGGCATTCGAATGGATGGGTCAAGACCAGCACGAACGGCGTCAGAAGGACACATTGACGTCGAACATGAGCTGGTGGAGCTGGGGCATAGCCTCCTGCTCCGCCCGGCTGTGCAACTGGAGCATGCGGTAGGACTCGGGATCGAGCCCGTTCCAACGGGTCCAGGTTGCCAAGTTCCGGGCCGACATCCGAACNGAAGCCCGGCTAGCGCCCATCAGGGCCGCCCAATCCGACGGGAGATTGTAGAGGATCGAGACCTCACGAAGCTTGGCGAAGCTCGCGTCGTGCAGTCGCAGGTTGGTATTGAAGATTGTGGGCTGCTGGACTTCCGCCGTGATGAGCGGATAGTCCTGGGGGAAGAGGTTTTCCCAGCAGACCTGGCGGGTAGAGCAGCGGGCCTGGCGCTCCGTGTCGTCCTTCTTGTACCCGAGCTTGAAGTCCACCATGGCGTAGAGTGTGAGACGTTCGAAGAGTGTCAGGGTCGGGGTGAAGGAGCCTTCCATGTTGGGCTGGGAGCGACCCTGGTAGAGGCGAGGAGCCTGGCTGCAAGCGATGGTTCCATTGTTTCCATCGTCGCAGAGGATGTTGAAGGCTCGGCCGTTGGCGTCGACCTCAGCACTTACGATCCGCTGTTCAAACCACGCGGCCACCGGATAGCCCACCCGGTGCTCCTGAGCGCCTCCGATGGAGATGAATTCCTCACCGCCCAGATCCAGCACCTCATTTCTATTTCGGGAGAGGTTGAAGAGGATCTCCAGGCTGGCGGAGGGCCGAGTGAAGGCCATGGTGCGCAGTTGAGCTTCGAAGCCCCGGTTCCGGATCCCGCCCACATTCACGAACTGGGCGCCAGGGAATCCTAGAGAGGGAGGTTGCTGGCGGAGCAGGATGGCATCCCGCGTGTTCTGGTTGAAGAAGGAGAACTCCAGACTGACCCGCTCATCCATGATGGAGGTCTCGAACCCAACCTCGATCTCCTCACCCCGTTCCGGGGCAAGGTCAGGATTGCCGATGAACTCAGGGGTCACGGCAGCTCCACCGGCTCCAGTGGTGATCGGGGCGTAGGTGCGAAGGGCAGCGAAGGTCTCGGGCTGTTGACCGGACTGGCCGTATGCCGCCCGAAGGCGAAGCTGGTCCAAGAACCCGACGTTCCAGAAAGGCTCCTCACTGATGACCCAGCTGCCGCTCACCTTGGGGTAGGTGACGAGGGAGAAGTTTTCCCCGAAGGCGCTGTTGTCATCGGCCCGAACCGCCGCGGTGAGGAAGAGCCGGTTGTTCCAATCGAACTGCTGCTGGAAGTAGACCCCTACCGTTGTATTCTCGACGAAGTTGTCGGACCCGAAGGTGACAGCGGTCGCTTCAATTGTAGAGAGGTTCTGTGCCGGGAACTCCTGCCCGTTGGCGCTTAGATTCTGCACCAGTCGCCGGTAATACTGGAATCCGGCGGAAGAGCTGGAGTTCATTGTCTCGGTGATGGCCACGGAGACAGTGGCACCGTAGTCCACAGTGGAGTGGGTCACGTCCCGCCGATTGGCCGACTTGGAGCCCAACGCGACTTGAGCCGTGTAGAAGGCTGCCAACGTTTCGTCCATCCGCTCCGTGATGCTTTGGTTGTTCTCCCCTGTGAGGTCGAGCCCCAGGGTCAAGCGATGCGAGAACCATGAGCCCAGCCGATTGTTGATCTGAATCCCGGTGATGAAGCGGTTCAGTTCCTGGAAGTCGCGGTGAGCTGCCCAGGTGATCTCCGGCGGCCGCCTCCAGAACCCCCGCTGAGGCGTGTCCAGGAACCGGGGAGATCCAAGGCGCGTGTCGAACCAGGTTCCCCCGTTCTCCCGGGCCAGGTACGTGGTGCTGGAGATCAGCCCCATGTTCGTGCTGATGTCCAGGGTGTTCGAGGGAGTGAACGTCAGGTTCAGCCTGGCGTTGAGTCGGCGAAGGTAGTTGGTAGGCTCGATCCCGTTGTCGCGATCATAGTTGGTACTGGCGTGATACCGGAAAGACTCGGATCCACCCGTCACATTCACGCCGTACCCCTGCAGGTGGCCGGTGCCCCAGATGGGTGTTCCCCGCTCCCGCTCGAGGCGGACGAGGTTCATCTCCCGGATCTCGCCGGTGGCATCCCGATAGAAGGCTGGGTTGATCCGACCCTCGGCGTTTCCGAACCATGTGGCCCCTTGCCGCATGTGAGCCGAGAACTGGGGACGGTCGGAGATCAGGCCCCGCCTCGTGATGATCTGCACCACGCCGTTGGCGGCCTCAGTACCGTACAGGGTCGCTGCCGCAGGTCCCCGAATGACTTCGATGCTCTCGATGTCGGCGGGGTTGATGTCTCCCAACCGGGAGATGGGTGCACTGCCGAAGCCCTGCACGTTGGGACCGGACGACACGTCGTTGTTGACCCGGACCCCATCCACGTAGATGAGGGGTTGGTCATTCAGGGAGAAGCTTGATGCCCCCCGGATTCTGATGCGGGACCCCGCACCAACCATGCCGGTCCCGGGCATGACGACCACGCCGGGAGCCCTGGCGTTGAGCATCATTCCCACATCGGAGACTGGGGCAACTTCGGTCAATCGTGCTGCATCAATGGACGTGACAGCGTTCCCGAGGGCGCGACGTTGAGTGGCGGCCACAGTCCCGGTGACCACCAGCGCATCCAACTCGATGGCCGTCTGGGTCAGGCCGAGCCGAAGGTCCATGGACCCCACGGCGACCGTCTCGGTGAGGGCCCGGTATCCGATCATCTGGACCCGCAAAGTCACCGATTCGCCCATAACGCCGGAGACCTGAAAGCGCCCGCGAGCGTCAGCCAGGGCCCCGAGGGCCGTACCCTCCACGGAGATCTGCGCGCCTGCCAGGGGTTGCTGGGTCCGTGAGTCCACCACCGTCCCCCCGACGGACTGCTGCTGGGCGGCGACAGGATGGACCAATGCGAAGGTGACGCCCAGCACCACCGTGAAGCCGCCGAGGAGGCGGCTCCTCATCTTGCTTCGAACAAACCATCCCATCGATACCTCCAAGTGTAGCGAAGTGGGACTGCATCCCCTGCAAAGGCCGGGGACAAGGGACCATCGCTGCATGCGGTAGCGCATAGACAAACGAATGCAGCCATGTATACAAATGTGCAGGCGCAAGCTACGCCCTGCGCGCGGGCCCGGCAATGGTGACGCGATCCGGCGGCGGCATGAGATGGTCCCACCGGGCGGATGGGCGGTTAGGTGTAGGGCAAAGAGGCATATTTCGGCACCTGGTACCGACTGAGCCCCACGGATACAGCACGGCCCCGGGAGTCCGCTGCCGGGCTCCCGGGGCCGTTTCGTCCCCCTCATCGGCTGGACGTCAGCCCATCACCCCTCCCTCACCAGCCGCAGCAGTTCGTCCACCGCCCGCTCAAGCTGCTGGTCCCGGCCCCGATCCACCACGCCCCGCTCATTGGGCACTAGGATGTCGGGCTCGGTCTGCCAGTTTTCCAGGAATCGACCACTCCGAGCATCCTTCACGCCCCGGGCCGGAATCCCGTAGGAGACGCCGTCCAGGAGTCCCTGACCACCGCCGAAGGTACAGGTTCCATGCACAGGCATGCCGATGAGGGGGCCGATCCCCATCTCCTGGTAGGCCCAGGCAAAGCAGTGTCCATCCGAGTAATTACCCTCGTCGGCCAGGGTCACCGAAGGCCGGGTCCACCGGAAGTTGGGCTCGAATCCCGAGCTCCGGTCGTCGGTGGTGTACTCGAAGAAGTGCCGACCGCTGAAGAACATCTCCAGGTCCGCCACCAGGTCCCCGCCCCGGTTCGACCGGGTATCCACTACGAGACCTTCCTTATTGAAGAAGCGCCCCAGCACCTCCTCGAAGGTGGTTCGGTAGGCCGGGTCGTTCATGCCTCGGATGTGGATGTAGCCCAGGCGTCCTCCACTCCGCTCTTCCACCTCCCTGCGGTTTCGTTCGACCCAGCGATCGTAGAGGAGCTGGGTTTCCTGACCCCGTGACACGGGCTGCACCACCACATCGCGGGTGCTGCCGTTCGGGCTCCTCACCCGGAGCAGAACGTTGGTGTCCGCTTTCCGGTTGAGGAGGCGTGCCGGGTCCAGCTCCGCCGTGACCTCCTCCCCGTCAATGGCTTCGATGACCGAGCCGGGGGCGATGTCGAGCCCCGCCCGATCCAGCGGCCCGCCGGCCAGCACCTCGGTGATGCGGATCCCAGGCTCCTGCACCGCCTCCGGATCCTGTGCGAAGAGGATCCCCAGGGAGGCCGTGGCATCATCGGTGGACGAGGACGGATTGTACCGGGCCCCGGAGTGGCTGACGTTCAGTTCTCCCAGCGCCTCGCTCAGGAGCTCGGCGAACTCATGGTTGTTGCCCACGTGGGGCACGAAGGGCTCATAGATCTCCCTCACCGCCTCCCAGTCGGCGCCGTGGAAGGTCCGGGTATAGAAGACATCCCGGACTCGTCGCCACATCTGGTCGAACATGGCGGCCCGCTCGGCCTGGGCACTCACCACCATCTCGCCCTGGACCGGGATGTTCGTCCGGCTCCACCCCGAGGGGTTCACCACCGAGGCGGCACCATTGGCTACCAGGATGATCCGGTCTCGGGCGGCGTTCCACTCGATCCGGGCCGAGCCGGCATTGAGGGTTAGGACCTGTCGGGTCTCCCGGGTTCTGAGGTCGGTTGACCAGAGGTTGAGTCCCCGCTCGAAGCGGGCCAGGTAGTAGAGGGTTTCCCCGTCTTCACTTACCAGGAAGCCGCCCAGAGACGAGGAGTGGATGGTCAGGCGGGCCCGGCGATCCCTCCCGCTCCGGAAGTCCAGCTCCAGCTCGGTGTCCTCATCACCGAGACTCCCGATGGGAACCCGCTGCGCTGAATCGGCCGGGATTCCCATGGCCTCGCGCCGGAGCTGCCTCTCCTCCTTGGAGAGGCGGAATTCGTCCCAGGCCTCCTGGGTGAAGAACATGGCGAAGACGTCGGACTCGGTGGCCCCGCTGGCCCTGAGTGACCGGAGTCCCTCCCGGTTGCTCCGCCAGATCATCCCCCGTCCGCCCAGGATCCACTGGGCGTCTGAGTCATTAAAACCGCTCTCGGTGAGGTTGATGATCTCTCCGGAGCCGTCGGTGCGGACCACTCCGATGTCGCCGGTGGCCCGACCGGGGACTGCCCAGCGGAAAAGGATCCAGTTTCCGTCCGGGCTCCACTCGAACTGCCCGCCCAGGAAGATGTGCTCCTCGGTGAGGAGCGTGACCACGTCCTCGCTCTCCCGGTCCAGGACCCGAAGGGTGTGGTAGTCCTCGATGAAGGCCAGCCGCGCCCCGTCCGGCGACGGGAGAGGCTGGGAGTTCTGGCGGTCATTGACCACCACCGGTACCTCTTCGATCAGGGTCGAGGCGAAGAAGGTAGGCTCCTCCTCGGCCCGCACCCGCCTAGCCTCATAGATCCCCCACCGCCCGTCCCGCTCCGAGGCGTAGAGGATCCCCAAGCTGTCCGGGGTGAAGTGGATCTGCGTCTCCCGAGCTGGGGTGGAGGTGATCCGCTTCGTGGTGTTGGTCTCGATGGAGGTGGCGAATACGTCGCCGCGGAAGGTGAAGGCGATCTCCCGTCCCGTGGGGGAGACGGCGAACTCGCTGATCCCGCCGGAGATGGGGATTACTCGCTCATCGTTGGCCCGCCAGTCCGAGGCGATGCGTACCGGGACCCGCACCGGCTCCGACGCTCCGGGAGCCAGGGTGTAGAGGAGGCCGTCCTGTCCGAAGGCCAGCGTCCCATCCCGGGCCGCCGAGAGGAACCGGACCGGGGCCCCGCGGAAGCGGGTTACCTGCTCCGACGCACCTCCCGCCAGGGGAATCCGGTGTACGTTGAACGACCCCGACGACTCGCTCAGGTAGTAGACGTGCTCACGCCCGGGGATGAGGACGGGGGTTCGGTCCTCGGGGCCCTGCTCGGTGAGTTGACGGTGGGTGTCCTGGTCTCGGTCCCATACCCAGAGGTCCCGGGTGATGGCCGAATTCTGGTACTTCCGCCACTCATTCTCCCCTCCCTTCACATCGTGGTAGACCATGGTGCGGCCGTCTTCGCTGAAGGCCACATCCTCGGCGGGGAGGGTCAGGAGCCGACTCACCCTTCCACCCTCCACCGGTACCTGGTAGAGCTGGGGAAGGGCTCCGGTGGGGAACTGCCGGTCATCCGCGTCCGGGAGCTGGCCGGAACCGAAGACCACATGGCTCCCGTCGGGGGTGAAGGCGAAGGGCCGCTCATCGGCGGAGTGGAAAGTGAGCCGCCGCGGCTCACCCCCCTGGGCCGGGATGAGGAAGATCTGGAAGTTTCCGAACCGGTCGCTGGCGAAGGCCAGATGGCGGCCGTCGGGGCTCCACACCGCCCGGTGATCGTGCCCCGGGTGGCTGGTCAGCCGGGTCGCCTCTCCCCCGGATACCGGAACCCGCCACAGGTCGCCCTGCCAGGTGAAGACCAGGGTGGTCCCGTCCGGTGAGATGGCGGGATAGCGGAGCCAGAGCGCTTCCCCCTCGGGTAGCGTCCTGTCTGCTGCGGCCCGCTGCAACTCGGCGTCCTGCGCCGCCACCGGGTGGGGGGCGAGGGACGCGAGGATGAGGCAAAGGAAGGGGATGAGGAGGAGCGGGAGGAAGAACTCCCGTGCCCTGACAGAGCGGACGGTCGAATTCACCATGGGGATCCGGGGGAGGTGCGACGTGTGGCAACGCGGGGAGCGTCGCCGCGGACCCTGCGAATCTCGGACCCCCTGCCCGGCGGAGCAAGAGATTACCCGTCCGCCGCCCGGCGACCAAGGGCAGCCGGCCCGGTGCCCGATTCGGGTCGGGGGGCGGCCCCGGCAAGGGCCCGGGCCCCAGGCTTCAGGGCCGAGTGGGCGTCGGTCCCAGCTTCAGGACTACCTCGCTCAGTCCCTCCCGGAGCTCGGGCAGGTTCTCGGTGGTGGGCACCATGATTCCCCCGGAGTCCGGGGTGAGCCCCCCGAAAGCCACCTTCAGACGGACCTCACTCTCCCGCACCGATAGCCCTGAAAACCCTTGGGAGATGGAGGTGTGGAACTGGTCCAGAAGCCGGCTCACATGTTCCGGTGAGAGGAAGGGGGTGCGACCCTGGGCCGTCAGTTGGGCCTTGAGGGAGGAGATCTCATCGGTCCGGGCCTGCAGTTGACTGCGGAGCGATGCCACCTCCGTCTCCGCCCGCTCCCGGCTCCCCCTCACCGCCTCGGTGACCCGAACCTCCTCCTCCTGGGCCCGTTCCCGCAGGAGCTCCACCTCCTCGCGGAGCCCGTCTGCCTCTTCCTGCAGTTCCCGGTTGAACTGAAGGAGCTTCCGGAGGTCCGGCGGCACATCCTCCTGGTCTTCCTCAGTCGGCCGGGCCGGCTCCGCAGGAGCTTCGCTGGGCGGGGCCTCGGCGGAGAGGTGCTCGATCCGTTTCTCCAGTTCCCTGATGCGGGTGGTGGACTCTTCCAGTTGGAGACCGAGCTTCCGGTTCTCCTCCAGGAGGCGAACCACGATGGGATCCTCGCCCGGCCGATCGGAGGGGCCGGGCAGGGGGGGCGGGGGGCGGCGTCCCGGCATGATGTCTCCTCTATCCTTGGTCAGGAAGCGTGAGTTGGCGGAGGAGGGTCCCATGGGCGTCCCGGACCTGGGCGGTCCATATTCCCATCTCGCCTACAAAGGCCGCATCCACCCGGACCTCGCCCACTAGTTCGGAAAGTCGCTTCACATCGGCACGGGCAGTGACGGCCTCCACCACGTCCTTCCGGCTGCGTGTGGGCTGGTCTGGCCCCTCCTCAGATCGAGCGGCCACGAACCGGACCTTCAGAGTGGATAGGGCGCTGGAGTCCAACGCCCCCCGTACGACCCCCTCGCTTCCCACCGGCTCGATGTGCAGGCCCCTGTCGTCCAGGCGGAACCCGGCCCGGATCTCCAGTTCGGCCTCACTCAGAACCACCTGGGGGGGACGGGTCTCTCCTCCCAGGATGCTGCGCTGGGCCTGCCCCAGGGAGAGTCCCGCCGCCTCCAGGAACTCATTCAACTCTGCATCCCTGGCCATGATCAGCTCTCCTCGCCGGCGCTTTCGCTGACGCGCACCGGTTCCATGCGGAGAGGCATGGGAACGGGAACGAGGGTGGCCGTGAGCTTTGAAGAGACAGATACATCCCGGTTCATCTTCCGCTCAAAGCGTACCGAGCCCGTGTCGGCGAGGAGCGCCAGCCGCTTGCCAGCACTACCTCCGGATTCCGAGAGGGATTCGGTGAGCTTCAGGTCCATCTGGACCTCCACCACCGTCTGGGAGAACTGGTAGAAGGCGGGCATCACCCCCAGGTCCAGAAGCGATACGGTCCGAGGCTCCCCGTGTTCGAATGTGACACCGCCCTCCGGGTCGATCACCTCCCGGATCGTCGGGATCACCTCGACCCGGGTTTCGGCGAGTTCCCGCACCAGGGAGGCAGAGGACCGGTCCAGGGCCGCCTGGGCATCCGCCACACTCTCCGCCACCAACCGGAGTAGGTCAGCGAACGACACGGCGTCCGATTCACGAAGGCGCTCCGTGGGAGGGAGTAGCGGGGCTTTCAGCGCCCGGATCCCGGGATTACGCTCCATCGTTCGATCCACCTGTGACTGGGGAAGGGGGGGTGGGGCCAGGGGCCTGGGACCGCAACAACTCCAGGGTCCGGCGATAGCGCTCCACATTCATCTGCACACCGCCCACGGAGCCGATCCCGGGGACGTGCTCCAACGAAAGGGCCTGAGCCAGGGTGAGGCGGGCAATCACCCCTTCCCGGCCCCCGGGACCGGCCCCGACTCGAAGTACCACCGTTCCTCCGGCGGTCCTGACGGCGGGTTCGGCGGTCCCGGAGCGGGAAGCAGTGACGAGGAAGAGTCCCACCGGCGTTGCCTCCAGTCGCACCCTGGCTCCAAAGCTCCTTTGAAGGCCAGGAGACTCAAGTTCCATTAGCTTTCGTCAGGGGCCGGGCGGTTGTCCACCACGTTGAGGATGGGTTCGATACGGGCTGGCGGAGGTACCGGAACCATCCGGGTAACGAGGCGGCTCGTTCCCTTGACCTCCTTGCCGAACTTCCGGTTATGGGAGACATCGGTCTTGACCGAGGCGCTCCACATGGAGAAGCCGACCTTCGCCTTGGCGCTTACCTTGACGTTGGTCTCCCGAGACATGGTGGTCTTGATGTCCATGGTGACTTCGATGGTGGCCTCGGCGAACTGGTAGAAGGTTGGCATGAGACCGATCTGGAGGAGCGACACATCGATGGGGTCCGCCTGGGTGAAGCTCACTGTTCCGTCTGCGGCGATGACCTGGGTCATGGCCAGGACCAGGGGGACGGTGGTTTCGGCCAGGAGCTTGGAGGTCTCCACCGAATTCTCGTCCAGGGCACGCTGCGCTTCGGCAATGCCAAGACCAAGCTTCATAACCATTTCTGGTAACGGCACATCCAGTAGTTCCTGTCCGACGCTGGCCATGTCGAATCTCCTGCTTGGGGGGATCGGGGGAGGGGAGGGGTTCCCAACAAAATCATAGCATTACGCAAACCTTGCACACAAGTCGGGGTGTGTCGGGTTTCTGTGAGATTGCTTCACACCGACCCCAAGCAAACGATTTCTCGGACCGGGAGGTGCTCGTGGTCCAGGTGGATGGAAGGACGTTGACGTTGGAAGCGGTGGACGCAGTAGCCCGTTCCGACGCCCCTGTGGAGCTCGATCCCGCAGCGCGAGAACGGATCATCCGGGCGTGTGAAACGGTGGATCACCTGGTAGCCGAAGGGCGCCCGGTCTACGGGGTCACCACCGGGTTCGGACGCCTGGCTGAGAGGCCGATCTCGGAGAGCGGGCGGGGGCGCCTTCAGGTGAACCTCCTCCGGAGTCACGCCGCCGGGACAGGGGCCCCGCTTGGCGTGGCGGAGGTTCGGAGTCTCCTTCTCCTCCGGGCGAACGCCCTCGCAGGAGGGCACTCCGGATGCAGGCCCGAGGTGGTGGAACGACTCCTGGAATTTCTGAACCGACACATCCACCCGGCGGTGCCGGAGGTTGGCTCCGTGGGAGCGTCCGGGGACCTGGCCCCGTTGGCTCATCTCGCTCTTCCCCTCATTGGAGAGGGCTGGCTTCTGGACCCGGGAGGGGGAGAGCCTAGACCGGCAGGTGACGTTCTGGCGGAGTTGGCCCTGAACCCCCTCACCCTCCAGGCCAAGGAGGGGCTCGCCCTCATCAACGGAACCCAGGCCACCACCGGCCTCGGACTCCTGGCCCTTCTGGGGGCGGAGCGGGCGCTGGACCAGTTGGAGGTGGCGGGCGCCATTACCCTTGAGGCTCTGAAGGGTACGCCCGACGCCTTCGATCCGGCGGTGCATGCGCTACGCCCGCACCCCGGCCAGATCCGGAGCGCTGAAATCCTTCACACCCTCCTGGCCGGATCTGAGATCCGTGAGTCCCATCGGCATGGAGATCCCAGGGTGCAGGATGCTTATTCAATGCGCTGTATGCCCCAGATCCACGGTGCGGCTCGGAACGGCCTTGCGTACACGCGTGCCGTGCTCGAAACGGAAGTCAACTCCGTGACCGACAACCCCCTGGTGTTCCCGGACGATGCCCGGGTCATCAGCGCCGGGAACTTCCACGCCCAGGTCGTTTCCCAGGCCCTGGACCTGCTCTGCATAGTGGTGGCGGATCTGGTGTCGGTTAGCGAGAGGCGGATCGAGCGACTCCTGAATCCGGATCTGTCGGGGCTTCCGGCCTTCCTGGCGCCGGAGCCCGGTCTCCAGTCCGGCTACATGATCCTTCAGGTCACCGTAGCCGACCTGCTAGCAGAGGCTCGGGGGCTGGCAACACCGGCATCCGTGGATTCCGTTCCCACCAGCGCTGGTCAGGAGGATCATGTGTCCATGGGCATGTGGGCGGCCAGGAAGGCCAGGCGGGCGACGGAGATCCTGGAGGTGGTCGTGGCGGCTGAACTTCTGGCGGGAGTCCAGGCGCTCGAATACCGGTTGCCCCTGCGTCCAAGCGCGCCCCTCGTCCGCGCCCGGAACCTGATCCGGGAGCAGGTTCCGGTCCTTACCGACGATCGACCCGTGTCCCCGGATCTGGAACAGGTCCGGTGCTTGGTGAAGAGCGGGGCTCTGCTGCCAAGTCGCCTACTGCATTTGAAATGAGTGCAAAGCGGTAGCGGCCATTGATGTCGGGGAAGCACTCCCCCAAAAAATGGGTCTTCTCCAAACTCAGTGCAGGCGGAAGACTGAAGGGCTGGCTGAGGGAGCCAGAGGAGGACCGGGCGTTCCCGCAGATTTTGTGCGGCCGGGAGGGCCGC
>SL_5KL_010_SEDDRAFT_10000722_pt1 | contig 20922 bp, 20 predicted proteins | sample SodLakKL_010_SED_FD_9118 | JGI IMG/M metagenome (IMG submission 9118)
AAGGAGCCTTGATGGTAGAAGATGCGCTTGGCCAGCTGCACACGGTGTTGGCAGGTGACGTGACATGTTGGTAGAAGGGCTGCAGGTGATGCTTGTCGGCGTGGGGGCGGTGTTTGCCTTCCTCGGGTTGCTTGTGGCGACGTTGTTCACCCTGGGGGCGGCGGTCTCCATGTGGGAGCGTACCCGTCCCGGAGGCCCCCCCGATGAGAACACCGATGAACTGGCAGCTGTAGCGGCGGCGGTGGCTGCGGCCGCGGCGAAAAGAGGGAAGGAGCGACGGTGAGCAAACGGCGCGTACGGGTCATGGTCACAGCGTTCCGCGACGGGTTTCAGTCCGTGTACGGGGCACGGGTCCGCTCGTCGGATTTCTTGCCGGCTGTGGAAGCCGCGAGGGAGGCAGGGATAACCCACTTCGAATCCGGAGGCGGGGCCACCTTCCAATCGGCGTTTTTCTACGCGGCGGAGAATGCGTTCGACGTCATGGACGCGTTCCGCCGAGTTGCCGGCCCCGATGCCAATCTGCAGACCTTGGCCCGTGGGATCAACGTAGTGGGCCTGGACTCCCAACCAAGCGACATCATCAAGTTGCATGCCCGGCTCTTCGCCAAACACGGGGTGTCCACCATCCGCAACTTCGACGCTCTGAACGACGTCAACAACCTCGTCTACAGCGGACAGTGCATCGCCGACGCCGGGCTGAACCACGAGGTGTGCGTGACCCTTATGGGGATGCCGCCCGGGCTGGGCGGGGCACACACGGCGGAGTTCTACGAAGGCGTGCTGCGAAGGATCATGGAGGCGGACATCCCTTACACCTCGGTCTGCTTCAAGGATGCCTCAGGCACTGCTCCCCCGCAGGTCGTCTACGAGACCATCGTGCGGGCGCGGAAACTACTCCCCAAAGAGATCCCCATCGTGTTCCACACCCACGAGACGGCCGGGACCGGCGTGACCTGCTACAGGGCAGCGTTGGAGGCTGGGGCCGACCAGCTCGACCTGTCCTTGGCCCCTGTGTCCGGAGGTACGTGTCAGGCGGACGTCGTCACCATGTGGCACGCACTTCGAGGCACCGAGTTTGACCTGGGGTTGGACCTCGAAAAGGTCCTGGAGGCGGAGGAAGTGTTCAAGGAGTGTATGAAGGATTACTTCCTCCCGCCGGAGGCCAAGGCGGTGGAGCCGAGGATTCCGTTCTCCCCCATGCCCGGGGGCGCGCTCACGGCCAACACCCAGATGATGCGCGACAACGCGACGCTGGATCGATTCCCCGAGGTGATCACCGCAATGGAGGAAGTCGTCCGTCGCGGGGGCTTCGGCACGTCGGTCACGCCGGTCTCCCAGTTCTACTTCCAGCAAGCCTACAACAACGTCATGCTCGGCCCATGGAAGAAGATCGCCCAAGGGTACGGGCTCATGGTCCTCGGCTACTACGGCCGTCCTCCGGTGGATCCGGACCCGGAGCTCGTCGACCTTGCCGCCCGCCAGCTGGGTCGGGAGCCGTGCACCGTCACCCCGCTGGAACTGAACGACGCCGACGAGAGCAAGGGGGTGGATGCCGCCCGCGCTCTTTTGGAGAACGAAGGCCTCCCAGTAACCGACGAGAACGTCTTCATCGTGGCCACCTGTAAGGAGAAAGGCGTAGCGTTCCTTAACGGAGAGGTCGAGCCGCGCCTGCGCAAGATCGAACACAAGTCCCACGAACAGCCGCTCCCACCGGCGGACACATATACCGTTCGGTTGAACGGTCGGCCGTTTACCGTGGAGCTCAAAGGCGATCGTGCGATGGTGAACGGCCACGAGTACGCGGTGGAAATAGCAACCGCCGAACCCACACGGTCAGACGGCAACGAGCCCGCCAGCGGACGGGGTGCGGAGGTGAACTCCCCGCTAGCCGGCAGCGTGCTCCGGGTGGTCGTTCAGGAAGGCCAGCGGGTCAAGGAAGGGGAAACCGTGGTTGTGGTGGAAGCGATGAAAATGGAGACGGAGGTTCAAGCACCCGTAGCGGGCACGGTGTCCAAATTGACTGTCGCCGCCGGGGACCAAGTTTCCGCGGAACAGACCGTAGCCTGGATAGAGTGAAGGGACGTCTGTGAACATCGGTCAGGCACTGCACGAACTCCTGCACTCTACTGGCATCGCCGCCATGAGCGTGGGTCAATTGGCGATGATCGCGGTGGGGCTAGTCCTCATCTGGCTTGCCATCAGCAAGAAATACGAACCGGCGCTTCTTCTCCCTATCGGACTGGGAGGCATCCTGGCCAATGTACCGCTGGCAGGGATTGCCGGGCCGGAGGGCCTGCTGGGGCTGATCTACGCGTTTGGCGTGGAGACTGGAGTATTTCCGCTACTGATCTTCCTCGGCGTAGGGGCGATGACGGACTTCGGCCCGCTCATCGCCAACCCGCTGACCGCCCTTCTCGGGGCAGCCGCGCAGTTTGGCATTTTCACCACGGTACTGGGGGCTCTTTTTCTATCCCGGTACCTGGGATTTGAGTTTTCGCTTCAGGATGCAGGGGCGATCGGCATCATCGGCGGCGCGGACGGACCTACGGCGATCTTCCTGGCCTCACGCCTGTCCCCGCAGCTCCTAGGGGCGATCGCCATCGCCGCCTACTCGTACATGGCGCTGGTGCCCATCGTCCAGCCGCCGATCATGCGCCTGTTCACGACCAAGCGAGAGCGGGCCCTTCCCATGAAACAGCTGCGTCGAGTATCCCGGCTGGAGCGAGTGCTGTTCCCGATTGTCGTGTTGGGGTTGAGCGTGGCCCTTCTACCCCAAGCCACGCCGCTTGTGGGAATGCTCATGTTCGGGAACCTCCTCAAGGAATGTGGCGTCGTAGAACGGCTTTCGAAAACTTCGCAGAACGAACTCATCAACATCGTGACCATCCTCCTGGGGCTTGCTGTGGGGGCACGCCTGCAAGCGGAGAGCTTCCTGCGCGTGGAAACCTTGGGCATCCTCGGCCTGGGGCTGTTCGCCTTCGCCGTCGGGACTGCCGCCGGGGTGCTGCTGGGCAAGCTGATGTGTGTGCTCAGCCGCGGCAAAGTCAACCCGCTCATCGGCGCAGCCGGGGTGTCCGCAGTCCCCATGGCCGCCCGCGTTGTGAACCGCGTAGGACTGGAGGAGAATCCTCGTAACGCCCTGCTCATGCACGCCATGGGCCCCAACGTTGCCGGCGTGCTGGGTTCGGCCGCGGCTGCGGGTGTGCTGCTCGCCCTGCTGGCCTGATCAGGACATCCCCTCCCACTCACCTCCCTGGTGTGCCAGCAAGGACGCGCATGAGAGTTTTCAAGGACACTGAACAGCCGTCCAAGGAACAACCCACCCCTCATCGGCTAGAGGACCGCACAGCGCATCCGTAACATGTATAAACAGGACGGATCACACCCATCACAAGGAGGGGCTAGATGAGCTCAATGGAGACCGGACGGAATTTCCTCAAGGCGTTGCTGTGGCAGGAAGGGAGTGGGGAAACCAGCGACCAGAAGCGCGGGGTACCCCATCCTCCGCTGACGCTGCCCACACCGGAAGGCGCACAGACTGTAGAACTGATACCGCCAGAGCGCTTCACCGTGGGGGACATACCGCTGCGGCGGGCTATCGAAAACCGGCGCAGCCGGAGGCGATTCGCTGAGGGAGAGCTTTCCCTGGAGGAGCTTTCTTTCTTACTGTGGGGCACGCAAGGGGTGCAAAGGATCGTCCGCGAGGGGCTCGCGACCCTGCGCACCGCGCCTTCGGCGGGGGCACGTCATCCGTTTGAGACCTATCTTCTGGTGCAGAGGGTTCAGGGGCTGGACGCGGGCCTGTACCGTTATCTTCCGCTGGAGCACAAACTATGCTTCCTGGCTGAAATCCCCAACCTGGCAGAGAAGGCCACCGAGGCATGCTTGGGGCAGCAATTCGTCGGCCAGGCGGCGGTGGTGTTCGCCTGGGCCGTTGTTCCCTACCGAACGGAGTGGCGCTATGCCTCCCGCTCACACAAGGTCATCGCCATCGACGTGGGGCACGTCTGTCAGAACCTGTACCTGGCCTGCGAGGCCGTTCACGCCGGCACCTGTGCCATCGGGGCGTATCATCAGGAGAAGACCGACGCTCTCCTTCAGCTCGACGGGGACGCGGAGTTCGCCGTGTACTTGGCCCCAGTGGGCAAGCTGCACCCGGCAGACGAGTAACGCCGACAGACGTCGTCCGCATCCGAGCCAGCATAGACTGTGTGCCTATGGAGCCACAGCAGCTAGGGCGCGTGTTGGCGATCGTGGGTGCCGTATTGCTTGCGTTGGGCATCGGGCTGCTTTGCGGGCACCGCATGCCCTTGGGCAGCCTGCCTGGGGACATCGTCATCCAGCGTGAAGGCTTCACCCTGTATTTTCCTGTGACCACTTCTCTTCTGCTGAGCGCCATCGTCTCCCTGGTTGTGTGGTTGTTCTTCCGCGAGTAACGGGTGTGCCGGCCGGCGTTCGGCGCACTTGACGCGCTGACCGTCCGCCTATAGCATATGTGCTATGTGGTACCTTGGTGATCGCGTTTGTCCGTCCTGTGAAGGTTTGGCCGAACGGGGCGGGTGTCTGCGTTTGTCGAGGCGGCACGCCGTTCACAGTTAACCTGCGTCGCTGGCAGCCGTGGGCGCTCCGCCTTTGGCATGCCCCCTACTGTACTGTTTCCCTCTACAGCCAGGTCCCCACCTGAGGTGCGTTCGCGTCTGCTGGAGCAGCACGAAGTCTAGCAACGGAACCAACCGGAGGTTGAAGATGCAAAGCCTAGTACAGCAGATACAGGCGATCTACCGCGCCACCGCGCGCGACTACGACAGGTTGTTCTCCCCCTACCGCCTGCGGCAGTTTGCCGTCTTGGCGGACGAACTAGGACTCGAAGGGCACGAGCACGCCCTCGACGTGGGCTGCGGGCCCGGACAGCTTACTCTGGTGCTCGCCCGGTCTCTTCCCCACGGATCGGTGGTGGGCGTGGACGTCAGTGAGCAGGTGTTGGCGCTCGCGCGGGACAAGGCGCGCAGGGCGGGCGTTCACAACGCGAGCTTTGTGCACGGGGACGCGCTCGCGTTGCCGTTCGGCGACGGAGTCTTCGATCTGGTGGTCAGCAGCTTCCTCCTGCCGTGGGTGCCGGACCCGGACCGAGCGCTGCACGAGATGCGTCGGGTCCTCCGCAGAGGGGGGCGCCTCGGCTTGGTGACCGCCGGAAGAGAGTTCTACGAGGTGTTCTTCCAGGCCCTCGAGAAGGTCATCCGCGCGTATCCCGAACACTACGGGCGTGTCACCACCGCCGATGACCTCATCGGGGCGCACAGGTACAAGGGGCGTGAACTGCAGGAGAGATTGGAGGAGCTCAAGTTTTCCGTACATCGGCGTTTTCACCTGACGGTGGAGATTCCCATCACCTCGGGGGCCTACCTGCAAAGGGTCAATGCCATTACCGCCGAGCTGTACCTCTCGCCGTTGCCGGAACCTCAACGTCAGCGGGCACGCCGGATGCTGCGCGGGGAGCTCGAGCGACTCGGCCGGAGCGGTGAAGCACGGGAGCTCTTGGCCTCGGAATGCGCCCTGATCCTGGTGGGGATTCATGAAGGAGCGTGAGAACGTTATGCCATTTCGATTCGATACGTTGGCTGTCCGGGAGAAGACCGATCCGGCGACAGGAGCGGTGGTCCCGCCGCTGCACTTGAGCACGACGTTCGCTCAAAGTGCGCCGGCAGAACACGCGGGGTACGAGTATTCTCGCAGCGGGAACCCCACCCGGGCCCAACTGGAGGAGAAGCTGGCCTCCCTGGAAGGCGGTACCCACGGGCTTTGCTTTGCCTCAGGCATGGCCGCCACTTCGGCTGTGCTGAGCCTGCTCCGGCCGGGAGACCGCATTATAGCATCGGCCGACCTGTACGGGGGAACCTACAGGCTGTTCGATCAGGTGCTTAAGCCCTTCGGCCTGGAGTTCACCTATACGGACACAAGCGACGTAACGAACATCACACTGGGCGAGCGAACCAGGCTCGTGTGGCTGGAGACCCCGACGAATCCACTGCTCCAGCTCACGGACATCGCCCGGGTCGCCCAGCAGCTGCGCGAGGCCAAACGTGACGTTCTGTTGGTGGTGGACAACACGTTCGCCACACCCCGACTCCAACGCCCCTTGGAACTCGGGGCGGACATCGTAGTCCACAGCACGACCAAGTACCTGGGCGGTCACTGCGACGTGGTGGGTGGTGCGGTGGTCACATCGGACGAGGAACTCTATCGGTCGCTTGCGTTCGTGCAGAACGCTGTAGGGGCGGTCCCCTCTCCGTTCGACTGCTTCCTCCTGCTGCGAGGGTTGAAGACCCTGTCGCTCCGCATGGAGCGTCACTGCGCCAATGCCGCCCGGCTGGCTCGTTTCCTGGAGGCGCACCCCCGGGTGGCGAGGGTGTATTACCCCGGGCTTCCCGGCCATACCGCCCACGCCCTCGCCGGCCGCCAAATGGCCGACTACGGCGGCATGGTCAGCTTCGAGCTGCGGGGGAACGTCAGGAGTTTCCTGCGGGAACTCCGGGTGTTCACGTTGGCGGAGAGCTTGGGAGGTGTGGAATCCCTGGTCTGTCACCCGGCCACGATGACCCACGCCGCGATCCCGGAGGCTGCCCGCGTCGAGCGGGGGTTCACCGAAAGGCTGTTACGCCTGTCGGTGGGGATCGAGGACTACGCCGACCTGGAAGCCGACGTGGAACGGGCACTGTACCGAAGCGAGGAGGGTTGAGCATGCAGACGAAGACAGCCAAACCCTTGGGGGTGTACGGCGATGTGCTGGAAGCCATCGGGTGGACGCCGCTCATCCGCTTGCCGCGGGTCCCGGGGGCCGGCGACGCCGAGGTGTGGGCCAAGGTGGAGAGTCTTAACCCCGGCGGCTCGGTCAAGGATCGGATCGGCGTCGCGATGGTGGAGGACGCCGAACGCCGGGGGCTCCTCAGGCCAGGGGGCACCATCGTGGAGCCCACGTCGGGGAACACCGGGGTAGGGCTTGCATTGGTGGCGGCAATCAAAGGGTACCGCATGGTGTTCACCATGCCGGACAAGATGAGCCAAGAAAAGGTCAATCTACTCCGAGCCTATGGGGCCGAGGTGATCGTCTGCCCTACCGCGGTGGAGCCGGATGATCCCCGGAGCTACTACGCCGTGGCCCGCCAAGTAGCCCGGGAGACGCCCGGGGCCTTCTTGCCCGACCAATACGCCAACCCGAACAACCCCGAGGCTCACTACCGTACGACAGGTCCCGAGATCTGGCGGCAGACAGAAGGGAGGCTCGATTGCTTTGTGGCCGGGATGGGGACCGGAGGCACGATCAGCGGCGTGGGCCGCTACCTCAAGGAGAAGGACGAGAGCGTAAGAATCATCGGCGTGGACCCGCAAGGATCCATTCTCAAGGACTACTTCGACACAGGACGGCTGAGCGAGCCGCACACCTACGACGTGGAGGGGATCGGCGAGGACCTCATCCCCGAGACCACGCACTTTCAGTACATCGACGAGATCCACAGGGTAACGGATGGCGAGTCGTTCGCTATGGCGCGCCGTCTGGCGCGCGAGGAAGGGTTGCTTGTGGGGGGCTCCGCCGGTTCGGCCGCCCATGTCGCCGTGCAACTGGCCCGTCAGATGGAGAGAGCAAAGCGCATCGTGGTGCTCCTTCCAGACAGCGGCGAGCGCTACTTGGGAAAGCTGTACTCCGACGCGTGGCTCAGCGAACGCGGTTACGCTTAGGGGGTAGCGCTGCTGATGGGGGATACGACCACGGAACGGTGTCTACGATGTTGAGTGCTAGGGCAAGGAGAGGGAAATGCTGTACAGACGGGTGAACCGTGCTTTCACTGCGTTCAAGAAGGTAGCCTGGGTAGCGGTCCCTGCAATCGCTGTCGGCGGCCTGTTCTACACTTGGCTGGGGTTCGCGGTGATCGGGATCATGCTGGCGTTGATGGGGCTAAGCTTGTGTCGTGGAGCACTGCCCGACGCGCGCTCTGCAACTCGTCCCGGCGCAGCGCAAACAGAGTGCTGCAGGGGACCGGTCGCTGTGGGGCGAAGGCTCGCGTCCATAAGCGCCCGCTCCCTGCAAAGTGGGCGCCGAGGCCGCCTGAGGCGGCAGTCAGTCCTATGCCGAACAGCCTTTCCAGGCTTCCAGTGTCAGGCTCACTGCAATGGATCCGAGCTCTTGGCTTTGTGCGGCTACGTCAGGCAGAGCGGCGTCAGCGCTAACCTCCTTGAGAATGCGGATGTCCCGAAATCCGGCTACACGTATTGTGGCGAGGTACTCGTCCTTCATGGCCGCTCCGGACACGCAACCAACATAGGCCTCCATGGAGTCTCGAACAGCAGGGGGCAACGGGCGCAGCAGGACGATGTCCGACACGACCAAACGGCCGCCGGGCTGTAACGCCCGGTAAGCCTCACGGAACACGCGAGGCTTGTCCGGGGACAAGTTGATCACGCAATTGGAGAGCACCACGTCCACTGAGGCGTCCGCGACCGGAAGATGCTCAATCTCTCCCAACCGGAACTCGACATTGTCCACCCCATAAGCCCGGGCGTTGTCCCGGGCGCGCTCGATCATCTCCGGAGTCATGTCCACGCCGATTACCTTGCCGTGCTTGCCCACTTGTCGGGCAGCTAGTAAGCAGTCGATGCCGGCTCCCGAGCCGAGATCCAGTACTGTCTCCCTCTCTTTGAGTGCAGCGAAGGCCGTCGGGTTGCCGCAGCCCAGCCCGAGGTCCGCCCCTTCGGGCAACGACTGCAACTGGTCCTCGGTGTAACCGAGCCGTTCGGATTCGGCGGCATCGGTGCAGCAGCCGGACTTCTCACAATAGGGAGGCTGGCTTTGGGCACGTTCGGCGTAGCGCTGGCGCACAGCCTTTCGCACATGATGACCGCTCATCCTGGCTCCTTCTCTTCACTCCCAGCGGCATCCAGCGGAGCGGGCGCCGCTAACGTCCCGAGCGAGGCCTGCACCGCCGAGGACAGGGTCGCGGACTTCGTGAGGACGATACAGCACACGCGGCCGTCCCGTTCCACTGTGCTCAAGGCTACCTTCTCCCCGCCCTGGATACCAGCTCGCTTGCGAAGCTCCTTGGGAAGCACCATCTGGCCTCGCTCGTCCACGGTCACCAGTGCTTCCACAGAGCAGCAAGGGTTCGTTCGATCGTTGCTCCCGGTCTCCCGGCCCATCGGTACCTCCTGCCTAATCAGAAAACTCAGTTCAGACTGACAAACAATCTTACCGGCAGTGAGTGGCGTCGTCAAGGGCCTTTTGCCACGCAAGGCGGGGTTGCTGCCACAGGCAGCAAGAGGAACGCCAACCCCGCGCTCGGGCGCGGGTGGGGAACGTCCGGCGGCGTGAGAATCAGAGGAGCTTCCGCTCCAGCATCTCCCAGGCGGCGCGGTCCTCAGGGTCGCGAAGTCCGAGCAGGCGCTGCAGTTGCACTGCGTTCACCGCGGACTTGCCCCGATGGCAGTTGTTCATGAACAAGAGAGTGGTGTGCCCCTGTTGGGTTCCTTTTGTGATCTTGGGGAGCCACTCGGTCAGCTCCTTGTCCGAGTACAGGTAATCGTAGCGTTCGCCGGGGGTCTCATGATGCCACCACTTGGCCGCATTACGTCCATGAAAGCGAAAATAGCCGATACCGTTGGTCACAAGCGACGTCTTGTCCGCGGGGAGCCTGGGTAGCGGGGGCAGGTCCACATTCACAAACCCCAGATTCTGTTCCTCGAGGGCGCGAAAGACGTCGGGCCTGTACCAGTCCTGATTGCGGAATTCCACGTGCACGGGAATGTCGGGGGGGATAGCGTCCCGCAGCGAAGTTAAGTGCCGACGGCCTTCCTCATTGCACGTGAACGAGTACGGAAACTGAGCAAGCAGGGTGGCCAGGCATCCAGCCTCCACCAGCGGCTGGATCCCGGTAAGAAACGGTCCCACCGCCTGCCCGAACTTGTCTCGCTGATGGGTCATCTGCGCAGGCATCTTGACCGCAAACAGAAACTCCTCCGGATTCACCTTGCGCACCAGTGCATCCATCATCCGCGGAGAAGGAATCCGATAGTACGTTGCGTTGACCTCCACCGCGTCGAACTCGCCGCTGTAATAGGAAAGCCACTCCTTCTGCGGCAGGCCGTGGGGGTAGATCGTTCCCACCCAGTCCTTGAAGCTATATCCCGACGTGCCGATTCGGATCGTGGATCCCACCTTCATCCCCTCCTCGAGGACCGAACGAAACTTCCCTGAATAGCTTAGCCCTGCGCTGTCCAGGCCGCCAGAGGTTGTCAACGGGCCTTTACATCGTAGGCTTACCGAGGTGAGTCAATCGTTAGATGGGGGTAGGCAGCGGCGTTCGGAAAACAGCGAAACGCTCCCCTATTAGTGTAACGATCCCCACACGCTATAACCTGGACCGGGAGGAAGCTCATGGAAGGCGGACGTAGGCAGCTAAGGGCGATCATGTTCACCGACATCGTCGGCTATAGTGCCGTGGTATACCGCGATGAGTCGCTCGCCTTGGAACTCCTCGAAGAGCACCGCCAAATTCTGCGCCCACTGTTTGGCCACCACGGGGGCCGAGAGGTCAACACGATGGGCGACGCGTTCCTGGTGGAGTTCTCGAGCGCCCTCGACGCTGTACTGTGCGCGCTTGAGATCCAAAGTTCGTTGGAAGCACGTAACGAAGGGGAATCCGAGGACAGACACATGTACCTGCGTATAGGTGTCCACCTTGGCGATGTCGTCTACCAGGACGGCGACATCTATGGAGACGGGGTGAACGTAGCCTCGCGCATCGAGCGGCTGGCCGGACGCGGGGGTATCTGCGTGTCACGGCAGGTGTACGATCAGGTTCGCGGACGCGTCCGGGCGTATTTCATCAGCCTTGGAAGCCAAGAGCTGCGCAACATCCCCTCTCCGATCGAAGTGTATCGGGTGGAGCCCGCCGAAGGCAGGCCCCCCGAGGAAGAGGAACTTCACCCATACGATGTCAGCCGGGTAGCCGTGCTCCCGTTGGTCAACCTCTCCTCCACCGACGATGACTACTTCGCCGACGGAATGACCGGAGAGCTCATCTACACGCTCTCCCGGATTCCGGGCCTCAAGGTGATCGCCCAGACATCGGTCATGAAGTACAAGGGAGCTCGGGTCTCGATAGGGGAAATCGCTCGTGACCTCCGCGTGGGGACGGTCCTCGAAGGGTCGGTACGTAAGGCGGGGAACCGGGTGCGTATTAACCTGCAGCTGATCGATGTTGCAACCGAGGATTTGTTGTGGTCGGAGGCCTACGAGCGCGAGGTGGAGGACGTGTTTGCTGTCCAGAGCGACATCGCCCGCCGGGTGGCCGATGCCCTGCAAGTACGCCTGCAAGCAGCGGAGAGGCAGCGGCTGAGCAGACAAGCCCCGGGAAATGTACAAGCCTACATGCGCTACCTCCAAGGGCGCGCGTTCTGGAACATGCGCACCGAGTGGGCCGTGCGGAAGGCGATTGAGTGTTTCGAGGAAGCGATCGAGATGGACCCGGACTTCGCACTCGCCTACTCTGGCATCGCCGATTGCTACGTGGTGATGGCCGATTGGGGCTATATGTCGCAGGCGGAGGGCTTCACCAAAGCCAAGGAGGCCGCGCTCAAAGCGCTCGAGCTAGACGACACGCTGGCCGAACCACATGCATCGCTGGCTATCACCATCGCGGGGATGGACGGGGACTACGTGAAAGCCAGGGCGGAGATGGAAGTAGCGCTTGAGTTGAACCCCAACTATGCCACCGGACGCCACTGGTACGCACTGCTGCTCATGCGCATGGGCGAGCTCCAGCGGGCGGTGGAAGAAGGCAGCAAAGCGGTGGAGCTCGACCCTTTGGCCCCGGGGATCGCCACCGAATACGGCGAGATGTTGGCCATGGCCGGACGGTTTGACGAAGCGGAGCAGCAGTACCAACGCACATTGGAACTGAACCCCGCTTTTACCGGCGCCCGCTGCTCGCTGGCCAAAGTCCTCCAACAGACGTGGCGCTGGGAGAGGGCGGAAGGGGTGCTCCGGCGCGCAGTCGAACTGGACCCCGGTTTCGCCCGCGCCCATGCCGATCTGGGGATGCTGCTCGTGATCACCGGTCGGGAGGATCACGGCATTTCCGAGCTGCGCGAAGCCATCAGGTTGGCCCCGGACAACCCGGCCGTGGGCCACGCGTTGTCCCTGGCCCTACTGTTCACCGGAGCCCCTGATGAAGCCCTGAAACAGGCACAGCACACCGTGGACAACAACCCCACTTTTGAGCCAGGATTGATTTCTCTTTCCCTATGCTACGCCGCGCGCGGCCGGTTCGATGAAGCCTGCGCGAGATAAGAAAAGCCAACGAGCTTGTGGAGAGGGGCTACCGCCTGCTTGATGAGGACACTGCGCTGGGCCAGGCGTTCGTGTTCACCTGGATGGGCCGGCCCGAGGAAGCCCGTAGCGTATTGGAACGCGTGAAGAGTCAGGAAGAAGCACCTAACCGGATGTTCATCACGGCGGTCATCCACTTCCTCCTTGGGGAACTGGAGGAAGGGTTCGCTGCGCTGGAGCGCTCGTTGGAACGCAAGGAGCCTTCGTTGCGCCTCTTGGGAATACTCCCTCTGCCTGACCCGGTGCGCAGCGAATCCCGCTACCACGCGGCGATGGTTAGGATCGGCCTCGCCGACTGACGCCGTTCAGCCCGCGACAGCGGCCACAGCCTGCGGTACGTCAGCGATGCTCTGCACGGTGACATCGGGCTCGTGCAGCGCGGTAAGCGGAACCTGTTTGGCATAGGGTCCTTGCAACACGCGGATCGTAAACAGGCCCAGCGCCCTCGCCGGCAGAACATCGGCATCAACTCGATCGCCCACCATCACAGCAGATTCGGGCTCGACCTCAAGTGCATCCAGGATCATCTGGAAGAACAGAAGATCCGGCTTGGCCACGCCCATAGCCTCGGACACCGCCTTCCAGGTGAACGGAGCCAATATACCTTCCCGCTCGAGGATTTCGCAGACACCAGAGGGCTGGTTTGCCGCTAGTGCAACCATGTACTCGTTCGCCAACGACCGGATTGCTTCGTGCGCCCCGGACCGGACAAAGCTCGTCGGCAGGTGCCGCTCCGGACACGAAGTGTACTTGCGGAATTCCTCTTTCAAACGACGGAATCGTCCTATATCCGGCTGCAGCAGATCCCACAGCGCACTGATCCTGGGTTGCGGATGGCACGCTCGCGTCGCCCTCTCAACCGCTTTCAGGTAGGCCGTTTGGTTGACTTCGACCCCATCGGCCCACAGAAGCTCCAGCAGGTGGGCATCCCACGCCTCGTATTCAGCATCCTCGTTGAGGACCGGCCCACCGAGGTCGAGTAACACAGCTCGGATAGGGCTTCTCATCTCAGACTGCGACCGCACTGTGCAGACGCGTTCGTCGCTCTGTGTGGCGTTCAATCCCAAGTCACCTCTCCTCAACCTCGAATCTACCCACTGTGGAGGGCCTTGTACAGTTGCTCGGCTGTCGCCTTGGGCAGCTCGGGCATCGATAGCAGCTCTTCGAGCTTGGCCCGGCGTAGTCCCTCCACCGAGCCAAACCGTCTCAGCAGGGCCTCCTTACGCCGGGGCCCAACACCGGAGACCCCGTCCAACAAGCTTTCCAGCGCCTGTCGTCCGCGTAGAGAACGATGATAATCAAGCGCAAACCGGTGTGCTTCATCGCGCATTCTCTGCAGCAGTCTGAGAGAGGGTGCGTGCGCCGGAAGTCGTAGGGGGGCGTGGTTCCCTGGCCTGTATACAAGCTCCTCTCGCTTGGCCAGCGCCACCACATCCACCTCGACCGACGGGAACTCATCCACCGCCTCCAGGGCAGCATTCAGCTGTCCCACACCACCATCGACCAGGACCAAGTCGGGGAGTTCGGAGAACCGCCCACGGGATACGGCTGGGTCCTTCAGCTCAGCCAATCCGTGGGACAACCGGCGGCGCAACACCTCAGCCAAGCTCGCGTAGTCATCGGGGGTTTCGGTGGTGCGTACGCGGAACCTCCGGTAGGCATCAGGGCGCGGCTTTCCACCCACGAATACGACCATCGATCCGGTGGCTTGCCCTCCATGGAGGTTGGATACGTCGTAGGCTTCGATCCTCCAAGGGCGGGACTGCAAGCCCAACGAAACAGCCAATTCGCCAAGCGCATCCTCCTCCTCACTCGAGGGCTCCATCACGGCACGCTTCGCCGCCTGTACGGCATTGCGCTCGGCCATCTGTACCAGCGAAGCCCGCTCGCCGCGCACGGTGTGGCGCACCCGTACCCGAGAGCCGCGCCGTCGGCTGAGGTAGTCCGCCAGAAGCTCCTCCTCAGGAAACCCCTCCGGCAGCAGCACTTCCTGGGGCATGGCCGTAGCCCGGGCGTAGTACTGATCCAAGAACGAACTCAGCAGGCTTGCCTTCTCAATCCCCTCGGGGACCGACAGCGAGAAGCCTTCCCGCCCGATCAGGCGCCCGCCGCGCACCACCATGATCACGCCGTAGCCTCGTTCCCCTTGTGCTGCCACGCCGACGGCATCCAAGTCCACCGACTCGGTCAGCGCTACGCTCTGCCGCTGCCGGATTCTCTCCAGTGAGCTGATGTGGTCGCGGAGCTGGGCAGCGTGCTCGAACCTCTCCGCGGCAGCCGCCCGGTGCATGCTCTGTTGCAGCGAAGAGATTACCTGGTCGACGCGCCCTTCGAACAGCATCCCCGCCTTCCGCACGTATGCCTCGTACTGTTTCTCGTCCACAAGTCCGACGCACGGAGCGCAGCAGCGCCCCAGGTCATACATCAGGCACGGTCGTTCTGGCTTGTCTGCCCCGATATCCAGATTGCAGGTCCGCAGGGGGAATAGTTTGTGCGCCAGCTTCAGAGTGCGGCGCATGGCCCGGCTGGAGGTAAACGGCCCGAAATAGCGTGCACCGTCGTCACCCGGTCGGCGCACCACCTCCACACGGGGGAACCGCTCCGCAGTGAGCTTGATGTACGGATAGCGTTTGTCGTCCCGCAGCCGGACGTTGTACCGCGGTCGATGCTTCTTCACCAGCGCATCTTCCAGAATCAGCGCTTCGCTTCCGCTTCTGGCCGTGATGACCTGCACATCACGCACTTCCTTCGCCAGGCGGCGGGTCCTCTCAGGCAAGTGCCGTGGTGAGCGGAAGTAACTTGCCACCCGGTCACGCAGGCAGCCGGCCTTGCCCACGTACAACACCTCTCCCTCCCCGCCGTGGAACATATACACGCCAGGCTCATCAGGAAGGGTGTTCAGTGTGTCGCGCAGATCGACGCTCGCCATCTCCCCTAATGATACTGAATAGCGCTCGCGGTAGCCTCCAACCATGGTTGGACGGTGCATTCAGTCTGCGCGGCACGCAGGTCACGCCCAGTCAACTGTTCAGCGACGACGCTGCCACCACCGCCGACGCTGATCGGGTTCCTCCGCCGGAGCAGTTTCCACCTCTCCGTGCTCCCGAGCAACGGCCACTACATCATCCCACTTGCCCCGACTGCGTATCAGATTCTCCCACTCCTGAGCGAAACGCTGGACAGCATGGATCACGTCCTCCTGCCTGGCCGAGGACCCGCCACGCGACAGCGAGTTCATGATTTCCTTGAGCGCAGCAACTTCTCCCTTTATGTGTACCTCGCCGTCGCTTTCCCGAAGCACATAGCGCGTTGCATCGGCTACCAGACCAAACGAACCGCTGTCCACTGTTCCGATGGGCAGGATCTCCTCGACGAACCGCCGGTCCGTCTCCAAATACTCTCGTTCCACACTGCGTCTCCACTCGGGCATATCCTCAACTCCCCGTCGGTACCTGCACTCCTTTCGGAGGCCCCAGTCCGATTGTCCATCCTAGCGCTCGGCCGCGAGGTTTCACAATTGACCTGCAACGACCGCTCGTGCGACCTCCGCCCCCAGCCGGGATGCCTCCTGCATGTCCTGCTCCGTAGGATGCCCCGGGAACCCATATGTGCCTACAAGCTCCCAGTTAAGCCCCTGCACACGCTGCGTGAGTTTCGACACCGCACCTCCCTGCCACCCGTAGGATCCCAACACACCCGCGACTCTGTTCCGGAGGCGTTTTCTCTCCAGGAGGGCAAGGGCGTGATCCACCGGGGGGAACACCCCCGAATCGTATGTCGGGCAGGCTATCAACACGCCTCGCCGTTTCCACACCTCTCGGATCACATAGCTCACATGGGTCCGCGATGCGTCCACCACCCTGACCGGCACCCCCTCTTCGGCAACTCCCTTGGCGGCGGCCTCAACCGCCATTCGGGTGCTCCCGTACATCGAACCGTAGACCACAGTCACTGCCGGCTCGCCCTCCATACGGGCCCAGCGGGCGTACATGTCGATGATCCGTTGTGGGCTACGCCTCCAGATCAGCCCGTGCGCAGGTGCGATCTGGTCGACGTCAAGCTCAGACAGGGCGTCTATCGCCTTCAACACCGGCCGGGCGTGCATGCCCACGATGTTGGAAAAGTAGCGCAGTATCTCATCCTCATACTCAGCCACCTCCACCTGGTCGTCGCCAAACGCCCCATCGGGCACCCCAAATCCCCCAAATGCGTCCCCTGAAAACAGCACCCGCTCCGAGCTCTCGTACGTAGCCATCGTCTCTGGCCAATGCACGAACGGGATATGGTGGAACGAAAGTTTCTTTCCCCCTAGGTCGAGCATTTCTCCGTTTTGGACCTCCCGCACGCGCTGTTCTATTCCGTGCAGCTCCTTCAGTATCGATCGTCCGCGCGGTGCCACAAGGAGTTCGGCCCGGGGCGCCACCCGGTGCACCGCGGCCAGCCCTCCGGCGTGGTCAGGCTCCAGATGATTGGCGATCAGGAAATCAAGCTCCCGGGGATCAGCCCATTGAGCCACATGCGACAGGAGCTCATCCACAAACGGAGTCTTCACCGCATCCACCAACGCCGTCTTCTTTCCCATCACCAGATAGGCGTTGTAGCTCACCCCGCGTGGCAGCGGCCACATGCCCTCGAATAGATCGGTCTCCCGATCGTTCACCCCCACCCACCGGATGCCTGACGCGATCTGCGCGGATCCCATAATGCACCTCCTATATAGAAGACGATGATCAACTCCCGAGGTGAACCCGTCCCGGAACCCTTCGCGCTAAGGTATCATGTACGCATGAAAGAGGAAAATCACTCCCGGCCGATGCCGCGACGCTCTGCACGCATTTGTGTCCTGCTCTGTGACTGGGAAGGCACGTTGGTGGACAAGCGAGGGCAACTGACCGCTGGCGCCCAAGGCATGCTCGATGCCCTTCATGAGAAGGTGCGCCTGGTGGTAGCAAGCAACGCACCGGATTGCAGAGCGATCGACACCGTGCTGGAAAGGACAGGGGTGGACGGCATGTTCGCCCACGTGGCGACAGCGGGCGACTTAGGCACCACCAAACCTTCGGCCAGCTACTATCGGAAGCTACTGACCCTCACCGGGACGCGCCCACGTCAGGCGGCCATGGTCGGCGACGATTATGTGGCCGACATCACCGGCGCCAAGTGCTGTGGGTTGAGAGCAGTTTGGTACAATCCTTACCGTGCGTCCTGCCCGACCGAACACCCCGTTCACGATCACGAAGTGGGTAGTCTGGCGGAGGTTCCGGAAGCGCTTGCCCGCAGGCCCCTGCCGGACATCGCAGACTGCATGAGCCTTCTGTCCCGGGAGGACAGTACCGGGCGGTTGGCAGGGCACTCATTGGCTGTGGCAGCGGTTGCCTACCGATTGGCTACAGAACTCCGACACCACGGGGTGGATATCGATGGCCTGCTGGTCCACCGCGGGGCCTTGCTGCACGATTTGGACAAACTCTCCACCACATCAGGCACGGACTACGAGCACGGCCGGCTGGCTGGGCTGTGGCTCCGGCGCGCAGGACAAGAAGAGCTGGCCAAGATCGCCGAACAACACGTGGCCTCGGCGTTGTTGGATCGAAGGCTTAAGGACCTGTCCTGGGAAACCAAGGTGGTCCATTATGCGGACAAGCTCGTGGAGGAAAACAAACTGGTAGGGCTGGATGCGCGTTGGCGCCGCCTGCTGGGCCGATACCCTCAGTACAGGATGGTGCTGGAAAGCTCCTATCCGCGCGTCGCACGTATCGGAGAGGAGCTGGAGGGCCTGCTGGGGCGTCATCCTGAGCACGTCGTAGCGGACTTAAGCACTCGGCGCGGCTCCTGCTAACCATGCTCCTTGCACGCGCACGGCACGCCACAGGCAGCGCGGCTTGAGTGAATGGAGGGATCACGATGCTGTACGGAAAGAGAACCCGGCTCCGCGCCATCGAGAGGGAAGATATCCCGACCTTCGTCCGCTGGTTCAACGACCCCGAGGTGCGACGCTACCTCATGATGTACGAACCTATGTCGCATGCCCGGGAAGAACGGTGGTTCGAAGGGCTGCTCCAGCGCAACGATGGCTTCCTGTATGCCATCGAGGCCCGCGTCGAAGACGGCTGGCAACACATCGGGAACGTGGGGCTCGAGCAAGTTGACTGGAAGAACCGCCGCGCGACCTTGGGAATTGTCCTGGGGGAAAAGACCTATTGGGGAAAGGGTTACGGCACCGACGCCGCACGGGCGATGGTCCGGTTTGCTTTCTACGAACTGAACCTACATCGGGTGGAGCTGGAGACGTTCAGTTTCAACCCGCGGGCCATGCGCTCCTACGAGAAGCTCGGATTCAAGCCCGAAGGTGTACGCAGGGAGGCTTTGTATCGGGATGGATGCTACCATGATGCGCACACAATGAGCATCCTTCGGGACGAGTTTGCCGACACGGATAGCTGAACGCGAGAGCGGAAGAGGAGGCACATGGCTACGTGGGATGAGCTGTACAAGGACGAACGACACCGGTGGCGCAAGCCGTGCGAGCTCGTGGTGAACTTCGCCGGCGTGCTGCGCAGATGCGGCGCCGGTCGCGTGCTGGATGTCGGCTGCGGCGCCGGAAGACACATCGTGTTCTTAGCCCGCCAAGGCTTCCACATGTACGGCGTGGACAACTCCCCGACCGGCCTGGCCCACGCCCGGGCCTGGGTGGAGGAGGAAGGCTTGGAGGCCGAGTTCCGCCGGTCCGATATGGCGTTCCTCCCCTACCGCGACGGTTTCTTCGACGGTGTGGTGTGCGTGTTTGCCATCTACCACGGGACCCTTGAAGAGGTGCGCAAGGCCGTGTCGGAGATCCGCAGGGTACTGCGCCCCGGAGGGGCCGCACTGATCATGTTCAAGTCCCGGGAGAGCTATCGTTACGGCCGTGGACGGCAGCTCGAACCCAACACCTTTGTCCCCGACGAGGGGGACGATGCGGGCACACCGCATCATTACAGCGACCAAACCGAGGTCGAGGAGTTGCTGTCCGGGTTCTCCGTATTGCGCCTGTTCCACATGCAACAAGGCACGGAGGAATACCCCTGCGCATGGTGGATAGCCGAGGTGACCCGTCCGGAAGGTGGGGTGTAACACACTGCGCGCACCCCGCATTAGATAGGTTCCCTAATTGTCGAAATGGCCTCACACATCGGGTAACGTGACCCCTGCGTACCGGAGAAACGTCACATGAACGAACAGCTACAGAGCGACGAATTTGCAGAAGACACCGGTTTGGCTGCGCAGCCTACGCCGGAGCGGCGCGGAACACCGCTAGTGGACAGGCCTATACTGCCGACACTCGTGCGGCTCTCTTGGCCGATCGTGGTAGGGCACTTACTACATCTCACCTACCAGCTTGTAGACACGTTCTGGGTGGGCCGCCTGGGCGCCGAACCCCTTGCCGCCATTTCTGTAGCTTTTCCCATAATCTTCATCGTGTTCTCGCTGGCTGCCGGTTACTCCATCGCCGGCGTCGCATTGGTTTCTCAGCACAGCGGCGCCGCCCAGCGTGAGAAGGCCAGCCTGGCCGCCGGACAGGTCATCGGGTTTTCCCTGGCCCTGGCGCTGGTCCTGGCTGCTTTGGGATTGCTGTTTGGGAGGCACCTCCTGACGTGGGTGGGAGCAGGCCCGGAGGTCCTCCCGCTGGCCTGGACCTACTTCAGCATCCTCACCGCCGGCATCCCGTTGATCTTCGTGTTCTTCGTGTTCTCTGCGGTACTCGAGGGGACGGGCGACACGATCACGCCCATGAAGCTCAAGACGGCGAGCGTGCTCTTGAACATCCTCTTGGATCCACTGCTTATCTTCGGATGGGGTTTCTTCCCCGAGCTGGGTATCGCAGGCGCTGCAGCTGCCACAGTTTTCTCCCGATTCGCTTCGGCCGCGGTGGGCGTCTATATCTTGCTAAGCGGCAGACGGGGCCTCACCGTGCGGCCCAGCCATCTGATACCACGTCCGTCACTGATCAAGCAAGTTGTCCGCATCGGCACTCCGGCCGGGCTGGGCACATCTGCAGTGGCCATAGCGATGACCGTGATGACCTCGATCGTGGCCCCGTTCGGCACGTACGCCCTCGCCGCCTGGGGAGTGGGAAACCGCGTGCTATCGCTCATCCGAATGCCCTCCATGGGCTTCGCCCGGGCAACCGGCGTGTTGGTCGGCCAACACTTGGGAGCGGACCAGCCCGCTGCAGCCAATCGTACGGCATGGACAGGCGTCGCAGTCAACCTAGGGATCATGGCCTTGGTGGTGCTGGCTTTTCAGTTCGGGGCTGGCTTGGTCATGCAGCTCTTCTCACCAGAGCCCGAGGTGATCGACATCGGTGCGCAATACCTGCGCTGGGGCGCTGTGGCGTACGGGTTCCTGGCGGTACAGCAGGTCCTCGGCGGCGCGCTGGACGGCGCAGGGCAAACGTTCAAGAAAATGCTGTTCCTCCTGTTCAGCTTGTGGGCGCTGCAGATCCCGTTGTCCCGAGTACTTTCCACGGAGTTGGGTCTGGGCGTGGACGGTGTGTGGTACGG
>SL_5KL_010_SEDDRAFT_10000724_pt1 | contig 20901 bp, 20 predicted proteins | sample SodLakKL_010_SED_FD_9118 | JGI IMG/M metagenome (IMG submission 9118)
GTTAACTATTCTACCGAACCGCTCCATGTACCGGAGTATGCTGTGATACCCTCTGCTACAATTTCCCATTCTCCAGAGACTGACGATCCATCTGGACTGAAAGTTCCTTCCCAGGTTACGTAGCCCAAGGCGGCCTCACCTGATGCGGTTATCTCTCCAGCGGAGACTGAACCATCTATATCTCCTTCAGCATCACCATCGAACCATCCTGAAACGTCTTCGTTATCCCAGTCTATTGTGAATTCCCAAGTGCCTTCGTATTCATTACCTGAAAGGTCGTCCCCTTCCCATGTGCCGGAGAAGGTTTCGGTACCAGTTCCGACATAGTCATCTCCGTTGTCATCGTCTCCGTTGTCATCATCTCCGTTGTCATCGTCTCCGTTGTCATCATCACCGTTGTCATCATCACCGTTGTCATCTACACCATTATCTTCTTCACCATCGTCTTCCTCACCATTTTCATCATCTTCCGTGCAGCCGGAGAAGGCAACTCCGACTATAAGCAAAGATGCTAGCAACAAGACAAAAAATATCTTTTTATTTCTTATATTTGTCATTTGTATTTCCCTTTCCTTGGAACTACATATATCGGACGTTTTTTATATCTTACGGGTTAGAATACTTCCGATAATAATTAATAAATCGAATGGTTATATATTAATCAACTTAAGATGGTGATGAAAAAATGAAGACTTCCATAAAGATAGGTAAGTTATATGGCGTTCCTGTACGACTGCATTTTACTTTGATCTTCGTTGTAGCTTTGATAGCGTGGTCGGTGGGTTCTAACGTTTTTCTTATAGCAGAGATGCTGGGTATCCCAGATCCTAACATAGCTCCTGGATTTGAAAGTTATATTTTAGGCGTCGTAGTGGCTGTAGGTCTCTTCGTCAGTGTGTTCATCCACGAGATGGCCCACTCGATCGTCAGTATAAAAAGTGGTTTTAAAGTAGATGAAATATCTTTATGGCTGTTCGGAGGTGTTTCAAAGATGGAGGAGATGCCTACAGACCCTAACTTAGAGATCAAGATCAGTGCGGTCGGTCCTCTTTCAAGCATAGGGTTAGGGGTACTGGCTTTTGTAGGAGGAATGTTGATAAACCAAAGTATAGTGGTGTTCATACTGTTTTATCTCAGTTTCATAAACTTTTTCCTAGCTGGATTCAATCTCATACCAGCTTTCCCCATGGATGGGGGTCGGATCCTTAGAGCGATATTGGCAAAGAAATATACTTACGTTAAAGCTACTAAAACTGCAGCAACAATAGGAAAAGTCTTTGCGGTGATTTTCGGTATCGTTGGACTTTTCGTCAATATCTTCTTGATCCTGATAGCTTTCTTCATCTACATGGCGGCGTCCCAAGAATCCGAAAGTGTGTTGGTCAAACACATGCTCAGTAAGGTCTCGGTGGGCGATGTGATGGCCAAAGAGGTGAAAACGATAGGACCTGAAACTTCTCTTGAAGACTTCCTAAAAATGGTCACGACTCACCAGCATACCGGTTTTCCAGTAGTAAAAGGCGATAAGATCATTGGGATTATGACACTAAAAGATGCCAAAAAGGTATCAGAGCAGGATATCTACATAACAAGAGTCGGGGATATCATGGAAACCGATATCGTCTGTTTGAGCCCAGATGATGATGCTAGCAAAGCATGGGATTCCATGATGAAAAGGGGGTTCGGTAGATTCCCCGTTCTGAAAAACGGAGAACTAGTAGGGATCGTAACCAGATCCGATATCATGCAGTCATTTAAGATCCAAACTGAGATGGAAAGTCTTAAACAGAACGATATCTAGGTTGGTCATAAATACTTCGGATTTCGATAATTTATCATTCGTTTTCCATATCTCTTATCAATAGATATGCGAAAACTATTATCATACCGACCAATGGGATGGAGATACAGCAGATGAAACAACTAGAATGTGGATTCTGAGTAGTCGCATACACTAGATACATCAAAAATCCAACTAGTCCTATGATCAGAAATTTACCGTGTTTGTACTCCCATGGAACAAATAATAACACTGCCATTATCACCAAAGTAAAAGGTAATACCCATAATATCGAAGCTGCTGCACTGGTATATCCACTTACCCTGAATGCGTGAATCAACACCATGAATAGGCCTGGTACTGCTATGAACGAAAGCATCTTTTCTAAAGAGTAATCTTCCTTATCCTCTTTCTTTTCATCCAGTACAATTACTAACAAGAGAGCGAAGAAGGAAACTATTAAAAGTACCATCCCAAAACAAATTGGGATAGATGCGAAGATACCGGAGGGATTAGTTTTGACATCTCTTTCCTCGATATCAACTCCAGCTAACCCCATGAACTCGGTAACGGATTCTTTACACATTTCACTGTTCCTAGATATCAAGTTAATATCTAAAAGATGCCTAACTTCCATACTTGAATTTCCTTTGAATTCTATCATGCCCTGGGTATTTTCCCATATAAGTACCGTTCTTAACTCTTCCCAGTCTTCGGATGTGACCTTTAACTGTTCAACATCCTCAAAATCGATTTCACACGTTCCTTGACTACAATCTTCGATGACTACGGATCCTGTAACATTTTCAAGTTTAAATCCCTCGCCAGAAAGATTCTGGTAGATCTCTGAAAGAGATATCTGATCATCGACCTCACCTGAAAATAAAATACCCTCTTCTGTTTCCACGGGAAAATAAACTAGGTGGATTGATGAAAGTAAAACCAAAATGGATATCAAAACGATCAGGTACAACTTCGATGTTTTCTTTTCTAGGATATTATTCCTCCATAAATGATCGTCAATATTTCTCAGTTTCAACCTCTTCTATGGACCTTTTCCATATCGAACTTTTCTTTCATCCTGGGTATCAGATTTTCCCAGATATGTTCACAGAGGTACCATTCGGTGATCTCCTCTTCTTCGGACTCCGTCAGTCCGAATATCTCAGGTCTATCTAACAATTTCATGTACGGGAGTATGAAGGCTTCTACAAGGGTTCCTTCTTCCACGGGCCACAAGTATAATTCCAATCCGACCCTCTGTGATTCTTCATCTAAGTCCTTTAGTGAAGGTACTTTTAGAGAGAATGTGCTCAATATCAATTTCAATCTTCCTGGTGGTTTTTTTTGTCTAAGGATCTCTCTGACTGTTTTATTTACAGCTATTATAAGAGTCCCATCTCCCTCGTTAGAAGTATCGTATTTGGATATATGGAATCCCTCCTCCTGGATGAATGATTTGAATTCCGAGCCCAATCCTTTAACACCCCTCTCTTTTATCAGATATCTACCATATGGATATGCCCTTCTCCTCATGTATCTATCACTCTCTTGAATCCTACATATTACTAGGTGTATTTCAATTTTTCATAAAAAAACATTGCAAAAAAGCATTAATAGAGCGGATCATCGAATACAATTAGTCGTAGATTGGATAAATCTTTTAACTGCACGTTGCATAGATACCTGCATGCCACAAAAAATCATCTTTGAACCCATAGGAACCATACATTCACCTTACAAGGATATTGAAGGTATGCCAATCCAACCTACCGGGGCTAAAGGCGTTAAAGGTACTCTTGAGATCGACCATAAATACGTTAGCGGTTTAAAAGATCTTGACGGGTTTTCACATATGATCATCCTCTATCATTTCCATCTCTCAGAAGGGTATTCACTGGAGGTTGAACCATTTTTAGATAAAAAGAAAAGAGGACTTTTTTCCACAAGGGCCCCCAAACGTCCAAACCCTATAGGATTATCCATAGTCAAACTACTCAATATCCATGATAATATCGTCGAGATAGAGGATGTCGATATAGTAGATGGAACGCCGCTCTTAGACATCAAACCCTATGTTCCCGACTTCGATCATCGAGATGTAAAAAGCATAGGATGGTTGAGCAGTAACTCTAACAAGGTTTCAGAGAAAAGATCGGATGAACGGTTTAAATAGAAAAAAAGGGTTTGGGGAGTTACTTTCTCTCTTTTACCGATCCCAATTCTTCAACTTCCTCAGTAAGATCTAATCTTTTCAATGTGTTTTTCATTGGTACTCCTTTTTCATCCCATCCTCTCACATCGTAGTAACGGTCGAGTTCCTGCTCGAACTCTCTCCGGGATATTGTTTCTCCCTCAGTAGGTCCATAAAGTACCTCGTCCTTGAAGACCCTGTCCGGTAATTTATCATCTTCTCTTGTGAATCCGTTCTTGATGTTGAACAGCTTAGATAGGTTGTAGGTTCTTTCTCCTACCCTCAAAAATTCATCTAATCCCATCTCGAATCCAGTGACTGCGTTAACCAGTTCTAACAGCCCCTCGTCGACCATGAGTCCACGTGAGAACTTACAGACACCTGTGATATCGTAAAGAGTCATAAGGTCCTCCATAGCTTTGAGAGCAAAGGCCTTTCCAACAAGCTTCGTATTATCATAGTTCTTGAAATCCCAGTATTCACCTGCCATCTCCAGAGCGTATAAACAGGATGTTAAGTGATCCGCACCTCTAGGTGCCACTGCGAAAGCTAAAGCCATACCTTTTACCCCTCTTACTTCGAAACCAGCAGGAGGCATACCTTTGACGTGTATCGCGAACTTTTCTGAACCCTGGCCAACCTTCTTAGCTGCTTCGTAAACACCGTCTCCCAAGAGTTCACCAAGTTCACCTTCTTTGTGAGCGATGCGTTTCAAGGTTTCTAACATGGCCACAGGGTTACCAAATTCTAGATCGATATCACTCTCGATCAATCCCTTTTCATAGGCCTCCATGGCCCACGAGATGGTCAACCCGGCAGAGATGGTGTCCAGACCAAGTCTATCACATATCTCATTACCTTTAGAGACCGCTTCTATATCGTCTATCTCACAGGCGCTACCGAGGGAGTACAAAGTTTCGTATTCTGGTCCATCGACTTCGATGTCTCCATATGGTGTATCCTCAGCTACAAAATACTGACTGCAGGGTTTTGTACAATAGGGGCACGGTCTTCTGCCTTGCCTATATTCAGCCGTCCAGTAGCGTGAATCAAGTTCTATCCTCTCGTCGCCCTCAAGTTTATCGTAAGCTCTCTTGAAATAACCAGCCTGCCAATTTTTCGTAGGGAAACATCCGAGGACTTTGTTTTTTGCCTCGATAGCTTCTCCAGTGCCGTATTCCATCTGATCTTCCGGAGAGAAGCTTTCGTCTGCAGTCTCCCCTTTTCCAGTGGTGATCTTTCTCCATTTCGAGATCAGTTCATCGAGTTTATCCTCATCTGCTACGGGTATATCTTTAGATCCTTTGATGGCTATGGCTTTGAGATTCTTAGAACCCATTACTGCGCCGCCACCACCTTTTCCAGCCTGTCTGTCTTCACACTCTATCTCCGCTATCTTTGAAAGATTCTCTCCTGCCGGACCTATAACCGCAGTGGAAAATCCTTTATGATCTTCTTTGATCTTTTCATCTGTTTCCCTGGTATCGAGTCCCCAAAGGTCCTGGGCATCTTTTATTTTAACATCTTCGTCTTCGATCACGATCATGCATGGCTTTTCAGCCTTCCCTTTAACCACCAATGCATCATATCCAGCCTTCTTTAACTTATCACCGGCTTTTGCCCCTACTATACTTTTACCATACCCACCTGTTTGAGGTGCTTTAAAACCAAAACTTGCCTTCGATGCCGTAGGGATCTTCGGTCCGAGAAGTATTCCAGGAGCTAAAATCAAAACGTTCCCTGGGTCGAGAGGGTCAACATCTGGACCTACTTCATCATATAGGATCTTAGTAGTGAAGCCCGCACCACCGATATATTTCCTTAAAAATTCATCAGATAATTCCTTCTCCTTTATTTCCCCATGACTGAGATCCACTTCCAGTAATATATTCCAGTATCCATCCATATTATCGCCGTTTCAGTGAAGAAATTTGAATTATTTAAACTCAGTGGTAATTTCCTTATGATTTTAGAGGTTAATACAAGTGCGAACCTAAAAAGAAAATACTATAACTAAAATAACGATATCGGTCTATGTGTTCCCCCGAAACTAGATATGAAAATATAAACAATATCCGACCCAGCGAGTTATACTTGAGTTCTCTAAAACTAAAAAAAATCGGATCCAAAGAACACGAGATAGGAGCTTTACCAGTAAAGCAGATCGCTGGCGAGTTGTTTTATCTAGATGGGCATCATCGAGCTTATAAGCTTTACATGGAAGGCAGAGAAGAGNTNAAGGTNTACGATGANGAAGATAATCTAGATTGGCTCGAATATCTAATCTGTGTGAATTGGTGTAGAGATGAAGGTATAGACTCTATAGCAGATCTAGGAGAGAGGATAGTTGATGAAGCACTGTTTAAAAAATTATGGTTGGGTCGATGTAAAGAGATGCATGAACAGGTGGATGATGATAGGTTCCAATTCATAGATTTCAAAGACGAGGATGATCCCGATACAAAGAGTGAAGTCTGTTCATCCATTTTGAAAGAACTCCCTGATTATTTTGGTATAGAAAAAGCTGTAAAAGAATATATTCAAAATGTTAGGGATAAATATTTTGTTACTGTCAGAGTAGGCACGATATCCGTCGGATTCATAGCCCTGAAAGAACATAACGAGTTCACAAGCGAGATATATGTTATGGGTATAGTTGAAGAACTACATGGAAGAGGTATAGGGAAGAAGTTGATGCAAAAAGTAGAGGAGCACCTCATAGGACAAGATAAGAAATATCTTACAGTTAAAACACTAGCTCCTTCTAATCCCGATGAAGGCTACAGAAAAACTAGAGAATTTTACCGGAGTGTCGGTTTTAAACCTTTAGAGGAGTTCACAGATCTGTGGGGTGAAGACAATCCCTGTCTTTTTATGATAAAAACACTTAGTTGATCAGTCAGATCTCTTAAGATATGCTATCCCATCTGGATGTATGCCCGCTTCTATCCGGTCTATCTCTTCGAGGTTCTCCACATCTATGATGGATATGTCATTGGTTTTATTATTGGCTACATAAGCTCTGTCGCCATTTTCGTTAAAAACTACTCCTCCAGGCCATATCCCTACGGGTATCCTCTTCATCTCCCAAGGAACGGTTTCGCCATCTCTATCGAAATCCGTCTGAACTACGGAAACATCGTTGGATTCCCTGTTAGGTATGAATGCATATTTCTCATCCGGTGAGAATATGATCCTTATAGGGATTTTACCCAGTCTGCGCTTATACTTGATCTCGTAATCTTCTGTATCGAAGACATATAGCGTACCGTCTTTCTGATTAGCCACGTATAGGAGACCCGTTTCTGAATGAACTGCTGTGCCTTCAGGACCCTCTCCAACTGGGAAATGATTGACAATTTTCTCTTTCTCAACATCGACTACAGTAACATTATCGCTGCCGATGTTGGGTACGAAGACTTTCTTCCCATCAGAGGAGAAGGTGATCATGTGGGAGTGTTCCTGATAGGTAGGGAAGTAATCCACGATCTCATCGGTATTAGTATCTATGATGAAGATGATGCTGCTGTAAGTGGAAGCTACGTATAATTTCTCCCCGTCTTTAGTGAGTCCTACACCATGGGGGAACTCGAACTTCTCGTGCTCTATCCTTTTTACGATCTCGAACTTTTCATTATCTATAACGTTGATCTCGTTACCCAGAGAGCAAGTGACGTAGGATTTTTTACCGTCAGGAGTCACCGCTATCTCATGTGGATTATGACCCGTTTCGATCTTTTTTACAGTTTCGCCGGATCCGATATCTATCACAGAAACCGTGTCTTCGTCTTTGTTCAAAACTAAAAGATATTCCTTCATGATCTCACTTCAAAATAAACATAAATCATCATTTGTAATATAGTTTTGTTTAGAAGATCTGAGATGAATATTGGGGAATATTTAATAACATGTTCAGCCCTTATTAATAGGCAGGTCGAGGGTTTGATCAGCCGGTGAATATAGATGATAGAGATTGAAGAGCAAATAGAAGATGACCGTATCTCTAAACATATATCGAATTTATATGAGGGTGATGAAAGATCTAGAAGACAGGCTGCCACTGTATTAGGGAAGTTAGCGGATAAGAGAGCTGTGGAACATCTACTTCATTCTATTTACGATGAAGATTTTCGAGTTAGATTACGATCTATTGAATCGCTTGTTACCTTTTGTGATGATAAAGCCATTGAACCATTGATAGACTTGGCAAAAACGGATGAAAATATTGCAGTCAGAAGTACTGCAATTTGGGCACTTGGTTATTTGGGAAAGGATCAGGCGGTCCACGCCTTATTGGATATACTCAGAGATGAAGAAAACCATGATGTAAGAGGGACAGCAGCGTGGGCACTTGGTTTCATCGGTGATTACCGCTCCCAGAGCGAATTGAAGAAAGTCGTCAGGTACGAAGATAATTATAAAATCAGAATTAAGGCGGTTGAAGCTTTAGGATTGATCGGAGACGAAACCGCTGTAGAACCTTTGATACTAGCTTGCCAGGATGAATATCACGAGGTCCGAGCGAGGGCAGCTAGGGCACTTGGATTTATCGGGTCTAAGAAAGCAATAGACGCTCTTGTAAAATCTCTAAAAGACGAGGAGGCGGATGTTAGAGGAAATTCCGTTTGGGCATTAGGGGTCATAGATACGAAAACTATCACATACTGGTCTGATTTAAAAGAGAAGGTGTTTTATGATGAAAGTTTCCAAGTCCGGAAAGAGGCTATCAATACACTTTTAAAAATCAGCAAAGATAGGACTATACAGGAGATCCTTACAACTTTGAAAGAGGTCGACGGAGAAACTCTGATCAATCTGATCGAATCGATAGGTATAATAGGTGAACAAAAGCTATCGGATCGGATCCAAGAATTCATCGATCATGAAGATAAAGAAGTGGTAAAAGCGGCATCTTGGAGCTTGGCAAAGATCGATGCGCAAGATGCTTTGAAATCACTTATACAAAAAACTCTTGAAAGCACGGATCCCGATGTAAAGAGGTCTATCGCCTTCGACCTTGCTAAGATGGATAAAGAAAATACACTTCAGTTATTATCGGATATATCACTTAACGCAGATAAAATAAAGAAAAGGAGAAGGGCAGCCGCAGTCATCGATATCATAAAAGACGAGAGAACTGTTAAGAGATTTATAGATATCTTACATGATTCTGCAGATGATCGTATCAAAGCTAGAGCGATCCAGGTACTAGGCATCATAGGTAACAAAGAATTATGGGACGAACTATTTATTTATCTATCTAATGATGATACTGAATTAAGATGGAGTGCTACCTGGGCACTAGGTAAGATAGGGGGTAAAAAAACGGTACCTTATCTGATAGATATTTTAAAGAATGATGAGGATCCCAGCGTTAGGGGTGTTGCAGCTCTGTCATTAGGAAGGATCCATGACAAAAGTGCAATAAATGTTCTTATAGATACCGTGTTAAACGATAACGTCAATTCCGTGAAAAAACGGGCGGTTCAAGCTATCAAAGAATTGGATCGTGAGATCGGAATGGAAGAATTCATACAAAGGGTATTATACGAGGATGAGAGTGAATTGCTAAAGAGTTCCGTTTGGGCTGTTAAATATCTTGGTGACAGGTCCACTCTATTTGAATTCATACACGAACTTGAGAACGAGGATCCAAAAGTAAGAGGTAATGCGATTAAAGCACTCAGCACCTTTGAAGATCCAGAGGCTGTCGAAGCCATGATCGATATAATATTAAATGATGAACAGCCTCAAAATAGGAAACTAGCCTCTAAATTTTTGTCGAAATCAGGTGATACTAAGGTCTTAGATAAACTTATAGAAGTTCTTCTCACAAAAAATAAAACTTCTATTAAAAGAAGAGTCGTTGAGGCACTTATAGAGGTGGATGACCCTAGGATAATGGAAAAGCTTCTAGAGGCATTAAATGATGAAGATAGTTATGTAAGGGCCGAAGCGGTGAACGCTTTAAAGCAGATAGGGGGTAAGTCGGTTATACCTCATCTTATCGATGTAGCTATAAAAGATGGACATTTTTGGGTTAGACGAACAGCGGCACAGACTCTAAGTGTGATCGGGGATAGAGAAACTATTGAAAAGATAAAAAGCATCGCTTTATATGATGAATATCCATGGCATAGAACACATGCTGTCGAAGCATTAGGTGAGTTAGGGGACCCTAGAGGTTTATCAAGTTTGAAGAAAGCATTGACTGATACTAGTCCTTATGTTAGAAAAGGAGCTGTAAGGTCCATTGCAAAATTTAGTGAACAAAAGATCATACCTGATCTAATAGAACGGATAGAAGACCAAGACAGTAGAGTTAGAATAGCCGTTATTAGAGTCCTTGGTGAGATAGGAATAGAGGACGATGACATTATTGGAAAGTTAAAAAAGCTAGCTTTAGAGGACTCATCTACCGATGTTAAAAAGGCAGCTAAAGAAGCTTTAGATATAGCGATTTCCAGTGAGTTGGATCAGTGATTCGTGTATTTTTTGATTTTTCACTTTTTTATCTATCTGAAATACTCTATTCCAGTATCCACTGCCTTCATGTTCAGTTCTATGAACCTACCNGGTACGCTGTCTTTTACNGAATCNCTNAAAGCTTNTTCAGGCACCAGTTCAGCGACTTCATTGAATGCACCTAACATGATGATATTAGCAACGATCTTGTTACCTAGTTCTTCTGCCAGTCTAGTCACCGGTATCTCGTAAGCGTCTTCCATATCAGCATGTGGGACAAGATCTGGATCTAGAACGACCACTGCATCATCTGCAAGATCGTCGGTATATTTATTGAAGGCCTCCTGGGACATGACCATCATGTACTCTGCTGAATACAATCCACAGTACCCTATCTCTTCATCAGATATCACAACTTCCGACCTAGCAGCACCGCCTCTCGCTTCAGGTCCGTAACTCTGCATCTGAACAGAATTGTACTCGTGGAATACACTGGCTGCTTTACCTAAGATGTAACCAGCTAACATTATCCCTTGACCACCTTTTCCACAGATGCGGATATCTCTTCTCATACCTGCACCTCCTCGATCAGGCGTTTCAATCGATCACTGAGACATTCCTTCTCCTCTTTATGTAACACTCCGGTTTGGATATTTTCATAGAGTTTCTCGATCTCTTCAGGATCTCCGTATTTCTTAAGCATCTCGTAATCTTCGGTCAATATAGTCTTTTTATCATACCAGTTCCAGAATTCTCTCAAGCTTCCCACCTTGTTCTGTCTGGCATAAGCAGTTGTACAGGGTGAAAGCATCTCAACGAAACTGAACCCCTTGTTCTCTAACGCCTCGGCTATGGAGTTTATAGGCTGAGAAGGCTTGGTTACTGTCCACCTAGCCACATAAGATGCACCGGACGAGATCGCCATGCTGCTCATATCGAAGGCCGGTTCTATATTTCCGAAGGGAGCTGTTGTAGCGTAATCTCCTTCAGGAGTAGTTGGAGCTACCTGCCCTCCAGTCATACCGTAAATGAAATTATTGACCGCTATAACGGTCATATCGATATTCCTTCTTGCGGCGTGGATGAAATGATTTCCACCGATACCCATACAGTCACCGTCTCCGGTGAACACGATAACGTTCAGTTCTGGGTTCGTGATCTTAACGCCAGTAGCAAAGGCAAGTGCTCTTCCATGTGTAGTATGTAATGAATCTACATCCACGTAACCCGGAAGACGTGAGGAACAACCGATACCAGATAATATCACGGTTTTATCCATGTCGAGGCCCTGTTTCTCTATAGCACGTAAAGTGTAATTCAATACGTTACCTATACCACACCCGGTACAAAATATAGTGGGCATCATATCTTTTCGGAGGTACTTTTCTCTCATCTCTTGTGTATTCCTTTCTTCTTTTTTCTCATCCATGTTTAGACCTCCCTTAGTATCTCGTCGGGTGAATGGATCTCTCCACCTATCTTAGAAGCTAGAACGACTTCACAATCAGCGTGCTCCTTAACTTTATGGAACATCTGACCCAAATTCATCTCAGCTACTACGATCTTATCAACTTTCTTGGATAATTCTTCGATCTCTTTTATAGGGAAAGGCCATAAGGTCTTCATCCTAAGATAACCTATGTTCATACCTTTTTCTCGTCCTTTGTTCATAGCACCGATGGCACTCCGACTGGCGATACCATAAGACACGATGGCAACATCGGCATCATCTAGGTTTCTCTTCTCCACATCGGTTAAGACTTCTCTATCATCCAGTATCTTTTCGACCTGTCTCATTATCAGTGTTTCATGATCCTTTTGATCATCAGTTGCAGGGAATCCGTATTTATCGTGTGTGAGTCCTGTCACGTAAGTATGATATCCTTCTCCGAAAACACCGAATTCTGGAACTTTTTTCTTACCGTACTGGCCTTCTCCGAAGGGTACATATTCGCTTGGAGGTACTTTCGGTTTCTTCCTCTCGAATGTTTCTACCTCGTCGGGTATCTCGACCATCTCACGCATGTGACCGACGTCGGCACATATCATAAGGAAAACCGGAGTTCTGTACTCTTCTGCCAGATTGAAGGCCCGAATAGTGTAATCCAATGTCTCCTGGATGTTATTTGGTGATAACGTGATAGCTGCGATATCTCCATGGGTTCCATACCTGGTCTGCATTATATCTCCCTGAGCACCTAGTGTTGGTTGGCCTGTGGAAGGGCCTGAACGCTGTACGTTCGCCAGAACTAGGGGTGTTTCGGACATATGAGCAAAACCTATATTTTCCTGCATGAGTGAGAAACCCGGTCCACTCGTAGCTGTCATGGCTTTTGCACCTGCCCAGGAAGAACCTATCACTGATGCTATACTTCCCAGTTCGTCTTCCATCTGTATGTACTTACCACCGACCCTTGGCAGCATCTCTGCCATCTTCTCAGCTATCTCGGAAGCCGGAGTTATCGGGTAGCCTCCAAAGAATCTACATCCTGCTAATAGTGCACCGTATGCGATGGCGGTGTCACCATGGATGAACTGTTTCTTCTTCCCTATCACTTTCTTGGCTTTTTCTAGATCTTCACTCATCTTCATCTTCCTCCACGATAGTTATCGCAAAATCCGGACAGATCAGTTCACACATCCTGCAGCCGATACATCTATCTTCGACTTGTACGGGTGGATAAAGCCCTTTCTTGTTAGGTTCTTCAGATTCATCTAAAGCGTCTCTAGGACAGTAATAAATACATAGATTACAGCCCTTACAGTAATCTTCATCTACCTCGATGGAAAATTTATCTCCACCGCGGAAGGCTTTTCCTTTTTTCTCTTTATTCTTAACTTCAGTCATCGGTGTTTCACCTTATAGTGTAACTTCAACATCAAGATGTCTTTCAAGGACCTTCTTACCTCTATATTCTGGTAATAATAATGGGGATTTCCTATCGGTCTTGATCCCAGCATCTTCGATCTGCTGGTTGTAATCATCCACATGATCCAATGTGAGTTCTCCGATGGAAGCTTTCTTAGCGTGTTTTGCAGCAGTTAGACCTGCTCTTCTACCGAATACGTTGTAATCTAAAAGTGAATTTCCCATCAATCTGTTTTTACCGTGAACGCCACCTTCTACTTCGCCGCCTGCGAAGAGTCCCTTGACCGGAGTCGAACCGTCGTCATTGATGACCAGCCCTCCGTTCTGATAATGCAGTGTCGGGTAAACTAAGATCGGTTCTTCAGTTATATCGATGCCGAACCTCTCGTACTGCCTGACCATGGCAGGTAAGGTCTTTTCGATAGTACCCTCTCCAGATTTCATCTCGATCAGTGGTGAGTCAAGCCATACACCCTGCATGCCTGTCGGGGTAGTAACTCCTTTCTCTCTACCCTTGCATTCTCTTATGATGGCTGCCGCTTCTATGTCTCTAGGTTCTAACGGATTAACGAAGAGTTCACCATCCATATTCACCGGTTGAGCGCCTAGACTCCTTACCTTTTCTGTAACAAGCAGTCCGACGATCTGGTCTGGGAAAGCTGCTCCAGTGGGATGGTACTGAACACTGTCAAGATCTCTTATCGGAACACCAGCTCTATATCCCATGATCAATCCATCTCCTGTGGCACCGTAATGATTCGTGGTCGGGAATGCCTGTACATGTAACCTACCGAAACCACCGGTTGCCATGACGGTAGATTTGGCTCTGACTACATAGTATTCATTGGTTTCCAGGTTCATCAATAGTGCACCTGCCACCTGACCTTTGTCATCCTTCAACAGTTCAACCGCTGGAGTGAATTCTAAAACCGGGATATCAAGGTTCTCGGCCTCATCTCTTAGAACTCTCATCAATTCCATACCGGTATAATCACCGGATGAATGAAGTCTGTACCTAGAGGTTCCACCACCGGGAAGTTCAACGAAGTTACCGTCTTCCTCTCTATCGTACATTATACCTAGTTCTTCGTGCCATTTTAAGATCTTGGGGCCGTCGATGGTCAATGCTTTGACCAACTCTGGCACGTTTGTGAAATGTCCCCCACCTATGGCATCCAAATAATGTCTGATCGGTGAATCATCATCTTTATCTGCAGCCTGCATACCACCCTGTGCCATCATACTGTTAGAATCCCCGTGTCTCAATTTGGTCGATATGAGTATGTTCTCGGGCTCGATACCCTCGTAAACCGACCATAGTGCTGCAACGGTTCCGGCTCCTCCTCCACCTATGATCAGAACATCCACGTCGTAATCTACCTGTGTTAAATCGATCTCTGAAGGGTCGATAAGACTTCTAGCTCGTAAAAGCTTAGCAAGTTCTGTAGGTACCTTTCGACCTTTACTGGGTCCTATCTTAAGTTCTTCTTTTCCCTCTTTTTTGTAGTCCGGGTGGAAGTTGTTCAGAACCTCTTCACCTTCGGAGGGGGTCATCCTATCGTAGTTTTTACCCATCCTTTCTTTACGTGTTTCCTCCACCTTCTTGATGGATTCTCGCATATAATCTGGGTAACCATCTGACATCTTTATCCCTCCTCCCGTATATCTCTTTCTTCGTAAAGTTTTTTGAGTTCTTCCATCTCCATCTCAACCATCTCTTTCATCTTATCATCATATTCTCCGTTCTTGATCTCTTGAACACGTTTTTCGAGCTCGTCGCTATGCTCGTGTATGTATCTTCCAGTTATCCTGCGAGCTAACTGAGCTAAGTGATAATGTTTGATATCCGCCGGGCATCTTATCGAACAGAGACCGCATTGGATACAGTCGAAAGAAAGTTCAGCGCATCTCTCGATGTCACCTCGCAGCGCTGCTTGAACATAATCCATCACTTCTATGTCCTGTGGGCATGCTTTGGTACAAGTGTTACAGGAAACACATCTTGCTATCTCAGAGTAATAATCAAGCATAACGTTGTCGTTGTCTTTTGGATCCACTTCTTCTATGTCAAAATCCTCTCTAACAGCCGGTACGAAAGGAAGCTGTACTAAGAACATACCGTCTTGTACAGCGGTTTGACAGGCTAAATCCATCTTGAATTTATACTCATCTTCAGTTCTATATATCGTGGCACAGGCACCACAGAACCCACCTCTACATCCACAGCCTCTAACGAACTTGTATCCAGCGTATTCGAGTGCTGTCATTATGGTGAGTCCCTTCGGAACCTTGTATCTTTTACCCATAACGAATATTTCGACCATCTCTCTATTTTCTTCATCTTCACTCATATCATATCACTCCAGGATTTTTTTATCTTTCAGTAATGATCTCGGATCGATCTTGTGTTTTTCCATCCCGACTTCGATACCCATAGCTAGTGCAATGAGTTCTGTCAAATAGAATACCGGTATATCGTAATCGGTATTTCTTTGATGGAAATCGAGATTGAATTGACATAACGGACAGGATAAAGCGATGGCATCGGCACCATCTTTTACAGCCCTTGACACGATATCCTCAACCCGCTTCTCAACAATATCACTTCGATTGACGGTGTGATAGGAACCACAGCATTCGGTCCTTTTGGGGTTGTGGATAACATCTGCACCGATGGTTTCAAGGAGACCCTCCATGATATGGGGGTCCTCGGTATCATCTATCGCCACATGATCAGGCCTTAACAACATACACCCATAATATGGTGCGATCTTTAGATCGGTAATCGGTTTTTTAACTTTCTTTTTGATCTCATCTTTCATATCCCTTAATATCTCGAATATATGATGAACATCGACTTCACCTAGGTAATCAGGGTCCTCGGTCAAGAACTCATTCATAGTTTCCAGGTCATCAGGTTTTTCTTTCATCCTCTCGTTAGCCTGCTTTAACACGTTGTAACACATATCACACAAGGTAACGACTTCTTTTTCACCCTGTTCCTGGGCACAGCACATGGTCCTTATCGGTGCTATCTGGTGCATTATGTCGTCTTCAGTCAAGGACTGTACCGCACCACAGCAGTACCAATCATCCATCTCAACCAGCGGTTTTCCTAGGGCTTCCATGACGGCCATGGCACTTTCTTCGTAATCACTGGCTTTAGTTTTTAGAGTACATCCGGGATAATATAGATATCCTTCTTCCATGTTATCACCCCGTCTCCTTCCTGAAACAGCCAACTACTGCCATCTGTGGGAGCTCTTTCATATTTTCTACTTCATCTATATCTACCATATCGATATCTTCTCGAAGTACTATCTGCCTGACGGCCTCCATTATCTTGGCGATATCTATGTCCCTGGGACATCTTACGCTGCAGGTGAAACAGGCCGCACATATCCACATGGTGTTTTTCTCTAAGATACCTTCTTTATCACCAAGAACTATCCTTTTGAATATCCGCTCCGGTAATACGTCCATGTCTTCTACAAAGGGACATCCAGCTGAACAGGTTCCACATCTTATACAGGCATTGACCGATTCTCCGGATAACTCTTCAACTTTATCCAAAAATTCCATGGCTTTTTTGCTTCTATCTACTTTCATTGTTCCCCACCACCTAATCCCTGGGTTAGTTCACGATACTTTTCACCTTTCGAGTCGTAGATGTTCACTTTGAGTGGAGTTTCTCCCATGGTCGAATGGGTGGCACAAGCAAGGCATGGGTCGTAGGCCCTGAAGGCTCTTTCAACACTGTTGAGCATACCTTCCTTTATGTTACCGGCATCGACGTACTTCTTTGCAGCATCCCTAACACTCATAGATATCGGAGCCGCATTATGGTTCGTAGCTACTATCAAATTAGACTCCTTAACTAAACCATCCTCATCTAGTTCATAATCGTGAATCAACGTACCTCTAGCAGCTTCGACTATGCCGACACCTTTTCCGGGTTCACCGGGTTCGTTCCTGATATTATCGCTTTCTAAGTCTTCATCTTGAGCTAATTCTTGGATCAATTCTGCAGATTGTAAAATTTCTATCAACCTGGCCCAGTGATAGGCGAGCGTGGAATGGACCGGATACCCCAAGGTGTCGAACATCTCTTCGTATTCTTCCTGCGCTAGTTCAGTCTTCATGCCGTCACATGCATTGATCCTTCCTAATGTGCCAACTCTGTAAACTCCAGAATCTTCACCTTCTTGGAATCCTTTCCATCCGATGTCCTTCAGATAAGGGAACTTCATGTAACTCCACGATTCAGTATGTTCTCTTATCACATCTAGATAATCTTTATCTGTGAATTGAGCAAAATCCTTACCATCGGGATTCACAACGTTGACTACACCTCCTGTGTGGCTGAGTTTACCCTTTTCTGTAAGGCCCATACTGTAAACTTCTAACTTTTCATCTTTGATGATATCTTCGAACTCACCTACTACTTTATCCTTGAATAGATCTAAAGTGAACTTGGCGAAATCCACCATATCTTCGGACATCTCTATGAGTTCTTGCCTTTCTTCACTGCTCAATGATTTCGTCACACCACCTGGAACACCGAAACAAGGATGGACTGCTTTACCTCCGAGCATACTGATGATCTTCTGACCTTTACCCCTCTGTTTGATCACCTTTTTACCTATATCCAAACCGACCTTTTCTATAACTCCCAGGATATTTCTAGCTTCTTTAGGAGCATCGACACCTACCAAAAAATCTGGGCTTGCCAGGTAGTAAAAGTGCAGTAGATGATCTGCGTAGATGTAACCGTTATAGAAAAGTTCTCTCAGTTTCTTAGCAGGTTCAGGGGGTTCAACATCATAAGCTTGATCCAAAGCTTTTGTTGAAGCCAAATGATGAGCTACTGGACAAACACCGCATATCCTGCTGGTTATTGTCGGCATATCCTCTGCTCTTCTGCCTTCACAGAATTTCTCAAATCCTTTGAATTCCGGAACTTGAAGATATGCATTCTTTACGTTCTTGTCATCATCTAAAAATATCTCTATCTTACCGTGACCTTCTAATCTTGTTATAGGGTCTATTGAAATCTTATTTTCCTCACTCATCTGAATCACCCCTTTTAAACTGGAGTATACTGCTGGGAAGACTGAATCTGTAAAAAGACCCCGTTGGATCCCTTACGGATTTCATGGTTTCGTGCACTTCTTTTTCAGTCCTTTTTTCTTCACCTTCGATGGCGATGACCGATGCCAAGGCAGAAGCCATTCTACCACCCTGGTCAGCTACTCCTCTTACAGGTCCATTACACCCGATACACGGATGACCCACTTCGGGACACGGTGCATCGCACATACCTGCTGTAGCAGGTCCCATACACAATACACCTTGATCCAATATACACTCATCTGAGTTCAAATTCACTTCCTGTATCGGTTTCAACTCTTTTATTCTTTTTTCTTCTCTATCTAGTGGGCAAACATCACACACGCTTTTCTCAGAGATCAGATCGTATTTACCGACTTCTTCGTCGCTCAATAGTGCTGGGAAAGCTTCCTCCAACTGATTAGGCAGTGGTGGACAACCAGGTAAGAAATAATCTACTTCTATGATCTCTTTCAAAGGTACTACGTGATGATTCAATTCTGGAAGGTCTAACTCTCCTTCCTGGACTTCACTTTTCTTTTGAGGTATCAGTTCACCTTCCGTAGACTCAGTTGTGTAACCCGTTTCAAGTAAAGATTCTCTACTGTACAGATTACCCAATCCGAAGAGTCCACCGATACTGGAACAGGAACCGTATGCTACCACGTTCTTACTCTTTTTCCTCAATAATTTTACCAGTTCCTCGTTCTCCTCGGACCGTATGGAACCGTTTATGAAGATAAAATCCATCTCGTCGTCTTCCATGTCTTCTACATCTGAATACTTCAAGTCCATGGCGCAGGGCCAGAACACTATATCAGCCTGGTCAACAACATCCAAGATCATCTCATCGATGTCTAAAACACTTACTTCACATCCTCCACAAGCACCGCACCAGTAGAAACCGATCTTCTTTTTTTCGCTCATTCTTCCACCTCATGACCATCTAATTCAAGTGGTCCCAGTTCCCTGATCTCTTCGGTCATCTCTCTCATGATCCTTGCAAACTTCCCACCTTCAGCAGATGAGACCCATTCCAATTTTAGTCTATCTGGGTCGATACCGAAGTCTTTCAACATCGTTTTCAACAGTTCGTGCTTCCTCATGGTTTTGTAATTCCCATCGATATAATGGCAGTCACCTGGATGGCACCCAGCTACTAGAACACCGTCGGCACCGTCTTTGAACGATTCGAAAACGTGTTCGGGTGAAACCCTAGACGAGCACATGACCTTGATGTTCAGTATATTAGGAGGGTACTGTTCCCTACTTACTCCAGCTAGATCCGCACCGGCGTAACTACACCAATTACACAAAAACGCTATGATCCTGGGTTCGAACTGTTCACTCATCGGATCACCTCCTCGCTTTCGATCAAAGCAGCTTTGATCATGGCATCGATCATATCATCTTCGAATCCCTTCTGGTCTATAGCACCCACCGGACACACACTAGCACATGAACCACAGCCCTTACAGAGAACATCAGTGATCTCAGCGATCCCTTCTTCTTCGTTTGCCTCTATAGCACCGTATGGACAAACCGAGATACACATCTTACATCCACTGCAGATATCATCATCTATCACCGCGATTATACCTTCGCTCTTGGTGTATCCACGCATCATGGGTATGGCTGCTTTAGACGCTGCACCATCGGCCTGGGATAATGTATCTGAGATGTTCTTCGGATAATGTGCCCCACCCGCTAAATATACTCCTTCTGATGGGAACTCTAGTGGTCTTAGTTTTGCGTGTGCTTCCATGTAGAATCCAGCGTTATCCGAAGATACCTTCAACATCTTCTTGAGTTCGGAAGTGGATTCGTCACCTTCTAACTGCATGGCAAGAACCAGTAGGTCGGAATCGAGTTCTACATCTTCATCGAGTAAGTTATCGTGAACCTTTATGTGAAGGCCGTCCTCTGAAGGAGTGACTTCGGGTTTGTTCTCCGTGGAATATCTTAGGAAGATCACTCCGTCTTCTCCCTCAACATCCATATAGTATTCTTCTTCGTCCTTTCCGAAGACCCTCATGTCTTTGTATAAGATGTAAACATTGGAATCCGGATATTTTTCTCTGATGGCTTTTGCATTCTTAAGAGAGTTTCCACAACCCACTCTACAGCACCATGGTCGATCCTCTTCTAGAGCGCCGACACAATTGATGAACACTACGTTTTTGTGATCTTCAAGTTCATCAGAAGCTAATGCCTCATCGAGTTCAAGCTGTGTCATGATCCGACTGTCATCTTTATATCCATAAAAGTTATCTGGGTCGATCTCTTTGAAACCAGTCGTTAATACGATAGTATCGACCTCTATCTTTTCGTCTTCGATGGTGACTTCGTAGTTACCGATGTAACCGTCGATATCTTTGATCTGTGAAGATGTCATCACCCTGATATTATCAGTTTCATCGATCTGGTGTGCCATCTTCTTAGCCAATTCTCTAGAATCGATATCACTCGGGAATAAGGTATTCA
>SL_5KL_010_SEDDRAFT_10000725_pt1 | contig 20891 bp, 17 predicted proteins | sample SodLakKL_010_SED_FD_9118 | JGI IMG/M metagenome (IMG submission 9118)
GGCCTAATTGAAAACTCCGGTCGTTGATTTTCACATCCACCCAATAGTCTATGACCAGTTTTATGTCGAAACGGCACTCAACTGGATCAAGGAAATGCATGCCGACAAAGATTGGGACCGGTTTTACCGGGATTTTTCCGATCCCGATTTTTTCTGCAGCTACCTCCGGGAAAACGGCATTGATTACGGGGTAGTCATGGCAGAATTATCACCAATGGTAACCGGTATTTGCAGTAACGATTATGTACTCCAATTTTGCCGGGACCGAGAAATGTTAATCCCTTTTGCCAGCATCAATCCAAGCCTGACCGCCAATACCGGCCTGGAGCTAAAACGGCTCGTTGAACTGGGCTTTAGGGGAGTTAAGCTGTATCCCACCTACCAGCACTGTTACCCCAATGACCGGAGGCTCTACCCGCTTTACAGCCAGGCCGAAAACCTGCAGGTTCCGGTCATGGTCCACACCGGCACTTCGATTTTTAAGGGGGCCAAGCTAAAATACGGAGACCCCCTCTACCTTGATGAAATTGCCGTGGATTTCCCCGACCTGGACTTGATCCTGGTGCACAGTGGAAGGGGATTCTGGTATGAGCGGGCTTTTATATTGGCCCGCCTGCATACTCGTGTCTACATGGAAGTAGCGGGCCTGCCGCCCCAAAAACTGCTGGACTACTTCCCGGAACTGGAACGGATTTCCGAAAAGGTCCTCTTCGGTACCGACTGGCCCGGTATAATCGACCCGGCCGCCAATATCAGGGCTGTCAAAAACCTGCCCCTGGGCAGTGAAGCAGTAAAAAATATCCTGGGCGGCAATGCTGCCCGGTTGCTGGAACTTCCTGTAAAGAAAAGGGGGTTGAAGGAAAACTTGAATTGAAAATACAGGCAAAAGAAGGAAAATTTTTTTTCAAGTTGAATCAAGAATATTGAAACTATACCCGGGGGAGGTGTCATTCCAGGCCTAAAAAGCATACTTTTCAGTTTCGCCTGGCCGTGATAAGACAGGCTCTGGTTAAAATTTCTGCAGAACGGTAGTATGGATGCCTCTTTCCTGCCTGTCATAGGGCGCATGTAATACGGCAGTATGGATCCTGCCCTGCCCGGGGCCGGGAAAAAACCGGATAACCGGCCGGTCGGTGCGGGAAATATATTTAATTCATGCGCAATAAAATTATGGAGGTGTCAAAAGATGACAGAGTTTACTCCCCTGAACATACTGGTTGCCCTGCAGCCCGGACTGGGCAGCCCCGAGGAATATAAAGAGATCATCGAAGCCAAGTTCCCGGAAAAAACCGCAAAGGGTGAAATCAAGATCCGGCTGCTTCAGGACGGTTCGGCTGAATCAACTCCCGATGAATATCTCGATACCCACATAGTAGGGGCGGGTGTCATAGTCGAAAGGGTCCCGGAAATGAAAAACCTGCAGTGGGTAATGTCTTTTAGCGCCGGGATCGATCACTGGGCCAAGTGGGGACAACTGCCCTCTCATATTCCCTTGACCTGCCTGCCCGGCGGTTCAGGCATTCCCGTTGCTGAATTTGTAATCGGCCTGATGCTCAACCTGGCCAAAAAATTCAACCAGCTCTGGGATCAGCAAAAAGAAAAGAAATTCATTCGGGTCCGGGGTGAAGAACTGTACGGGAAAACTATTGGCATTATCGGGTTGGGCGGTATCGGCCGCCAGATCGCCAAAAGAGCCAAGGCCTTCGATATGCATGTAATCGGCACCGATATTATGCAGATGGATATTCCCCATGTCGATCAACTGTACCTGAACGAACAGGTCGATGAAGTGATCAGCCAGAGCGATTTCCTGGTCCTGTCATGCCCGGAAACAAAAGAAACCCAGGGTATGATGAATGAAAGGACATTCAAGCTGATGAAAAACTCAGCCTACCTGATCAACTGCGCCCGGGGAACTTTAATTATCAAGGAAGATTTAATCAGGGCCCTGAACGAAGGCTGGATTGCCGGTGCGGCCAATGACACGCACTGGATCAAGAAGCCCTTGCCTTCATACCTGCCCCCGGAAGATGAACTATGGGACTGCAGCAACCTCCTGATAACACCCCATATATCAAGCTGGACGGACCTGTATGCAACAAGGTTCGGGGGAGTTTTTGCAGACAACATCGAACGTTTCTTGAACGGTGAACCACTTTTAAATGTAGTGCCCGGCTTTGAAGGAGAACCACAGTGGCTTAAATAATAAACCGGTTATTAGATCAAAAAATAAAGGAGAGGACTGCCTATTAAACCTGAACTTTTCGCGCCATTTGAAAATGCCATAAAAAATCGCTCCGAAGCAGCAAGGCAGTGGAAAAAAGAATCCGGGGGTAAAATCATCGGCTTTCTTTTAAGTGACGTGCCGGAAGAAATGATCCATGCCGCCGGGTTTTTCCCCTACGGCATTGTCGGGGGAAGCACAAACCTGGAGGAAGCCAACGCCCACCTCCAGGCCTGGGCCTGCTCTCATTCCAGGAGTGCGCTGGCCCGTGCCCTGGAAGGAAAACTGGACTTTTTAGACGGCCTGATCATCCCGCACACCTGTGACACGATGCGCATGCTGCTTGATCTTTGGGAACATGTCCGTCCTCTGCCCTACATGGAAAACTATCGCCTCCCCCGTCAGGCAAACCGGTCCAGTGCCGGCAAGTACCTGCTCGGTGAATTGAAAAGGATAAAAACAGGGCTGGAAGAATTCCGCGGTGCGCCCATTGAAGACGAAGCGCTCAGGGACAGCATTGACCTGTACAACCAAAACCGGCGAATGCTGCGGAGGTTAACCGACCTGCACATCAGTTACCCGCATTTGATTAGTTCCCGCCGGCTTTATACCGTTATCAACGCCTCCATGGTTTTACCCAGGGAAGAAGTAAACCGCCTGCTGCAGGCTTTGGTGGGACAGCTGGAGCAAGACCTGGACGGGCAAGCCGGGGATGGTCATGTCCGCCTGCTGCTGTCGGGCACCCTGCTCGAACCGTTTGAAGTGCTTGACTATATCGAAGAATTTGGCGGCACGGTGGTCGCTGACGATTTCCAAAACGGTTACCGTTATATTGAAGGCGACGTCAACACAGAGCTTGCCCCCCTGGAAGCACTGGTTGACCGGCAGTTAAAGCGCATTCCTTCAGCAGCATTTGACATTGAACAAAACCCGAGGCGGTTTTTCCTCACCGGCCTGGCTAAAGGGAAAAAAGCGGAAGGGGCAATACTGCTGCATCTCACTTTTTGTGAACCGGAAAACTTCGACAGTTACGACAACCTGAAAGCCATGCAGGCTGAGGGTATTCCGGCAACACGCATTGAAACGCAATTCGGCGGAAGCGGGCTGGGGCAAATCCGCACCAGGATCCACGCCTTTATGGAAATGCTTGGAGGTGAAAGCAGGTGAGCGCAAAAAATGTCTTCAAAACCGCCGAACTAATGAAAAAAATAATGAAAGATTATAACGAAGCCGGACGGGCTGCCAAAGAGGGAGGCCGACCGGTAGCCTGGGTTACCGCTGTCTTCCCGGTAGAAATCATCTACGCCGCCGGGCTTTTCCCTTATTACCCGGAAAATTTTGGCGCTGTTGCCGCAGCCAGGAAGGTAACCCACGAGCTTTCGACCGCTGCAGAAGCGAAGGGTTATGCCGGTGATTTATGCGGTTATGCGCGCAGCGGTATCGGGGATGCCTACTCGGAAGAACACCCGGTGGGTAAAATCCTTGAGCCCGACCTGCTATTTTGCTGCAACACCCAGTGCGGAAGCCTTCCCAAGTGGTTTGAAGTGGCAGGGCGGTTTTACAACTCCCCCTACTTCCTGCTTGACTCGCCCCGGGTGGGCCTGGAAACAGACCGGCTCTGCATCGATTACTTTATCGATCAGCTCCATGAAATGATCACTTTTATTGAAAAACAGACCGGTGAACCTTTTGATTACGACCACCTGACAGAAGTCCTCCATCTTTCCAATGAAGCCTGCCGGCTCTGGAATGAAATCCTCGATTCAGCAGCTTTGAGGCCTGCACCATTTGGCTTTTTCGATGCCTGTTTCCACATGGCTCCGATTGTTACCATGAGAGGTACCCGGGAGGCTGTCGACTATTACCGGGCTTTAAAAGAGGAAATTGAGGAACGGATCGAGAAAGGAATAACCGCCATACCGGAAGAGCGCCACAAGATCTATTTTGATCACATCCCCTGCTGGCCAAAATTGCGCTGGTTTTCAGAGCTTTTTGCTTCACAGGGAGCGCTGGTTGTAGCTTCCCAGTATACTCATTCCTGGGCCTATTCATTTGACCTTGAGCGCCCCCTGGAAAGCCTGGCAGAAAACTATACCCATGAATTCGTAAACCGCTGCTTTGAATACCGGGTCAACCGGAAGATCAGCTTCATGAAAAAATACGATGTAGACGGCTTTGTATTGTTTTCCAACCGCAGCTGTAAGCCCAATGCTTTTGGCCTTTATGCTAAAAGCAAGTTGATCAGGGAAAAGACCGGACTGCCCGGCGCGGTATTTGAGGCAGACATGGCCGATCTGCGCCTGTTTTCTGAAGACCAGGTTTTAGCCAAGCTGGAACCATTCTTTGAACAATTACACTAAAAAAGGACCAATAAGGAGGGTTAGCATTGAAAAAATTAATGACCGGAAATGAGGCCTTCGCTTACGGAGCCTACCTTTACGGGGTCAGGGTTGCAGCTGCCTACCCCGGAACTCCAAGCTCGGAAATACTGGCAAACTATGCCAATTACCCGAATGTATTTGCCGAATGGGCTCCCAACGAAAAAGTGTCCCTTGATGTAGCCATCGGCGCCGCTTATGCCGGAACAAGGGCCATGTGTGCTATGAAACATGTCGGTATGAACGTGGCCGCAGATTCACTTTTTTATGCCGTCTACACCGGCTTAAAAGCCGGGCTGGTTATTGTCTGCGCCGACGATCCCAACATGCACAGCTCCCAGAATGAGCAGGATAACCGAAATTATGCCAAGTTCGCCAAGTGCCCGATGATCGAACCAGCGGACAGTGAAGAAGCCAGGCAGTTTATGGGCATCGCTCTTGATATGAGCGAACAGTTCGACACCCCGGTTATCGTCCGCAGCGTGACCCGCCTCTCACATTCCTCCACACCTGTAGAATACACTGACGAAGAGCCGCCTGCACCACCGGAAGAGCCGCCCGCCTACGAAAGGGATCCGCTAAAATTTGTCATGGTCCCAGCCAACGCCAGGCGCCGCCACCCGGTTGTGGAAGAACGCTTGCAGCAGCTGGCCGAATATGCCGAAACCACACCGATTAACTATATTGAACCGGGCAGCAGTAAGCTGGGTATTGTCAGTGCCGGGGTAAACTACCACTTCGCCAAAGAAGTATTTCCCGACGCTACTTTCTTAAAACTGGGCATGGTCTATCCCCTGCCCAAAAAATTAATCCGGGAGTTCGCGAACCAGGTGGAAAAAATTGTTATAGTTGAAGAGCTCGATCCCTTCCTGGAAGAGCACTTAAAATTGATGGGACTCGAAGTGCAGGGCAAAGATATATTCCCAATCCTTGGCGAATTCAGCCCTTCTTTAATACGCAGCTGCGCTGTGAAAGCCGGCTTGATTGAAGCGCCGCCGGCACCACCAGAACTGAAAAGTGACCTTGATCGGCCGATCAGGCCCCCCATGCTCTGCCCGGGATGCGGCCACCGGGCCCTGTTTTACGTGCTCAGGGAAGCAGGGGTCCTGGTTACCGGGGATATCGGCTGTTACACCCTGGCCTTCGCACCGCCCTTAAGCGCCATGCATACCACCGGTTGCATGGGAGCCAGTATCGGCGTAGCCCACGGCATCGACAGGGCCGGAGTAAAAGACGATGTAGTTGCCGTGCTCGGAGACTCTACCTTCCTGCATTCCGGGGTCCATCCTGTTATAGACGTGCTTTACAACCAGGGCAGTACAACCACGATCATATCGGACAACAATGCCACGGCCATGACCGGCTTCCAGGAACATCCGGGTACCGGCAAAACCATCCAGGGCCAACCTGCAAAGATTGTTGATCCCGAAAAACTGGTCCGCGGAATCGGCTATGAAAAAGTCGATATCTGCGACCCTTATGACATTGACAAGATGGAAGAAATACTGCAGGACCACACCAGGAGCGATGAACCATCAGTGATCATTGCCCGCCACCCCTGTGTGCTCCACACCAGGGAAAAGCACACCCCGCCGGAAGTAGATCCTGAAACCTGTATCAACTGCGGCATCTGCCTGGACATCGGGTGCTCCCCGCTGGTCCAGGAAGAAGATCACGTCCGCATCGATACCTTGTTATGTAACGGCTGCGGCCTTTGCGTCAAAGTATGTCCCCAGGAGGCCATAATCGAAAAGTAAACTCTTGCAGCCTAAAAAATATTAGAGGGAGGCACGAAAATATGAAGAACATAGACTTTCTGATGGCCGGAGTCGGCGGTCAGGGCACAATCCTGGCCAGTAACATCCTGGCCGAGGTGGGGCTGCAGCTCGGATATGATGTCAAAAAAGCGGAAGTGCACGGAATGGCCCAGCGGGGCGGTCAGGTAGACAGCCACATTCGCTGGGGAGAAAAAGTTAACTCTCCCCTGGTAGAAGAGAACAACGCCGATTACCTGATCGGTTTTGAAATGCTGGAAGCAGCCCGGTTCCCCCATTTTTTGAAAGAAAACTCTTTAGCCCTGGTTAACGACTACCGTATTAACCCGCCCCTGGTCAACCTGGGTAAAGCTACCTACCCTTCGAAAAAAGAAATCGAAGCCCTGCTTTTGGAAAGAGCCGAAAAAGTACTCTGGATAAAAGGGACGGGCATTGCCAAAGACCTGGGTAACCCGGCCATGATCGGGGTAGTCCTGCTGGGAGCGTTATCCAACCTGGTCGGAGGAGACAAAGAAGCCTGGCTCGATGTAGTCGGTAAAATGGTCCCGCAAAAATTTGCAGAACTGAATAAAAAGGCTTTTAATGCAGGCCGCGAAGCTGCCGGTTAAGCTGGAAACATAGGATTCTGTCCGGGTTTATAAGATATCACTGCTTACTCGTTAACGGCAAGCCGCCGCCGGCAAAACCGGGGCGGCAGCCGTTAACCACAATTAATTTATCAAGAGGAGGGAAAAAGGTGAATTTTGCTTCTTACGGTATTACCAATGCCCACAAGTATCCAGAGAAGGAATTTTTGATTGAGTGCAGCCCGTCAAAGAACCAGCGCCGGGTGCTCACCTGGAAAGAATTCAACGAGCAAACCAACCGCGTCGCCAACTACCTCAAAAACCAGCTGGGTATAAAAAAAGGCGATTTCGTTTTGCACCTGCAGATGAACAGCCTGGAATGGATGGTCACCTTTCATGCTATCCTCAGGACAGGGGCGGTGGCGGTTCCCCTGAATTTCCGCTTTGCCAGCTCGGATATCAAGTATGCCGCCGAGGCCAGCAAACCCAAAGCTTTCATCCTGAGCGAAGGTTTCCTGGAAAAAGTAAACCCGGTCCGGGATGAAATGGAAACAATCGATTCTTACATCTGTATTGGCGAAAATGTCCCGGATGACATGATCCCTTATACAGAAGTTCTTGAAAAAGGTGAAACAGACGACCTGCTGGTTGAGGTGGATATAAACGACCCGGCTGAATTGATGTTTACCTCCGGAACTACCGGGCCGCCGAAACCGGTCTGCCAGGCTCACAAAACCTTGTATGAAATCGGTGTAGGCAACGCCCTGACTTACGCGGAAGGACACGAAACCATCTATTTAGCCGCCCATCCGCTTTACCACAGCGGCAGCCTGTTCCTGTCCTTTCCTTCCTACCTGGCCGGCGGCAAAATGGTTATGCTTCTAGAACTTAGTGATCCCAGGTATTTACTTGAAACCATTGCCAGTGAAAAAATCAACAACGGCTGGGTCACCGTTCCCACCATGTCCGACTCGATCAATGCCATTAAGAAAGGCAATATCGACCTCAACGATTTTGATTTTTCCCATGTCACCGGAAATATTGTTATCGGCGCCCAGCCTGTCCCGTCAGCCCTGTTCAAAGACATGAAAAACCTGCTGCCCTTTAAAACCGGCAATATTTACGGTATTACCGAGGGCGGGGGAGGCGGTACCTTCAACCTTTACGATGAAGACGTCCTCGATCGTCCGGGTTCTATCGGCAAGCCCACTTTCAACGTGGCTGCCCGTGTTGTCGACGACCACGGAGTTGACGTTCCGGTTGGAGAGGTGGGAGAACTGCTCTTAAAAGGTTCCCGCAACATGAAAGAATACTTTAAAAACCCGGAAATGACCGAAAGGACTATTAAGGACGGCTGGTTATACACCGGGGATCTGGTCCGCCAGGATGAAGACGGCTACATCTACATTGCCGATCGTAAGAAAGACCTGATTATCAGGGGCGGTGAGAACATCTTCCCCGTCGAAATCGAAGACATTTTGCGCCGCAACCCGAAAATTGCCGACGTAGCCGTAATCGGTTACCCCCATGAGCGTTACGTGGAAATCGCCATGGCTGTAATTCAGCTCTACCCGGGAGAAGAGATGACTGAACAGGAAGCAATCGACTTTTGCAAGGAAGAAGGGCTGGCCCGCTACAAATGGCCGGAAAAAATCGTTTTTGACCAGGTTATGCGTAATGTCACCGGTAAAATTGACAAACCCCGCATAAGGGAAAAATATATCGGGGAAAAGTAAACAGCATTTTACACCATGTGAATAAGGGGACAGGGAAAATAAGGGGGTGCAGATTATGCACCCCCGCTTTTTGCATTTAGATCCCGGTTAATCATTTTTCTGACGGATCCCTTTATAATATTTCATCTAACTCTTAAAAACTGCGTCTAAACCTATTCTGAAAACATTTTTGAACCAGGTCTTTAAGACCCGCCAGGAGCCCAATCACTGTTCCGTATTCCAGCTCCCGTATTTCTCCCGCAGCACCCGGTGCAGGATTTTGCCGGTAGCCGTAACCGGCATTTCCTCCTCTTTTATAAAATCAATAGATTTGGGCCGCTTGTAACCGGCGATTTTGTCCCGGCAGTAATCTATAATATCCCTGGCCAGTGCTTCACCGGGTTCGTAGTCTTCATGGGGAACGATCACTGCTTTGACCGCTTCCCCCCACTTATCATCAGGAACCCCGATCACGGCAATGTTTTTTACCGATGGGTGGCCGCCCACCACATTTTCCACCTCGGAAGGATAAACATTTTCTCCCCCGGTAATAATCATGTTCTGCTTCCGGTCAACCAGGTAGTAATAGCCTTCTTCATCCCGGCGGGCCATATCACCGGCTGAGCACCATTCACCGTGAAAAGCGGTTTCTGTTTTTTCCTCGTCCTTCCAGTATTCCCTGAACACAATTGGGGAACGGCTGAAAAGCTCACCTACCTCCCCGTCAGGCACTTCTTCCCTGGTTATATCGAGCAGCTTGATCCGGTCGGAGCCAAATATTTCCCTGCCGATGGAACCAAGCTTGGTAAACTGCTCTTCCGGGCGCAGGTAGGTGACCAGCCCGGCTTCGGTAGAGCCGTAAGCTTCCCACAATTCAGCAGCTTTAAAATAATCCATGATCGCCAGCTTCAAATCTTTCCTGGCCGGGGCGGACGAAATCAACAGCTGCCTGATACTGCTGACATCGTATTTCTGCTTGACCTCATCTGGGAGGCTTAGAATGGTGATGTAATGGGTTGGAACCAGGGAGGTATAGGTAATCTTGTACTCGGATACTGTTTTCAAAAAGTCTTCCGGATCAAAGGTGGTGACATTGTATACCATGGCCGGTGCAGCCAGCAGAGTGTAGGCAAAGGAATAGTAAATCGAATTGACATGGCACATCGGCATGACCAGCAGGATTTTGTCTTCCGAACGGACGCCCATGTTGACATTGCTGAGCATGTACTGGGCCATGTAACTCTCATGGGTCCTGACAGCGCCTTTGGGTTTGCCGGTTGTTCCGGAAGTATACATGATCGTCCATATGTCCGCTGCATCGACCATGACATCGGGTTCGCCAGACGGACTGTCTTCGATAAACTGCTCGTAATTGACAAACCCTTCCGGTGCCTCCCCGTCACCGATACAAATAAAGTTTTCTTTAGGGACAGTTTTTAACTTGCTGCTAATACTGCTGACCCCGTCTACAAAAGGATCTTCAACGATAAACGCTTTGCATTCGGCATGATTGACTATATATTCATACTCGCGCGGTGTAAGCCTGAACATGATTGGAACAGCAATCTGCCCTCCCTTGGCGCAGGCAGCATACATTTCCATCCATTCGACCCGGTTATAGGCCAGGATCGCTACCCGGTCACCGTACCCGACTCCTTTTTCTTTAAGCCCGTTGGCTAAGCGGCAGGCCCTGTCGTTCCACTCCTTGAAAGTAAAACTTTTATTCTTGTCCTGGCAGCCAAGATGATCGGGATAATTATAAGCATTGTTTTTCAGGATGGTCCCTACATGCATCCACTTGCTGTTGGTCATCATATCCCCACTCCCACTGGTTAGTTTTAAGTTCACACAACTGCTAAAATGTGTGAAAAATCTCTATCGTATTTTAATAATAATTATTCTTCATTATTGAATATATCCCTTCCTCACAGCCCCTTAAAAGCAGTGCTAACCCATTTATCACACTATGCAGGCAAAAATAACTCTTTTAGGTGATAGAAAAAAAGGTTCAAATTTAATAATATTAAATTTATAAGATGAATTTTTTATATTCCGGCTTTAGCATTACCCTAACAACCTGGAAGGTGCTCTATTTTAAATCCATAACTCTGCTTGTCTTGAGGAGGAAATGATCATATGCCTTTTTATGAAGAAAAGTGGGAAACCATACCCCGGGAAGAACTGCAGGAAATCCAGTTCGAGAAGTTTAAAAAACAAGCCCACCAGGTTTACAACAACCCCTTCATCAAAAATCGCTTCGATGAAAAAGGGCTGGAACCCGGGGATATAAGAGACTGGGATGACATCAAGGCAGTACCATTTATGTCCAAAACTGACCTGCGGGACAATTATCCCAACGGGCTGGTTTCCGGCAACTGGGAAGACGTCGTCCGGGTGCACATGACCTCGGGCACAACCGGGGTGCCCACCCCCATGATGTACAGCAAGAACGACCTGGACGTCTGGACAACATGCATGGCCCGCAATTTCACTGCCGGAGGCTTAAAGAAGAGCGATGTTATCCAGCAGTCCCACGGTTACGGCCTTTTTACCGGTGGATTTGGATTTCATTACGGCCTGGAAACCCTGGGTGCAAAAATAATCCCCACCGGGGCCGGTGGAACGGAAAGGCAGCTGCGCCTGATGCGGGAATGGGGCACCACGGTCTTTACAGGTACACCCTCCTACGCTGTCTACATAGCCGAGTTTGCTGCGGAAAAAGGAATCGACCCGGTAAATGACCTCAAGCTGCGCCTGGGCTTCCACGGCGGCGAACCCTGTTCAGATGAATTAAGGGAAAGGATTAACGAGCGATTGGGTTATAAAGCCCACGGGGGCGGCATGAGACGCTGCTACGGCCTCACCGAAATGGGCGGCCCCCTTGCCATGGACTGCGAATATGAAAGCGGTATCCACATCTGGGGCGATCACTACCTGGTAGAAATCCTTGATCCTGAAACCATGGAGCCAGCCGGAAAAGATCAACCCGGTGAACTGGTCATCAGCAACCTCAGTTTTGAAGTTATGCCGCTTTTGCGCTACCGGACCGGGGACCATGTCATCGCCAGCTTTGAGGAGTGTCCCTGTGGGCGCACCCATCCTCGTATTACCAGGTTCATGGGCCGCCTGGACGACATGATCCTCGTAGGCGGCACCAACATTTTTCCCTGCCAGGTGGAATATATATTGCTAAATCACCCCGAACTCAGTGAAAACTGGCAGATTATAATAGGAGAGAAAAAAGGCCTGCACACCATGAAAATTGAAATTGAGCCTGCTACCTGGACTGATGTTGATGAACATTTTATCGAAGCCTTAGAAAAAGAACTCCATCTAAACCTGGCCAAGAAGTGTAATATTGAAATAAAGCCCATCGGCAGCCTGCCCCGCTTTGAAGGCAAAGCAGTCCGGGTAGTGGATCACCGGACCTAAACCGGCCCGGGGTGCTCAACCGAAGGGGTTAGCCCTGATTTCACCCTAATTTAACCTTGATTCCATGCTTTTAAGGGATTTTTTTCACGGATATCTTTCATTAAGCTAGAAACAAAGCGAAAGATTAAGAAATAAGCAGTGCCATGGGGGCGGTTCGAGCATCCCGGTATAAAGCATCAGTTTCAGCAAGAATCGCCGACCCAAAATGCTTCACAACAGCAGGCTAAACAAGACCACAACTTTTACCGGCTCCTGGGCAAATTCTATGGCAAATTCAATAAAGTAAATATAACTATTCAGCCCACGTCGTCTGATACTGCCCGGTCCGCTTAAGAAAACTAAAACGCACATATAAAGCAGGTTTGGAAATGCAGTTGAAGCAAAAACTTTTTCGAATTCCAGCTTAACCGAACAGCAAGTGCAGTTTTCTTAAGCATGCTAAGCAGTTACACGGGCAAATTATAAAACCAGGGCAGAGGATATGCTGACGCTCTATTGCCGAAGGAGGTAGAAATAATGAGTTTTGAACGCTTCGGGAGGTTAAGTTTTACTTCCCAGACCAAAACAAATCCTTTCATCGATTACCTGGAGCAGGGGGAACTCTACGCCACCCGCTGCAACCCCTGCGGCATCACCTTTTTCCCACCGCGGGCTGATTGTTACTCCTGCCTGGGCAGTGAAGTGGCATGGGTCAAGATCAACCCCAGGGGCAGGCTGATCAGCTTTACCAGATCCTACTTTGCCCCGACCGGTTTTGAAGAAGACGTCCCCTACGTCCTGGCCGTGGCAGAATTTAACGGGACCAAAGTATTCGGCCGCTTCAAAGAAGGTTTTACCGAAGATGATTTATGCGAGGGTATGGATATTACTGTAAATCCGGTCAGTTACCATGACGGGCAAATCAGCTATGAATTTGAGCCGGCACCTTGATCAAATGAGCTTATTTTATTATTCAACAGCATGCCGTAACCAAGGGGGTGAAGATGCAAAATAAGCGCTATCGACCCGAATCAGGCATACCCGGATCTAGTTTGAGTTTAGCAATATTATCTTAACGAAGGAGGATTAGCATGGATCTCAACAAATGGCCCCGCCAGGAGGGGATAGTTGACCACCAGCTTTATGGTGATGAATACTTTGGAACAGAACCTCCCTGCGTCATGTATGAAAAAAAACCGGTCCTCGATGCCGGGGGTAACGAAGTGGAGGGTCTTTTCACAGCCTGGGTCACCCTGAACAATCCCAGGCAGTACAACTCGTATACAACTGAAATGGTCAAAGGTGTTATCGCCGGAATGCATAAGGCTTCCATGGACCGTTCCGTGGTGGCTGTAATATTTACCGGCGCCGAAGACAGGGCTTTCTGCACCGGGGGAAACACCAAGGAATATGCCGAGTATTATAGCGGCAACCCCAGCGAGTATGGCTCTTACATGGACCTTTTTAACGGTATGGTTGATTCCATCCTGATGTGTAAAAAACCGGTCATCTGCCGCGTCAACGGAATGCGGATTGCCGGGGGGCAGGAAATTGGCATGGCCTGTGACATCTCCATCTCATCAGACCTGGCCATGTTCGGGCAGGCCGGCCCCAGGCACGGCTCTGCACCGGTGGGCGGATCCACTGACTTCCTACCCGTCTATTTGACCATGGAACAGGCTATGTGGAGCTGCATTTCCTGTGAAGTGTGGAGCTCCTACAAAATGCAGCGGCTGGGCTTGATTTCCAAGGCAGTGCCGGTCCTGAAGGTTAACGGCGAATTCGTCCGCAATCCCCTGGTAATCACCGATAAACATGTCGAAAACGGGGAAATCGTCTACGGGGAAATGACAAGTGGTGACCAGAAAAATAAAGGCAAAGAAATGCTTAAATCCGGTGAAACAGACTTTACCCTGCTGGACCAGGAAATCGATAAAATCGTCTGGACCCTGAGCAACCTCTTCCCCAACTGCCTGATGATGTCTATCGACGGTATCCGCCAGAAGAAGAAGTTCTTCTGGGATCAGGCCAAGCTGCCCAGCCGCCACTGGCTGTCTGCCAACATGCAAACCGAAGCCTACCTGGGCTTCAATGCTTTCAATACCAAGAAACTGACCGGCCAGGATACGATCGATTTCATCAAGTACCGTCAGCTTCTTGCAGAAGCCCATCCTTTCAATCAAGACCTGATCGATGCAGTGATGGGAGAAAAACAAGAGTAACAGCCTGCCCGGGGCAATCTTGATTAATTCTAAAAACTAAAAGGTGTTCCCGGCCGGCGCTCCAGCAGGAATTACCTGCTTCAATTGTGGCCGGGAACACCGCTCCTCCTGACCGAAACCTGCGGCAGGCAAAAAGAGGTGAATTATTTTGGCATATAAATATTTGCATACCGGTAGCGAAGACGGGGTAGCCACCATTACTCTGGACCACCCGCCGCTCAATGTTTTAAACATAGAAATGATGGAAGAATTAATTCAGGCCCTGAAATGGGCCAACGAGCAGCCCGAATCCATAGTGGCAATCACCGGTGAAGGAAAAGCGTTTTCAGCCGGTGTAGAAATTGCCGATCACACCCCGGATAAAGTCGACTCCATGATCGATGTTTTCGATCGCCTTTTTCTGACCATGTCTGAAATGAACAAGCCTATCGCAGCCCTGGTTAACGGGGCGGCGCTTGGCGGAGGCTATGAAATCGTCCTTTTCTGCGACCTGGTGGTGGCTTCAGAAAAAGCCAGGCTGGGCCAACCTGAAATACAGGTGGGAGTATTTCCCCCAATAGCCTGTTACATTTTGCCCCGCCTGGTGTCATGGCCCCTGGCCATGGAAATACTATTAAGCGGTGACACTTTTGAAGCAGCAAGGGGCGAACAGATGGGCCTTGTTAACAAGGTCACCACGGCCGAAAGCTTCCAGGCCGAAGCCAAGGATTTCCTGAAGCGGTTTACAAAGTTGAGCCCGGCCGTGATCCCCCTGACCAAGAAGGCCACCCTGGCCGGCTTGAATAAAGATTTTCAAGAAGGGCTGAAAGCCATAGACCGGATCTACCTTGAAGAAGTCATGAAAACAGAGGATGCTGTTGAAGGTCTGCAGGCATTCATGGAAAAAAGAAAACCGGAATGGAAAGGAAAATAATAAAGCTAAAGGAGGTTTTACCTCATGAGCGTGCCGGCAAAAATAGAAACGTGGCAGATGACGGAACCCGGAAAGCTTGAAAAAACCGCTATCGATGTTCCGGAACTGCAGCCCGGGGAAGCCCTGGTGGAAGTTGCCGGGTGTGGGGTCTGCCATACTGATGTCGGTTATTATTACGATGGGGTTCCCACGGTCAACGATCCCCCGTTAACCCTGGGCCATGAAATCAGCGGGAAGGTTGTCGCCGGCGACGAACAGTTAATCGGAAAAGAAGTAATTATCCCGGCAGTAATGCCCTGCAACAAATGCGATATCTGCGCTGAAGGCCGGGGAAACCGCTGCCTCAAGCAAAAAATGCCCGGCAACAGTATGGGTATTTACGGTGGCTTTTCCAGCCATATCCCGGTCCCCTCGGAAGATTTATGCGTAGTTGAAGACCGGAAAGGTATGCCCTTAGAATACCTTTCAGTAGTGGCCGACGCCATCACATCCCCGTACCAGGCAGCAAAACGGGCTGATATCCAGCCCGGTGACCGGGTGGTTATTATTGGAGCCACCGGCGGCATTGGGGTCTACATGACCCAGATCGCCGCCGCCCTGGGGGCAGAAACGGTGATCACCATCGCCAGGAGCAAGGAAAAACTGGAACGATCTTTAAGTTATGGAGCCACCCATGCAATCAGCACCCTGGACCAGGGCGTAAAAGACATTAAGAACGCCTACAAGAGTTATAGCAAGGAAAACAAACTGCCCGGGTATGGTTGGAAAATATTTGAATGCTCCGGTTCCAAGATTGGACAGGAAATAGGGCTTGAACTGCTGTCCTTTACCGGAAAATTGATGGTGGTAGGGTTTGGAATGCACAAAGTTGAATACATGCTCTCAAGGCTGATGGCTTTCGATGCAGAAATTATCGGGACCTGGGGCTGCCTGCCTCGCTATTATCAAGAAGTCCTGCAGATGGTCCTCGATGACAAGATCAAGATAGAACCGTTTGTAGAAGTGCGGCCCATGAGCCAGATCGAAAAGTCATTTGAAGAATCACATGCCGGAAAACTGATGAAACGGGTTATTTTACAGCCTGACTTCTAATGAGGGCCTGTGAGGGTTCTGCTTAAGCAGGTGCGGCCGGCCGAAACTGATAGTTATTTCGTCCGGAAAGTAACAGATCCCGCAGAAAAGCATCCCCTCCTTGCCTGAAGGTGACGGCCGGGAGGGGGTGCTTCTTACTGTTTCCAAAATATTAAACAGCTTGAAACTGCGGAAGAAAGTTACGGGAGGCAGATATAAATGGAATATCTAATCATCGGCAACAGCGCCGCCGCGGTGGGAGCAATCGAGTCTATCCGGCGGATTGATCAAAAAAGCAACCTGACCGTGGTCAGCAATGAACAAGAACACGTTTATTCCCGGCCCCTGATCGCCCACTACCTGGCTGGAGATGTAAGCGCGGACCGCATGCCTTACCGCCCGGAAGACTTTTACCAGCAACACCACGTAAATACTATGTTCGGAAGAACTGTAACAGAAATAGATCCCCTGGCCGAGCAAGTCTGCCTGGAAGACGGATCGTACCTTAAGTATGATCACCTGCTTTTAACCACGGGCTCAAAGGTCAATGTCCCCCCCATAGCCGGGTGTGAGGACTACGAGGGAGTGAGCATCTTCCAAGCCTATGAAGATGCCAGGCAAATACTGGCCCGCCTCAAAAAGGGAAACCGGGCTGTAGTGATCGGGGCAGGCCTGATTGGCCTGCGGGCCGCTTACGGGCTCCAGGAAGCCGGGGCTGAAGTAACCTTAATTGAACTGCTGCCCCGCATCGCCAGCAGGGTTCTCGATCAGAGAAGCTCAGACCTGGTCCACAGGCGCCTGGAAGAAGGCGGCATCAACGTCATAACCAGCTGCGCCGTCCAGGAAATTACCGGCAACAGTACCGACGGCGTGACCGGGGTCACCCTCAAAAATGGAGAAAAAATTGACTGCAATATCGTCATTATCGCCACCGGTGTAGCTCCCAACACGACTCTGGCGGAAAACACCCTGATCGAAGTAAACATGGGTATTGTCGTCAACCCCTACTTCCAGACCTCTTTTTCCAATATTTTTGCTGCCGGCGACGTGGCTGAAACCCACGACATCCCCAGGCAAAGCGGCATGGTCAACGCCAACTGGCCCAACGCCTACGAACAGGGGCGCTATGCCGGAATGTGCATGGCCGGGAAAATGCAGCGCTACCCGGGATCGGTGGGCATGAACTCGGTTTCATTTTACGGCATGCCGGTCATCTCGATGGGCCTGTTCGACCCTGAATCTGAAGATATAGAAGGGACAGAAGTGAAAATCAGGGCCAGTAAAGATAATAATATCTATCAAAAGCTGGTCTTTAAAGATAACCGCCTGAAGGGAGCCATTTTTATAGGCGACATCAGCTATTCAGGCACGGCAAACGATCTGATCCGGAAACAAAATTTGGTCGGCATTATCAAGGATTCCATCCTGGAAGAAAAGTACCAGCTTTACGACTACCTGCGTAAGAAGAGGGAAGCCGATGTCGAGGGAACCACCATCGAGTGGCCGGAAACCCATTCTTCAACCAGGCGTTACGAAAAAAGTTTCAACGAAAAAAGCTGGACCGAAAGAGAGCTGGATAAGCGGGCCTGGCGGTAAATATCCAGCCTTTTAGAGAGGTGATTTACAGTGGAAGAAACAAGACCGCTATGTGTCAATGCAGTTGTAAACCTTACCGACCGCACCGTTGACTTTATAGAAACTCCTGAAGAAATTATCAGGCACTTTGTCGGCGGCCGGGGCCTTAACATGTACTATCTTTACAAGTATTTAAAACCGCAGGCCGACCCTCTATCTCCCGATAATGTCCTGATCCTGGGAACAGGGATTTTGACCGGAACCCTGGCCCCCAACACCGGGCGGCACAGTGTTACCTGCAAATCACCTGAATCGGGGATCATCGGCGATTCCAACATTGGAGGGTTCCTGGGCCCGGAAATGCGCTTTGCCGGCATCGACCGGCTGATCATCCTCGGTAAAGCAGACAGGCCGGTTTACCTCTACCTGGAAGATGGAAAAATCGAGATCCGCGATGCCTCGGACTACTGGGGCTTGCTGTGCAGTGAAACCGAGGCCAAATTCCATTACGAACTGGGCTCAGATGTAGAAGTCCAGTCCATCGGGCCGGCCGGAGAAAACCTGGTCCGTTTTGCCTGCACCCGTTACGGCGTGAAAAATGCCGCCGGTCGCTGCGGGACCGGGGCAGTCTGGGGATCAAAGAATTTAAAAGCAGTTGTAGCCAGGGGCAACCAGGGGCTTCCCGTTGCCGACCCGCAGGGTATGATTGACAAGTATATTGAACTGAGAGACTACCTCAAGGAATCCAAGGTCATCAACGTTCTGGGCCGGGTTGGCACACCTTTGCTTTACGACGTCAGCAACTACCTGGGCGCCATTCGCACGCACAACAGCCAGCAAACCGTTTTCTTCGACACCCTCAACGCCGAAGAGGTCCACAAACACGTCGAAAAAATGATCGGCTGTTACGGCTGTGTGGTCCACTGCCGGCACCGCAACACTTTAGGCGGCGAAGGCCCGGAGTATACCACCGAGGTGCTGCTGGGTGCAAACATCGGTGTGGCCGACACCGGCAAGATGATCGACCTGAATAACATTGTCAACGACCTGGGGCTGGATGTTTCCTCGACCGGAACTTACCTTGCCTGGGCTATCGAACTGTTTGAAAAAGGATACCTGAATGAAGAAACTGCCGGCAGGACCCTGCGCTTCGGCGACTATGATATGGCCAAAAAACTGATTTATGATATTGCCTACCGCAAAGGCCTGGGCGACACCCTGGCTGAAGGGAGCAGGCTGGTCCAAATCTTCGGCCCGGAAACAGCGGACTTCCTGATAGCCATCAAGGGTTTGCCCCAGTCTGATCCGCACGATGTGCGCTACCTTAAAGGCTTTGCCCTCGGGATTGCCACTTCTTCTCGCGGCGCAGACCACCTCCGCAGCAGGCCCACCCTGGAAATCCTGGACCTGCCGGTACCATTTACCACCCAGCTTTACGGTGAAGCAGTCGATCCCAACCCCACTTCTTATGATTCTAAAAGCACGGTGGTCCATTTTAGCGAAACTATTTATGCCGTTGTTGACTGCATGGGCATCTGTAAATTTGTCTGCCACGGGTTTAACAGCCCCCGCAACCTGAATTACGATCACTTCAGCGAACTTACCAAACTGGCTACCGGCCTGGAATTCAGCAAGGAAGACCTGAGACAGGTGGGACGCAGGGTTATCGACCAGGAAAGGCTGATCAATTACCAGGAAAAAGGTATCACCCGGAAAGACGACACNNTGCCGGCTCGTTATTTCGATGAGCCCATGCCCAGCGCCCGGGCCAAGGGCAGCCATATCGACCGGGAAGGGTTTAACAAGATGCTCGATGAATACTATACCCTGGCCGGATGGGACCGGGACGGCATGCTCCCCCGGGAACGTATTGAAGAATTAAACCGGCTCAGGGATCTGACCGGGAATTAGGGAGGAATGATAGCATGGCTGTAAAACAAAAACAAGTCTACTGCCGCCCTACCCTGTGTATCGGGTGCCGAATTTGTGCCAACGCCTGTGCTCTCACTCATGAAGGAGTGGCAAACCCGCGCCTGGGGAGGATTAACATCCGTCAGAACCTTTTCGAACGCTACGAGTACCAGGAATTGTGCCGACACTGTGACGAACCTCCCTGCCTTGATGCCTGCATGGTCGGCTGTATAGAAAAAGACGAAGAAACAGGCATCGTTACCAATGACGACCGCTGTGTCGGTTGCTGGATGTGCGTGATGGTCTGCCCGTACGGCAGCATGAAAAGAAACCTGGTTAAACAGATGGCTGTAAAATGCGACCAGTGCCGGGATTTGGACCGGCCGGTATGTGTAGATGCCTGCCCCACCGGGGCCCTTGTATTTGAAGACAGGGAAGATGTCCAGGAAAAACCGTTCTTTACCGGACCCTCTGTAACCTGATTATGTTTTTAACAACCTGCATCCACCGGTGTTAAACCGTTAGTGCAGACTATACCCGGGAGCATAACCAGTGGCCATTAAGGTAGAATTTAAATCAGGGTTGAAAGATGTCACCGGCACTGCAAAAGCCAGCCTGGATAAATCTTTCAACTCCTTTGAAAAAGCGATGAATGAACTGATCAGGCTATATCCCGCCCTTAGAGATGAAATGTTCTATTCTGACGGGAGTATGGACTTTGCCTACCAGGTTTTTCTCAACGGCAGGCGCCTTTCGTGGCCGGAAGATAAGGATACCAGGCTCAAAGACGGAGATCAGCTCATTTTCTTGATTTTCATGGCCGGCGGCTAAATATAAAGTGCTTAATCATACCATCCCTATCAAACCATTACCCTGAAAACCCGGCAAATACGTAAGCTTGAATCACGATAAACCAGGAAAGCCTCTTAACTCCAAGATCTTGAAATAGGGTGATCATATTGTTTGGCCAGTTGTTTTCCAGGAACGGTGAACCGGGTATTCATTACGGTTATCTAATTATTAGCATCGGGACCATAATAGTGGTTGGTTCCCTGGGTTTCGCCCGTTTCGGCTACACAATGATCCTGCCGGTTATGCAGCGCAACCTGGAATTAAGTTCGACCGAAATG
>SL_5KL_010_SEDDRAFT_10000728_pt1 | contig 20862 bp, 14 predicted proteins | sample SodLakKL_010_SED_FD_9118 | JGI IMG/M metagenome (IMG submission 9118)
CAGCAATCCGGCAATTAATCCAACTACAATCCAGGCTAAAATACTCATCTTATTACCTCCAAAGCAGGTGGGACAAATGAACAGGTCTCTTGTCCCGGAATGTTGTCAACAACACAGCCCTCTTGACACCACAGATTATCGGGAAAGGTGTAAAAGATCTTTTAAGTTTTCTTCCAGGATGGGCTTTAAATCGAAATACTGAAGCCTGGTTTTTTCTATAAAATCAAAACAAGCATCCTCATTTTTTGTAAATAATAGCTCTCCCCTGGTTGCTTCATAGCGAAATCCTATGCTGCTATTGTTTAATGCATAAACGTCTACCTTAATCCCTACAAGGGAACTTAACTGCATGGAAAGATCCAAACAAAAATCCATATAGTCGAAGCTACACCTGCCTTCTTTCAAAAATATAGCGATATCGATGTCATGAAAGGGCAGTTCGCTTTCAAGAAATGAACCATGAACAAATGCAAATAGAATATAAGGATTCATCTGTAGTTGTTCCTTAATTTTGTCTTTAATTGCAGTTTTATTCTCTTCAGAGAGCTTATGCCTGTGTTTATCAACCATCATCATCACCCTGCCGAACTCAACTTTTTAAGCTACACTGTTATTATTATAACAGAGGTTTTCAAGAAAAATCACGGAATTCTGCATGAATCCAGTTGTTGGTAATAAGATGGTAATCATCGAAAATCAGCATCAGGGAAGAGGTTAGGCCTGCAAGATCATTGATTAACCCGATCACCAGTTCATCATGTCATAGTAATGAAATAAATAAAATACGGTATAATAATGGGCATAAACATAAACCGGCGGCCTCAATCGTGTCCAGATTGAATTGACGCAGCGGGCAATATGCCCGGGCTATTCATGTAAGGAGGGTTTTACTTGTTTCCTCGCCTATTATACAGGCTAATGCTTTTACTGATATTTGTTTTTGTTGCTTTATTTTTATTTACCCACTTCAAAACAAAGGCAATAGAAAGTAATTATCCGCCAACCGGTGAATTTGTATCGCTGGAAAATGAAGATATAAGTCTTCATTACGTAAGAGCAGGCTCAGGAGTTCCCGTGGTTATGCTGCACGGCAGAGATGGGACGCTACAAGAGTTCACCCTCTCCATTTTTGATGATCTATCCGGTTACTATGATGTAATTACACTGGACAGGCCGGGATATGGTTACAGCACCTGCTCAGATCCAGAAAAACTATCAACTAAAGCCCAGGCTAAAATAATCAATGAAGCACTCAACACCTTAGAAATCGAAGAACCCATTTTAATCGGGCATTCTTATGGTGGAGCAGTAATGCTTCAATACCTGTTAGATTATCCCGGGCAAGTCCTGGGTGCCATTTCATTAGCAGGCGTAGCCTATGTTGAGGAACCACCCGATAAAAGTTTTTACGCTTTGCCTGAGTATCCCGTTATAGGCCCTCTTTTAACTCACACTATTGTATTACCCGCCGGCACCTTTTTGGCTCCAAACATCTACAGCCAGGCGTTTTACCCTGCAGAAGCGCCCGAAGAATATGTGGAGGTAATATCATCTTTGTACTTACGCCCGGGCCAGTTCACAGCTACTGCTTACGAACTGTCAGCGATGTATGATTCAGTTAATGCTATTAGCCCTGATTACGAGCAAGTAAATGTTCCTGTAACCATTATATTTGGGGACTCAGATAAAATGCTTGATCACAAAAAAGACGGTAAAAGGCTTTATAATGCACTGCCCGGTGCCAGGTATATTCTCATCCAGGACGGCGGTCATAAGATCCATCACACTCACCCGAATGTAATCATAGAAGCGCTGCATGATTTAGTTGAGCTTACCGCAGAGTAAAAGGTACACACTGATATAGATATGCAAGAAGTATATTTTTTTCACTTTGCTTTCTATAGAATAAGGTTTACCAGCCCAACTTAATCCTGAAATTATTACAACATGCAGGCACATGTTTCTCGCTTTATTTCTCTGAACAACCGTCGAGTAATAACGGCATCGTGCTTCATAAACGCCTCATTTTGCTCAAAGAGCATTGGCCGGATTTACCCCTTTGACTGATGCACTCTCCAGGCGTTTTCATTCATAATGAAAAGGTTAGGTGTCCCTGCTTCCCACCCTGCATTAGTTGACAATTATTACTGAATATTGATATAATTCCAGCATAAACATTAGCCACTTCCCGGCTTATGCAGCAGTAAAACAGGGGAATGAACAAACATTAGCTTCTAAAAGTATGCCGGGATCTTTTTACTTGCGAGTAGCAAACACCATACTTAAAAACCTGCTTAATAAGCACCAGGTCGAGTAAACATGCCCGGTTAATTTAAGATTCCAGTATCTATAACACCAGATAGCAACATGTACTAACTGAAACAGCATGAGATTAGGATTAATATGTAGATTTAAGAATTGCATCAGTTTGTTCAACCAGTGATTATATGCCAAAGGAGATGGCAGGTTAAAATGGATGGGGATAATGAACAGAATAAATATGGTACAGCAGCCAAGAATTCCCTGGATTCCGGGTTAAATAATAAGGCCGGTGAAGAATATATTGACAACCTGATTCTGGCGATAAGCCGGGTTTCAGCGGCAATAAGCGGCCTGATCGATCTGGATGCAACTTTAAACATCGGGCTGGATACTACTTTTGAATTTATGGGCGGCAAAGCCGGGGGAATCATGCTGCTGGATGAAGAAAGCGACATGCTTTCATACCGCGTTACCAGGGGGTTTTCTGATCGCTATTCTGAAGAGATGGACATGAAACTGGGGGAAGGAATCGCCGGTAAAGTGGCCCAAAGCGGAAAGGTTATTATGGTAGATGATATTTCTCTTGAACATGATGTCGCCCGGCCCGACCTGGTCATGCTCGAAGGACTGAAGGCTTTTATCAGCGTTCCTCTAAAAGCCAGGGAAAAGGTTTTAGGGGTAATGAATATTGCCAGCCAAAAACCGCGTAGTTTTACCAAAAGAGACATTTACATGTGTAAATCTATCGGAGACCAGCTTGGCACTGCAATTGAGCAGGCAAAGCTTTATAAGCGCCTGCAAAGAAGCAAAGAAAGGTATCGGCAGCTGGCACAGCGAATCATAGTAGCCCAGGAAAAAGAGCGAAAGAAAATCGCCCGGGATCTGCATGACGAAACAAGCCAGATTCTGGCCGGGTTAGCCCTTAACCTGCAAGCCCTGACCGAAATGAGCGAGAGGCTGGGAATCAGAGATGTGCAATTTAAGGAAATTTTAAAAAAGAGCCACGCCTCCACTGTTCAGGTTCACTCAGAAATTAGCAGGCTTATTGCCGACCTTCGCCCCACTCAGCTTGATACCCTGGGCATTGTTGCCGCCATACGCCAGTATGTTAACAGCATGGTGGTTGCAAGAGGTATCAAAGCACATTTTGACCTGGATGCAGTAGAGAAACATCTCCTGCCCGAGGAAGAACTGAGCCTGTTTCGCCTGGTTCAAGGTGCAGTAGGGAATATAATCCAACATTCTGAAGCTAAAAATGTAACCATATCCCTCAAACATCAGGATGACAAACTTGTTGTCAAAGTAGTTGATGACGGCAAAGGCTTTCAGGTTGAAAAGCTTTCTGAACTAAGAAAGATCGGGCGGGGGTACGGGCTTTTAAACATGAAAGAAAGGATGACCCTGATTGGAGCAACCTGCTCCGTGCAAAGTCAACCGGGAGAGGGGACCACTGTTAGGGCGGTGCTCCCGCTTTCAGGAAAAGTGAGCATAAAAGAAACCAAACCACAATAAAACCGATGCTTGTTTAATCCAATCGGATGCTGTAGAAACAGGAAACATTTTCCGAGAACGGTGGAAATCAATGGATAGAATTAAATTACTGGTAGTAGACGATCATACCATAGTTAGGGAAGGGATCTGCGCACTTTTAGAACTCTCTCCGGAAACAATAGTGCTGGGAGAAGCCGCCAATGGCAAAGAAGCCTTGGAAATGATTAAAAAACTCGGGCCTGATGTTGTCTTAATGGATATCGTCATGCCTGTTATGGACGGATTGCAGGCAACCCGGTGCATCTGTAAAGACTTCCCCCGGGTCAAAGTGCTGGTGTTAACACAGCATGATGATAGAGAACATGTATTTGAAGTCATAGAAGCAGGGGCCGTTGGGTTTATCGATAAAACCACCGTATCATCAGAGCTGGTTAGAGGTATCCGTGCTGTTTACCGGGGCGATTCCTTTTTGTCGCCCCAGGTAGCCAGGTACCTGGTAGAAGATTTTCAGCATGAATACCCGGAAAGAAAAAACCGGGATTCATATGCTCAGCTTACAAACCGGGAAAGAGAAATCCTTAAATTACTGGCCGAGGGATATACCACCCGTGAAATAGCCAAACTCCTGGTATTGAGCCCAAAAACCGTGGAAGGTCACAAAACCAGGTTAATGGCAAAACTAGATCTGCGCAATCGAGTGGAGCTGGTTAAGTATGCTATGCGAAAGGGTATAGTGAAGATCTAGTTTACCGGGCCATTTGAGAACATTTACATCACCAGCAGATGAACCATAAAAAAGCCGCATAAACCACTGCGGTTTTTTTATTGCTCTTTCCCACACCAGTATTTCCACCGTAAAATAGAGTTATATTGGCTTCTAAAAAAGGGGCGTTTCCCTCTCTATCAATCCAGGGGTAACACCTCAAGACAAAACCGCTACCGTATCGTAACATTAAGTAAAAGTTAGTATATTCTGAACAAGAAAGGAGGATTAATATAATGGAAAGGAAAAGATTAGTCCTGGTGGTTGACGATGAACGCAGATTTTACATGTCTTTAGAGAAAGAATTAAGTGAAATAGACTGTGAAACCCTGGTTGCTTCTAATAGCGACCAGGCCCGGCGTCTGGCCATTGCCCACCGGCCGGAACTGATTCTTTTAGGAACCATTATGCCTCGCGGTGATGCTTTCAGGCTGCATCAATGGCTTAAACAAAGCCCCACTCTAAAGGATATTCCACAAATTGTGCTCGATGCATCTCCCGAAAATCATTTAACCAGGGGCTGGCGTCGGGATGAAGGGATACGCTTAGATGCAGTAGAGTATTACTGTAAACCGCTAAAGCCTGCCTTCCTCGCCAGTAGCATCTGGAAACACATGGATATAGAAAGGGCAGAAATAAAAGTCCTGATCGCCGATGATCATGCTATGGTCAGAGAAGGTATTCGCACCCTGCTTAACCTGCAAAAAGATATGCATATCGTGGGAGAGGCTACCAACGGAACCGAAGCTATAAATAAAACACTGGAACTCTTACCTGACGTTGTCCTGATGGATATAGTCATGCCCGAACTGGACGGAATTGAAGCAACCAGGCAGATTTGCAGCCATTGTAAAGAGAGAATCAAAGTTTTAATGCTCAGCCAGTATGATGACGAGCAAAACATGTCGGCCGGCAGCGAAGCGGGAGCAGTGGGCTTTATCTCCAAGAATAGCGTCAGCGCCCAGCTGCTTGAAGCAGTCAGGACCGCAGGCCGCAGACCGCAACCGGACAGAGAACAGGGCTATGCAAACTAGCCCGGCCCGTCAAGTAGTAATTCAGTCAGAACCCGGTTTAGAGCCCGGTTTTAGATTAGTGTTTACATGGGAAGGAGGAGATTGATTGCAAACGGTTACAATCACTCTTAACCAGAAAATAGTAAGCGGCCAAGCCGGGATGACCATTTTGGAAATTGCGCAGGATGCGGGTCTGGATATTCCAACTTTGTGCCATGATCCCATCCTGCAACCGGCAGGAGCCTGCAGGCTTTGCCTGGTGGAAAATGAGGAAACCGGGGCTTTGCTGGCTTCCTGCGTGACCACTGCGACTCCCGGCATGGTTATAAATACCAATTCACACAGGGTATTGCAACATAGAAGGAATATCGTCAAACTAATGCTAGCCAGCCACCCCGATGCCTGTCTGATTTGTGACAAAGGCAACCGTTGCCGGCTGCAGCAAATCGCCACCGAACTGGGTCTGGGTTTTAACGAACTGGAAAGAATACCCCAACCTGCGGCAATAGAGGAGTTAAACCCCTTTATCGTAAGAGATACAGCTAAATGTGTTATGTGCGGCAAGTGTATTCGGGCCTGCCAGGAAATTATTGTTGAAGGAGCTATTGATTATTACGGGCGAGGTTTTACCACCAGGCCGGCAACTTTTAATGATACCCCCCTGGAGAATTCGGAATGTACATTTTGCGGTTTGTGTGTGGCCCTGTGCCCCACCGGCGCATTAATGGAAAAAGAAAAACCGTACCTGGGAACTACCCGCTTTTCTGTCCAGAGCACCTGTTCTTATTGCGGGTGCGGTTGCCCGGTAAAACTGGAAATCAAAGATAACTGGATAGTCAGGGTAACTCCCGGCGGGTTGGGGTCTGCTAACCGGGGTGAGATTTGTATGCGGGGTAGTTATGGATTTGATTATATTCATAGCCCGGAGAGGTTGACCAAACCGCTTCTGAAGGTAAACGGCGAGTTAAAGGAGGCCTCCTGGGAAGAGGCCTTAAAAGCAGCCGGTGAGGGTCTAAAAAGGATAAAAGAACAGTACGGTCCGGATGCCCTGGCTGTATACGGATCATCGAAGTGTACCAATGAAGAAAACTACCTTCTTCAAAAATTTGCCAGGACTGTTTTAGAGACGAACAATGTTGATAACGGGAGCAGCCTCTATAATCTGGCCACCCGCGTCGGCCTGCGAAATGCCACGGGACTGTTGAGCACCACAAATTTACTTGAAGCACTCGAAGAGGCGGATTTGATTCTTGTAGCCGGAGCAGATCCTACCATAACCGCTCCCCGGCTGGGATATGCAATTAAACGTGCCGTTAAAAACCGGCAAGCTAAATTAATCCTGATTGAACCCCGCCGCACCCACCTCACTTTTTTTGCCCACCAGTGGCTGCGCCCCAGGCCTGGCAGTGATCCGGCCTTATTTAACAGCATCATCCGGGCTGTTATAGATGAAAGTTTGTGCCGGATGGAGTATGTGAGCAGGCAAACAGAAGGCTTCCCCGTCCTGGTAGAAGCTTTGGATAAATTATTGCCAGAATCTACAGCTCTAATAACCGGCGTTTCAGCGGAAAAGACCCGGGAGGCAGCCCGGATTTATGCCAGAGCTAATAAGTCGGTGATTGTATTCGGTTCCGGGCTGACTTGTACGGTTAACGGAGCGGAAAGCATCAAGGCTCTTGCCAACCTGGCCTTACTGACAGAAAATGTCTGGGGCAAAGGATGCGGCATCTATCCGGCTCTAAAAGAAAACAATGCCCAGGGGGCCTGTGAGATGGGAGCAATACCGGAATACCTTCCCGGATATCAACCGGTTACAGAACCCGAGAGCAGGCGTAAATTTGAACGATTATGGAAGAAAAAAATCCCTTCCCGCCCGGGGATGCATGTTGCCGAGGCCTTGAACCGGGGCGAAGAAACACCTTTAAAAGCTATCTACGTGGTTGGAGAAAATCTCGATTCCACTTTAAACCACTCAAAAAGGATGATTGAGTCTAGTTCCGGTCTGGAATTCATGATCGTCCAGGATTTATTTTTTACCTCAACTGCCGAACATGCCAACGTAGTTTTACCAGCAGCCAGCTTTGCCGAAAAAGAAGGTTCTTATACTAATTTTGAGGGAAGGATCGGATGGCTGCAGCAGGCGTTCCCACCTGTCGGCGAAAGCCTTCCCGACTGGGAAATCATCCTACGCCTGGCTGAAGAAATGGGCAGTCCTTTGCCCTATTCGTCTTTACAGCAGGTTATCCATGAAATTGAAGAGTTTGTGCCTCTTTACGAAGGTTACTACCACCCTGAAGAATACCTTGAAGATAAGTGGTCTTACTGGGATGAAAGGCGAGACCGGGCCTTTCAGGTGCTAAAGGGCTTCCCCCGCTTTTCTGCCCCCAAGGATCTATCCCCGCGGATTCCTATACCGGAAGGATATCCTTTTTACCTGTTCCTGGAGGCTAGCCTTGCTTATTTCGGAACCGGTACCAGAAGCAGTAAAACCTGGCGTTTGAAAAGTTTTTACCCGAAAAAAGTACTGAAAATATCACCTGAAGATGCAGAAAGGCTCTCTTTTACCGGCGGCAATCAGGTCAGGGTAATGTCACCTTATTCGCATTTGCAAACCGCCGTAGAAATCTCTGATGCTATCCCTCCGGGCACCGTATCACTGCCGACTTCTTTTCCAGGTGTGGCGGAGCTGTTCGGAACTGCCCTGGGAATAGAAAAGACAGTACCGCCTCCTGAGGCCTGTTACGTCAACTTAGAGAGGGTGAATCCGGATGGTTAATCAAAATACTCCCCGGGAAATAGATTTAAACCGGCTTAAAGAAATTGTTAGCAGTTATGAAGAACAAAGATGGTCACTGATTCCCCTGGTCCAGGCTATCCAGGAAGAATTTGGCTTTATTCCGCCTCCGGCTGTACCGGTAATTGCCGGCAGACTAAAGATATTTCCCAGTGAGGTCCAGGGAGTGGTTTCCTTTTACACCCAGCTTTATACCGAACCCCGGGGGAAGAATATTGTCAGGGTCTGCCGCGGCACAGCCTGCCATGTACGGGGGGGAAAGACTATTCTTAAACTGGTCAAGCGACAGCTGGAACTGGAAGAAAATGAAACTTCAGAAGATCTGGAATATACCCTGGAAACAGTGGCCTGTTTGGGGGTATGCGCACTGTCTCCAACCATGGTTATTAATAACCGGGTATACGGACACATGAATCCGAAAAGAGTAAAGGAGATCTTTAAGCAGAAGGAGGCCCAGCCATGAGCCGGTGCACAGTTTTTGTTTGCCAGGGCACAGGATGTGTGTCCGGCGACTCCCAGAACGTATACGAAGCGTTGTGTGCTGAGGTAGACGAGCTGAACTTGGGTGAAGTAGATGTAGACTTTACCGGGTGCCATGGTTTTTGTGAACAGGGGCCAATTGTCATTGTCGAACCCCAGGGAATATTTTATACCCAGGTCCAGGTTGAAGATGTCAGGGAAATAGCAGAAGTTCACCTGAAGAATAATGTCCCGGTAGAGCGCCTCTTTTATCAAGATCCTGTCAGTGGAGAAAAGTTACCCTATTACCGGGATGTTAATTTTTATAAAAAGCAGCAGCGGATTATTTTAAAAGATTGCGGACACATTAACCCGGAAAAAATTGAACACGCTCTGGCAAACGGTAGATACAGGGCCCTAAAAAAAGCCCTGCTCGAAATGACTCCCGGCCGGGTTATAGAGGTGATTAGGAAAGCCGGCTTGCGCGGCCGCGGAGGAGCCGGTTTTCCCACCGCTATGAAGTGGGAATTTTGTTCCAGTGCCCCGGGCCACAAGAAATATGTTATTTGTAATGCAGACGAAGGAGACCCCGGCGCTTTCATGGATCGCTCCATCCTGGAAGCCGACCCGCATGCGGTTATTGAAGGGCTGGCCCTGGCCGGTTTTGCAGTTGGCGCCGATGAGGGATATATCTATATCCGTGCCGAATATCCCCTGGCGGTGAAGCGGCTGCGTATAGCCTTACAGCAAGCAGAACAAAAAGGCTTCCTGGGGCGAAAAATAATGGGCTCCGATTTTAATTTCACCATCAATATTAAAGAAGGAGCCGGTTCTTTTGTTTGCGGTGAAGAAACGGCGCTCATCGCATCCATTGAAAGCCGCCGCGGGATGCCCAGGCCGCGTCCTCCGTTTCCGGCCCAATCCGGCCTGGACGGGAAACCCACAATAATAAACAATGTGAAAACCCTGGCGACCGTCTCGGCCATTATTAACCGCAGTGCAGAATGGTTTTCTTCGATAGGCACAGAAAAAAGCAAGGGCACGGTTGTTTTTGCCCTGACCGGAAAGGTTTCTAACAGTGGTCTGGTAGAAGTGCCTGCCGGCACACCGCTTTCAAGCATTGTTTTTGATATCGGCGGTGGCATACCGCGGGGGAAGATGTTCAAAGCGGTGCAAACCGGGGGGCCTTCCGGCGGGTGTATCCCTGCCCAGTACATGGATACCCCGGTGGAATTTGAAAATTTAGCCCGGCTGGGCTCGATCATGGGTTCAGGCGGCATGGTGGTCATGGACGAAAACACTTGTATGGTTGAAATTGCCCGCTACTTTCTTAGCTTTACCCAGTCCGAATCCTGCGGGAAGTGTACCCCCTGCCGACTCGGCACAAGGCAAATGCTGGAAATTTTAACCCGGATCACCCAGGGGCGGGGCAAAGACAGCGATATCAATATTCTCCTTAACATAGCCAAAACTGTAAAAGAAGGTTCTCTTTGCGGGCTGGGGCAGACCTGCCCCAACCCGGTATTGACTACGCTCCAATATTTCAGGGATGAATATGTATCCCATATCAGGGAGAAAAAATGCCCGGCGGCTGTATGCGATGCTTTGATGATATCACCCTGCCAGCATACCTGCCCTGTAGGTGTAGACGTTCCCAGCTACCTGGAGGCGATTTCGAGGGAGGCATTCCTGGAATCGGTGGAGATCATCAGGGAGCGCAATCCCTTCCCGGCTATCTGCGGCCGGATTTGTCATCACCCCTGCGAATTGCGCTGCCGCCGCGGTGAGCTGGATGATTCCCTGGCCATCAGGGCCCTGAAGCGGTTTGCGGCCGATTGGTATTATGACCACATCGATATGATCCCAAAGCCTGATCCTTTCCCCCAATTCAAGCCGCAAAAGGTAGCTGTAGTGGGAGCAGGACCATGCGGGCTATCATGTGCTTATTTCCTGGCTCAAATGGGGTACCGGGTTACTGTTCTGGAAGCTCTTCCAGTGGGTGGAGGCATGCTGTCGGTGGCAATCCCGGAATTCCGGCTACCCGATGCAATCATCCGAAAAGAAATAACTTACATTGAAAAACGCGGGGTAGAGATTCAATACAACAGCCCTGTTAATATCAACTTTACTATTGACGACCTCAAAAATAGAGGTTATGATGCGATCTTTATCGCTGCCGGCGCTCAAAAAAGCCAGCAGATTGGCATTCCCGGCGAACTGGAGGATCTGGAAGGATTTTATTACGGTCTGCGCTTCTTGAGAGATGTAAAAATTGGCAGGCCGGTGAAAATCGGTAAGAAAGTGATCGTCATCGGCGGCGGCAACGTAGCCCTGGATACCGCCCGCACCGCCATCCGCCTGGGGGCGGAGCAGGTGGAAATTTTTTACCGCCGCACCAGGGAAGAAATGCCTGTTTCAGAAATAGAGTATGAAGAAGCCGTCACTGAAGGAGTAAAAGTCAACTTCCTGGTCAGCCCCACTCGCATCGTCAGCAGCAACTGGAAGGTCACCGGTTTGCAGTGCACACAGATGGAGCTCGGTGAACCCGGAAAAGACGGCCGGCGCCGGCCCATGCCCGTGACCGGAACCGAATTTTTTGCCGAGGCGGATACAGTATTTGCCTCTGTTGGACAGGCCCCCGATCTTTCTTTCCTGCCTCCGGACAGCGCACTGGAAAGGACCCGCCTGGAAACCCTGGTGGTCGATGAAAACAGGCTGTCAACCAATGTATCCGGAGTTTTTGCCGGAGGTGACTTTGTTTCCGGACCGGCCATGGTTATAGATGCTGTTGCTGCCGGTAGAAGGGGCGCACTGGCTATAGACAAGTATTTCAAAGCCGACCCGGGCAGGGTTTTAATCTACGATCAGCGCAAAGATGATTATATCCCGGAGGAGGCTGCAGGGACAGAAGAGCCGGAAGAGGTAGGCGAGGAGCTGGAGGAAGAAATCTGGAAACCGCAGTACCGACCGGAAATTCCCAGGCTCCCGGCGACAGATAGAAAGCACAGCTTCAAAGAAACTGAGTTAAGTTACGAGGAAGTAGAAGCGGTGAGTGAAGCAAAACGGTGCCTGAGATGTGACCTGGAGAGATAAGGGAGGTAAGGGTATGAAAACAATAACCAGGCCAAAGCCATATGAAGAAATCCTGCAGCAGCTGGAATTCTGCAACCGGGTCTTTATTGTAGGCTGCGGCACCTGTGCCACAGTGCTCCAAACCGGCGGCATAGAACAGGTTCTCGAGCTAAAGGTGAAGTTGCAGGAATCGGGTTTTCTTGTAACCGGATGGACGGTAATCCCAACGGCATGTGATGAAATGACCGTTGCATCAGCCGGCGAACACGAGGGGGCAATCCAGGGGGCAAGTGGTATTTTAACCCTGTCCTGCGCACTGGGTGCACAGCGCTTAAGCTTCTACCTGGATAAACCGGTTTTGCCCGGGCTTGACACCCTGTTTATAGGGCTGGAAGAACACCCCGGCTACTTCATGGAAGCCTGCGATCAGTGCGGTCAGTGTATCCTGGGCTACACGGCGGGAATTTGCCCGATTACCGCCTGCCATAAAGGGCTGGTAAACGGGCCCTGCGGTGGAACCAACAAGGGTAAATGTGAAGTGGACTCAGAAAGAGACTGCGCCTTTACCCTGATTTACAACCGCTTGAAAGAACAGGAAAGGCTTGATTTGATGAAGCATTATCATCCGCCCAGGAATGCCCAGGTAGCACCCAGACCCAGGATAATAATACTGGAACAAAAGGAGATAGAACAATGGGTATGACCTTTAAGCAAATCCTTGACTCCGGCAAGTTTGTGGTAACGGCTGAAATTGCGCCTCCAAAAGGAACAGACCTGGAAAAGATGAATCACCACATAGAACTGTTGAAAGATAAGGTCGACGCCCTGAATGTAACCGATCACCAGAGCTCGGTGATGCGGTTTCCTTCCCTGGGAGGATGCCTGGCCGTTAAGGAACGGGGTGGTGAGCCCATACTACAGATGACCTGCCGGGACCGCAACCAGATCGCCCTGCAGTCCGATCTGCTTTTTGCCTATACCAGGGGGATTAAAAATGTTCTTTGCCTTACCGGTGATGCCATGACGGTCGGGGACCATAAGCAGGCCCGGGGCATATTTGAACTCGATTCGGTTCAGTTACTGCGGGCTATCGATTTCCTGGAAGAATGCAAGGATCTGGGGGGCAATGACCTTGTCGGGGGAGCAACCTTCTGCAAGGGAGCGATAGTAACACCGGAAGCCGACCCCTGGGAACCTCAATCATACAAATTCGAAAAAAAAGTTGATGCAGGGGCGGAATTCTTTCAAACCCAGGCCGTATATGATATGGACAATCTCACTCGTTTTATGGATTATGCCCGCCGGTTTCCGGTAAAAATCTTAGCGGGGATAGTCCTGCTTACCTCGGCAAGAATGGCAAAATACATGACAGACAACGTCCCCGGGATTTTTGTTCCCCAGGACCTTATCGCTCAATTGAACAGCGTTCCCAAAGGAGGCGGCTTACAAAAAGGCATCGAAATTGCCGGCCGCATGATTGCCGTTTTGAAACAAGACTCCATCTGCGACGGGGTTCACATTATGGCCATAAACCGTGAAGAAGTAGTTCCTGAAATCCTAAAGGCGGCCGGACTAAACGGGCATGTGGATTAAAGGCATGAGGCCAGATCCTGTAATAAAACATGCAGTAATCTACTTCAGACCAATAGCAATTGACTTAGTGATGACCAGTTCGGAATTTGACATCTCTGCACCCTCCTGTTAATGTGGATTTGTGGGGTAATTGATTTCATCTTGAAACTGCTCCTTAAGATCCCGAGCATATTGAAACAGAACGAGTTATTCAGCTGAAAGCGTAACAACTCAGCCTATTGCCCTTATTGAATGATAAGCAGTGCCATTGGGACGGTTCCGCCGTTCCTTAAGGCATAGTTTTAAGGCCAAATAGGAGACGGTGGAACCGTCCCCTATTGCTTTGCGGGCTAAGCCTGAATAGTTACCCGGATAAAAGTTTTGTTTACCTTGTTACTTTCGCTATTGCAGTCGCCGCTGCGTTTTGCCTGCTGCGAAAACGTAAAAAGGGTTATAAGAATACCAGGTGATTCAATTAAACCGGAAAACAAGCTGAAATCATATTATTGGGAGGATGATTTGTTGTGGCAAATAAACGTGAATTGACAAAGGTAGCCCTGGTCAAATCTAATACCAGGCGTGAAGCGCTGCGCCGCAGTATTGAACTGCTAAAATTTAACCCCGTCAAAGGAAAAGAAATACTGCTTAAACCGAACTTCAACACCGCCGATCCTTACCCGGGATCGACCCACCCGGATGCACTGCGGGAAATGATTGTTTACCTTAAAGAAATGGGAGCCCGAAAAATAACCATTGTTGAGAGAAGTGGTCCAGTGGACAGCGCTGAAGTAATCGAAACCCTCGGCGTTAACCGGCTGGCGGAAGAACTGGGAGTAGAAGTAATCAATATTGACCAGCTTCCGCCAGAAGAGCTAATCAGGGTAGATCCACCGGACAGTCACTGGCAGGATGGTTTCATGGTACCCCGGATGCTCAAAGACGCAGAGTGTGTAGTAGCAATGCCCTGCATGAAAACACACCAGTTCGGAGGCGTTTTTACCATGTCCTTGAAGCTGGCCGTGGGCATAATGCCAAAGACAGACAACAATTACATGGCAGAGCTACACGGCTCACCGCACCAGAGGAAGATGATCGCCGAAATAAACTTCGGATACGAACCGGACTTGATCGTCATGGATGCTCTAGAAGCCTTTGTCGAGGAAGGCCCGATGACCGGTAAAAAGCAGAAAGCTGATTTGTTCTTAGCCGGGACCGACCGTATCGCCATCGATGCCATGGGGCTGGCAGTGTTAAAAAACCTCGGCTCCACCCCGCAGGTTATGAATACGCCAATTTTTGAACAGGAGCAAATTGTGAGGGCTGTAGAACTGGGGTTAGGTGTCGATTCACCATCAAAGATAGAACTGGTAACAGGGGACCCTGAAAGCGAAGCATATGCCAAAACGATTCGCAGCATCCTTGATTCCGGTTAGAAATAACCATTACAATTCAGCCCGGTCGGAATCTCCATCCCTGGCGGGCTTCCAATTCCTCCCTTTAGGGGTCAGACCCCCCTGTAAAATTTCCCAATAAAAAAAAGGCCCTGCGGGATGTTTGACCGGGAGTTTCCTCCAGGACTTCGTCCTTCCAGAAAATCCCTTTAGGGGTACGACCCCGATCAAGTATCATCCTCCACCAGTTTCACGAAATCACCGTGCACCCAGCCTTCTTTTTGCTCAGGAGTTACAACCTCCAGCCATTCGCCTTCTGTTCCGGTAACCTCCAAAACCGTGCCGGAGCTGAGAACTCCAATGATCAGGTAGGTTATTTCCGGGCCCTCTCTTAAGTTTAAATTATCAGGGCCGGTATCTACAACAACCCGGTCACCTGCCTCCGGACCCGCCGGTTCTTCATCCACCCTTTCAGGCCTTTCAAGTATAGAAGCAACCCGGTTTAAATCAGCGGGGTAAGCAAACGTTTCCAGGGCATCTGTCTCTTCATTTTCCAGTTCTATCCTTACTTCCCGGACATCATCGCCTGCAGCATCCAGGTAGTGGTAATAAACAGCAGTTACGAACAGCTCAGAAGCAGCTCTTAAGGCCTCAGTGGGCATTTCTTCCCCGTCTGAAATCAAAAGGAAAAACTCTGTAAAAGAATCATCATAGCTAATATCAACCAGGTAAGGATACTGCCTGTACTCATCCAGATCAGACAGCTTTTCCTCCAGGGTAGTTCTCGCCTCTTCATGCAGGCTTTCTTTTACTGCAGGGGACATGTTGTAAACCAGCATATCGTCTTCAATCGGCACAATTTCATCTACACCCTGATCTTCTATAGCCCGGGCTGCTACCTCATCAACATCCTGGCCGGCAAAAAGCGCCTCCGGCATAATTATTTGGATTTCCTCTTCTTCCGGAGATATGACCGCCATTAAATCCTGGAAAAACCAAAACTCACTGCGGCTGGCAAAATACCAGAGCGCGCCAATGGCCGCAACAATGATCAGTAATATCGTAAGGGGAATCCACCACCGCCTTTTTCCTTCCTCTTCTTCCCTGAAGCTGCGCCTTTCCTGGTATCGAGCCATATTTTCTTCGATCCTTTCGTCGTTTTCAAACTGGGGATCATTTGATCTATCCATTCTGCTTCACCCCCCTTATGGCCTATTATAAACAAAACGGGCAACTCTGACCACTCGCTTTTTTAGTACCGGCAGGATAAATATTAACAACTGAAGAAATAATATTTATGAACACCAATAAGGTTCAATCCCTGATCTGGGAAAAAGATATATCAATTATAACCAACCCGCTGATCTTCAAGCAGTTGGCCCTGGTTTCGATTGGGGCCGGGCTGTTTATGGCCGTGCTGCTTACAGTAATTCTTGCTGTTAGTGGAGACTACACTGGCATTCCTCCCATGCTTCTTGTTTCGTTGATAACCTCCTTTGGACTTTTTCTACTCCTGCTTCTGGTATCCCTGCTATATTTTCGTAACCGCATTCGTGTGAAGTTTACTGTAAACCACAAAGGAGCGCTCTGGGAAACTATCGATAAAAGAGCAGTAACCGGGATCCGTCTGTCAGTATTGTCAGGTATACTCGGAGGCAGCTTGCAGGCTGCCGGGGCCGGAATTCTGGCTGCCGCCCGAGAAAAAGAGTTTATTTCCTGGAACGAGGCAAACTCTATAGCATATGATAGCAGCAACCATATGATCATTATCAGGAACAACTGGCGTCCGATCATGATGTTGGTCTGCTTGCCGGAAAACTACAAGCAAGTAGCAGAACTTATCCGGTCTGTTCACCCCGATAATAGAGAGCACCAGGATATAGAACCCATAAAAAAAGGCAGGAGTAGTGAAACTGCACTTGATTAAATTTCCTTGATCATATGCCAAACCAAGCCGACCCTGTGCTTCCGGTCGACTTTTTATTTCTTCTTATGGTAAGATAATTTCAAGTTGTTAGGGTCAGCAAAAAATTTTCATGCAGGAGTTTAGGCCAATGCCAAAAGTAGCCCTGATCGGCGCAGGCAGCGTTGTCTTTGCCAACAACATCCTGGGGGATCTGCTTACCTACCCGGAGCTCAAGGACAACCTTTCCATTTCCCTGATGGATATTGACCCGGATCGCTTAAAAGTTTCAGAAGGATATGCCCGCAGGCGGCTGCAAAAGGAAGGTTCCGCATCGCCAGTAACAGCAACCCTTAATTTAAGCGAAGCCCTGCATGATGCCGATTACGTCATCAACATGATCCAGGTGGGGGGGGTTGAGGCCACCCTGAAAGACTTTCAAATCCCGGCTAAATACGGGCTGAAGCAGACTATTGCCGACACCCACGGGATCGGCGGGATCTTCCGGGCTCTGCGCACCATCCCGGAAGTTTTAAATATCTGCCGGGAAATGGAGAAACACTGTCCCCGGGCCCTTTTGATCAACTACTCCAACCCCATGGCCATGAACATCTGGGCTGCTTACCGCTCCAGCCCGGTCGCGGTAGTGGGCCTGTGCCACAGTATCCAGCTTACAGCGGCCATGCTGGCCAACTACATGGAGCTACCCTTCCCCGAGCTCCGCTACCGGGCGGCCGGGATCAACCACATCTGCTGGTTCCTGGAGCTGGCTTTTGGAGAAGAAGACGCTTACCCTCTCTTGTTCGAAAAAATGCAGGATCCCCAGGTCTATAATTCAGACCGGGTCCGCTTTGAAATTATGAACCAGTTCGGCTATTTTGTCTCCGAATCTAGCGAGCACATGGCCGAATACGTGCCCTACTTTCTGCCCCGGGAAGAACTGATCGAAAAACTAAAAATCCCGGTCAATGAATATATCAGGCGCTGCGAAGAACAGGAAGAAGAATTTGAGAAAAACCGGGAAATTGCCGCAGGCAGAAAAGAAGTCCCGAACCTCTTCCGCACCTTCGAATATACCGCCCCGATCATCGAGGCTATGGAGACCAACCGGCCGGCCTGCATTTACGGCAATGTCGAAAACAAGGGGCTGATCACAAACCTGCCCCCGGGCTGCTGCGTAGAAGTGCCCTGCCTGGTGGATCAAAACGGTATACAACCGGTTCACGTGGGTCAGTTGCCCCCGCAGCTTGCCGCCCTCAACAGGAACCAGGTCAATATCCAGGAGCTTACCGTAAAAGCGGTCCTGGAAAAGAAACCGGAATACGCCTATCATGCCTGCCGCTTGGACCCGCTGGCCTCGGCAGTCCTGAGCTTAGACCAGATCAATGCCCTGGCCGGCGAGCTTTGGCAGGCCCATGGTGAAGACCTGGCCTATTTCAGACAATAAACAGGGAGGAAACGATGAAACCAGAAAAGCCCTGGTGGGAAAACCCGGAGGTAACCGGGATCAACAAGGAACCGCCCCGTTTCGAAGCTGCTTCCTACCCCGATCCGGAAACGGCCCTTGCCGGCAACGATAGCCCTTACCGCCTTGCTTTAAGCGGCAGGTGGAAATTCAGGTGGTCGCCCAACCCCGCCAGCCGCCCCGCCGCCTTTTTCCAGCCCGGTTATGATACTTCAAACTGGAATGAAATAACGGTGCCCTCCAACATGGAGATCGAAGGCTACGGAACCCCCATATACCGTAACTTCGGTTATACAGCCAGCATTAGCAAAAAAATGATCCCGTCTATAGATAAAAACGACAACCCGGTCGGTTCCTACCGGCGGGATTTTGAAGTGCCTCCAGGCTGGCAGGGGCGGGAAATATTCATCCGTTTCGGCGGCGTAAAATCGGCCTTTTACCTCTGGATAAACGGCAAGTTTGCCGGTTACAGCCAGGGCTCCATGAACCCGGCTGAATTCCGGATCACGGAGCATTTGAAAGAGGGCCCCAACACGGCGGCCGTGGAAGTCTACAAGTACTCAGACGGCAGTTACCTGGAAGACCAGGATATGTGGCGGCTTTCTGGCATTTTCCGCCCCGTCCACCTTGTAGCCGGGCCCGGCTTTTGCATCCGCGACTTTCATATCCTTTCTACCCTGGACGATGCATACCGGGACGCCTCATTACAGGTGCGGGTAAGCCTGCACAATTACCGGTCAGAAAAAGTGGAAGGCTTTAACCTCAAGGCCAGCCTTTTTAATGATCAGGGAGAAGTGGTAATGGAAGAGATCCTGCCCCGGGAGGGCTTGAGCATCCTCCCCGGGCAGGAGCAGTTCCTGGGCCTGGAAAAAGAAATCAAGAACCCGCTCAAGTGGACTGCGGAAACGCCCCACCTCTACCGGATCCTGATCGCCCTGACTGATGTTAAAGGGCAGGTTATCGATGTTAGGGCGGCCAACTTTGGCTTCCGCCAGGTTGAGATCAAAAACAGCCGCCTCTACATCAACGGCAGGCCTGTCCTGATCAAGGGCGTCAACCGCCACGAATTCCATCCCCGGTACGGGCACGCCGTTCCTGAGGAGATCACTGTTGAAGACATTAAACTGATTAAAAGAAACAATATCAATGCCATCCGCACCAGCCATTACCCCAACAGCGCCTGGTTTTACGATATTTGCGACCGCTACGGGATTTACGTCATGGACGAAACGGACCTGGAAACGCACGGCCTGCGTCGCAAGATTCCCGCCGGCCGCCCGGAGTGGAAAGGAGCCTGTATCGAACGCCTGCAGGCCATGATAGCCGGGCACCGGAACCATGCCTGCGTTATCGCCTGGTCGCTTGGCAACGAAGCAGGCTACGGGGCTGTTTTTAAGGACATGAAAAAAGCAGCCCTGGAGTTAGATCACACCCGCCCGGTCCACTACGAGGGCGACCATGTCCTCGACACTTCCGACTTTTTTAGCCTGATGTATGCCCCGCCCAACCAGGTGGAAAAGGTAGGCCGGGGTGAAACAGTAAGGGCCGGAATAATCGAGCAGAACCAGCCCCTGGGCCGCCCGGTCCGGGAACACCAGTACCGGGACAAACCTTTCCTGCTGTGTGAATACGCCCATGCCATGGGCAACAGCCTGGGGAATTTCTTCAAGTACATGGAGCTGTTTGAAGAATATCCCCGCTGTACCGGCGGGTTCATCTGGGATTTTTCCGACCAGAGCATCCTGCGTAAAACTGAAGATGGCAGGGACTTCTGGACATACGGGGGTGATTTCGGGGATGCACCAAACGACGGTTTTTTCTGTGGAAACGGGATTCTTTTTGCCGACCGCACCCCCAACCCCGCCCTTTTTGAGGTCAAGAAAGTGTACCAGGAAATCAAAATCCATCCCCTCGAACCTGAAAAAGGCCTTTTTGAGGTGGAAAATAAGTACCGCTTCCTGGACCTTGATTTTACAACCATCAACTGGCAGCTCACTGCAGACGGGAAGGTAATCGAAACAGGCACCCTGGAAACACCCGCCGTTTCTCCGCTTGAAAAAAGGCCGCTTACAATACCCTTTAGCGCGCCCCGGGAAAAAGGTAAAGATGCAGAATATCATCTCCTAATTTCATTGATCCTGAAAAAAGACCGGCCCTGGGGAGAAAGCGGGCACGTGCTGGCCTGGGACCAGTTTGCCCTGTTCAAGCAAGAGGAGCGGCAGAAAGAACAGCCGGCTTATGAAATAAAACAGGCAGTAGCCAGGTTTTCCCAGGATCTGCAAACTACGCTAACAAAAAATCAGGGATCAATAACAGGAGCAGAAAACTTCTCCGGAGAAAGCAGGAAAAGGGACCGGGCAGAAGCAGCCGGCAGCAGCACCTCCAGGAAAGAGGCAGGAAATACAACATCGGAAGCGAAACTGGAGACAAGAGAAAAAAGTGACCGGCTTGAAATAAACAGCCCTGCTTTTAGCCTGGCAGTGGAAAAGGAAAAAGGGGAAATCATCTCCCTGGTTTACGGAAACGAAGAATACCTGGCCTCACCCCTCAGACCCAACTTCTGGCGGGTTACCACCTGTAATGATTACGGCCTGGGCAATTTTATCCCTTTCTTGAAACGGGACAGCCGCTGGAAAGAGGCCGCCTTCCGCAGGAAGACCATGGATTTTACGTGGCG
>SL_5KL_010_SEDDRAFT_10000730_pt1 | contig 20811 bp, 14 predicted proteins | sample SodLakKL_010_SED_FD_9118 | JGI IMG/M metagenome (IMG submission 9118)
AGAACAAACAAGCAGAACAAAGATAGATCCTTACTTCATGGTTTAATTTGTCCTGCCGGTAAAATTGACTTTTACAAGGTGCTGTTGTATCATAGTATTATAATATAATAGTTTTACTCTTATCGAGAGCGGAGGAGGGACAGCCCCGATGAATCCCGGCAACCGGTTCGTTTGTTCACGGTGCTAATTGCTGCGGGGGTCTTTCCCCGGGAGATGAGAGGTGCCTAAAAGGCCTCTTAAACAAGAGGTTTTTTTCGTTTACAGGGCCTGTACTAAATGCTTGGAAAGGTGGTGATAGCAGGGGTATTGTTTACCCGTATACCATTAGTGGGTTATTTATAACCTGGATCAAGTCAGGCGCATTAATGGTATGCCGGCAAACAAAAAGCAGGAGGAGCTAGCACCTGTTCAGCAGGCCTGCCGTTTTATACGGAACCAGTCTGACACTGGCTTTAGTGAAAAGCTCAAATATAAGCAGTTTAAACCTTAAGGAGGAGAACTTAGTGCATCAAAATAATTATCTGTTTTCATCGGAATCGGTAACGGAAGGGCACCCTGATAAACTGGCCGACCAGATTTCCGACACCATCCTGGACGCGATTATGAAAGAGGACCCCATGGGAAGGGTAGCCGCTGAAACCATGGTTACCACCGGCCTGGTCCTGGTCTGCGGTGAAATAACCACCGAGTGTTATGTAGATATTCCCCAGCTGGTCAGGCAGAAGGTGCTTGATATCGGTTATACCAGGGCGAAATTTGGTTTTGACGGTGAAACATGTGCCGTGATCACCTCTATCGACGAGCAGTCCCCTGACATTGCCCAGGGTGTTGATGAGGCTTATGAAACCAGGAAAAAACAGCAGCAAGACGATTATGACCGCATCGGCGCAGGAGACCAGGGGATCATGTTTGGCTATGCCTGTGAAGAAACTCCCGAGTTAATGCCTATGCCGATCGCCCTGGCCCACAAGATGGCCCAGAGACTGACTGCTATCAGGAAGGAAGAAGTGCTGGACTACCTCAGGCCGGATGGTAAAACCCAGGTTACGGTAGTTTATGAAAACGGTGAACCGGCATTTCTTGATAACGTGGTTATTTCGGCTCAGCACAGCGATGAAGTGAGCCTGGACCAGATTGAAAAAGACCTGGTTGAACTCGTTGTTCGTGAAATTGCCCCTGAAAAGCTGATCAAACCGGAAACCCGGTTTTACATTAACCCGACCGGCCGCTTTGTTGTCGGCGGCCCGCAGGGAGACGCCGGCCTGACCGGGAGAAAAATTATCGTTGATACCTATGGAGGTTATGCCGCTCACGGTGGGGGGGCGTTTTCCGGGAAGGACCCGACCAAGGTTGACCGTTCAGCATGTTATGCCGCCCGCCATGTGGCCAAGAATATCGTGGCAGCCGGGCTGGCTTCCCGGTGCCAGTTCCAGCTGGCTTATGCCATCGGGGTGGCCCATCCGGTTTCGATGATGGTCGAAACCTTTGGGACGGAAAAAGTGCCGGTCAAGCAGATTGAAGAAATGGTTAATAAACACTTCGACCTCCGGCCTGCTGCCATAATTGACAACCTGCAGCTCAGGCGCCCGATCTACTGCCAGCTGGCATCATACGGCCATTTTGGGCGTCCTGAACTGGATCTGCCCTGGGAAAGGTTGGACAAGGTCGAGCAATTGAAAGAAGCCCTTTAAAATAAAGGCTTGAGCTTAAGCCCCAAGTTTGATACATTGATAAGGACAAGAATCCCCGCTGCCCGAAGTGCAGCGGGGAAAAGATATTAAACTCTTTTACGCCTGCCCTCTTCCCGATGGGGAGAGGGCAGGCGTGGTGGAGACCTAACTACCGGAGCGATGAAGCAGGAGGGCGTTTCCCTGGAGCGAATTGAGGGCACCCTGGAAAAGATCAGGTTTTACAGTGAAGAAAGCTCCTACCTGGTAGGTGTTTTACGCTGCCGTGACAGCGAGACCGTTACTATTGTGGGCAATTTCCCTCCCATGCAGGAGGGAGAAAACCTGCTCATAAAAGGTCAGTGGCAGGTCCATCCCCGCTACGGGCGCCAGCTGGCGGTTGATCAATGGGAACGGCTGCTGCCGGCTACCGAGGAAGGTCTTAAACGCTATCTTGCTTCAGGTTTAATTAAGGGGATCGGGCCGGTTACAGCCGATAGAATAGTCTCTCATTTTGGCCTGGATACCCTGGAGATAATGGAATATGAACCGGGCCGGCTGCAGGAAGTAGAGGGCATTGGGGCCAGAAAGGCTGCCGATATTTTGAAAAGTTACCGGCAGTATAAAGATGTCCAGAATGTGCTGGTTTTCCTGCAGGGCTACGGTATCGGTGTCAGCCAGGCGATGCGGCTTTACCGCCGATACGGCTCAGACACCATACAGCAGGTCAAGGAAAACCCCTACCGCATGGCCGAAGATATATTCGGGGTTGGCTTTAAAACAGCCGATAAAATTGCCTTAAAACTGGGCCTGCCCGCAGATGCGCCGGAAAGGGTCCAGGCTTCTATTGCTTATACCCTCAGCCGGGCCTCTGAACAAGGCCATGTTTACCTGCCTCGTGAAACCCTGTTCGAACGGATCAAAGAACTGCTGGACGGCGCTGATGAAGGCCTTGCTGAAACATACCTGGACCGGCAGCTCCGGGAGATGGTCAAGCAGAAAAAAATATTTTGCGAAGAGCTTGCAGACAGGGAAGCTGTTTACTATGCTCCCTTTTATTTTGCTGAAAAAAAATCTGCCCGCCTGCTCCTCCGCTTAAGCAGGCTGGCCCAATCTTATTCTCCCCTTGAAACGAGCCAGGCCTTAGGAACGGTTAAGCATGACAACCCCCACTTAACTGAAGAACAGCTGCAGGTCCTTGATGAAGCCCTGCATAACGGAGTGCTGATCGTTACCGGCGGACCCGGAACCGGTAAGACCACCACGATCAAGGCTTTACTTTCCACCTTCAAACTGCTGAGGCAGAAAGTGCTCCTGGCGGCCCCGACCGGCCGGGCGGCAAAAAGGGTGACCGAGGCCACCGGCCAGGAAGCCTTTACCATTCACCGCCTCCTGGAATACAGCTTTACCGAAGGGGAAGGTTTTACTTTTAAGCGCAACGAGGATAACCCGGTAGAGGCCCGGGTTGTGATAATTGACGAAGCCTCCATGGTTGACCTGTTGTTGATGTATAATTTGCTCAAGGCCCTACCGTCAGGCTGCCGCCTGGTTATGGTCGGTGATGTCGATCAGCTGCCGGCGGTTGGAGCGGGCAATGTTCTGCGTGATTTGATTGGCTCCGGTGAGATCCAGTGTTTCCGCCTCGGCTATATCTTTCGCCAGGCCCGGGAAAGCATGATTGTTGTAAATGCCCACCGGGTCAACCTGGGCGAGATGCCTTACCTGAACGTGAAGAAAAAGGATTTCTTTTTCATGCATGAAGAAGATCCCGAACAGGCTGCAGAACTGGTTGTGCAGCTGTGCCGGGAAAGGCTGCCCAACTACGGCCCGTATGATCCCCTGCTCGACCTGCAGGTCCTTACCCCGATGCGTAAAACCGCAGCCGGGGTTGACCGGCTTAATGTTTTGCTGCAGCAGGCCTTGAACCCCCCGGCGCGGGATAAAATCGAAACTGCTTCCCGGGGCAATGTTTTTCGCCTGGGGGACAAGGTGATGCAGATCCGCAACAATTACCAGAAAGAAGTCTTTAACGGTGACATCGGGCTGGTTACAGCCATCGACCGGGAAGCGGCTGAACTGGTTGTTACCTTCCGCGATGTACTCATGGACAGGCCGGTGGTTTATGATTTTACAGAACTTGATGAACTGGTCCTTTCTTATGCCGTTTCAGTCCATAAAAGCCAGGGCAGTGAATACCCGGTTATAATCATGCCTGTATTAACCCAGCATTACATGCTCCTGCAGAGAAACCTGCTTTATACCGGAATTACCAGGGCCAAGAAGCTGGCAGTGCTGGTTGGCAGTAAAAAGGCCCTGGCCATAGCAGTCCGTAATACCCGGGCTGAGGACAGGTACACCTTTTTGGACGGACGCCTTAAAATGGAGGAAGTTGATTGATGCCCGGCCGGATCAATTCCCCGGGAGATCGCCCTGCCCCTACAGCAGGGACCAAGCGGCCCGGTAGTCCTGCTGCCGGGAAAAGGGGCCTTAGTGGTGACCCTGCCGGGTTATCCGCTTCTCCACCGGGCCTGATTGACCTGGCTGCCAGTTACCTGTTCCCCCGGCGGTGCCTGTTTTGCAGGGAGGTGCTGCCCGCCTCAAACCGGCATCCCCTTTGTGCGGACTGCCTGCAGTATTACAAACCGGGCGGCAGAATCTGTCCCCGGTGTGAAGGGTTTTTCCGGGAGCAAGCTCCCTGTTCCTGTCCGGTGGAGCAATTGCCCCTGCGCGGTTTATTTGTGATTGCCCTCTATGATTCGCGCTGGCGGCGCCTGATCCATGATCTCAAATACAGGAACCGCAAGGCGGTTATCGCCCCCCTGGCGGCCTGGCTGGCCGGAGAAATAACCTCCCGGGGCTACTGCAGCCCAGGCCTGGTCGTGCCCGTCCCCCTACACCCCGCCCGTGAAAAAGAAAGGGGTTATAACCAGGCCGCACTGCTGGCCCGGCATACCGCCCGCTATCTTAAAGCGCCTTTCCGTAACCTGCTGATCAAGGACAAGCAAACTCGCTCCCAGACTTCTATTTCCCGCCGGGAAAGGCAAGAAAATGTCCGCGGGACTTTCAGCTGCCTGCCTGGCAATTACACCGGGATGACGGTTCTTCTGGTTGATGATGTTTATTCCACCGGTTCCACCATGAAAGAAGCGGCATCTACACTGGGCCTTTCCGGGGCAGCGGTTTACGGTGCAGCGCTGGCCTACAACCCCTATACCAGGGTTTTGCAGGGCACCGGTTTTTATGGCGGCCTGGACAAATGGTAGGAATATGTCGAAATTATTTAAGGCAGGATTTTCTACTGGACTGGGGAATACTAAATGTAGTAATATAGATATCTATATTAAACGGGAGGTTGATCGTAATGAAAATAAATGTCCGCGGAAAAAACATCGATGCCACACCTTCACTGGTTGATTATGCTCATAAAAAACTGGGCAAGCTGGACAGGCATTTCGACGAAAATGCCGATGTCCAGGTAGTGATGAGCGTTATTCGTGAAGACCATATCGTTGAAGTAACCGTCAACCTGAATGGCATGATCCTGCGCGGTGAAGAATCAACCGGGGATATGTATGCTTCAATAGATCAGGTTGTCGATAAACTGGAACGGCAGGTTAAAAAATATAAAACCCGCATGCACAAGCAGAAGCGGCAGCAGGGTGTTCGGAACATGAATGAACAGCAGGCGGCAATTGAAGCTGAAGAAGCTGAGGAGGAAGAAAAGCCCCGGGTAGTCAGGACCAAGCGGTTCCCGCTTAAGCCGATGACTGTAGAAGAAGCAATCCTGCAGATGGATTTGCTGGGTCACAACTTTTTCGTCTTTGCCAATGCTGAGACTGATGTCATCAATGTTGTCTACCGCCGTAAAGACGGCAATTACGGACTGATCGAACCCGAATAAAGCTTCCCTTTTTGTCAGGCAAGGTTGGCCCTTTTGGTTGTCCGGCTTGCCGCAGTGAGAGGTTCCTGACTATGGACAAGAAAGTCAGCGCAGTAATTTTTGAAGGTTCCCAGCCCAAAAGCCGGGTTGAAGAAATGATGGTCCGGGTTCGCGAGGCGGCCCTGCTGGACAACCTGGAAAAAATGCAGCAGGTTCCCTTTCTTGACAGGGTCTACCTGCATACCAACCGGCCGGAGCTGGTTGATCCTGCCAAAGAACTGGGAGTAAAAGTCCTGCTTAATTATACGGGCCCGGATCAATTTCATTATGGCCGGGAACTGCAGGCTGCGGTAAAGCAGCACCGGTTGGAGAGAGTTTTTTGCCTGAACGGTGCAGGATGTCCCCTGGTAACAGTAACTGAACTTAACATGATCTGCCGCAAACTGCTCCATCGAGAGCAGTTTGTTTATACCAACAATACCCAGTCAGTTGATATGATCGCTTTTACTGTGCCCGAAAACTTCGACAGCGCCGAACTGCCGGCTAAAGATAACAGCCTGGCCATGACCCTGCGCGATCAGCTGGGGTTGGAAATGGAGCTCATGCCCCACACCCTGGGCCTGCTGTTTGATATTGATACCCCGGCTGACCTGCTGGTCTTAAGTGAAGGGCCTTTTGCCGGTCTGCGCACCAGGCGGGTCCTGGACAGCCTGGGGCTTGATGGCGGCAAGCTGGCGGCGGCAAAAGCAGTTTTAAAAGACGAGTATGAGGATGTAGCCTTGATCGGCAGGGTGGGGGCCCCGGTGATTGAGCGCCTCAACGCCCTGCTGAAACTACGCCTGCGGGTTTTTTCCGAGGAACGGGGCATGAAATCACTGGGCCGGATCGAGGCCGGGGAAGTAATCTCCCTGCTCGGCCTTCTTCTCGACCATGCCGGCTTGGAAAGCTTCTTTGATTATCTTTCCCGGGTGGCCCGCTGCGCTTTTATCGACAGCAGGGTGCTGATGTACCATTATAAATATAATTTCTCCGACCGGGAACGGTTTTTGTCCGACCTGGGCTTATGGCAGGAAATAGAGCATCCCTGGCTGAGTGAGTTTACCAGGCTGGCCGGAGAATGCCCTGTCCCGGTTATCCTGGGAGGCCATTCCCTGGTATCCGGGAGCCTGTGGGCCCTGACCTGTGAACTGGCCCCGGGCAGCGATTGAACCTGGCAGGACCGGCTTCGTCCGCTTGAGCCCACGGCAAAATCATGAAGACATATTTTACCATTAACAATCATTATTTTACCTTTTCCAGCTCATTATATTTGATACTATTGACTGTTATTCATAGCAATCTTGTTGTCCCGGTTCAGCTTGTGTTAAAATTAGACGAGTACAGGTAACTGACGCAATTACCGGGATTATTCCAGGCTGCCCCTGCCTGGCCGGGCGCTGTATTCGCCAGCGCCGGCCGGATTACCCGGATTGCTGCCGGTTTTACTAGAAATTGTATTTGATGATTCGGGTGCACCGGCTTTCAGGCTGCCGGCACTGCTGACTGGCAGGTTCTGCAGGCTTTTCAAGGTGCAACCGTAAAACGGTGTTATTATTATAAGGGAAAAGGAGATTATAGAGCTACAACATGGCTGCTTTTTTTAAGAAAATATTTGGCGATCCAAATGAAAAAGAGGTGCGCCGCTTACAAAAGTACGTAGAAGAGGTCAATGCCATGGAAGAATGGGCTTCTTCGCTTCCTGATGAGCAGTTTCCCGAGCAGACAGAGCTGTTCAGGGAGCGTTTGCAGCAAGGAGAAAGCGAAGACGATATTCTTCCGGAGGCGTTTGCCCTGGCCCGGGAAGCAGCGCGGCGGCAAACGGGGATGCGCCCCTTTGACGTCCAGGTCATGGGGGCTGCCGTTTTGCACCAGGGCCGTATTGCCGAGATGAAGACCGGTGAAGGGAAAACGCTGGTAGCCACCCTGCCCGCTTATCTCAATGCCATTTCCGGCAAAGGGGTCCATATCGTGACCGTTAACGATTACCTGGCCCGCAGGGACAGGAACTGGATGGGCCCGGTTTATGAAATGCTGGGGCTTACAGTAGACCTGGTAGTGCAGGGCCTTGAACAGGAAGATCGCCGCAGCGCCTACCAGGCCGATGTTGTTTATGCCACCAATAACGAGCTGGGCTTTGATTACCTGCGCGACAACATGGTCCTTTACAAGGATCAAATGGTCCAGCGCGACCATCATTATGCCATTATTGACGAAGTAGACAGCATTCTCATTGATGAAGCCCGTACCCCCCTGATTATCAGCAGCAGGGTGGAAAGCAAGGAGGATTACGGCCGCTGGAAAAATGAAGTCGAGCATTTAATCCGCCGGCAGGGCAAACTGATTAACGATCTTTTGAATGAAGCCCGCAAAGACCTTGATTCCGGTAATGAAGAAGAAGCCGGTGAAAAGCTGCTTTTAGCCAGGCGCGGTTCTCCCAAGAACAAGAAGCTGATGAAAATGCTTAAGGAACCGGGTGTGGAAAAACTGGTGGAGCGGACCAAGCACCGCCTGATGACCGAGAAAAGGCTTCCCCACCTCGATGAAGAGCTTTATTATATCATCGATGAAACCACCAGGCTGGCCGATATCAAGGATAAAGGTTACCGGGAGCTGGAGCGGGTGAATCCTGAGCTGACTCAGATCCTGCGCCTGGGTAAAGCCAGGGCGGAGGAAGATGATAAAGATTATCTTGATGATGATGATCATGACGAACAGGAAGATAGGGAAATCGAATCTGCAGAAGAGATCGAAGAAGCCGGTCAGCACCGTCACTATTTCGATCAGCTGATCAAGGCCTATTCTCTTTTTGAAAAAGATGTTGACTATGTAGTCCAGGACGGCAAGGTGGTTATCGTTGATGAATTCACCGGCCGTCTCATGCCCGGCCGCCGCTATTCGGACGGACTGCACCAGGCCATCGAGGCCAAGGAAGGGGTGGAAGTCCAGGCGGCCACCCGCACAGTAGCCTCAATTACCTTCCAGAACTATTTTCGGATGTACGACAAATTATCCGGCATGACCGGGACAGCGGCTACGGAAGAAGAAGAATTCCAAAAAATTTACGGCATGGATGTTGTGATCATCCCTACCAATAAACCCCTGATCCGTGAAGAATGGTCCGATTTGATTTATAAGACCGAGGGGGCAAAATTCAATGCCGTAGTAGAAGAGATCAAGGAGCTGCAGCAGCGGGGTCAGCCGGTTTTAGTCGGGACCATCTCGGTAGAAAGATCGGAAATGCTCAGCAGGATGTTAAAGAAAGAGGGCGTTACCCATGAAGTTTTAAATGCGGTTAACCACGCCCGTGAAGCCTACATTATCGCCCAGGCCGGCCGTAAAGGGGCGGTGACCATATCTACCAACATGGCCGGTCGGGGGACCGATATCATCCTTGGTGGTAACGCGGAATACCTGGCTAAAGAACAGCTGATCAAGGAGTTTAGAGCCGATTACCCGGACCTGGACGAGGACCAGCAACAGCGTTGGCAAGAACGGAAGGCCAAAATGATAGAAGAAGCGCAGAAAGATTGCAGCAACCAGAGGGATGAAGTTGTCGCTGCCGGAGGCCTGCATGTCCTGGGGACAGAGCGGCATGAAAGCCGCCGCATTGACAACCAGCTCCGCGGGCGGGCAGGACGCCAGGGCGATCCCGGTTCTTCCCAGTTTTTTGTATCCCTCGAAGACGACCTGATGCGCCTTTTCGGCGGTGAAAATATTGCCGGCCTGATGGAACGTTTCGGGGTTGAAGAAGATGTGCCCATCGACCATTCCCTGGTCAGCCGCGGGATCGAAAATGCCCAGAAAAAGGTCGAATCGAGGAACTTTGAAATCAGGCGCAACCTGCTTGACTATGACGATGTTCTTAACCAGCAGCGGGAAGTCATCTACAGCCAGCGCCGCCGGGTCCTGGAAGGCGAAGATATGCGGCAGCCGGTCCTGGGCATGGTTGACGAAATTATAGACCGCATGGTAGAAGAATATACGGCGGAAAAAGGCTTCCTGGAGGACGAAGATGCCAGGGCCTTACTGGAGCGGGCTGAAGACATGTTTGCCCGTAAAGGTTATATTGCCCTGGAAAAGCTGGTTGACCAGGAAGAGGAAGATGTTAAAGAACTGCTGCGGGATGAAGCGCATGCCTTCTATGACGAAAGGGAACAGGAACTGACCCCGGAAATCATGCGTGAAGTAGAAAGGGTGGTCCTCCTGCGCACGGTCGACCGCCACTGGATGTATTTTATCGATGTCATGCATGACCTGCGGCGCGATATCCATACCCAGGCTTACGGCCAGAGAAACCCGCTGGTTGAATACCGGATGCAGAGTGCAGAAATGTTTGAAGATATGATCCGCCAGGTGCAAAGTGATGTGGTCCGGGCTGTATACCAGGCAAGAGTAACCGCAGCCCCCAAGCGGGAAGCGGTGGCTACCGATATCAGGGGGCAGCGGCAGATGATGGCTGCAGTGGGAGGCGGCCGGGCCTCTGCTGCGGCGGCCGGATCCGGAGGAGCTGCGCCGGAAAAACCGGCCAAACAGGAGCCGGTTACCGTTGACAAAGTGGGCCGTAATGCGCCCTGCCCCTGCGGCAGCGGTAAAAAATATAAGAAGTGCTGCGGGGCAGGTTAGCTGGATGATTTTAATCTTGAAAGTGGTGGTAATATGCTGAAAGAGCAGCTGGAAGAACTGGCCCTTCAAAAGAAGCGGTTTGAAGAAATGAGGGCTTCTCTTTGAATATGATGCCAGGTTAAAACAGCTTAAAGAATCGGAGGCAAAAGCCGGTGAACCCGGCTTTTGGGATGACAGCACCCGGGCCCAGGAATTTATGAAAAAGCAGGGCGAACTGCGGGAAATAATCCGTCCCCTGCAGGAGCTGGAAAAATTAATCGAAGAGGCGGAAGTATACCTGGAGCTGGCCGGTGAGGGACAGGCAGATGATAAAGAAGCGGCTGGTGAAGCTGAGAATATCTTAAGAGACATTAAAGAGAAGCTGGACCGTCTCGAACTGGAAACCCTGCTTAACGGCAAATATGATTTTAATGACGCGATCATTTCGCTTCATCCTGGTGCCGGAGGGCTTGAGTCGCAGGACTGGGCGGAAATGCTGCTGCGGATGTATAACCGGTGGTGCGAGCAGCACGGCTATGAGGTTGAGCTGGTTGACCTGCTCAGCGATGATGAAGCCGGGATCAAGAGTGCGACCTTTATAGTCCGCGGTCATGCCGCCTACGGTTACCTGCAGGCTGAAAAAGGCGTGCACAGGCTGATCCGGATCTCGCCCTACGACACCTCCAAAAGGCGCCATACCTCTTTTGCTTCCGTTGACGTTGTTCCGGAAGTGGAAGAGGAAGAGTATGAAATCAATCCCGACGATTTGAAGATCGACACCTTCAGGGCCAGCGGGGCCGGGGGGCAGCATGTAAACAAAACCGATTCGGCGGTCAGGATTACCCACCTCCCTACCGGGCTGGTGGTAACCTGCCAGAATGACCGTTCCCAGCACAGCAACCGTACCAGGGCCATGCGAGTCCTCCAGGCCAAGCTGGCCGAAATAAGCCGCCGGGAACAGGCAGAAGAGATTGATGCCGAAAGAGGGCACCAGAGGGAGATAGCCTGGGGCAGCCAGATCAGGACCTACACCTTCCACCCCTTTACCCTGGTCAAAGATCACCGCACCGGGGTAGAAATCGGCCAGGTGGATGCCGTGATGAACGGGATGCTCGATCCATTTATTGATGCTTATCTGCGCTGGAAAGCCAGGGGCAAAGTGCCTTTAAAGAAATAAGCCGATCAGCGCGGTTGAGCAAACATAAAAAGAGTTGTTAAATAATTTAAATGGAGTATAAATGAAGCTTAAGAAACCGCAAGTAAGCAAAGCAGACATAAAATTTTACTTTATTGACCTGCTCGGAATCATTGCCGGGTGCCTGGTTATGGCTGTCAGTATGAACATGTTCAAGGTGCCCAACCTTCTTGTGCCCGGCGGGATCAGCGGGATCGGGGTTTTTGCTTACCATGTGCTCGGTATCCCGGTTGGGCTGACGATCATTATTCTTAATATTCCCCTTTTCATTCTTTCTTACAAGATTCTTGGTCCGCGCCTGGTGGTGCAGAGCCTGGTTGGGACCTTTATTTTTTCCCTGGCAGTTGACTTAACCGCACCGTTTTTGCCCGCGGCCACCGATGATCTTCTCCTTGCCTCCGTATACGGCGGGGTGATCATGGGTATCGGTGTAGGCCTGGTTTTTCGTTTTCGCAGCTCCACCGGGGGCACCGCCCTGCTCTCCCTGATCCTGGCCAAGGTAACCGGGATCAGTCCCGGACAGGCCCTGTTTTTTGGCGACCTGTTTGTGCTGGCCCTGGCTATTTTTGTATTCGGCAGCGAGCCGGCCATGTACTCGGCCCTGGCCCTTTTTATCAGCATTAAGGTAGTCGATGCTGTCCTGGAGGGCCTCGGTTTGGCCAAACAGGCCATTATTATTACTCGCAGCGGGGCTGAGGTTAATGAAAGGTTGTTAAGTGAACTCGGCCGGGGAGTAACCCGGATTGAAGCCAGCGGCGGATATACCGGGGAGGGCCGTGAAGTATTGCTGTGTGTGGTTACCAGGCAGCAAACTTCCCACCTGAAAACGATTATCCATGAAGTAGATCCCACTGCTTTTGTCATTATCGGCAACGCCACAGAAGTGCACGGCGAGGGCTTTAAAAAAATGCAGCAGAATTAAAAATTCGGGCTTAACAGTTTTAATAATTTGCAAAATAAGTTAATATTATTATATGATTAGCAGGATAAAAAAAAGTACTGTCGAAATTTAAGGCAAACGGTATAATAGATTATGTAAAGTATGTAGAGGAAGGTTCTTCTGCATGGTCGAAGCAAAAAATTTGTGCATGAAATACGGTAAGGGCAAGCAGCTGGCCCTTGAAAATGTTAATTTTTTTATTGATCGTGGTGAATTCGCTTTTTTTGTCGGATCAAGCGGGGCCGGAAAATCGACCCTGTTGAAGCTGATTATCAGGGAAATCAAACCTACTGAGGGCGTAATCAAGGTATTTAACCGTGATGTTGGCCGCCTGCCGAGGCATCGGCTGCCCTACCTGAGGCGAAACATCGGGATGGTGTTCCAGGATTTCCGGTTGATGGAAGAGCGGTCCGTTTACGATAATGTAGCATTTGCCATGATCGTAACAGGTTCTTCCCGCCGGGAAGTGAAGCGCCGTGTGCCCCATGTCCTGAACCTGGTCGGGTTGCAGGACAAGGCCAAAGCTAAAATTACCGATCTGTCCGGTGGGGAACAGCAGCGGGTCGGTTTGGCCCGGGCGATTGCCAACCGCCCGGCGATGATCATTGCCGACGAACCGACCGGTAACCTGGACCCCGGTACCGCGCTGGATATTATGAACCTCCTGCGCAGTATCAATCTTCGCGGCACCACGGTACTGGTGGCCACCCATAACCGGGACATTGTGGACCGGTTTAGGAAAAGAGTGCTATACCTGGAAAACGGCAAGCTGGTCGGCGATGAGCAAAAGGGGATTTATACCAATGTTCATTAGCGGCTTTATATATATCCTGGGTGAAACCTTGAAAGGGCTTTACCGCAACCGCTGGATGTGCATAACTTCCACCGGGGTTGTTATGGTAACCCTTTTAATGCTCGGCCTGTTCATGCTGGTTAACCTTAATGTCAGGCATATAACCGAAGCCGTTAAGGAACAGGTTGAAATGGTCGTCTATATTAACGAAGAAGCCGATCGGGCTGCCGTTGAAGAGCTGGGCCAGAAAATCTTAGGGCACCGGGAGGTAGCCCGGGTTGAATATGTTTCGAGCGAGGAACATATGGGCCGCCTGCAGCAGCAGCTGGGTGGAATGCTGGAAGGGTATGACTCTGCTCTGGATAATCCGCTGTTGGCTTCGTTCGAAGTGAGGACGGAAGATCCGGAAGCGGTGGTCAGGCTGGCCGATGAATTTGAAGCCTACCCGGGTGTAGCGGCCGTATTTTACGGCCAGGGTTACGTGGAAAACCTGTTTGAAGTAACCAGGGTAGTCCAGGTAATCGGGTTGGCCCTGATGGTTGGGCTGGCAGTCACGGCAGTTTTTTTGATATCCCATACTATTAAGCTGACCGTGATGATGCGCAAGAGGGAGATAACAATAATGAAATATGTTGGCGCCACCAACTGGTTTATCCGCTGGCCTTTTCTCCTGGAAGGTCTCTTGATGGGGCTGGTCGGTGCGGCTCTGCCCCTGGGCATCCTTAATTATCTGTACGGATCTTCAATTGAATGGGTGGACGTCAACGAGCTGATGTTTATCAACCTGCTGCCCCTGCAAACGGTAATGGCTGAACTGGCCATTTACCTGGTCCCGCTTGGTACCGGGCTCGGTATCCTGGGCAGTATGCTTTCGATGGGCCGTTTTCTTAGAGTTTAGAGAGATAAGAGTATGACATTTTTCATCAGGGAGGAAAAAAATCATGCTTGCCGGAATTGGTACCAGGAAACAAATCTTTATCGCTGCCCTGCTCCTGCCGCTTGTTGTGTGCGTCCTGCTGTTTGGTCCGGTTGAGGCGGTTACAAATGATGAGATCGATACCAGGCAGGAAGAGCTTGAAGAAGTTGAAGAGCGCAAAAGAGAAGAAAAAAGCGTCCTTGAACATCGTCTGAACCGTGAAGCAGCGCTTAAGGAGGAGCTTGAAGAACTTGAAATTCGTATTGATGAGTTGGAGAAAGAGCAGCAGCGCCTGCAGGGTGAAATAGGCGAAGTAGAACAAGAGATTGCCCATGCTGAAGAGGAATTAGCCGAAGCGGAAGAAAGGCTCAGCTACCAGGAAGAGCTGTTGAATCTACGCCTGCGGGCTATCCAGCAATTTGGTGTGGTTTCGTACCTGGAAGTTTTGTTTGAATCCAGCAGCTTTTCCGATTTCCTGACCAGGCTTTACAACCTGAGCATTATTGCTTCAAATGATCTGCGTTTAATTGAGGAAATCCAGGCTGAGAGGGATCTAATCCAGGCCTGGAAAGACGAGTTGGAAGAGAACAAGGCCGAACTTGAAAATATGCACCGGCAGGTTGCCGCCAACGAACAGGAAATGAAGCAGGCGGCAGACGACCGGGAAGTTATTCTCGACGAACTGCAGGGAGAGATTGCCAAAAACCTGCAGGCCATTGAAGATCTTGAAAAAGAAGCCCAGCGCCTCGACTCGATGATCCGGGAATTGATCGCCCAGGCGCAAAGCCAGTTTTCAGGCATTGATGGGGATCTGCACTGGCCCATCGAACCGCCGACCAGGATCACTTCGGGTTTCGGCTGGCGCCGGGATCCTTTCAGCGGTCAACAGGCCTGGCACGGTGGGCTCGATATCGCCCCTCATAACGGCGCGGCAAATTATATTTTAGCCGCCGAAAGAGGAGAAGTGATCTATTCCGGCTGGAACGGTGGCTACGGTAACTGCCTTATGATTGACCACGGCGCCGGGACCGTTACCCTCTATGCCCACATGAGCAGTATCCTGGTAAGCAAGGGCGAGGTAGTGGATCGCGGTCAAAGGATTGCCAGGGCCGGGACTACCGGTTACAGCACAGGCGTCCACCTGCATTTCGAAGTGAGGGAATACGAAAAATCACCGGTCCGCAATTATCCGAGTGGTGGGCCTGATCATCGCTATGATCCAATGCAATATTTCTAAAGGCAGGCTACAGTCTGAAGAAAAGGCCTGGCCAGACCGGCTGCAAGTCTAACAGGCATAAGCTGGAGCCGACTCGTTAAGCCGCCTGAAATAAGCTGATACCAGTAAGTTTAACAGGAAAACGATCAGTTAGATCTCTACCCGGCCATCCCGGCAGCATTGCTGAGGGTGGCTGTTTTTTTTAGCCCTACCGCGAAGAAGGCTTGAGCGTCTTGCAGCGCAGCGAAGGCTGAAGGGAACACGAAGGTATTGACCCCATGGTTTAACTGGCCCTGATTTACGACATAAGTTTTGCTGTAGTGCCTGGCTGTACCAGGTGAAGTAGGCTTTAGTTACAATAAAAAAATAAGCAGCTGATTATATGTAAATGTAAATGGTGAGAACAGGTTCCATAGTGTAGACAAATCGATCAGTATTTATGGTATTATAGTTACCGGATCCCTTTTACGGGGATTATGAATTTGATGGAGACTGGGGGAGAGGTTTTGGAACGGTTAGACAAATCACTGCTGTTCAGGCTGTTAATAATTTTTGTGGTTCTGTTGATCGGGACCAATACCTTGAATTACCTTTTGTTTTCCAATAATTCCGATCAGTTAATAGAGGAAGAACCGCGGACAATCATCAGGTATGAACAGCGGGATCAAGAGCTCGATGAAGAGGCGCAAATCTTTTTTGAAGCCCTGGACAGGATAACCAGCAATTACTTTTATTCTGTGGAAACCGAAATACTGATTGAAGGTGCTATTCGGGGCATGATTGATATTATCGACGATCCCCAGGTCCGTTTCTACGACCCCGCTGAACTGGAAGAGTTCCTGCTTGATACCAGGGGTTCTTACGGCGGCGTAGGAATCAGGATTATTGAAGCCGGTGATGACATCATAGTATTTGAGGCCTTCCCCGATTCTCCCGCCGAAAGAAGCGGTATAATCGCCGGGGACCGGATCCTGGAAGCAGATGGGCAGACCCTGGAAGGTGAGGGCCTGGACCGGGCCGTGGAGCTGCTCAGGGGCCCGAGCGACACTACAGTTGATGTAAAAATACGCCGTCCGGGATCCGAGGATTCCCTTGAAATGACCGTCAGGAGGGAAGAAATCCAGATTACTACCGTGACCAGTGAAAGGCTGGACGAGGAAGTTGGATACATAGCTATCACCAATTTCGACAGCAATACTGCCGGGGAATTTTTGGATCGCCTGGAGCAGTTTGAGCAAGAAGGGCTGGAAAAGGGCTTGATTTTGGATTTGCGCAACAATCCTGGTGGGCTGGTGGACCAGGTTGTGAAGATCGCCAGGGAAATAGTCCCGGAAGGTGAAATTGTCCGACTGGTCGGCCGCGACGGGGAAGTCAGGACTGTCCACAGTTCTACAGCTCCCCGAAAACCTTATCCGATCGTAGTGCTGATCAATGAAGAATCGGCCAGTTCGTCGGAACTTTTGGCTGGAGCCATGCAGGACCGGGATGCTGCCCTGCTGGTTGGCCAGACTACTTATGGCAAAGCCTCGGTGCAGCAGCTCGAAGAGCTATCCGGTGAAAATGCGATTATGCTAACCGTTGCCAATTATTTTACTCCTTCGGGCCACAATATTGACAAGCATGGCATTACTCCAGATTATGAAGTGGAAATGCCTGATATCTTGCACTATTACCGTTATTTTCATCCCGGCCGCCTCGAATTGAATGATTACGGGACCGATGTGGAGATGCTGCAGGAAATGCTGGCCCAGCTGGGCTATGATGTGGAAAACAGTGGCTACTTCGATGATAATACTGCCCAGGCCCTGACTGATTTCCAGGTCGACGCCGGGATCAGCCCCAGCGGGGAATTTGACGACTTAACCTGGGTGGAGTTGAGAGAAGCCCTTGATGTGGCCTCTCGGGAACAGGATGAACAGCTTAATTATGGAATGGAACTGCTCGAAGATCCAGAAGCCTGGAATGATCATGGGGGAACCGAATAATTTATGCACCTTTTCTTTGAAATAAGCCAGATCTTTTTAACCACGTTCATGATTGCCCTGGTTATGCCCATCTTCTGGATTGTGCTGTTTTTGGTCTACCTGCAGTACAGGCGTCAGGCTGCAACTGAAGAAAAGCTTTTCGGCCGCAGTATTAACCGGGTCGGCAGGCAGATGCTCCTTTCCGTGGCCCTGGGCATGGTGGGAGGCTTTGGCGCCAGCGCCATCCTGGTCTTTCTCGGCCTTTCCCTGGAGCAGATTGGCCTCTATTTTATCTGGCCGGTGGCCCTGCTGCTGCTTTTAGTCAATCCCCGCTATCTCTGCTTTTCCTATGCCGGTGGTATTGTTGCCACCGCGGTCCTAATAGTCCGTTATATCCTGCTGCCATTGTTTCCGGTGCTGGGTGAAAATGTGGTGGTAGAATCGCTGATGCGCATCCATATTCCCGCTCTCCTGGTCCTGATTGGTTTACTGCACCTGGCCGAAGCCCTGTTAATCTATGTTGGTGGGCACTGGGGAAGCAGCCCGATCTATTTGAAAAGGGATAACGGGGAAGTGGTAGGCGCCTTTTCGCTGCAGCGGTTTTGGCCCATGCCCCTGGTTGCCCTGCTGGTAACAGTGGTGGCGGAACCGGAAATAATAGGGGTTAGCATGCCGGAGTGGTGGCCGATTCTTCAACCGGCCTTTGAACCCGGTGAGGGAAAAAGCCTGCAGTTTATGATTGTCCCGGTTGCGGCCGGGTTGGGTTACGGCGACATGGTCCTTTCTTCGACTCCGCGTGAAAGAACCGCTTTTTCTGCCAAAAGCTTAGCCCTTTACAGTATTATTTTGTTGATTGTTGCGGTAAGTTCAGAATTTTTCCCGCCTTTAATACTACCCGGAGTGCTATTTGCTCCCCTGGGGCACGAACTGTTAATCCTCTTCGGGAAGAACCGGGAAGAAAGCAGTCCTCCGCGCTACCGCCAGGCCGGGCCGGGGGTAACTGTGATGATGGTTCTACCCGGTACCCCGGCGCACGAAGCCGGCGTGCAGCAGGATGATATTATCCTGAAGGTTAACGGTGATCCGGTTACCGACAACAGGGACTTGCTGGAGAAAATAGAAACCAGTTATTTTATGGTCCTTTTGGATGGCAGCAGGGAGAATAAGCCTTTCTCAGCAGTTTTGAAGAAGCAGACCCGGGAAGGGGAATATTCCAACGGCACTTTCAAGGCCCGCCTTAATTCTTACCGTTCCCACTACTCGCTCCTGCACCGCAGTGCGGCCCTGGGCCTGGTACCGGTTCCCGCAACGGATTCGCCGGTCTACCTTGAAGTGCGCAAACCGGAGCCCTTTGCCCGGTTAAAACGCCTGCGCAGCAAAGGCAAAAAGCGGAGCATTTCTTAAAACCCTTTGCCAATAGAATATTATCTTGAACTGCCCAGCGTGGCAGCACCCGGGCAGATGCGTTATAATAATTATTGCCAGCCAGCACAGGCAAGGCGCTGGACGGGAGGTGTATAAATGGTCGTGAGCAGTGGCTTCAAAATCAGATCTGCATACCAGCCTACCGGCGATCAGCCGGAGGCTATCGAAACCCTGGTGCAAGGTTTACACCGGGGCTCCCGGTACCAGACTTTACTTGGAGTTACCGGTTCCGGGAAGACATTTACCATCGCCAATGTCATCGAAAGAGTGCAGCGCCCGACCCTGGTCATGGCACCGAATAAAATACTGGCCGCCCAGCTCTGCAGTGAGTTCAAGGAGCTATTCCCGGACAATGCTGTGGAGTATTTCATCAGCTATTACGATTATTACCAGCCGGAGGCTTATATCCCCCAGAGTTTTTTTTCGATTAATGATGAAATTGACAAGCTGCGCCATTCGGCCACCAGTGCCCTCCTGGAGAGAAAAGATGTGATCATTGTCGCTTCTGTTTCCTGTATTTACGGCCTGGGTTCACCCCATGAATACAGTGAGCAGGTATTATCCCTGCGTCCGGGGGCCAGGCTCAGCCGGGAAGATATCATTAACCGCCTGGTAGAAATCCATTACCAGCGCAACGAGATCGACTTTCACCGCGGCACCTTCCGGGTCAGGGGAGACGTAATTGAAATTATCCCCGCTTCCTTTTCTGAGGCCGCCATCCGGGTGGAACTTTTCGGGGATGAAATAGAGAGACTGAGAGAGGTGGACCTGGTCAGCGGTAAGGTTATCGGTGAGAGGGCTCATGTGGCCATATTCCCGGCCACTCACTACGTGACCGCCCCCGACCAGCTGCAGCGGGCGATCGGCGATATCGAGGCGGAACTGCAGGAACAGCTGGCAAAATTTAAGAAAGAGGGCAACCTGCTTGAAGCGCAGAGGCTGGAGCAGAGGACCCTGTTTGATTTGGAAATGCTCCAGGAAATCGGATTTTGCAGCGGTATTGAAAACTACTCGCGGCACCTGGATGGGAGGCCGGCCGGCAGCCGCCCGGCGACCCTGATGGATTACTTTCCTCCCGAAATTCTCGTCGTGATCGATGAGTCGCATATTACCATCCCCCAGATCAACGGGATGTACCGGGGAGATTTATCACGGAAAAGCACCCTCGTGGAGCACGGTTTCAGGCTACCTTCCGCCCTTGACAACCGCCCGCTCCGCTTTGAGGAGTTCGAATCCTTAGTCAACCAGGCCATCCTGGTTTCGGCCACCCCCGGCCCGTGGGAGCACCAGCACAGCGATGCGGTTGTGGAACAGATCATCCGGCCCACCGGGCTGGCCGATCCGGTGGTGGAAGTCAGGCCGGCCGGAGGGCAGGTTGATGACCTCTACGGGGAGATCAGGGCCAGGGCTGAAAAAGACCAGCGGGTCCTGGTTACCACCATGACCAAACGGATGGCTGAAGACCTGACCGAATATTACCGCAACATGGGCCTCCGGGTGCGCTACATGCATTCCGAGATCGATGCCCTGGAGCGCATGACCATCATCAGGGGCCTGCGGCTGGGTGATTTCGATGTCCTGGTCGGGATCAACCTGCTCCGTGAAGGCCTCGACCTGCCCGAGGTCACCCTGGTGGCCATCCTGGATGCCGATAAAGAAGGCTTCCTGCGCTCGGATCGTTCCCTGATCCAGACCATCGGGCGCACCGCCCGCAATATTGAAGGCAGGGTGGTCATGTACGCCGAAGAAATCACCCCCTCCATGCAGCGGGCAATTGACGAAACAGAACGCCGGCGCCAGAAGCAGCTGGCCTATAACGAACAGCACAACATTACCCCGCAGAGCATCATCAAACCGATCCGGGCCGTGATCGAGGCAACGGCGGTGGCCGAAGAAACGGAAAGCTATGCTGTGGAAGAATTGAAAAAAGTTGACCAGGGCAAACGCCGCAAAATGATCAAGGAACTGCGCAAGGAAATGAACAAAGCATCCAGGGAACTGGCCTTTGAAAAAGCAGCAGAACTGCGTGACATGATCATAGAACTCGAAAAGCAAGGCTAGATGACAGGGGGACGTTTCACTTGTCACCTTCTGTCATGTGAAAAGCAGGGTTAGACATGACAAGTGAAACGTCCCCCTGTCATGCATGACAAGTGAAACGTCCCCCTGGCATG
>SL_5KL_010_SEDDRAFT_10000731_pt1 | contig 20793 bp, 15 predicted proteins | sample SodLakKL_010_SED_FD_9118 | JGI IMG/M metagenome (IMG submission 9118)
CCAGCTCAACATAGGTGAGCTGGTGCTTCTTCCGGCACTTTCAGGTATACAAAACGAAGGGCTGGGCAGCCTTGAACCCCTTCCCCTGTTTTATTACCTCTCATTGGAAGAGGTAAGCCACATTAAGCAATCCGTAAGAGATTACAACGACATTATCGAAGCTACTGCCTCCCAGTTCGACCTGGCCATGGCAGACATAAAAGGGCTCCTCAGTGCCGCAGAGCCCGGGATCTACTTTGATGCCATTCCCTTCAGCACAGAATTTGTCAGCGGGGGCGTTTTTTCTCTCGATGGCCTTCATCTCTCAGCCAGAGGCTATGCTATCGTAGCAAACGAGTTTATAGCGACCATTAACAGGCACTACAATTCCAGCATTCCCAAGGTAGCCATTGGCAACTTTCCGGGTATTGTTTTCCCGTAACAGGGGCTGTATGTGAGGTTTTTTTAAATACAAACCCCGGGTTTTACCTCTAGAATAGGAGGTCTTAACCCGGGGTTACCTTTTCCCAGCATGGCCTGCAACCTTATTCTTCGTGGTTCATAAAGCCCTGGTCTTCGAGTGCATCCAGGAAAACACGGCTAAAGTGCAGATTGTCTTTTTTGGTATACCTTTTAAAGGTAAAGATCTGGGCCAGGGTTTCCAGCTGGTTTTCTTCAATCAGCTGGGCTGTCATCGGCAGGCTTTCCTTATGCCGGTATATCCGGTCAATATCTCCGGGGGTGTAGTCCTTGTATGTTTCGTGGTGTATCACGCCTTCGCCGGGCAGCCTGTCAACCTGTTCGGGGTCTTCATTGGGGTAACCTACAACAAGGGTTGTTACGGGCACAACGCCCTGGGGGAGGTCAAAGAATTCGATCAGTTTGTCGGCCTGGTAGGTAGTGGTTCCCAGGTAACAGATCCCGAGTCCGTGTGCTTCGGCAGCCACCGCAACGTTTTGTGATACCAGGAGGGCGTCTATGGCGGCAGTAAAGAAGGACAGGAAATTGTCGTATCCCGGATCGGCATCGCGCTGCCGGCACCATTTGTTGAACCTGTTAAAATCTGCACAAAAAGTAAGCAGCACCGGTGCCTGCTCTACCATCTGCTGTCCGAAATGCAATTTGCACAGCTCTTTCCGCCGTTGCTCGTCTTTGGATACGATCACCGAGTAGACCTGCATGTTTCCTGTTGTGGAGGCGCGAAAGCCTGCCTGCAGGATCTCATCGAGTATGTTGTCGTCGATCGGATCGCTCTTATAATTGCGTATTGTACGATGGTTGAGCAAAGTTTTGATGGTCTCCATACTAACTGCGTTAGGGGTTTCTGAATGTGTTCGGGCTGCAAAAATATAGCTTTACAGCTGTCTTTCCAAGTTTATTCTTTTTCTGGCAGCACGGCCTGATCGCCCTTCGTTACGTGTTTCTTGTCTCTTTTGTCAAAAAACACATCCAGCGCCACCAGTATTGCGGCCATGCCCCAGAAAGGCACGGAGGCTTTGTCGGTATCCAGGAAGTTGTTAAGGAAACCATGGGAAAAGTATGTGATGAAGCCCATGGTAAGTCCCAGGGCCAGGAGCCTCAGGTCTCTGGAAGGGGCTTTTTTGAACAGTTTAACGCCGGTGGCCAGCACGGCCAGGGCCAATGCCGTGAAGGCCGCCATGCCCGGCAGGCCGCTCTCCGAGAGAGGGCCTAAGTATTCGCTATGGGCGTTGCCCAGGTCTCCAAAGTGTGTGGTGATGATGGTATAGTCTTCGGATCGCTGAAAGGGTGCATATACGAACTGGTATGTGCCGGGCCCCCAGCCCAGAACTGGCCGTTCCTGGTACATGCGGTATGCCGAACGCCACCTGTTGATACGTTCCAGGTTGGAGGCATCCGATGTGATGTTCGAAGCCGACCGGATATGCTCGGAAAAGTCGGCAGATGACTCCTGCTGGTTGCGCTCGAGGTACATCACTATTTCTGTTTGAAAAAGATACAGGACACTTACCAGCAATATGCCGCTGGCAAGCAGCACCCTGAACTTCACCCGGAAAGCAAGGATAATAAGGCCGGCCGAGGCGATTATAAGGCTTAACCAGGCCGCCCGGCTGTAGCTGAACAGAATGCCAACCCCCATGACCAGGAAAAAGATAAGCGCCATCCTTCTTCTGAGCACACTGTCGGCACGGTTAAAACTCATAACGGCAAAATAGGGCAAAACAAGCGCAATAACGGCAGAATACTGTGTATGGTCGTTAAAAAATGGTTGCACAGCCCAGGCTCCCATCTGTCTTTCAAATCCCACCGTGGCATGCCTCGCCGTAGCAATGATTATCACCAGCACGAGTGCCGTACCGAAAAGCCACATGAATTGCTGCATTCTTTTGGGATCACGAAACATATAGATCCCAACAAAAAAGAATGTGGTCACAAACCATAATCTGGCCACAAGGTGCTTGATGCTCACCACCGGTATTTCACTGGTAACCGTGGTCAGAAGCATCCAAACAAGCTTGATGATCAAAAATACCGTCACGGGATGCTTTAGTATGCGATTATCATACCTTCCTTCATAAAAAAACCTCAAAAAGGCAAGCAGCATGACGGCCAGCATTATCGGCTCTGTCGGCAGGTTTGCAGTAAACCCAAGCTCGTCGAAAGCCAGGTTGACGGATAAGGGGGTGAGAAAAACCAGTACAAGTATGAGCTTGTCGAGGGAGAAGAAAAACAGCAAAGCTATTGCCAGGGCAACCGGCAACGCATTAAGCCAGTACACCTCCTGTATTGTCAAAAAAATATTGACAGCAGCAAACAGCAAGCTGCCTGCATACAACCATGTCAGTCTGATTTGCTGTAGCACAGATCTTAAGACTTTGACGGGTTTTTAGATTTCGGATTGATGATGCCTTTTTTCTGCAGGTTCTCGTAAACCATTATGATCATGATCCCCATGAAGCCTGCAGCGAACGTGGTCACAAAAACGATCAGCCAGCGGATGGGGTATACTTTTCGTTCCGCCTCAAATGCAGTGTCGAGCAAAAATTTAAACGGCACAAAGCTTTCCATGTCGGCTTTTGCAACGTTATACCGGTTTTGTGCCTGGATTACCTGGTTGGGAAGGCCTTGCAGGTAACGCGAATAAAACTCGAAGTCACTGCCCTTTTGAGCAAGCTGTTCGAGGTTCTCTTCCAGCCTCTGTATCCCTTCCACATTGCCGGCGGAAATATCCCTGGCCAGTTGCCTGTAAATCATCTCTGACTGACCCTCCATGAAAAACACACCCTCCGACATGATTTCACTCATTTGCTGTCCGGCTGTTTCAACCCTTTCTTCCAGGTCTTCGAGCTGCTGCCTGGCCACAGTATAGGCCAGCTCTGCCCTTTCGCGCCTGATGTCATTCTGAACGGTATCGGCGAGTGCTGCAATTTCATTGGCAATATCTGCAGCCATTACCGGATCCTTATCCCGCACACTTATTTCTACCGCCCCGTATTGTGTCCGCCTGAAGTTAATGTTGCCCCTGTATTCCTCTGTAAGCCTCGTCATTTTATACCTGGCATCTTCGGGAATTTCGTAATGGTCCAATAAGTCGAACCTTTCAACGATACGGTCACGGATGTTATATGATTCAAGCACCTGAAGCAGTCTTTCTGCATCTTCAACCTCACCGTATTCAAGGAAGTCTCTTCCTGAAACATTATCCCTCGCCAGCACAGTCCGCGAAAGGCTGCTTGCCGAAGTGGGGAACATGGTCACTGAGGACTGAAATTTTGGTGTGATAAACCGGGGGCCGGAAAAAATGGCCGAACCCACGGCCGCAACCAGGCCAATGATCAACAGGTGCTTCCACCAGCGAAGCACGAAGAAAATCAGGGAGGAAGAATCGAATGCATCTTTGTTTTTATCCATCATAGTATAGTTTGTTGGTGTTTTCGCTTAATAAAACGTGCAGGGAAATCAGATATTTGAAAACGCCGCAAAATTAACAAAAAAAGCATTACAGCCAGAGGGGCAGCAGCGCGTTATGACTCTCCGTAGGTGATAAGCTGGTAGATCTGCCTTATGCTGATCAGCCGGATAATCATGGCAAGCAGGACACCCGCACCAATTAACGCCAGAAGTTGCAGGTGCCAGTTAACGGGCAATAACGTTGACATCCATCCAAAAAGCAACATGGACAAAAAGAATACGCCCAATTTGATCAGCAAGCCCTTATTGGTTTTCAGGTGAAAAATCCGTTTTACCACCAGGATCTGGGTGACAGCCACAAGCATTTGCGTAAAAAGGCTTGCCAGTGCAGAGCCTGTCGACATCAATACAGGGATAAGCAGGAAATTTAACAGGATATTCAACAGCATCCCGGAAAAGGCAATGAGGTTCATTTTCCCCAGGCTGCCGTTTGCCGTTAACAGCGTGCCAAATATATACGTAGTGGAAATGGCCATAAAGCTGGTCATCAAAACGGAAAATACCAGCGAAGATCTTTCAATCCTGTATGCAAACTCAGCAACGGTCTCCCCTTCATGGATCGGATAAAGCAGTTTCATGATATCAGTAGCATGGAAGAGCGCACTTGCCGCAACAATTGCCCCCAGGGTGATGATCAGGGTAAAAGAGAGTTTGACAAGGTGTTCGACGGCAAGCTTCTGTTTTATCATGCGGGCAAAGATGGGAAGCAAGAGCACGGCAAACAGGTATGCGATCATGTTGGCAGCGTCAAGCAAACGGAAAGCTGAAGCGTAAATCCCGCTGTACCTGGCACCTTCATCAAGCAGGCGCTCCAGCATGACGCTGTCAATGCGATTGTAGAAAGTCATTAATAGCACCAGGAGGGCAAAGGGAAAGCTCTTCCGCGCAATGGCAAGCAGAAAGGGGAAGTTCCAGTTAAGCCGGAGCCACCGTTTTTTCGCATGCTGTACCACAAGAAAGAACGTTATAAGTACGGTGATCGCATAGCCGGCAGTTTGGGCGTATACGAAGTACTGAATGCGAAACTGGTCAACCAGGTTACCCCACAATAACAAGCTGCAGATGATGATCATCAGGAAGCGGTCCAGCACCGAGATCATGGCATCCGTGCGAAAAAGATGCAGGCCCCCGAGGTTTGAACGCAGATACAAAATAAAACTCAGCAAAAACTGGTTGACGGCCAGGAAACACAAAAGCCTGATCTGCCCGGCACTGTAGTTGATAAAGAAGGCAAAAGAAAACGTAACCGCCAGGTACAGGCCAAAAAGCAGCAGCTTTAAAACCAATATGTTCGACAGGTACTTGGTCAGCAACTGCCTGTTCTGGGCAATGCTCTTATTGTTGAAGTTGGTGATCCCGACATCCAGCAGGATATTAAACAGGAAGGAGAAGTTGAACACTGCAAAATAAAAGCCATATACCTCTGCACCAACCGTGTTTTGAACCGTCCGATCGATGCCCAAAATCCAGAAAGGCTTGATCAGAAAGTTCAAAACCATCAACAAGATCAGGTTTTTGATAAATTTCCCCTGCATGCCATTGTAGCATTGACGGTTAGTAGAAAGGGCGAGTCGAAACAGTGCCGTATACGGCTCAAAATTAATAACTTTTATTCACAGTAAACACTACCATGCATAATGTCTGCAAAATGAAATACATATGCCTGATTTATTTTATTTTTGCACAAAGTTTAACAGGATGTAAATAATGCGCGGCTTTTGGCGTTAACATAGGAGAAATCCCGCGGCGGGAATATTTCCATGCCAGAGAGCCGGCACACAAAGGGGCATGATTGTTGAGCACCCGTAAACGGGCGCCAGGGGTGACTGGGGTTGAAGTGTAAAGGTGGCGTTTTCACAGCATACTGAACGCGCAGGAAGCAAAACTGAAAATCATAAACAGATGAAGTTTAAGGAAGGCGACAAGGTATTGTTTTTGAATGAAAAGGGGGGTGGCATCGTTACCCGTGTGGTGGATGAGGATATTGTTCATGTATCCATTGAAGATGGGTTTGAGATCCCATATGCCGTGGGGGATCTGCTCAAAACGGGACATGAGGAAGCGGCTCCGGCATCCCGGCGTGATGAGCCAGGGATTGATACCGGCAAGCAAAGCCGCTTAAAGATGCTGACCCACCAGGCAGTCGACATTCCGGAAGCAGTCTTTCTGGCCATGGTACCACGCAACCAGGACCAGGTGCTGGCGGGCGCCATGGACTTTTACCTGGTGAATCACACCCCTTACTTCTTGTATTTCGGTTTGATGGTTAACAAATCCGGACACTTTCAGGGGATCGCATCCGGCAGGATCGAGCCCAGTTCACGGCACCATTTGGGGAAAGTGGAGCGCACAGAGATCGAAGACTGGAACCACTCGCTGCTGCAAACCGTCTTCTACCAGGACGGGAAGACAGAGCCACGGGAGCCTATCAACCGCCATATCGTGTTTAAACCAGTTAAGATTTATAAGGAAGAGAGTTTTGCGTTCAGCCAGCTATTGCACCAAAAGGCATATATGGTAGAAGTGTAAAAAAGACAAAAAGACAAAAAGACGAAAAGTCGAAAGGTCGAAAAGTCTAAAAGTCTGAGGGTCAAAGGGGTTGGAAGTTAAGGGTATATTTGTACAATTTGTAATGATTGCCAATCAGGAGTAAGGCAAACAGACTGCCAGGTTCGAAGAGGCTTGAAGATGCAGGAGGGGCGAACCTGTTTGTCCCGTGACATTTAGACCTTTTGACATTTTGACATTTCAGACCTTCATACAAGAGGCAGGTTGTCCTGTCGCGTCCTGCTTCGGGCAGGATGAGGAAAGTCCGGGCAACACAGAGCAGCATACTTCCTAACGGGAAGCCGGTCTGCGAAGCAGGCCGCGAGAAAGTGCCGCAGAAAATAACCGCCTAAGCCCGGTGATGCCGGGCCGGCAAGGGTGAAAACGTGAGGTAAGAGCTCACGGCTTATCCGGGTGACCGGATAAGGGGGTAAACCTTATGCGTTGAAAGGCCAAATATACCGGGGCCTGAGGGTTGCTCGCCCGATCCCGGCGGGTAGGCCGTTAGAGGCAGCATGTGAATGCTGTTCAAGACAAATGACAGGAAGCACATGTCAGATGTGCCACAGAACCCGGCTTACAGGCCTGCCTCTTGTTTTTTTTCGTTTGGCACAGGGCATCAGGTACGATCAGAAAAGCCTGATAGCCGTCGCAAACGTGAACGATAAATATGTTACGTACGATATAGTAAACCTGTCATGATCCGTCACACAATTACAGCATTGCTTGTCATCCTGCTCGGGTTGCCGTTTGCAGCACAATCCCAGCAAACAACGGTATACGAAGATCCCGGCGCCACCTATCGCAGCGCTATGGATTTGTTTGAAAAAGGGAAATATGGGGCCGCCCGGCAATTGTTTCTTCAGGCAGCTGACGAGGCCGGCGACACCCATAACGAATTTAAAGCCAGCGCCCGCCTCTATGCCGCAATCAGCGCGTCTGAGCTGTTCAACCCGGATGCCGGCCGGCTGCTGAAGTCTTTCCTCGACGATCATCCCACACATGCTGCGAGGGACCTTGCGTGGTTTCAATTGGGAAACCTGAGTTACAGACAGCGCGATTACGCAGAGGCCATACAGTGGTTCACCAAGCTTTATGGCACACGGATGGAGCGTGAGAAGCTGGATGAGTTTTACTTCAAATTGGCTTACAGCCATTTTATGCAGGAAAACCTGCGGGAAGCCGGGCCTCTGTTCCGGCAGATACAGGATCCCGAATCTATCTATTTTGCCCCTGCAAGCTATTATTATGGCCACATCGCCTACATGAACGGCAACTACGATAGTGCCATCTCATCTTTTGAACGCATCATGGATGACCGCAACTTTGGCCAGCTGATTCCCTACTACATCATTCATATCCATTTCCTCAGAGAAGATTTTGACGCCCTGCTTACCCATGCCCCGGCACTCTATGAGGAGGCCATACCCCGCCGGACCCCGGAGATAGCACGCCTCATTGGCGAAGCACACATAGAAAGGTCGGAGTACGCGGAGGCCGTCCCCTACCTCGAGGAATATATTCAGCACGCAGGGCCAAGAGCGGGCAGGCCGGATCGTTATCAGCTGGGCTATGTTCTTTACGCTCTCGAAAGATATGAGGATGCAATACAACATCTGGAACACGCCACCAGGGGCGAAGACAGCCTGGCACAAAACGCATATTTTCACCTGGCATCGGCATATATTGAAACAAACCAGAAACGATTTGCCCGTAATGCCTTTCAGCAGGCCCATCAGATGGAGTTCCATGACGATATCCGGCGCGAATCCCTGTTCAATTACGCCCTGTTGTCGCTCGAGCTATCCATGGACCCTCATAATGAGGCCATCCTTTCTTTCAGGAGATACATTGAAGAGTACCCGGATTCCCCGCGCATCCACGAGGCCTACGAGTACCTTATTGACCTCTACCTCACAACCAGCAACTACCGGGATGCCCTGGCGTCGCTGGAGGTGATAGACCACGACACAAGGAGGCTGCGTGAAGCATATCAACGGGTAAGCTACCTCAGGGGCATAGAGTTGTTTAACAACCGTGACTTCCAGGCTGCCATTGCGCACTTTGAAAAAACCAGGCGCTACCGAGACAACAACTATTTTGTGGCTTCAAGCCTTTACTGGCAGGGAGAAGCACATTACAGGACGGGCGACTATCCGGCGGCGATAGCAAAACACCAGGAGTTCCTGGTGAGCCCGGGAGCTTTCTCCCTCGATTTCTATGACCAGGCCCACTATTCCATTGGATACGCAAAATTTAAGCAAGAGTCCTGGCAAGATGCCATCAGGGCATTCCGTAACTTCGTTGCTGCCGGCAACCAGGACCCGCGCCTGTTGAATGACGCCCTGCTTCGTACCGCCGACGCCTATTTTGTCAGCAAACAGTATCAGCAGGCCATGGATTTTTACAACAGGGCCATACGGATGGATGTGCTGGACACCGACTATGCCGTATACCAGAAAGGCCTGGTATATGGGATCATGGGCGACATTGAAGACAAGATCACTACCCTGGAAGGGCTCCTGGCAAACTATCCGGGATCTGCCTTCCTCGACGATGCCCGCTACGAGATCGGCAACAGCTGGCTCCTGCTTACCAACAACACCAAAGCCCGTAATTACTTTTATGAGATCCTGGAATACCATCCCGGAAGTGCATACGCACAAAGTGCCCGGCTAAAAACCGGCCTGATATATTACAACGAGAACGAAGACGAACAGGCACTGGAAACCTTCAGGCAGGTGGTAGAAGATTATCCTGGCACCCCGCAGGCACAGGAAGCCCTGGCAGCAATGCGTATCATATATGTTGACATGGACCGCGTCCCGGAATTTGTCCGATTCACCGAACAAATCGGGATCGCTGACATTACACGGGCTGAAGAAGACTCACTGATGTACCGGGCGGCAGAAAACCGGTATATGCAGGGTGACTGCACAGGGGCTGTACAGAGCTTTACCAACTACCTGGCACAGTTTCCCAACGGCATCTTTGCGGCCAATGCCAACTATTACCGCTCAGAATGCCTCTACAGGGGCAATGAAACAACAGAAGCCCTGCTGGGATATGAATTCATCATCGAAGGGTCGTACCGGATGTTCCTGGAGAACTCCCTGCTGCGGGCTGCAAGCATACGATTCGACAAAGAGGATTATGAGATCGCCCGAAGCCACTTCAGCCGCCTTGATGACGTTTCGGAAGACCGTGCCAACATCCTCACTGCCCGGAAAGGGCTGATGCGATGCCACTACCAAATGGGCAACCATACCGAAGCCATCAGCATGGCTACCCTTGTTCTCGAACACGACAGGCTGTCGCAGGATGCAACGCAGGAAGCATGGTTTATCAAAGCCTCTTCCGCAAACGAGACCGGCGACACCGGCATGGCCCGGGAGGCATTTGAAAAAGCAGCCGGCATCACCGAAAACAGAATAGCTGCCGAGGCCCGCTACAACATGGCCCTCATCACATTCCGCCAGGGACTCTATGAAGAAGCAGAAGAGGAGATCTTTTCCTACACGGGAAAACTGGCTGCCTACGATTACTGGCTGGCAAGGATCCTTCTTCTGCTGGCCGATGTGTATATCGAAACCGATAATACGTTCCAGGCAAAGCATACCCTGAACAGCATCATCGAGAATTACGACGGAGATGACCTGAGGCAGGAGGCCATGAATAAAATTGCTTTCATTGAAGAACACCTGGAGGCAGAGGAAGAAACAGGGGAAGAGGATGTGATTGAGATAGACCTTGAGTAAGAAGAAGGCTTTTGGCTTTTGGCTATTAGCTTTTTGCAATTGGCAGGAAAGCCAAAAGCCAGACGTTTTGACATTTCGACATTTCGACATTTTGACAGTTACAACACAACCCCCTAAACTTTTGACAAGAACATAAACATTTCAATAACAATTAGTTGAAAAAATATAAACAGATGAAACGAGGATTTTTCAGGACGATCACTGCCCTGCTGGTAATTGCGGGAATTGCGCACAGCAAACATGTCATGGGACAGCGCGAGCTGGATATCGACGAGATTCACGTGATAGCTCCCTACGAGCCATCCATCTCCGAAGCGTTCAAGATCAATCTTGACCCGGTGATCTTAGATACTGTTGCTGTGGATATGGATTTTGACTACCGTATTGAGCCCCGCAGGGCTTTTGTACGCTTCGACCCTGAACCCATCACGCCCGCCCGCATGCGCGGTGAGCCGCTCGAAAAACTATACCGCGGACTGGTGAAAGGCGGGTACGGCTCCTACCGGACACCTTACTTTGAGGGCTTTTACAATACCCTGAGGTCCGGTGATTATGCCCTCGGAGTGCACCTCAAACACCGCTCATCAGGCGAAGACATCGACAATTTTCCAAACAGCACCTTCAGCAAAAACAAGGCAAATGTATATGGGACAAGGTTTTATAACAATCACACCCTGAAAGCATATGTGGACTACAGCCGGCACGTGCTGCACTATTACGGGATGCCCTACATGCATCCTTTAATAGGGAAAAAAGACACAAACGATTGGGTATGGGATCCCTTTGGAGGGAGCACCCGGCAACGCTATGAGCTCCTGTCGTCGGAACTCAGCTTTGGCAACAAAACAAGTGAAAGAGCCCGTCTTCATTACCAAACAGGCCTTCAGCACCAATGGCTAAGCGACCGCTATGATGGCAACGAACACCAATTCCGCCTGCATGGCGAAATAGGCAGCCAGGTAAAAGCAGATCCTTTTGGGATGATGGACCAGCAGCGCTTCACCCTTGAGGCGGATGCCCGTTATTTTTACCATCAAAACCTCGCGGATACAGCGCATACCGGAATATATAGCCTGCAACCCAAACTGCACAGCAAATTTGACAGGATAGGCTTCCACCTGGGGGCAAACTTGTCTGTTGAAGATGACCGCGGCAACATGATCCTGCGAACCTATCCGCTTGCAGGGTTCCGGATGGCAATAATCCCTGAAAACCTTATTGCAAGCGCCGCATTTAGCGGAGGACTGAAAAAGCAAAGCTGGCAAGAGCTTTCAAAAAACAATCCTTTTGTAACACCAATGGCAGGCACCGGTTTCAGCAACATACGCGCCGAAGTCAACGTCGGTGTCCATGGCGCCATCGGGAACCACTTCTCCTACAACCTGGGCATGAGAAACAGCCATATTGATAATTTCCCCTTCTTCGCCAGGCTAAGATACTACCCCGATCCCGGCATGTTGCCGGAACCCGTCCAGGAGGCGGGATTTGCACCGGGGCAACCCTTTTACGTGGTCTATGATGACATCAGGCAGCTTAACCTGTCGGCAGAGCTTTTTTACCGCTTTGGTGAAAGGCTGTCGATGCGTGTCAGGGGTGATTACTATGAATATACTCTTGATGAACTGCCCAGGGCATGGCATGCACCCAGGTTTGAAGCCAGCTTTCATACCCGGTACAACATCCAGGACAAGATCATCCTTACGGCAGACATCTTCGGCCGTGACAAGACCTGGGGTGGCCTTTACACAGAAGGCACACAGGAAGTCATAGAGTTTGAGGCACACGACTTCTACGCCGATGCCAACCTGGGCATCGAATACCGCTATAACAGACGCCTCTCGGTCTTCCTTAACTTCTCCAATATCATCAATGATGAATACGAAAGATGGCTCGGATATCCCACCCAGGGCTTCAACTTTTTGGGCGGTGCGAGCTTTGCTTTCTAAAACATTCATTTTCAATACTTTTGCCCTTGTTTTTTCTTGCTTTTTTAGTAGGAAAAGTCGGGGGAAAAGTGTATCTTTGCCTGTTATTCAAAAGCAGATAGTATGAAGGCACCAATAAAGCCCGAGAAGTTAGAAAAACTGAATTATGACGCCGCAAGCATACAGGTCCTTGAAGGCCTTGAGGCGGTAAGGAAAAGGCCCGCCATGTACATCGGTGATGTTAGCAGCAAAGGCTTGCACCACCTGGTTTACGAGGTCCTGGACAACTCTATCGATGAGGCCATGGGCGGATATTGCGATCAGATTGATGTGATCATCAACGAAGATGGCTCCGTCACCGTGGTTGATAACGGCAGGGGGATCCCTGTCGACATCCATGAGAAAGAAGGCAGAAGCGCCCTGGAGGTCGTGATGACCGTCTTGCACGCAGGCGGTAAGTTTAACAAAGACACATATAAAGTTTCCGGCGGGTTGCACGGTGTAGGAGTGTCCTGTGTAAACGCCCTTTCAGAGCACATGTGCGTTGAAGTACACCGCGACGGGGCCATCCACGTGCAGGAGTACAAGACCGGGATCCCGCAATACGCCGTCAAACATACCGGCGAAACAGACATTCGGGGCACAAAAGTCACCTTCACACCGGACAAGAGCATATTCCAGACCACGGACTTTAACTACGAAATACTCACGAACAGGCTCAGGGAACTCTCGTTTTTAAATAAGGGAGTGCAACTGACGCTGACAGATATGCGGCAGCGCGACGAAAACGGGCAGCCCGTCAAAGACATATACTACTCAGAAGCAGGATTGTCTGAATTTGTGGCTTATCTCGACGACACCCGCGAAAAGCTGATCGAGAAACCCATCTGCATGCTCTCCGAAAAAACCGGAATCCCGGTGGAGGTCGCCATGCAGTATAATGCTTCCTTTACAGAAAACGTACAGGCCTACGTTAATAACATCAACACCATTGAAGGAGGCACCCACCTTGCAGGCTTCCGCAGGGCACTCACCCGTACGCTGAAGAATTATGCAGAACGCACGGGGATGCTCTCGAAGCTCAAGTTCGAGATCAATGGCGATGATTTCAGGGAAGGCCTTACCGCCGTGATCTCCGTGAAAGTGGCTGAGCCGCAGTTCGAAGGGCAGACCAAGACAAAGCTTGGCAACTCCGAAGTGAGCGGTGCTGTTGATCAGGCCGTAAGCGAAATGCTGGCCCACTACCTGGAAGAGAATCCACGCGATGCCAAAACAATCGTCAATAAGGTGATCCTGGCCGCAACCGCCCGGCACGCAGCCCGTAAAGCCAAAGAGCTGGTACAGCGTAAAAGCGTCCTTAGCAATACCGGCCTGCCCGGCAAATTGGCAGACTGCTCCGAAAACGATCCTGCAAAATGCGAAATTTTCCTGGTGGAGGGAGACTCCGCAGGAGGAACCGCCAAACAAGGACGTGACCGGAACTTTCAGGCGATCCTGCCGCTCAGAGGGAAGATCCTTAACGTGGAAAAAGCCATGCCACACAAGATCTTCGATAACGAAGAGATCAAAACAATATTTACCGCACTGGGACTTTCCGTAGGTACCGACGACGACAGCAAAGCCCTGAACATAGAAAAACTGCGCTACCATAAAGTCATTATCATGACCGACGCAGACGTGGACGGCAGCCATATAGCAACCCTCATCCTTACATTCTTCTTCCGCTATATGCGCGAAATGATAGAGCTGGGATACATCTATATCGCCACGCCACCCTTCTACCTCATCAAGAAAGGCAAAGAAGGACGCTACGCCTGGAACGAAGAAGAAAGAAAAGCAATCGTTGCAGATCTCTCAAAGAATGGCAAAGAAAGCGGTATCGGCATCCAGCGCTATAAAGGTCTGGGTGAGATGAACGCCGAACAGCTCTGGGAAACCACTATGAACCCCGAGTTCAGGAAATTGCGCCAGGTAGATATCGAAAATGCAGCCGAAGCCAACCGCACCTTCTCCATGCTCATGGGCGATGAAGTACCGCCACGCAGGGAGTTCATTGAAAAGAATGCCAGGTACGCAAATATTGACGCGTAAACCCACAGAAGGAAGAGGGTTGAGGTTTGAAGCTGAGCGGTAGCGAAATCCCGGGCTGCCAGTCCCGAGAGCGTAGCGATTCGGGAAGCGCAGCGATTCGGGATTTGAGGTTGCCAGATGAAACAATTAAGACGCAATCAACTGCCGCAGCACCTGGGCTGGCGGGATGAAGCAATGAACCATGTAGCCTCAGCACCTGGGCTGCGGAGATGATCCAGGGAAACGCCCGCCCGGGGCGGTTGATAAATGGTATTCAGACGATCAGTTCGCGGTGATCCAGTTTACGACCTCATCGGATAGCGGACTTTCGCGGGGTGATAAAACATCTACCAGCTGACCCCGTTCGTCAATGAGAAACTTCTGAAAATTCCATTGGATCTCTGAATCCCTGAAACCATTCAGCTCCTTTCTTGTCAACCACTCGTAAACCGGGGCAATATCTGATCCTTTTACCGAAATCCTGGACATCATCGGGAAGCTAACCCCGTAATTCTCCTGGCAAAAGGCAATGATCTCCTCATTGGTTCCCGGCTCCTGGTTCATGAAGTTATTCGCCGGGAAACCGATCACGACGAAACCGTAATCCTGGTATTCACGGTATAAGGCCTCCAGCTTCTCATATTGCGGCGTTAACCCGCATTTCGAGGCCGTGTTGACAACCATGACCTTCCTGCCTTCGAGTTGGGCCAGGTCAAACGCATCGCCATAAATGTCTTCCACTACAAAATCATGCAAAGAGCTTTTGGAATGTGAATTTGCCGAAGCCACTAAAAATGTAGCGATAAGAACAATGCCGAGTATGATGACGCTTGCTTGTGTTTTCATTATAAGGTGTTTTTAGTGAAGCATATATATATACATTAGCCCACATATAACAACAGGTCATTATCAATTGTTTTCATGTTTTTCTAATTTTTCATCTTATTAGCTATCTGATGTTTATGCTTTCAACAGGACTGCTTTTTGCTATTGGCTTTTTGCTTTTTGCTTTCTTGACAATAGCCAAAAGCCTTCTTGCTCTCAGCACCCAATGAAAATAATCATCCCCCTGTGTGTCAAAAAACCTGTCATGGGGTTTGGCTCTGGCGGGCCCGCAAGTGCCCGGTTCATGTGTTTACATAAAGCCGAAAGGCTGAACAACCATTGGGGGTTACTTTGCAATTCTGAATTTTCTTTTCAGGAAAGGGTAGCTGAATACGGAGATCAGGATAATGAGGGTGCCGATATAAAAGCCGGCAGACATCCGTTCGGCTTCGGGAAAGAAGAAGTGGGCCATGATGATGCCATATACCGGCTCGAGATTCACGGCCAGGACAACGGTATAAGCCGAGAGCACTTTCATGACGTCCACGATGGCAGTGAAGGCATAAGCGGTACAAACAAATCCCAGGATGGCAAGATAAAAGAGGTCCGGGGCAGTGACCTGGAAGAAGCCCGGGTTAAATCCGCCGCTCACTCCGAGGAAAAGGCTGATAAACAGGAAACCTCCTATCATTTCATAAAAGCTTATCACCGAAGGGTGATGACGCAGGCTGATGTTGCGGTTCAGCACCACAAAAAGGCCGTTCAGGAAAGCTGACAAGAGCGCAAAAAGGATGCCTTCAAGGTATTGGAATTCGTACTGGAAGATCAGGTATATACCCCCGAGGATGACCATGCCGATCAGTACTTCAAGCCAGAATATCTTTCGTTTTTGGGTAAGGGGTTCAAGAAAGCTTGTAAAAAGAGTTGTGGAAGCAAAAACCCCGAGGGTGACGGATACGTTCGACACCTTGATGGCATGAAAAAAGGTGATCCAGTGTAAGGCCACCACCACGCCAATCCCAAAAAGCGGGATGATCTTTTTCAGAGGCAGGCGAAAAGGGATCTTTCTCACCAGGAAGAAAACCCACAGGCCGGCAAAAGCGAAAAGCATGCGGTACCATACCAGGTCGATGGCCGACAGGGTGATCAGCGCCCCCAGGATGGCTGTAAAACCGAGTAATACCACAACGCTGTGAAGCTGAAAATGTCTCTGCAAGTTGGGCGCAATGGGCATTTACACCGGGTTTTAATATTTAACAAAACGATTCCAAAGTTCCTTTCTGCTGCAGCAAACAAAACCAATTATTTGCTAAATTCCTGTGCTCTGCTTGTGATCAAACCATAATTTGCTTTCCTCCATGCACATGACAACATTTGTTTTACCTTCCTGCAACACATCTGCCACGCCTCATGCGGAAAAGTCTCACTTCAACCAGGAGTTCATCAGGTTCGCGATCCCTTTGTGATTGTGTTACTCTTTCTGATTTGCAAAATACTGGTCGATGATCTCAATGGCATTTCCGAGCCGTTTGTCGTAACCTCCGCTTACTACCCGGTATGGGAAACCATATTGTTCAAGCTCACGCTTAAACCAGTCAAGGAAAAACCGGCGCTTATGCGGATATTCCCTTAAGGGATCATATTCCCAGGGCAAATCGATATCGCACAGCAGATACAGTGCATACCGGTTTTCCCTGATGCGCTCTTCGAGCCAGGGATGACAGGTGTTATACTTATATACCTCCCAGATCTTGGAAACAATCAGTTCGGTATCGCAAAACAGGTATTTCCCGGCTTTTCCGGCAGCCTGGTCTTCGCGTGCGAGTTGTTCTTTCGATATTGTGAGGATGTCCTCTTTGCGGTAAGGCCGATCCAGAGCCTCCACGAATTCCCTGGCATATTCCGGCACCCAAAGGGTTTGGTAATGACGGGCCAGGCGTTCGCTGAGCCAGCTTTTTCCCGTTGATTCAGGACCGGTAACGGCAACCTTCAATACTTTCGTCACGTCTTACAGAATTTTGGGTGCTCCCTGGCGCAATTTGAAAACAGGTTCACTGTGATAACCAATTAAATAAGATGCTGTACAACCCAAAGAACATATCCTTCAATGGATTGTACAGCATTCCGGTACTTTCCGGATCAAACATCCCGGCAGCCCTGATGGTNTCATAAGTACACTGATCCCCCGTATAAAGAGGATAAGGCAACAGATCATACCAGGTCAAAACTTAATCAGCGTGGTTCTTTTTTCGGGTACGATCACTCTGACAAATGGAACGTCCTCCATTTCGTGACAGGTGTTGCAGCTATCGGCATAGCGGTCGAATCTTTCCAGGAAAGCAGCCCTGTCCGCTTCTTCAATAGCTTCCAGCAACCTGGGAGTGGAGGTGTTGACAAACTGGGCGGCAGAAGGCTCGCGATCGGGCCGGCGCACAAAACCCTTGAGGGTGGCGTCAAGCAACTTATCCAACTGATACTCCGCATAGCCCCAGTTTTCGTCCACTCCGGCCCAATAAAGCTCATTGTAGCGGTAGTTAACTTCCATCATGGCCTGGGAGAACCCGCCAAATTGGCTTTCAATATTGGCCAGAATTTCTTCCATGGTTTCTCCGGCCCAGCGGGTTTCATACGTCTTTTCTGTTTCGGTCTGACAGGCCGAAATGACAACAACTGCCATTACAGCTGCAGCCAGGATCAATGCAATTCGTTTCATAATTGTTGTTTTTGGTTCATGTATATAGCCAGCATTCTTTTTGCAACAGCAATGTTTACTTACTTTCCGCGAGGTCGATCAGAAAGGCGTATTGCTTTGCCTGTTCCCTGAGGCGTTGAAAACGCCCGGAGGCTCCGCCATGCCCGGCTTCCATGTTGGTATACAGCAATATTTTCTGGTCACCGGTGTGGTGTTCGCGAAGTTTAGCCACCCATTTGGTGGGTTCCCAGAACTGCACTTGTGAATCATGCAATCCGGAGGTTACAAACATGTGCGGATATTCCTGCTCGCGAACGTTGTCGTAAGGGGAGTACGATAACATGTATTCATAATAAACCGGGTCATTGGGATTGCCCCATTCATCGTATTCAGAAGTTGTGAGAGGGATTGTTTCATCCAGCATGGTAGTGACCACATCGACGAAGGGCACACCGGCGATGACCCCTTTGAAAAGGTCAGGCCTTTCGTTAACAACCACGCCAATGAGCAGTCCTCCTGCGCTCCCGCCGGATGCAAAGAGATGCTCCTGCGAGGTATATCCTTTTTCAACAAGAAATTCGGCACAATCAATAAAGTCGTTAAACGTATTCTTTTTATTGAGAAGCTTACCATCATCATACCAGTGCCGTCCCATTTCCTGGCCTCCGCGCACGTGGGCGATGGCATATACAAACCCCCTGTCGAGCAGGCTAATTGCATTACGGTTGAACCGGGGATCAGCACTTGCGCCATAGGAGCCATACCCGTAAAGAAGCAATGGATTGGTTCCGTCAAGGCTAATGCCTTTGCGATATACAAGGGTAACGGGCACTTCCGTACCATCCCTGGCTTCCGTATAATAACGGCGGGTTTCGTAATCTTCCGGGTCAAATCCGCCCAACACCTCCTGCTGTTTCACAAGGGTCAGATCGCGGTTTTCCATGTGATAGTCATAGCTTGTCATCGGGGTGGTAAGTGATGTATAATTAAAGCGCAGGACAGGTGTGGACATCTCGCGGTTCACACCTATGTTTGCCGTGTATGCTTCTTCATCAAAATCAACATGATGACTTTCCCGGGTCACTTTGTTGATGATCTGCAACTGCCGCAAGCCCCTTTCTCTTTCCTGGATCACGAGGTAATCGTCAAACACATCCATGCTTTCGAGCAGCACATCCGTCCTGTGCGGGATGATCTCCTGCCAGTGCTCCATGCGTGTGTTTTCTTCTGTTGTCTCCATCAGCCGCCAGTTCTCGGCCTGGTCATTGGTAAGCACATAAAACTTACCGTTGTATGACCATACGCGATAGCGGAGGTCACGCTGGCGGGGCTGAAAAACCTGGAATTCGCCTTCAGGCTTGTCTGCATCGAGTATCCAGATCTCATTACTCAGGGTGGCATTGGCACTGATCATCATGTACCGGTCATCCTTTGAGCGGGACACACCGATGTAGTAATAGGTGTCATCCTTTTCTTCGTAAACCAGCTCCGGCTCAGCGTCATCACCCATATTGTACCTGAAAATCCGGTAATAGCGAAGTGTTTCCGGCTCTATGACAGTGTAGAAAAAGGTTTTGCTGTCGGCTGCCCAGCTCACATCCCCGCCGGCATTACTGATGCCTGTTTCATGAATATCACCTGTGGCAAGATCTTTGACCAGCACGGTGAACTGACGTCGCCCTACGGTATCTGCGGTAAAGGCCATCCAGCGGTTATCCAGGGTGATGTCGAAAGTGCCGACCCTGTAAAAAGGATGGGGTTCGGCCAGTTCATTCACATCAAGGATAATTTCTTCCTCTGCCTCAAGGCTTCCCGGTCTCCGGCAGTAAATCGGATACTCCAGACCCTCTTCGTAGCGGGTATAATAGTAATAACCGTTGTCATAAAATGGTGCCGACTGGTCATCCTGGGGCATACGTTCCTTCATTTCATTGAAGAGCCTCTCCTGGAGCGGTTCGGTATGCTTCATTACTTCTTCCAGGTAGGCATTTTCTGCATGGAGGTGATCAAGTACTTCCTGGTCTTCCCTGTCGCGCAACCAGAAATAGTTGTCGATGCGGGTGTCTCCGTGCATCACAAGCTCCCTGGGCCTTTTCTCGGCTATAGGAGGTTCAGGGCCTTCTGTCTCAGGGACAGGGCCACAAGACGCCATCATGGCAATGACTAGCATGTATATCAGATTTCGGTTCATAGGATTAAATTTTGTCAAAAAGTCAAAAGATCGAAAGGTCAAAAGGTCAGGGACTGCCTTCGGCTGCAGCTATTTACCGTATAGTGCCTCCTCTGTGAGAAGCGAAGCATTTCACCGGGATAGCTCCTGGCTCGTTTACCTTGCAGCATCTCCCCGGTGAGAAGCAAAGCACTTCACCCGGGTAGCTCGTGGCTTTATGCAAGCATTCAGCTAAAATACAAAAAATCATTATCTGCAACGGTGAAAAAGGGCAAAAGTGTTACCTGCAACACATGCTTTAAGTGGTTTTACCGTATGGCAGGGAGCCGGGTACAATTTTCGCCATACACCTTTCACTACCTTTCAGGAAAGCTCCACGCCTGACGGGAACTTCAATGGAAAACGCGCACACCTGCCTCGCCTGCCCGGGAGAGTTTTACGTATATTCCACACTATCCGGTAGCGTTTTACACAACTGATCCGCTAATTGGGAAACAATTTGCGAGGGGTTTGAATGAAACAGGTCAGACAATCGCCAGCACAGAGCATTGGTCTATTTAATGAAAAACATCTCCTCCTGCACCGGTTGAATGTTTTCTGTTTTAATCCGGTCCACCCGTGCCATGGGAGGGCCCTGGCGACAGTGATCCACAAACTGGTCCATTTTATCCTTATCGCCGGTGGCTTCGACATACACGCTGCCATCGGGCATGTTTTTTGCAAACCCCCGGATGCCCAGTTCACGGGCCTTCTGCTGTGTATAATACCGGAAGGAAACGCCCTGAACGCGTCCGAAAATGTGTAACTGCAAACTTTTCTCCATAAATACCTCCTTCATTAACTCTGTGGATTTTACTGGTTCATCTCCGCAGCCCA
>SL_5KL_010_SEDDRAFT_10000732_pt1 | contig 20788 bp, 17 predicted proteins | sample SodLakKL_010_SED_FD_9118 | JGI IMG/M metagenome (IMG submission 9118)
ATAATGTGCGTAAATAAGCGGAAACAGGCGCATTTGCGCGTTAAATTAATTTAATTGGGTTTAACCAGCGTTAAGCGGGGTTGATAATATTAATTTTATATGTTATAATTAATATATAATAAATAATAATTAATAAATAAAATATTTAAGGGGGTGGGTTAAATGGGTTTTAAAAATTTACGCGAAAATTTATTTTTTAATTATTTTAAATTAAAAAATAAATTAAACGACGAGGAATTAAATATTATAATGTTAGCGAATAATATTATAATAGGAATTATTAAAAAAGACGATGAAAAAATTAATAAAAATTTACGCAAACTCGAAAAAACACTTAAATAACACGCAAGTTTGGGGGGTTATATAAACCCCCTAATTTTTTTTTTTCAGCGTAAAATAAATTAAAAAGTTTTTATATTTTGCGTAATACGCAGTAAATGAAAGTTAATGTGAGTTAAACGGTGTTAAACAAGTATAAACATGTTTTACCGCGTTTGAGTTTTTATAAATTATATGTTATAATAAATATATAATAAGGAAAGGGGGTTAAACAAATGAAATTTAAAAATAAAAATATCAATGAAATTAAATTATTATTTACATTATATTTAATCGAAAAAACAAAAAGTAAATTAACAAAAACAATTAAAAATAATATCGATGATTATTTTAATGAAATGATAAGTTACAGTAACCTCGAAAATTACGAAAGTTTAAAACAAATGTATTACGATTATTTATTATATTTAAATTACAGATAATATTTATAAGCCGGGTTATAATTATTACAAATTAATATTTATATTATAGCCCGGTTTTTACAAATTAATTAAAATTTTTTAAAATTTTGCAGTAAACTACGTTATTTAACGTTAACGTAAGTTAAACGCATATAAACAGTTATAACAGCGTTATAGCGTTGTTGTGTTTTTGTAAGTTACATGTTATAATTAATATATAATAAATAATAATTAAAACACATTATTATTTATTAAATAAATTAATTAAAAGGGGCGCATAAAAATGGCAAACAAATCGCAAAAAATTAGGCAAATATTTAAAAAAAGTAACCACAAATTAACAATTAGTAAAATTAGTAAAAAGGCGGGCGTACGTTACCAGTTTGCGTACCAGGTAATAAAACGTTATTGTAGTAAAAATAATATTACAATGCCAACAAACAAACAAAAACAAACTAAAGCCGCCAAAATACGTAAACTTTACGATAAGGGCCTAACAATAGGCGCAATTAGTAAAAAATTAAACACCAATTACACGTACGTTTGGAGCGTTTGCGATAAGTACCGCAAAAGCGAGTAAACCAAGTAGTATGCGGGGTTTTACAGCCCCGCTTTTTTATTTTTATAAGTATTGCAAAAACTTTCAATACTTACAAACTTATAAACATTAACAAAATTATAAGTTTTATAAACTATGTAAAGTTTAAAAGTTTTGCAAAAACTTACAGAGTGCGTAATTTTATTAATGTTTATAAATTTATAAGTATTAAAAGTTTTGCAAAAACTTCAAAAATTCACAATTATATAAATATTTTGCACCGTACCCCGGTAGGGTATGGGTAGACGCACGGCTGTTTAGTAATATAGTCGTTTAACCGACGAAACCGGGTGGATTGTTTAATAGTTTAGAGGTTTAACCGACGAAACAATCTGGGCCCAGTAGATTTTTCAGTATAGTAGTTTAGACGTTTAATCGACTAAACTAAGGATGAGGAGAATGAACGTGACCAATTCTGGATAGTAGTTTAGACGTTTAATCGACGAAACTCTGATACTCCCTCCGGGGACGGGGCGGGGATGGTGAGTAGGGCAACGCCCTTTGATATCTGAACGGCTCGAGCGTCATCATAGATAGGGAAAAAGCGCGATATTTGCGATACAGATATAGCAAAATCTGCGGGAAATCGCAAAGCTTTCTTAGAAATTTTTTGAGAGAAAAAGAGCTTAATAGAATAGATCGGATCTGTGAAATCCCGCGCTTTAAATCGCAGATATGCGAGAATTCAACGATCCTTCTCAGGGTACACTCTCCCCCTCAGAGTCCCCGCCCAACGTCATAGAATGCCGTAAAGTATGGTGGGTAATACCCATGGGACAATGGAGTTGTGGACGTCCTCTTCACCATGGACAGACCTATCTACGCGTTGTCTGCCCTCCTCCCTTGTGAAAGCTTTAGAGAGCAAAATTAAAAAATTTTTCCAGAAATTTTTCAAGAAAAACCTTGTGTTTTCTTTAGAAAACTTTAGAAAGCTTTAGTTTCTTGAGATATTTAAGAATTTTGAACTTGAAATTGATTATATTATATCATATAATATAATCAGAGATACACATCTTTGTGATGATATCGATCAACACGAACAGGGGAGGGGACACTCATGAGTAGAACAGCTGTACTTAAAGAACTCGCAGATAGAATGGACGAGCTAGTGGATTCTGTACCGACAAATCAACAGACGGGGGAACCTCGCGCTTATGTGGATCCTTCTACAGTAACGGAAGAACTCAACGAAGAGTATCATTACAAAGTAACGACCGGAAATTCAAAGACCAATGGACTCAAAGAAGTAAACGAGAGTAACTCATTGAAAGTCCTCGAGAAAGCGACAGTACCATTGGATTATAGCGAAGGTTATCCAACAGTAGACGGTTACCCATTCTGGGAGCGTTTAGACGGTGAGCCCGAGAATTATTACCAGATGTTTAAGCACTACCGTGATACACCTCTTCGCGGTGAGAAGCGGGCGTTCGCTAAGACCGCAAGACAGTTCGACGAAAAGCCCGAAATCATGTCGGCTCTCGCTCGCGTATACCAATGGCAACAACGAGTGAAGGCCTTTGATAAGAAGCGAGATTTAGAACGCGAGATGCAGCGTGCCCATTATATTAAGGAACTCGAAGGTGACCATTACGATGCAGCGACAAAGATCTTCGAGAAGTGTATGGAATACTTTAATAAAAACAGTAAAGCAATGAAACCCAGTGTCGCTTTAAAGTGGTTCAAAACCGCTATAGAGTTGTCTCGATTATCACTCGGCCTCTCCCCAGACAAGCCTGATGCAGAAGCGGTTAAGAACTTGCAACAGACACTCGTTCAAATTAATAATACACCAGATAATTCAAAGAACACTATCAACGCCGTTGCGCAGTCAGGACAGGCCAAGGATGATAGAGAGCAAGAAGCCGAGCATATGCAAGAAGTTATAGATATTCTGGCAGATACAGGTCTTTTGCCAGATTCGGAGAAGAGCGACGACAAAATCACGGACATCAATACCGAACGAGGCAATCTAACCGGACCTAACGGTGGTGAGACCGATGACGACAACTAATGATAGTCGGACGGGAGAAAAGCGCTTACGTGTGTCTGATCTGGAATTACCTGAGTTAAACAGACTGAAACAGAAACTCAATCCGAAGTTGACTAAGTATATACCGCACGACCCGTTCCCAAAACAGCAAGCATTTCTTTTGTTGACTCATAAAGAAGCTTTTTATGGTGGGGCGGCTGGGGGCGGAAAAGATTTGGCAACCACGACCCCGATAATTACTGACAAAGGATGGAAGACCGTGGGCACTCTAACAAAAGATGATCGCGTAGCGGCTCTGGACGGATCGTGGTCTGAAATAGAATACATCACACCCGAACGCGTCCCTGAGAAGTCATATCGAATCACGTTCAGTGACGGTTCACAAATAGATTGCAGTGATACACACTTATGGCTCGTCGATCGTAAAGAGCAAATTAACCGCAATCATCGACACTGGATAAATGTAGAACGCCGAGTAATGACTACTGAACAGATGATTGAAGACGGTGTACGTTATAAAGCCCACGGACGTAAAAATAAACAAAAGCGTTTTATGTTACCACAGCATCGCGGTTACAAAGGGGTAGAACGAGACTTCGATGACGTGTCGCCGTACTTACTCGGTTTGTGGCTAGGCGACGGTCGATCAATACGTGGTGAGATAGCTACCGGTGATGAAGATGTTTTACACGTTGTTGAAAAGTTATACGAGCGCGATCGAGACATCGAAATAATTGATACTAACTCAAATTGTAAGATAATACGTATAAAAGGTTTGACTGAACAGTTGAGAGAATTAGGAGTGTTAAATAATAAACACATTCCTTTAGAACATAAATTAGCAAGTAGAGACCAACGTTTACGTTTATTACAGGGGCTCATGGATAGTGATGGATATATACAACAACGAGGACGTGCAGAGTGGGGACAAAAGGCAGAGCGGCAACAACTATTCGACGATGTATGTGAACTCGTGGCAAGTCTCGGATATAAGTACAGTACAACCGTTGCTCCTTCTACTTATGACGGACAAGAATTCCCCAGTAATCGTATCACATTTACACCTCGTGAGGTAGTCGCAACCATTCCTCGTAAACGTGCACGTATAAAAGATGATGGTAAACAAGATTACAATTCTGCCATATACATTGAAAAGATTGAAGAGGTAGATTCCGTACCCATGAAGTGTATCCGCATTAAACATGAAAGTCATACATTCCTCGTTGGCAAATCGCAAATACCAACGCATAACAGCGATGCGCTCTTGATGGCGGCATTACAGTTCGTGGATGTTCCTGGGTACGCCGCGATCCTTTTTAGAAAGACGTACAAAGAGCTGGCGTTACCAGAGGCGTTGATTTTTCGTGCCAAAGAGTGGTTAACTCCGTATATGAACAGTGGAGAGGTTCGTTGGTCGGAACAAGATAAGATGTTCACGTTCCCGAGCGGTGCTACTCTCTCTTTTGGTTATCTGGAGACAGACACCGACATGTCGCGTTATCAATCAGCAGAATTTCAATTTATCGGTTTTGATGAGTTGACACACTTCAAAGAGAAACATTACCGTTATCTATTCTCACGGTTAAGAAGACTCAAGGGCGTGGACATTCCATTGAGAATGCGTGCGGCCAGTAATCCAGGAAGTCAGGGACATGAGTGGGTAAAACAACGTTTCTTGATAGACGGACCCAGTGAGGGCAGGATATTTATCCCAGCCACGTTAGATGACAACATCCACATCGATAGAGAAGAATATATGAAGTCTCTACAAGAGTTAGACCCGATCACGCGAGAACAGCTTGAGAAAGGTGATTGGGACATAGAGCCCGAAGGAAACATGTTCAAGCGCCAGTGGTTCGAGATCGTGGAAGCGGCACCATCCAGAGCAGCACGTGTCCGATACTGGGACTTAGCTGCAACCCAAGAAGCTCCCGGGAAAGATCCAGATTGGACCGTGGGTGTGAAGATGGCAGCTAAAGATGGGATTTATTACATCGAAGATGTACGCAGAGTTAGGGAAGACCCTGCCGGTGTAGAACAGTTGGTGAAACACACAGCCCAACTCGACGGTAGAAGCGTGCCGATATTCATGGAGGAAGAGCCTGGATCGTCAGGAAAGAACAACACATATCATTATCAAAGATATGTATTGAGTGGTTTTACTTTCGAAGGTGACCGTGTCACCGGATCTAAAGTCATTCGCGCCAATCCGTTAAGTTCGGCCGCAAAAGCGGGAAATGTCAAGATTGTCCGTGGTGCGTGGAACAGCGATTTTCTCGACGAGATCGCACTATTTCCTCTTGGTAATTACAAAGATCAAGTAGACGCGACGAGTGGAGCGTTATCTAAGATTAATGAGAAAAACGTAGTCCAATCAGATCCAGAAGCCATGGAGGCGCTGAGAGGAGCAAGAGTATACTCTAGAACGATGTAAATAATAGGAAAGTGAGGCGGAAAGCATTGGGAATTAAATCAGGTTTTTCCAAAGCAAAAAACAGAATAGCCAGCGAGATAAGACGTCTCGGCGACTGGTATCCGATAGCACGTATGAGTGGCGGAAGACTCACCAGTAAGTACAGTCTTGTGAGTAAGAAGAGGGTAAGCCCTCAACTCGCACGACAACTGTACTACAATAGCCACGATGATTATAAACTAGGTGGTGGGCTGGCCAAGCCTATAATAAACACCGCTGTTGGATTTATGGGAACGCCCCGTATGAAGGTAGAAGACGAAGAGGCGTCGGAAGTTCTAACCTCTTTTATGAATGAGAATACATCGAAAACACAACGGACGCATCGAAATACACTTCGAGACGGGCGCTCTTATGTTCGGTTGACACGATCACAGTTGGGCTATTCGGCACTCTACCCAGAGAAGGACGCAGTCTTACGATATCAGATATTAAAACCTGAAGAAATACAAGAAGTGGAAAAGCACGTCTTCACGGGAGAACCCATCCGGTATGTGATTGAGACTACACACCAGATATCGGATAGTACAGAATCCACGATTACACAAGAGATAACTCCGGACACCATTGAGACATCGGTTCGGGGTGAAGCACCTGAAGGTCTCGAAGAAGGTATAGCAGACAATCCATGGGGATTTATTCCCATTGTGGAATTCAATAACGAGAAAGAATCGGACCAAGTAGAACCGCGAAGTGATTTAGAGGGTGTAGAACCTTATATCAAGGCTTATCACGACGTGTTTCTACACGCTATTCAAGGTTCTAAACTACACTCCACGCCCAGATTGAAAATGACGGTAAAGGACGTAGCAGGGTTTCTGCAGAATAACTTTGGTGTTACAGATCCACAGAAATTCATTAAAGAAGGAAGACAGATCGATCTCGAAGACAAAGACCTCCTCATATTCACCGAAGAGGGAGAAGATGCAGAATATATAGAGGTAGAGTCGGCAATCGGTTCGGCAGAGCCTTTACTACATCTAATATTTTATTGTATAGTGGAGAATTCCGAGACACCAGAATTCACGTTCGGGGCGCATCTACCTGCAAACTACGCATCGGTACGTGAACAGATGCCTGTCTTGATCAGAAAGGTCAGCCGGAAGAGAGAAGCCGTGAACGAACCTTGGAGTCGTCTCGCTAGATGTGTATTGGCGATGACGAGTATAGCGGAGAACAGGCATTTTTCTACACACCAGACTGAACTCGATTGGGACACTATAGACCCACGAGATTCCGGTGAGAAAGCTGAAGAACTCTCCAATGTAGTAGATGCACTAACCGACGCACTAGATGCGCGGATAATATCCCACAAAACTGCGGTAGACTATCTGCGCAGATTTGTAGAGGACATGCCCGCATACGCAGAGGACGACGAAGACCGAAGCGAACGAGACCGCATACTCCAAGGTATAGACGAACTATACCCCAATGGTACCGACGACGGTAATGGAGAGATTGACCCAGGTAATGCTTTTCAAGCAGAGGTAGTAGAGTTGTTCGAAAAATATCACACGGGAACAAACAACGCCCGTGAAGGTGGTGGGTGAGTATGAAAAGACCCAGCAATAGCCCCGAACACAATAAGAGAATAGTTGCTGAACGCCTCTCCGACATGGTACAAGATGAAGGAAACGCTTGGGCCGGAGAAGACACAGGAGAGAAGGGATATTCCAAGATTGTAGATATACGGAACATGTCCCATGTTTCGATAGCTGGTGTAGCCATCGAGCATACGCAATTAGTTACATGGGTGTCTGGTAATGGTGCAGATTTTTACTATGCGTCGGAGATACCGATAATAGAACCTGAACCAGCTCCAAGCGATAACGTAGCTTTTTATGGAGAAGGTTTTTCAACACCTAATACCACAACCGACGGTGATATCGAAAATTTAGCTGAAGAGCATTTGATGGAAGACGAGTGGGAAACACACGACGATAGTCCAATTATAATAGACATTAACTTACCAGACGAAATAAATTTAGTAGCTTACGAAATAGCACCAGTAAGTGGAGGTAGGTTCTTTCCCACAGCATGGGATTTAGAAGCAGATGATGCAGGGTCTTGGACGACATTAGATTCTGAAACAGCAGTTGCAGGGGACTGGGATGGACTTACATTGAGCTCTTATACTTTAGATTATGTCGGAGCATACGACCATTATAGATTTTCGATGTCATATGAGGATACGAGTTTAAGGTTAGCGCAAATACGCTTGTTAGCAGAAGTAGACGATGAGCAACTTATTGAACCGCTCTATTTTCATTATGCCGGAGAAACTGTAGGTGCTAGATATATAAGATTGCAGAGTATAGAAGACGTGTTTATCACCGCATCTATATGGGCAAAGCCCTAAAAGATGCTTGTAACTTAAATATAAGACGATAGTTGATTACCCCGTTAAGGAGGTGAGTTAATGGCATTAACAAAGAAGAAAGACGATCAAAAGTCAAATAAGTCGGACAAGATGCATACTTTTCCTGAACTTGTCGCCGGACCCACCACAGGTGAGATTTCTGTAGACGTCGCCGTTGATACTGTACCGTTAGATGAAGATGACTTAGCCGTGGTAGAGAAGCTTACCGAGGGAGATGATTCTCCGTGCTGGGTAGCCATGGAGATTTTAGAAGGACCCGGGTCACACGGTGATTATCAGGCCAGTGCGATAAAAGCTGTTGTAGAACAAGTCAATGAACAAGAACCGATGGGTTTTCTCGGTCACCAGAAACAGGAAGATTTACCTTATGAATTCCCAGATCCAACCACGCACTGGTTTGCAGCCGAATTCGAAGAAGCAGACAACGACAACGGACGTTCCAAAGCTATTGTATACGGCTTGGTAGATCAAGCTTTTCCAAATCTTCGTAGATGGATAAGAGCGAATCGTATAAAAGAAATAAGTATCTACGGCGAACCTGTATACGAATCTGGTACACGGGACGTTATAAACTATAATCTGTACTCTATAGATTGGGCTCCGCGCGGTAGAAGTGGTATGGAGACCTCCTTACTATGGTCTTCAGAAATGGACGACCCTCGAGGCGAACAAGACGGCGATGAAGGCATGGACACCTGGACAAAAGAAGATGCCCAAGAATGGTTGGAGGATAACGATTACTCCTACGGTGATACAGCGTATGATAAGATGGTCAACTGGCATGCTTTTACTCAGGAAGATCCCGACGAGTTCGAAGAGTTCCGAACTGAAGAAGAACCCTTCGGATTTGACGCCGAAGACGGTGTACACGTCATCTATGGCCTAGATGAAGATGAGAACACCACCGTACAGTCAATAAGATTCTACCATGGTGAAGGAGATGCCGGTGAAGATGATGATGATGATGAAGATGGTGAATCCGGCGAGATGGATGGTAGCTATAACGAACTTATAGACTTCATGAGACAGGCTGTGCGTGAGTATTTTGGTGAGGAAGACACTTACATCTACTTACACCGTCTATACGAAGACCACGCCATTGTAGAATACAATAACGAGGGTAGTAGTGGATATTGGTGGGTTGATTACGAATTGTCGGAAGAGAATGGACAAGTTGAAGTGGCTTTTGGTGATCCTGTTGAAGTGGTAGAGGAAAGACAATATGTTAAAGTCGAAGAAGAAGAAGATCAGGGACTAATTGAGTCCCTAAATCAAGAAGAGAGGAGTGATGTTATGACTATCGCAGAAATGTTAGCCGAAATAAGAGCGGCTATAGCTAAGGGAGAGTACTCCCGGGAAGATACTCTTAATGAGTTAGGAATTACTGGAGAACAGGCATTGGCATTGTTGGATGATGACCGTTTGGAACAGTTGGAAAACGCTGCTGAAATTGGAACTAAGTTGATTAAGGCTCTCGGATTTTCTACCGAAGATACCGTTGATGATCTCGTATCAACAGCTGGCGAGATGTTCGACGTCTATTCCATGGTAGCAGACGCCGAGAACCCTGTAGAATTCACCAGTGAAATGTGCGACGTCTACAACCAGTTGCAAGATACTTCTGGCGAAACTAAAGATGTCAATGAATTTACAGGTGAGTTATTGACTTCCTACACCGAGAAGTTGAAAGAGACTAACGGTGAAGTGATCAATAACGTCGTTCAAGATAAAGTCAAAGGAGAACAGAGCCAGAAGCTCATCAAGAGACTCTTGAATGTTCCTGAAGACGCCGACAAAGAAACTATCACCGGTGAAGTAGAGGATCTCTTGGAAGATGAAGAAGTGAAAGGCATGTTAAGTAAGCTTTACACCGACAACGCCCCATCCGGAGAAACTAAGAAGAAAAAATCCGGTAAAGGTTTCAAGTCGGAGAAAACCACCAAAGTAAAAGCTTAACCACTAACGACCAATTAAACGACTGATCAAACGGTTGTTAGTTTGTTACAATTATAATTATTATGTAAAGGAGGGACAAAAATAATGACTGACTTGTATGCCGGCCAACGTTACAATTTCGTATCTGAAACTGAGCATCCACATCCACGAGCAGAGGTTGGTGAATGGGATGCGATAGCCGTTACGGTACCTGAAGATGTGAGTGTCGACGCGGGCGAATTCGTATATATCGGAGGTTTCTTCGGTGTAGCTCTTCAAGAATCCGAAGAGGGTTCTGAAGACGAAATCGGAATTCAAATGAAACCTGCTGAATACGAAACCGACCAAATCGATGTCGGAGATGACTTCGTGAAGGGAACCAATATCTTCTTCGACCCAGTGAACAGAGAATTTTCTGAAAGCGACTGGAACTGGGAATCTGCCGCACATGCTACCGGCTCTACCATGGAAGCCAATATCGAAGGTGCGTTAGAGGACTTAGGATTCGACGCGGACCTCTTCACAGTGTCTGATGAGGGTGATGAGGAATTCCACATTACCTTTGATGTCGAAGCTGGAATTACTCGTTTAGGAGTCAATCTAGACTCACTTTCCGGTACTGGTGAAGTATCTTATGAGAAGACACAGGACTGCAATTTCGACGACGAAGGTGAAGTGTGGGAGATTGACATCGACAACGCTAGTGGAGGCAGTTTAGATATTGGTGTTGAAGGGCTGTGGGCAGGATTAGTAAGTGTAGAGAAAGATGATGATGATATTGTCTGGTTCTTACTGCCTGCGTTTAATTATCAGCCTACTACTGATGAAGGCGATCTTACGTTAGAATAATATAACTAATTATTAGGAGGTGAATATTAATATGTCTGTTAAAATTTATAGTATTGAGTCTTTACGTAAAGAGAACAGGAATAAGAATATAGAAACAGAAATTCCTTATGAAGTAGCAGGCGAGACACGCCGTGTACCGAAAAAAATGGTCAACGGTGAGTTGGAAGTGCCTGTACTATCAAAGCCGGCCGGTGAGTTAATGACTACAGATCCCGGCATGGAGGAAATGATGGAGAAGGTAGTTCTCGACGTCGAATTAGGTCGAGAGCGAGTACCTACCGTCTATGAACCTATTTATGATAGATTGGAAGATCCCAATTTCCCACGTATCTTAGATGCTAAGTGGGCACTGGAAGGAATGTGTATCTTCCTTAAGAGATTAGAGGGTAACGACGTGAAAATGGGAGCTATCGCGGCACACGAAGGACCTATTGCCCGAATTGAATCTTGGGCAGCAGGCTTCGAGTACACCGAAGAGATGGTTCTTTATGATCACGGATTTGAGGTAGAGGTGTTGAACAGAGCATTCGGCGAAGCTTACAACGCTTTACTGAACCACATCCATCTATTTCCTATTATCGACTTTAATTATACCAGTGATAACCAAACCTCTTCTGAGGGAGAAGATGGAGAACCTTACGCGTTGCAGATCAAGAAAACCTTGAGGCAAGCGCTTAAGGATTGCGTCAACGCGCGTAGACCTGCCAATACATTGTTAGCCAGTAAAGAACACGCCGGCGATATCGAGGATGCTCTCGAGACAATGTTATACGATGGTACAGAGTACGCTTCTATAGGTGCTATCGACAACATCATCTACTACGACGGATGGCAAACCAAAGTAGGTAAGAAGACTTACACCTACGAAGGATGCCCTAGTGATAAGGCTTATCTCATTAGACCTAATCGTGGATTCAAAGAGCTCGTCAAAGTGCCTCTGAGAATTGACGGACAACCTGGGCCAATCCGTCGATTAGTAGAAGAACAAATCGTCGGTAGAACCCACCGTGGAGTATTCGCGGCTGTTGAAGAAAATGTCCAAGAAGTGAACATTGATGAAGTAACTAACGAATAAACTCCGTCTGTACTAGCTAGTAACTGACTAGTAACTAAAGGAAGAGAAGGAAAGGAGCAGTCGTTATGGAAGTAACAGAAGAGAATAGAGACCACCTCAGGAGCTTAATCAACGAAACGTATGATCCCGAAGAAGAAGACGCGGACGTAACGCGCTTCTCGGAGGTTGAAGTAGAACGGCTGCTCAGTAATGCCCGAAATATTTACTGGGCGGCTTCTGAGGGATGGATGCAAAAAGCCGGCAGGTACCAAGCGGAGATGCAGGATGTTCGGCGTACCGAATCTGGGACAGAGACATACGAAGCTACACGCTTACTGGACCGAATTCGTTACGCGCAGAAGATGGCGGACTATTACCAAGACCTCGCCGAGAAGGGCGGAACTGCTACACAAAGAACGTCGCCAATACTACTCAGCGCGAAGAAACACCAGATGTAAGCACCTCGTCACACGAATGCACCTCTTAATGGTACAAGTCCGGCGGCACATTACAGATAGAGTTACAGAAATGTTATGTAAGAAAGGAGGGGAGATAACCTGTGATCAGTAAAAGTGATTTACCACTAACGGTTCCAGGTGAGGATGTGCCTCAGATGGTTAAAGTCCGACGTAATATGACTCGGGTCGCGATCATAGAAGATCCTGTTGAGGTAGTATTGCAACGTAAATCGACCGGGGATGGTGAAGCTGGTGGGTTTGATACTGGCAGTGATCCTGAGGAGTTATCTCCCCAAATCTTTAGAATATACTCCTACGGACGTTTATGGGATGTAGATGAAAGAGATTCTCGCGGTGGTGTACGTCGTGAACTTCTATGGTCTATCCTAGCAATGTTCAACGCAGACATCCAAAGAGATGACTACTTCGACATCGTGACCGAGAAAGTACCTCAAACAGGTGACAACGACGATGACGGGCCAAAACGTAGATTCGAAGCGCGTTTTGTACGTCCACAAACTCTTCACGGTAATGTTGTTTCCAAGCAAGTCGAGTTACGAGAATTGACCTAATAGGCTACACACAGTAGTTTGCGGAAAGGTGTGGTGTAAATGGCTTTAACACAATCGACATATCAAGCGGCACGTATTGGTGCTGACGTTCGAGCCGGTGTTAGTGGAAGTGCTTCTAAGATTGCAACACGTGCTACTAACAAGTTTACCGGTCGGAGAATCATCGGTGGTTTGATGGGCGGTTCACCGGGAGCAGCGCAATATGGTGGAAGGACACCTTCACCAGTCGCATTAGGTGTCGGAATCACAGCTGGACTCGCACCGGGCGGCTCTCGCTCCATGGTTGCGGGTTTATATAATTTATCCCGGTCTTTGAATGATATCGACACGTATCTAGCAACTAGTCCATCAGGTATAGCCACCAGATGGCGTAACAAATTGATAGGTCGACAAGCATTCAAACGAATTGTAAAACAAGCAGCTTTCCGGGGAAAGAAAGCAGTCTTCCGTAATCTGGATTCGTGGGTTACTCGTGTAGAAGGAGGCGTATTCGCCATAAGTCAGAACTACGCGAATCGGATGGAGCAATATGCTAAAGCGAACGCACCGTGGACTGATCGAACAGGAGCCGCTAGACGTGGATTGTTTGGACGCACACGCGAACAGGGTACGTGGTTAATGACTGGTATCGCACACTCAGTAGATTACGGTCCGGCTTTAGAACTAGGATATCACGGTCAGTATGCTATTCTGAAGCCTACCAGAAATCACTTCGCACCCATGTACTTCCGTGACGTGAAAAGGACGGTGGGAATCGAATGACAGACAACAACAACAACAATGAACAAGAAGGTAAAAGACCTTTTCGTGGCGTTCTCTACAATTTCTTAGGAGAGGAGTGCGAGACCATCACCAATTGGTACCAACCCTTCTTCGATTGGGAAGATGCGGCAAAGATACTTGGAGTACCAACAATAGGAGAGTTACCCAAACCATATGGAGTAATCCTTCTAGATGATGAAGAACAAAGCGCTAATCTCGATGTCGGGTTCTTCCAAGGTATTGAAGTGTGGCCTTACTTCGAACCCGGGAATTTTATCCCGGTGGATCGCGCGCAGTCTGAGATTATAAAACTTTTCCATAAGAAACTCGTTACCGTAGAAGACTACGACGGTGCAGAACAGACCTATCTGTTAGAATACGTTGGATCAGGTCGAGATTATCACGACACAGACTTACGTGCCATAACAAGAAGATTGGACTTCCGTACACCACGTGTGCGGTGAGAAACTGTCATAAAAACAAACTGAGAGAGGAGGACGAACAATATGTCTGATGTAATGCCTTTATACGGATGTAGATTGTTAGAAGTAGACAAATTGGACTCAGATACTGATTTCGACCCAGAAGACGATCCTGTTGTCCTAGAAGTACCGCAGGAGGCTGGTGTAGAACCAGACATTATAGAAGGTGCTCGAGATGAACTTCGTGGTGGCGACCGTTTAGTTGCTGTTATCGAAGAAGAGGATTACTTGGCCGGATTAAACATCACGTTTAATAACGCCGAGTTAGACCCGGAATCCATTAAGATTATCGCTGGTGGTGGAGATCTAATCGAAGACGAGGAAGAAGAGCCGAATGTTATTGGTTACGAATCACCAACCTTCGACGATCAACACGATGGAAGAGTGCCTTTCCAAGCCAAGCTTTATGTAGCGCAATATAAAGAAGGGTTCAGTGAAAGAGAAGAGCTAGAAGGATTTATCGAGTTCACTTTTCCATACTGTAAGGGACAAATCCCTTCTGTTTCACCTGCTGGACAGACCTTCATGGTACCGAGCTTTACCATAGAGGCTAGGGAACACAAGCATTCTGATCCTAAACAGGGAGCTTTCAAATTTAAAGAAGTCGATGTAGGCGACCTCCCAAGTGTTTAAACAAACCTAGCCCTTGACACGAGTTAACAAAGTTTGCGGGCTAGGTAGCTAGCACCGAAAGAGAGTGGTCCGGGCTCTCTGCCCGCAATTTATAAGGCTTATACAGCCTATAAAACCGGAGAAATAACTAAAACTGGCTAATTAAAGCCGACTGATTAAAACCGGAGGTGTTAACATGTCAGATAAAGACATTAAACAAGATCAAGATCAAGAACAGAAACAAAGCAAGTACGAAAATAAAGATTTAAGAGTAGCATCTGTTGAAGATGTTAAAGAACAGATGAGAGGTGAGGTAGTACCTATTCCGGGATGGAATAACGACGACATTAACTTCCGTTTACGGAGACCATCAATCACAGGCCTTGTACGACAGGGCAAGATACCCAATGAGTTACTCGGTGTAGCGGAGAAAGCCGTGAAAGGGGATAAACAGGGGCAACCTAAAACCCCGCCAAAGCCCCCGAAGGATAGAGACGAAGATTTCGATAAGCTATGTGATTTACTACACTTGATAGCGAAGGAGGCTATCGTGGAGCCCCGCTTTGATGGACTGTTCGATAAACTCACTGACGAACAGTTGTTTTTTATATATTTCTACGTCATGCAGGGCGTCAGGGGTCTGAAAACTTTTCGTGAGCAAGTCAGAGCAGATACTGCGCTTAGGAATCAGCTCCAGAACCTGGGGAAAAAGACCGAGCAGGATAATAAATCTTCATAAAGAGGAAGATCCTTTTACATGCTATTGTTTCGATGAAGCCGTTGCATACGCATTAATGTTAGTTGAACAACCAGAAGAAACACCACAACAGAACAGCCCACCCACACCACATGGCAACCAGGAATCATTGAAACAGAAGGCAGACAAAAGTAAAAGTGCAATGGACTTCATGACTCAAGGCCAATTCAAAGGTTAATTAAAAACGATACGAAGGGAGGTCATTAGATGTTTACAACACCAGGAGTAGGATTCGGTCAAGGTGCGAATATGGGAACGATATATGCGGAGTTTGGATTGGATATCTCACGTCTTCGCCAGGGAACTAATGAAGCACGTCAGGAAATCAACGCGTTAGAACAAGAGAGTATGCAGGCCATGAACAATGTTGGTGGAATGCTGACCGGTCTAGGATCCACATTAACCATGGGTTTGACTGCACCTCTGGCCGGGTTCTCCTTGGTAACTATCAATGCAGCGTCACAGTTCGAACAAGCAATGTCTCGAGTTGAAGCTGTTTCCGGTGCCACGGGGAGGCAGTTCGAAGATCTAACAGCTATTGCGAGAGATCTGGGACGCGAAACTTCCTTCACTGCAACACAAGCCGCTGAGGGTTTACAATACTTAGCTATGGCTGGGTGGGAAGTAGAAGACATGGTAGAAGGCATGGAACCCATCCTCCGTATGGCAGAAGCCGCACAAGTAGATTTAGGACGTGCTACAGATATTACTTCTGATATCATGACTGCTTTCCGTATACCTGCTGAAGAGGCGGGACGTGTTTCCGATGTTCTAGCCGCTAGTGCAATGTCTGCAAACACCGACGTCGAACAGCTTGGTGATACTATGGCCTATGCAGCGCCTTCCGCACAAGCCTTAGGCTTTGATCTTGAAGAGGTTGCCGCGGCCGCGGGTAAACTAGCCGACGCTGGTATTAAAGGTTCTCGTGCCGGTACTTCTTTAGACGCGGTATTCCGCGACTTATCCTCGATCACCGAGAGTGCGTCTGATGAACTAGAGGAATACAACATAGAGATATTCGATTCTGAGGATAACATGAATGACTTGGCTGAAATCATTGAAGATTATGAAGAAGCCTTACACGGTGTGAGTGATGCCGAAGCTGCAAGGATCAAAGAGATCGGCTTGACCAGCAGAGCCTTGAGAGGTTTAAACGCTCTTATTGGTACAGGTGGTGAGGAACTAGCCGAATACACAGATGAATTACGTGAATCTGATGGCGCTGTAGATGAGATGGGAGAATCTATTCGCGACAATCTACGCTACGAAATGACCCGGTTACGTTCCATACTCAACAGTATTCTGATCGATTTTGGTGGAGCCTTAGTACCAATGGTACGAGAGAGTGTGGTCCCGGCTGTCGAATGGTTTGCCGAGGCTGTCTCTGGTGTTTCAGAGAGTTTTGCAGAGTTAGATCCACGCGTTCAGACAGTATACGTGGGAATCGGACTTCTCGCGGGTGCCATTGGTCCGCTGATGACTATCGTTGGTAAATGGCTCACACTTAACAAAACACTCGCATTAAGTATTGCGACATTAATTACGAAAATACACGCAAAGAAAGCCGCTCTAATCGGTCTCCTAATGGCAATAAATCCGGTAAAAGCTGCAGTGGTTGCCATAGGTGCGGCGCTGGGGGTCGCTACTACCCAAATGGCGTTATCACGAAGAGAGACAAGAGATTTAGCCGGTGAAATGGAGACTTATCTTGATAGAACCGAAGAACTAGACGAACTGGCCGATCGATATGAAGAATTAACAGAAAAGACAGAAAGGTCTGCTAGCGAGCAAGAAGAATTACGTCAAGTAACTGAAGATCTCGCCAATCTAGTTCCTACTGCTGTAGAAGGTTGGGACGACTACAATGAAGTGTTAGGAATTAACATTGACCAGGTACGTGATTTGTCTGAAGAACAACGGAGACTAGCCGCAAATGTTATGGAGACAAGGATCCAAGAACAAGAAGCTGCATTAGAAGAAGTCGAACGTAAGTACGGCGATGTTGAGGAGAATCTACAAAATCTTAATCGCCTACACAACGAAATTTCCGAAGAGTTAGGTGAAGAGCGTGATCAAGCGATAGACATAAACGAAGTTTTAGACGTGCGTGACGATCTATTACAAGACATGCTGACTACTATCTACGAGTCCTCTGATGGATGGGTTGACACGCTACGAAATGTAACACAAATCACCGAAGGACTTGTTTATGGTAATCTGACCATTGCGGATATGAACGATCTATTATTAGGGATCGCCAATCGGTGGGAAGAATCGGGTGCGAAAGTTGATGAAGAACGTGAAAAGTTAGAAAGAATGCGTGAGCAGTTAGAACAAATAAGAGGCATAGAAGAAGACCGCGCAGATACCGAAGAACCCGAAGAGCCTGAAACACCGCCTGCACCAGACCCGGGACCTTATGAAGAGTTCAAGCGTATTATGAACGAAGTTACTGAAGAGGCTAAGGAGCAAACTGCGGTACAACGAGCACTCGGTGAGGAGTATGATTTAAACGAAGTAAGGGCTGAGATATTGCGCGATACTCTTGCAGAGTTGTTAGAAGAAGGCGAAGCTCACGAAGAACTCATTCGACTATTAGCACGCAGATATAATACATGGACAGAAGAGGCTGAAGATACAGAAGAAACGTTTACTGATCTTGTAACACAGCTTCGTACCGTTACAGGGGTTATGGAAACGGTGGATCAACTGACCGCTGATGAAATACGTGAGAGACGTTTACTTAATCAAGAATACGATGAGACAGAAATTAAGATTGATGAGCTCACACGCGTCATGGAGATTATGATCGAAGAGGGTGAAACGAGTGAGGCGTTATTACGCACACTGTCAATGAGGTTAGCGGAATTCCAAGAACAGATAGACGCCACTACCATAGAGGGAGATATCTACAGAGATACCTTGATAGCCATGCATAACGAATTACAGATAGCCGAAGCTACACAAGATGCTTTAGGTAGATCATTCGATGAAACAGCATTTAGAGCGGAATACTTAGAGGATGCAATAGAGGATGCGACTGAGAAAGTGGAGCGCGCCTATCAAGAAGGGGAAATTAGTACTGATAGATATAGAGAACTCAGCGGCCAGATAGATGAATTATCCCGCATGTATGCCACCTACTCGCGGGCAGCCGAGGAAACTGAAGAATCGACTTTCGATTTAGCAGCTGCGGAAAAAGAACTCCGTGAAGAGTTAGATTTAATTGAGGCCCGGTATAAAACACTTGGAGATGAGGTAGATGTTAACTCCGAAAGTGCTGATGAACTACGTAGACACATCAATCTTTTATTAAGAGAAGGTTTTGAGCCTACAAGTGATGCGGTACAGGATGCTTACGAAGAATTACAAGAATACGAAGATATTTCCTACGATATTGTAGAGGTTGAGGAAGAACTCGAAAAAGCTCTGAGTGATGCCAGTGCCGAATACTCTGTACACGGCGACGAGATAGAATACTTACAAGAACAGTCCAGTGCCTACGAAGAAGCGGTAATAGACTTAATTGGTATCTTGGGTGAAGAGGGCTTGGCCGTAGCCGAAAACCGCGAATTGGTAGAAGGACTTCGTAACGACCACGAAGAACTCGAGGAACAAATTGAACGTATGGTCGGGTTGGAGCGAGTATACGAAGAAAAAGAAGAGGCTCTAGAACGGCTAGAAACACGTACCGAGTTGTGGACAGAAGAAATGACTGAGGCCGAAGCTGAATCACGAGCACTCGAAGAAGAGATTCAAATCCTGGAAAGCGCGATGCATGATTTAGCAGATATATTAGGTATAGACTCCGAAGAAGTACAAGAACTTCGCGAACAGATAGTTGATCTACGCGGAGAACTTTCAGAGGCTGAACAAGAAGAAGCACTAGAACAGCTCCTAGAACGACAGGAAGAGCAACTCGAACGAACACGTCTACAGTATGAACTTCTACATCCCGAAATGGACGAAACCGAACGTGAAGCCGCACGTCTTGAAGCTGAAATTGGAGTCATGAACGAATCACTGGTACAAATGGCCATTCTACTCGGCATGGACGCTGAAGCAGTAGAAGATCTGAAAGAAGAAATAGAAGAGTTACGCAACGAACTCGATGGGTACGCCGAAGAAGATAAGGACTTTGTAGAAGAAACTCTCAAAGCTCATGACGAAGCTTTAGAAGAATTAACTATTAAGCAAGAGTTGTGGACAGATACAATGTCTGATTCTGAGGCAGAAACACAAGCTATGGAGGAACGGTTAAGAATCTTTAAGGATACTGCCGAAGAGTTAGCCATAGAGTTGGGAGCGGACCACGAAGAAGTGGAACGTTTACGAATTGAGATTCGGCGACTAGCCGAAGAACTGGATGAAGACGAAGAAGTCGTACGTGGTTTCTTTGAAGGTCTGCGAGAAGAACTTGAAGAAACACACGAAGATCTGGAGGATTTCTGGTACGATTTTGGTAGAACGTTACATGGTGAAGTCGCACAAATGTTCCGCGACATTCTCGATGATATGCAAAACTGGGAGGATGCAGTTAAATCTTTATTTGACCGTATAGCAGACCACATGCTCGATGTACTGGCCGAACTTGCCGTACAGTGGGCACTCGCGCAATTCACACCAGGTTTCGCTGCAGACTTCATGAGTTATCATCAGGGCGGACAGGTACCGGGATCACCGAACGAAGAAAGACTAGTCATGGCCCGTGGTAGTGAGTGGTACATTCCAGATGAACTGATGGACCTTGTTCGTGCAGGTGCGCGGCAGTATTCGACAGGTGAGTACTTACGACGCGACAACGGTAATTCAAACAGTTCGTTCGATTATCAACAACTAGCGCAAGCAGTCGGAAACGAAGTGGCCAAGCATGTTAACAATGGTAATCCGAACAACCCAAATGGTAACGGTGATAACGGTGACACACCTGTTAACTTTAATATATACGCAATGGATAGTCAGGATGTTTCACGGGTATTCATGGAGAACGGTGAAGCTTTAGCACGAGCAGCTCTGAGTAACGCCAAATCAAACGGAACCATGAAGAAACTGCTCGAACGGATCGACTAATTAACCTATTAATTAAAACGACAAATTAATTAAAACGACAAATTAATTAAAACGACAAA
>SL_5KL_010_SEDDRAFT_10000733_pt1 | contig 20778 bp, 10 predicted proteins | sample SodLakKL_010_SED_FD_9118 | JGI IMG/M metagenome (IMG submission 9118)
TGAATTTTTCCTTTTCTTTGGCCAATCCGGACTCTAATTTTTCTTTTTCCAATTCACCGTTCTTCAGTTTATCTCCTTTTTCTTTTATTGTCTGTACGATCCGTCTTGCTAGACTACGTTTGAAACCTTTTATATCCACTATCTCCCCTGCGGATGCTTCCTTAATTTTATCAAGAGATGTATAACCTTCCTCGTATAACCTTTCAGCATATTCTTTGTTCATGCCCGGAATAGATTGAAAGACCTCTAGCATTTTTGTTTTGTATAACGGATTTATCCCTATGTCCACGTTTTCCCCATTGATCTCCCATTGTAAGATATATTCAGCTTCTTCTATTTCCCCACTCATTAGATTTATCTCTCTACCTCCTACGAAATCAAGCAGTTCCTCTGCATGTATCTCTACTGCTTCTAAGTATTCATCAGGAGCAGTTATAAAGACCTCTATCTCGTCTTCTTCATTTAAATCTAATTCCTCTCTCATACTTTTGGTCCTAAGTTGGACCTCTCTGGATATCTGCTGGTTCCATATATCTTCGTTCATCTCATAATTGACATATACGGTTAATTCATCGTATTCTATCTCTACATAGCCATCGGGTATTTCTTTATTGAATGTGACCATTTCGGGCTGGATTTCGGTCTGTTGGCCTTCGATCCCTATCATATAATCTCCCCCTTCGATCTTTTCTTTCATCTCTTCAGCATCTCTGTTTTCCAGGAGCAGCGCTATCCTGCTTGCCCATTGTCTATAGGTCTTTCCTATAGCATTTTTGTTCGCTTCAACAGTAAGTATAAGATCTTCCCATTCTTTACCTGGTTCAACGATTTCTATATCCTTGATCTTGGTCCTGCTTTTCAATACATGTTCAAACTTTTCTATAAAATCCTGGACGTGATGATCACGCACATCTATTATTAATTCTTGGAAGTGCCATTTTAGCGGAAGACCGATATCTTTCTTAAGCTTGAAGATATCACTGGATATCTCCTCGACAACCCTTTTCCATCTTTCTATCTCTCTATCCTTAAATTTATCATTGATTTTACATCTATCTGCTTCAAAAACGGATTTTGATTGTGGATTTATTTCCCTATAGATCTTTTCTGATATATGTGGAACAATCGGGGCTAATGATTTAGAGAGCACCTCCAGAACGACTTGCAATGTAGCATATACTGAAGATATATCTTTTTTATCTCCTTCTTTGATTCTACATCTAGTTAGTCCAATATACCACTGTGCTACGTCATTCAGTATGAATTCCTCGGCTACTGATATGACCTCATCGAATCTATGGTTTTCGAAATGTTTTTCTGTTTCTGATATGAGGTCTTGTAATCTTGAGAGGATAAATTTATCTTCTATGCTAGTTTTTTCATAACCGGAATCTAATAAGTCGATTTCAGACTGCCCGTATTTTTTTTCTAACACCTTTTTTGTGTTTAGATAGTGCATGTAAATATTCCACAAAACTCTGATGGTCTTGTTTGATGAAGTTAAATCCTTTTCATCTATATCTCTATCTTCCCAAATAGATGAGTTTCTTAATAGACCTATCCTTATCGAATCGTATCCAGTATCTTTGATCATTTTAGATACATCAAAATCACATTGGATTTTACCATGTGTTGCGAAAGTTTTCGTTGATACCTCCTCGAATAAAATACTAGATATCACTAGATTTCCAAATATCATACCGTCCTCGTCTAGGAATTTTCCATATGATATCTCACCTGGCCACCATTTCTGAAAATCATTCTTATCCTTTGGGTATCCAAGTTGGGTCCAAGTACATATCGATTTGATAAAATTTTTATGTATGCTTTTACCGATCCATGTCATCTCTTCATCACAAGAATCACACCTAACCCCTAAATTATCTAGCCATTCGGGAAATATCAATCTTTTAACATTTTTATCTGAAAGGTTTTTTAATTCATCGATAGAAGAAAAAATGGTTTCATCTCCACACTCACATCTCCACATGGGAAATGGGACCCCAATATTTCTATCCGAGGATACCCTCCAATTAAGTATATCTTCTAAAGAGTCATAATCTTCCAATGGTGATCCCCATTCCGGTATCCATTCTGTATTTTCTGATATCTCGACGATATCTTCCTTGAAAGAGGAAACATCTATTGTCCATACATTACTTGCAATCTGTTTTACTTCACTAGAGCATTCAGGGCAGATATCCCTCTTTTTGTGATCTTTTTTAACATTTAAAAGTAAATCAACTTCTTTTAGATCACTTTCAATATATTCATCGAGGTCCTTTATCGCCCCGTCTTTTTTACCTCTATACTTTATATTCTTACCCAATTCTTCTTTGATGTCGAGTTCGTATTTTACTGGTTCTGAGATATTTTGCAAATCATCTTCAGTTACTTCGTCTATGCCTGGAGTTATGATCTTAAACCTTTTTTCCTTATCTCCTTTTTTTGATGCTAAGATCATATCTTGCATCTGTTCTCTGATTATTTTTCTGTGCTTCGTAAACTTTCTAACAGGGTTTGAATATCTAAATCCGTTAATTTTATGTCCAGGAATCACATTTATTTCATTGTATTGCGCAATTCCTGCTTTTTCCATAATCTCTTCTAAATCTTCTTTTTTGACTATGCCTTTCTCTTCAATGCCTTCTAGTTTATAACTCACAACACTTAAAGTAGCATCATGGTTTACTTTTATGTAAAGTGGTGCCAAAAGTCGAGAGATTTCATCTGTTTTTAAGAATAAATGTCTATTTTCTCCTTTCTTTATCGGGATCTTAATAATATATTCATTATCATTCCATTCTTCGTGGATAATATCTTCTTCTGAATAATCTTTATCACATTCTAAACAAGACCAAAATTCCCTTTCCTCCTCGGTAAGCATTTCTTTATCAAATAGTTCTTTCAAAGTCCACCATATAGATTCGATATGATCTTCATCTGAAGTAAGAAAAACATTGTTTTCCCAAGTCCTGAACCCGTTAAGGTCTTCCTGGAATTTATTTTTTAACTCATTTGATAGATTCTTCCACTTTTTAAATAAATCCTCACCACTATGTTCATTCTCTGACTGGTCATGATCATATTTAGGTATTACTTTTTTCAGAATATGTCGAGAGAATGTGTCGTACCCATAAGACATCCTTACATGGTAATTATTCATCAATTGGTATTTTGACCAAACATCGTACAATATGGACTTGAAAGTCGTAGATACGTCCAATTCTTCACTTATCCCCTCTGGGGTGTGAACGATATAATAGTTCCTTCCTTCCTTTTTGCTCTCTAAAACATCTTCATGTACCCTTTCTGTTTTCCAATATTCATGTATCTCTTTTTCCAGGTCTTCAGGTTTGTATTCTCTAAAAACATTTTTTTCCATTATATCTGAATCTCCAATGCGACGCTGTTTTAAATTAGTTTCCATAATTTTTGAAATTTTTAGAGAAAATAGGAACGTCCCATTTTTAGAAATAAGCGATAATTTTATATAACCTAATCAGGTATAATGCATTTGAAGTGCATATCTGAAGGTTTATGTCGCTTAAAGTTTATGAGGAGGAAAAAACATAAACGAAAAATTTCAAAGGAAAGCTTATATCCTTGGTAAAGAACATTCAATAGATATATTAGAATTTGTTTACTCTAACCGTTGGACAAAAGCAAGTGATGTTGCCGAAGAATTGGACCTGCATATAGCTACATGTACGAAATATTTGGAAGAACTTTCTGAAATCGATTTGATGGAGCGACGGAAAAAACAGGGAAAAACCAGGATGGTTAGTCAATATAGGGTTAAAGACCCAAAGATCCGACTTGAATTTAAACTCGATAATATCCAGCTGGATTCTGAGGCATTTGAGTTTTACGATAGATTATATAGCTCATTATTGGAGAGGACTGAAAACGTATATGGATCGGTACCCTTAGATGATCGGATCAAAGATAAAAACAATATTTCCGAGGACGTTTTAGATGAAATTTTATCGGATATTAGAAGATTATTAGAATATAATGAAAGAACACTTGGACTACCACTTACCAAGAAACTGGTAAAACGGGCTGGGGACGGTGTGATAGAACAATACAAGGATATAATGGAGAAAGATGAACTTTTAGATGCACTACCACCGAAATATTTTGATTTATTGAAGGAGGAATGTATATGAATAGGATATCATCAGGTATTAAGGGACTAGATTCACTGACTCAAGGAGGATTCCCAGAAAGATCTGTCCATCTTTTAAGAGGGCCTACAGGCAGTGCTAAAACACTTTTAGGATTGCAGTTTATCCAGGGCGGGCTTGAGAAAGGGGATAAGGGTCTATTTCTTTCTATCGAAGAGAGTCGAGAGAACATGAGAAGGGCTATCGAATCCTTCGATTTAGAATGGGAGCCTTACGAATCTGGAAGTTCATATCTTGTGGATTACGGTGAATTGAGACGTGGTGATCTAGAAGACTCTTTGATTGGCTTTCAAGAATTGCAAGAATTCCTAGTTAACTTCCTATCTGGTGACGATGTAGACAGATTGGTGGTAGATTCGATAAGTGCAGTATCATTGTATTACTCTTCTCCTGAAAAGCTTAGAAGAAGTTTATTCGAGTTCTGCAGATTCCTAAAGGAAAAAGACCTTGTTACACTACTTATCACAGAATCAGATCAATCCAGGTTAGGTGTCGAAGGTTTTGTTACAGACTCGGTTATCAATCTAGATTATGAGGATTTTGAAGGTGAGTTCAGACGCAGTATAAAGATAAGCAAGATGAGATTCACTAAGCACGACCCATATAAACATCCATTTCTTATTTTAGATGGTGGAATTGAGATATCGGTTCAGGAGATATTAAGGTGAGATGATAGATGAAGATTAGGACTGGGATAGAAGGCATGGATAAAACACTGGGAAATATCCCCCCAGCCTCAGCCTTGATCTTGGAGGTCTACCCGTTAGAAGTACAGGAAAGATTAAAGATCAGTTACATATCTCAGAACTTAAAATCAGGTGGTTCAGCAGTCGTTTTACTTTCTAGAGAATCTGCTGATGACTTCTTAAACTCTATCGAAGCTATGGGTATAGACCCTTACAAGTTTATTGAAGAAGATAGATTGTTCATCATCGATTGGTACACCCACAGAAGAAGACGGATCCTCGGCATCGAAGAAGATGAAAATGTCATAAGGTCCAGTAGAGATATACTGAACGTGAGTATCAGTATCAACAGGGCTTTGAGTAATATCAAGGGAAGTGGACCTAAGGTTGCCTTCGTGGATGTTATCGATGAGGGTGTGAACCTCTTCGGTTGGGAGAAGATCCAAGATTACATACAAAATATAATAAGTAGGTTTAAAGAAGAGGGATTCACTACATTATACCTTTCAGATAAAAAATTGAACAAGAAAAGGTTCAATGCGATATACACTTACATAGATGGTGTCATTGAACTTCATAAAGAAGGGAAAGACATAATTTTCGACCTTGAGTCGTACGATTCTAATTTGAAAGACCTTGAAAATATCGAATTAGAGGTTGGAGAAAAAAACATTCGGATTGCTCGTGATAAAGAAAAATTATCCGCAGGAAGTTCATTGAAAAAAGTTTCAGAGAGGATCTTTGGCAGGTCAAATAGTAATAATGACAATTCTAGAAAATCATTGACAGGTAAAAAGAGAGGTAGAGAAAAGGATTTGACCAACGGTAAAGTCAACGGTAGGATCAACGGGCGAACGAATGGTTTGACCAACGGTAAAGTCAACGGTAGGATCAACGGGCGAACGAATGGTTTGACCAACGGTAAAGTCAACGGTAGGATCAATGGGGAGGTCAACGGACGAACGAATGGTTTGACCACCGGTAAAGTCAACGGTAGGATCAATGGAGAGGTCAACGGACGAACGAATGGTTTGACCAACGGTAAAGTCAACGGTAGGATCAACGGGCAAATCGAAGATGAATTAAATGGATCCGATAGATACTTGACAGGTGATGATACCTCTAAACCTTTTAGACCTATATTTGGAGAAACCCTTCTTGCAGATGATGGCCTAGTCGATAATATCGTCGGTATGGGTGGAGATGATCTGGGTTACTCCGATTACATCAAAAGTGAAGAGAAAACTAGTCTACCTGCAGATGATGGATTGATAAATGGTTTAGTAGAAGGTGTGGGACGGGAGAACTTTTTAAAAGACACACTGGTTTCAGGAGATCTATTATCCGGAGGTGGGGGAAGATTACCACATCGTGGTATGCCTCCATCTTGGTTCAAAAAGGGATTGGGTACCGTTGTCATAATGATATTCTTGTTGACTATCCCCATAATGTTGAATATTCTTTATGTCCCAGTCGAAGTGGATATAGAGATAGATGGAGATTTTGAGGATTGGCACGCTGTTAGAGCCTTTTATGATCCAGAAAACTTTGAGGTAGATGATAGTGTAGATATCAGAGAGTATAAAATTTACAGATCAGGTGGTTATCTTTATCTCTATATGCAGGCAAACGGCACTTTATTTGAAACTGATGAGGGTGTGCATTCCGTACGCTTTTTCGTTGATATCGAGGGATTCGGTTACGAAATAGGAGGGATACAAGCTGATTATCTTCTCGAAGTTTATGGATGGGATGGAAATGTAGAAGGGACGAGCTTACATCGTTTCAACGAGAGCCGACGATCGGATGATTGGAACGGTTTTAACAGAGACAGTGGTGGTCAGGCAGAGGCAATTGGTAAAGAATTAGAGGCAAGATTCTGGATAGGGAATATAGCCGATGATAAAGAACCTTCACTGGTAGTTCATTCAATGGATAATCATGGTTGGGATATGACTGCTGGTAAGGTATGGGAAGGGATGAACTCACTCACAGTTAAAACAGAGTTATTTGGACCTAAAGTCCTGAATTCAGGGGAACTAGAACCTTTGTTCAAGTTTGAAACATTCTCGATATCTGAAGAGTCTTTACTAGAATCTATTGTACTCGATTATAATGAATATTCGGCGGAGGTCATATCTGATATAGAGATATTTGATGCCAAGAACTACACGGATGGAACTTTCGTAGGAGAACCGATCGCCACCTTTGATGGTTTTGAGAGAAATGCTAGTGTCAGCATGGATGTCGATGTAGATACTACACCTAGAGAGTTCATCGTCGCCGCCCGGATCGAAGATGGACCCCTATCTGGAGAACCAGTGGGATTAAGATTGAAAGAAGTCATTTGTAAAGATGGATTATCAACGATTTCACCTCCTATCATGGAGAATAAGTACATAGACGAGATCCCTTCAGAACCACAGATCGACGGTGCCTTTGCTTTCTGGGATGAATACCCTTATGAAGAAGATCCCTTCGACGACTTAACACCCCATGATGCATGGAATCCTAATATAGATATAAGAAGGCATAGTCTTTATTCAAACGATAAAACATTTTTCAATGTTGGTGTAGAGGGTAATATGATGGGAGGTGAAGATATCCCGTATTCCCGTTCCAGACCCCCTGAATTGGTCGATTCAGATGGTGACGGGATCCCTGACAAATATGATCCTTATCCCAACGACTTCACCAACGACGGTACTCCAGACGATGAGATGCTCACACCGGAGGGTCTTCCAGATGTCGATGGTGATGGTGTCGCGGACTGGCCGTACGGACCCGATAAATGGTTGAATACAACTATCCCTGAAGATCCAAAGATACCGGAGAGATATTGGGGAAGGGAAGTCAGTAGATACATCGGACCTGTTGAGATACCAGTGGTGACAGGTGAAGATTATCTCAGGATATTCATAGATTCTGATCCCGATGAAGGTTATACTGCACCCTGGCTGGATATGAGAGCCGATCATATGATAAACATCTCTGGCAGGAATATGGAGATCACTTCTGCCAACTATGCTGAATATGATGGAGATGGTGGGGATTGGGAATGGGATGTTTTGGGAGAAGTAGAAGCTGCCATAAATAGGACGAGTTTAGAAACCGCACTCGATCTAGAAGAGTTGGGCATCGATGATTATGATATCACGTATGTTATGACGGACTGGGAAAACAATATGGATACCGCAGGTCCAGTACCAAATGAACGATATGAGTTGACGCAAGCCTTGTCTTTAGCATCTCATGATATGGACATAGATTTTTATCTAAGGGATGGTGACGAGTTACTTTTAGAGAGAGGTAGCGAAGAGATTGTGGCAGAGTTGGATAGTGGTGAAACGCATACATGGGAATCACCGGAATTCTCCGACAATTATAATATAACTTCGGATATAGATGTTCGTTTGAACCTTGATCCCGATAGTCCTGGAGGGCAGCCCGAACCTGAATTGGGTATAACTCTCCTTTTAAATGATGAGGCTATCGGAGAAGTTCAAGAAGAGATAACTTCAAGCGGGGTCCGCACTTTTTCAATCGAACCGTGGGTTGATGAGATACATGCAGGAGATACCTTTAGTATAGAAACAGAAGTTTCCGGTCCTGGAAGCGTAGAACTAGATATCTTTTACAATTCACCAGAAGGTCGTTCACGCATCTCCCTCCCCTCAGATAACATAATAGAGATCGAATCTTTAGGATTGCTCGATGAGGAGGGAGATGAGGAGGATATTTTCCAAGGAGGGGATGAGGTCGAAGTAAGATCTGTGGTCGAGCATCGTTTCACTTCAGATGTGCTAGAAGATGCTGTACTTGACGTTTATTTCCCTGACGATACAAAGATGATTTCAGAGGAACCTATGGATATATTAGATCAGGATACATCTGATCCACCGAACTGGAAAGAATTTAATCACGTCTTTGAACTGGATGAGGATACACTCGGTGGTACGTATCACGTGGTGGTTTCGGCTACCGATATCCAGGGGAACTTAGATACCCTGTCAACATCTTTCACAGTCCAGGATACACCCGGTGTATCGGTATACCCTGATAATGTAGAAACCAGTGATCCTGGAACAGAAGCAATACATGAAGTTTCAATTAAGAACATCGGGGAGCTCGATGATATCTATAAGCTGAGTGTTTCATCATCAAGCAGAAATTGGTACACAGAATTGAAACATGACGGTGAGACAATCGCCTTTGATGAAGATGGGGATGGAGATTGGGACTGGATAGACGATGGATGGGATACCATGGATGACGGATATCTGGATCTATCACTCTATCCTTTGGAAGAAGAGGTTTTTGAACTCATGAAAGTGGTACCTGAAGGTACGGATGGGCAGGCAGACTTTACAGACCTTATAGCCGAGTCCTATAATTATGAAGATATATCTGATTTTGCTCAACTGGTCACGCAGACTCCTGTTCCTAATATCGATAGGGTGTTGTACATGGTCGAGGACTATGAATTAGATACTTCTCCCGGTGATAATCAAGATGTTGTTTCGATAGATACTGATGATAAGATATCATGGACTCAGGAACTTCCGATGGCTGATGATTTTGATATGGTGGATTACTCCAATGTGTTTTTATATATAGATCCTAATGTTCATGGCTATAGAAGACCGGATGTAACAGTGACCTTAGAAGACGATGTAGATACGATAGGTACGGATACTATAAGTGATATAGAAGAGCCTGGGTGGTATCAGTTTGTGATAAGCACGGATCATACCGTTGACAGTGGTAGTTCCATAGAGTTAAGCGTGACGACGGGATCTACGTCTATCGACTTATTTTATGGATCTGAGAACTACGATTCTAGGGTTGAATTCCATACAGACACCTACCTTAACGTTGATCAGATAAGAACATATGATGAGTATGGGGAAACCGATGAAGTCTCTGCTGGTGAAGAGGTAGAGGTACGGGGTCTGATTACAGAACCTATGGGAAGTCGTCTTATAGACGGAGCGACGATATCAGTCGTTGATCCTGAAGGAGATGAGATCATATCTGATGAAGTAATGGTGCTTCATGACACCGATCCTGAATCACCATCCCTGTGGAAGGAATACTCCCATTCGTGGACTTTATCCGAAGAAGCTCCTGTGGGAGAATATTCTATAGAGATCCAGGGTGTTGATACTAAGGGAGTAACATCAACAGGATATTCTTCTTTTTCAGTCCCTGGTAATGTCACTGTAGATCCGGACCAAAACGATACAGCAGAAGCTGGGACCATCGTATCTTATGATTTCACAGTCAAGAATGATGGATCTGGGTTGAACATATTTTCATTGGAACTGGGCTCGAGCCAGGGATGGAATGTTACATTGTACGATAGTGATGGTACTTGGATTGGCACCGACCTAGGAGGAGATGGGAACTGGGATGATATCAACTCTGACTACGACAGCACCGGAGACGGGATTCCAGATACGGGGTATTTGATACCTGGTGCTGAGATGGATGTGACCATGGAGATCGAGATACCTGAGGGCGTTGAGAACGGGACACAGGATACGACGACTTTGGCTGCTACATCTTACTTAGATTCTGACATATCCGATTCAGCAGAAGCCGTTACCTCGATCTCAGAATTTTCTGATATATTTTTACCGATCATATCTACCATCGGTATGTTCGTAGGGATGTTCTTGTATAGACGGAAAAAGGATAAGGAAAAGAACGGCGGACTGGGCGATAATGATACTGATTCATGGGAGGTAGATCATAATGGAGACGACCCATCTGATAAATATAATGGTGATACTAATGTCTAAACAGATGGTTACAAGGACCTTCAAAATAAGTATAAATATCACAAATAAAAAATTATTGGTGGTGTTTAATATTGAATGAGCCTATAAAGGAGTGTAAGGATTGTGGAACTCTTAATCCTCCTGGGGCTAATCGATGTAAAAATTGTGGACTTGAATTTTTAATCAATTATAATGAAAAAGCTGTATTAAACGCCTTAAAACAAATTTCAGGGGTTGGATCTTCTAGGGCACGAAAAATAGTGGATGCAGGTTTTTCCGATGTAGAAGAACTCGATGATGTCAATTTAGAAAGTATAACATCTATAGAAGGTATAGGAGAATCGATAGCTAGTGATATAGTCGAAACAATAGAGGATACAAAAGAAGAGGGTGGGTTATATTTATGTGATCAATGTGGTGCTTTTGTTGGTAAAAAATCTGAAATATGTTCAAATTGTGGAGCTGTATTGGAGGATTTAGAAGAGGAAAAAGTCACATCGGAAGAAAGTGTATCCGAGAAATCAAAAGAAGGAGGTTCGCTCTATCTCTGTAGTAATTGTGGATCTTTTATCGGATCTGATTCAGAGACATGTAAACATTGTGGAGCGGAGATGAAAGATGTAGATGATGATATTGTAGAAGATGAAATTAGTAAAGAAGATGATACTTCTATTGAAGGAAGTGTTCCCGTAGACACTGAAGATCAAGAAGAAGAGGAAGACGATGGTTTATTTTTATGTACTAACTGTGGAGCCTTCGTGAGCGTAGCTTCTACAGAATGTCCTCAATGTAGTTTTACTTTCACAGACGAGGAAATCATTGACGAAGAATTAGTTGATGAAGAAGTATTTGACGAAGAATTAGTTGACGAAAAAGCAGAAAGTGACATTAAAGATATATTCGATATTGAAAAGTTAGAAAAACCAGAAGAGGGACTAGAGATTGAACAGGACATCGAATATGATGACCAGGAGGCCGATGAAATCCCTTTTGATATTGAGGACCAACTCAAGAGAGATATAGAAGAGTTAGAGAAGAGAGAAGGTATAGACCAGGAAATAGACTTAGAGAAATCTTATGATGGAAAAAATATTGAATCCGAAGAGACGACATCGACAGTCTCAGCACTTCCCGTTGGCGATGATGTAAAGATATGTGGAAATTGTGGATATATATCTGAAAGAAAGCTCGATGAATGTCCTTTATGCGAAAATGAATTTTCAGATAGCGAAGTTGATATCTCAGAGACAGAACCTATAGATGACTCAGCGGAAACTGATGTTGATACATTTAAAAGGGCTTTCGGCATCTCTCAGGAACTAGAAGAAATTCCTGAAGACGAAAACATATTGAAAAAAGATAAGGACCTACAGGTGTGCACAATATGTGGTGCATTCTTAAAAGAAGAGAGTGAAAGATGTTCTGTTTGTGGTAGTCTTATATCTGAGATACCAGACTTAGATTCTTTGGAGGAAAGTCCCCATATAGATTACACTGATGAAAAAATCAATCTTTGCGATGCTTGTGGTGCATTTGTTGATGAAGACTATGAAAGATGCTCTATCTGTGGTAGCGATATGGGTTTAGCGATGAGGGAGGTAGAGGATGAAGAGGTATCGAGTCCGAAGAAGGATCAAGAAGATGTCTTGGAAAGATTCTTTGGAGTTAGATCGGTAGAAGGATCAGCAAAAGACGGGGTTGAAGATGAAATTGAACTGTATCTCTGCAACAGCTGTGGAGCTATGGTAAGTGCTGAAGCTGAACAATGTTCCATATGTCTGTCTGATCTCATCGATGAAGATGTGGAACCTGTTGAAGAAGACCTTCTTTCTAGAGAGATAGAAGATATCGATGATGTTAGTGGACCCGAAGATATCGAAGAACTAAGAGATATCGAGAGCGAACTAGATGAGATAATGGATGAGGATGAACCTGGCTATGAACAAGATGAATTGGATATAGAGTTGAATCAGGAGATAGAGGCTATACTAAAGGACAAGTATAAAGAAGATATCAGTCATGAAGAAAAATTATACGGACAAAGTGAGGGTCTAGATGAAGTTCCCGACGATACCGACCTAGAAAAAACTATAGATGAATTACGAAAGGATATCTTAAGTGGAGATAAAGAAGACAAAATAGAAGATGAATGGGAAAAATGTCCTGCTTGTAACTCCCATGTGAGCATCGATAGCGATTACTGTTCTGTGTGTGATCATCCTTTAGCAGAGGATATAGATAAAAGAACCATTTATAAGTCAACCGAACCTGAAATTAAAGCTCAGAAAAGTTCTAATGATATAACACCTAAAACCCCCACTTTATCTAAAAAGACTACATCATATAAAACATCCTCAGATGGGTCAGATTTCATCGACTCCCATATCAAGACAGGTATTAAGGATGTTCTCTATAAGGCGAAAGATTATGAGGTCCCTATATCGAGTTTATCACTTTTAGCTTTCGGAGGTGTTTATTTAACTACTTACAGGACTACTGATTTCATGTATTTTACTGAGATGGTATTATTATTGATAGGATTATTCTTTGGAGTAGGTGCACTCACACTCTTTATCTTCAAGGACGAATTTTTATCTTATTCTTATATAGGTTTTGTAGGTTATCTATCTGGGATATTTGTCTCGTCTACGGTACCTATAAGCAGCTATATGCTGGGAATGGAATTGCCTATTTTAGCCTGTGCTGGTATGATCGCAGCAGCTCTGGGTATATTTTGGATACTTGATTATAAACTACCTGAAAAATTCCATTATTATATGATGTGGTTCTCAGGTATAAGTATACTCTTTGTTGTACTTTTAGTAATTCTTTTTTACCCTGTAGAGATTACACCCTTTGAATACCCTTTGATATTAACGGTTGGTCTCGGGTCTGTGATGGTGGTAGGGGGGACTGTTACTTGGTATCGAAAAGCTAACGAGATCTATGGGGCAAGTGGAAGACAAAGAACGCCTGGAAAGGTGTATATAAATAAAGATACAGGACAATATTTCGAAGATATAAGCAAGACATGCCCTATTTCAAACGAGGAAGCCGTACCTTATTACAGTAACGGCATAGCCAGTTGTAGCGTCGGTGAGTATGATGATGCCATAGATAAATTCAGGAAGGCTTTAGACTTAGAGGGAGATAATGAAGCCATATGGAACAATCTTGGAACGTCTTACAGTAGGATAGGAGATCAAGAAAAAGCTAAAGGTTGTTTTAAAAGAGCTATAAATCTTGAAGAGGATTACGCCATAGCATGGAACAACCTTGGTAATGCGAATTTCAGATGTGGAAAATACTCTGAAGCTCTGAATTGCTATGACAAAGCTCTTGAGATAGAAGAAAATTATAGGGATGCGATGATAAATAAGTCTAAGGTCCTGACAAAGCTGAGCAAGATGGAAGATTTTTAAAATAAAAAAGAAGATTGAAAGAAAGGATATTCTATTTTCCTATTTATCTCCATCCGAGATGGCATCTTCAGCAGCCTTTTGTAGTGCTTCAGAATATGTTGGATGAGGATGGATAATGTCGGAAAGACCTAATAAATCGATACCTGACTCCATGACGCTAACACCTTCCATGATAATATCTGTAGCTCCTGGGCAAACAAGGTGGACTCCAACTATATTTTGATCCGAAGCGATAACTTTGGCTATACCGCTCCGGTTACCAGTTGAATAACCTCTGCCACTAGCTGAAATAGGATATTGGCCTATATCAATTTGTTCATATCTCTCTCTAGCTTCTTCTTCCGTGAGACCAACACTAGCAGCTTCTGGATGAGTGTAAACACCTGCAGGAACTAGGTATTCAGAAAAGCCTTTAGTTTCGTCCCCATCGATATTTTTTACAGCTATCTCAGCCTGTTTATAGGCCGCATGAGCTAGCATCATTTTACCATTTACGTCGCCTACTGCATATATTCCTTTTATCGGTGTTTCCATATAATCGTTAGTTATGATCTCCCCATGATCTCCAATTATGTCTAGATCTGTTTCCGGGGGTGTAGGTTTTCTTCCTACCGCGCATAGAACTTTCTCGACATCGATTATTTCTTCTTTCTCTCCCTCTACCGTAACCTCATAGCCATCCCTTTCTTCCTTTTTTTCGACTGATGAAACTTTGGAACAGGTGAGGACTTTGATCCTTTTTCTTTTCAATATATTTCCCATCTCTTCGGCAATGTCTTCATCCATGTTAGGTAATATAAATCCCATCATTTCGACGATGGTGATCTTAGAACCAAGTGAAGAGAAAACAAAAGCTAGTTCCAGACCAACATAACCTCCACCGATAACCACCATGGAATCCGGAATCTCATCTAGCTCCAAAGCTCCCTTGCTTGTCAGAATATCTTCTTCGTCGACTTCTAATCCAGGTATGACTATAGGTTCAGAACCTGTGGCGATTATGATATAGTCTGCATCATACCTATCCCCTTCAACTTCTACGATATTGTCATCTAATATCTTACCTTCTCCCTTTATAAGTTCGATATTATCCTTGTTCAACTGATTCATGATCCCCTTTCGAGATGTTCGCACTGCTCTTTCTTTTACACTTTGTATTTTTTTTAGATCGATATCATCCAGACTAGCTGTAATACCTTTTCTTCTAGAACTATTTATATCATCTATAGTTTCAGCTATCGATAAAAGTGCCTTAGAAGGAATGCAACCCTGATTGGTACATACACCTCCGACATCCTCACTTCTCTCGATCAATTTAACATTGAAACCTAATTCTGATGCATAAACTGCACTTTTATATCCACCTGGACCGCTTCCTACTATTATCACGTTTCCGCTCATATTACCAAATATTTCAATCAATTATCCATATAAAGCTTTTCTTATATAGGTAAGGGCAAAATCTTTATTTTGCCTGTTCTTTACCCTTGGCAGTGATCTACATGAGCAAAGAGCATGAACATAATATGTACGATTATGAGAAAGTCAGAGAAGAGTTCAAATGGGACGTTCCAGAGTATTATAATTTTGGATTCGATGAAGTTGATGAGAGAGCAAATGAAACACCGGATAAGGTTGCATTAATCTCAGTTGATGACAGCGGGGAGAATGCACAAAAACATACATTCCAAGAACTCAAAGACCTATCGAACAGATTCGCCAATGTCTTGAGAGAAAAAGGTATCAGTAAGGGTGATAGAGCGATGATTCTAGTCCATAGGATACCAGAATGGTATGTAGCTGTCCTAGGTATGGTCAAATTAGGAGTTATACCTATACCCACACCTAACCTAGCAGTCCCTGAAGATATAAGGTACAGAGTCAATAGGTCCGAAGCTAATACTATAATCACCGACTGGTCGAATCATGAAAAAGTGGATAAAGTAAGAGATGAAGAGGGGTTGAAGAGTCTAGAGAATTTTATTCTGATCGATAGTGAGGAGGAAAAAGAAGGCTGGGATGATTACCAGGAATTGATAGAAAAAGCATCTCCAGAATTAGATAGAGATGAGATTGAGAAGACTAAAAGTGATGACCCATTGCTGATCTACTTCACATCAGGGACAACTGGTCAACCTAAGATGGTTCTGCACTCCCATTCTTATCCGATTGGTCATACTGTCACGGCCAAATATGTTCAGGACCTGAGGCGGGATGATACTAACTGGACTATCGCAGATAATGGTTGGGCGAAAGCTGTCTGGGGTAAACTTTTCGGTCAATGGATAGTCGGAGCTACTATAGTCCAACAGAACATCACTGGAAGATTTGATCCTAAGAAAACATTGAAGGTACTTCAGGACTATAGTATAACGAGCTTCTGTGTACCTCCAACGATATACAAGATGATGATCAACGAAGATGTTGAGAGTTATGATCTGAGTTCTCTAAGACATTGTCTCAGTGCAGGAGAGCCTTTGAACCCAGACGTCATCAATAAATGGGAAGAATATACCGGTCTGAGGATATACGATTATTATGGCCAGACAGAGACAGTCGCACTTGTAGCTAATTATCCCACTATGGAGGTCAAAGCAGGATCCATGGGTAAACCGACACCAGGTCATGATGTCGAGATAATAGATGATGATCAGAATATATTGCCTGTAGGTGAAGAAGGCCACATAGGACTAAAGGTTGAACCAGAAAGACCTCCTGGGCTGTTCGAGGAATACTGGAAGGATGAAGATAAAACCGGAAGCGTATTTGAGAATGGATGGTATTATACCGGCGATAAAGCATACAAGGACGAGGACGGGTACTTTTGGTTCGTAGGAAGATCTGATGATGTTATCAAAGCATCTGGTTACAGGATAGGACCTTTCGAGGTAGAAAGCGCCCTGCAGGAACATCCGGCAGTACAAGAACCTGCAGTGATCGGAGCGCCTGATGAGATACGAGGAAAGATCGTCAAGGCATACATCATATTGAACGAGGGATACGAACCAAGTGATGAACTTAAAAAGGAACTACAGAACCACGTGAAAGAAGTAACAGCCCCTTACAAATACCCAAGGCAGGTAGAATTTGTAGAAGAACTTCCCAAGACTATCAGCGGTAAGATACGAAGGACAGAATTACGAGAAGATGCCGAGGAGAAATACCTAAAAGACCATGATAGTTTACCCTATTGAAACTATCAAAAAACCCTTTAAACCTTATCTTTCTCTTTTTCCGAATTTGTTCCAACTGACCAGTTCATGCACACTCTTTTTGACCGGAGGATTGTCTGTTATACCAGGGTGACCGACTGTCATACAGACTGTTATATCGTATCTATCAGGAACTTCTAATTTTGCTTTTAATTTATCTTCCTTGAAAGCTCCCAGCCAACAGGTCCCTAAACCGAGTTCAGTAGCAGCTAATGAAAGGTGATCCATTGCGATGGCTAGATCCACATCTGCCCATCTAGAATCTTTAGTTATTCCGATTATTATCGCTCCAGCATCTGCTATGAAGGCTTGATTATGGAAATATTCGATGAGTTCCTCTTTTAGATTATTTTTAGTTATCACTATAAATTCCCAGGGTTGTAAATTTTTAGCCGAAGGAGCTTTTCTTGCAGCCTTCAATAATTTGGTGAGATCTTCTTTAGATATACTTTCACCAGTATATTTTCTAACGCTCTGCCTGTCCTCTATGGCCTTAAAGATGTTCATGTTATCTATTGTAGTATGGGCTCATCGATTTAAAATTTTCTAAAAAGAAAAAAAGGGTTTGAGATGAGCTTATCCTGAGTCAATCTCTTACTTTACTGGTACAAGCTTGTATCCATAGTAGATTATACCTTTGGGACTTTCCTCACCTAAACGTCTCATGGTAACTTCAACTTCCATCCCCGGTTTTACATCCTCGTAGTCTATGTCCACAAGATGGCCTGTAAGCCTAACGTTTTCTTCCATCTCTATTATTGCCATTATGTAAGGAGTCAGCATCTTGTATTCAGGATGAGGCTCATGTACTTTTGTATAGGTAAGGATCTTTCCTTTACCACTGAGTTCTTTTTCTTTCATCCTACCGAAACTTTTTCTCCTACAGTGAGGACAAATCTCTCTAGGTGGAAAGTAGACCCTACTGCAATTTTCACACTGTACTCCTATACCTCTGTATCTCTGCTCGATCTCTCTCCAAAACCTTGGTGTTGTCATTCAGACCACCTCTCGAATATATGGACCACAGCACTAGCACCTGTACCACCCACATTATGTGTCATACCATACTGTGCATCCTCAACTTGTCTATCTCCTGCATCGTCTCTTAACTGTATAACAGCTTCTACTGCCTGGTTTATACCAACCGCACCTACGGGTTGTCCCTTGGCCTTCAAACCGCCGGAAGTATTGACAGATATCTCAGAATTCAATGCAGTCTTTCCTTTTTCTGTAGCTGGGCCACCTTCACCTTTATCAAAGAATCCAAGATCTTCTATAGCCATTATCTCACTGATAGAATAGTTGTCATGGACTTCGGCGAAGTCGATATTTTCAGGTTTGATACCTGCATTATCGTATGCTTTTTCTGCTGCAATCCGTGTTGCCTTCATGGTTCCGATCTCCCTTCTGTCGTGGACTGCGATATGGTCTGCACCATGTCCAACTCCTGCGATCTTGACAGGCTTACCTTCATAACTATCGACTAGGTCAGCAGCACACAAAACTACTGCAGCTCCACCATCAGACAGTGGGGCACAGTCGAACATACCTAATGGATCAGATACCATAGGTGCATTCACAACTAACTTTTTTGGTATCTCCCTAGGGTATTGAGCGTTAGGATTCTTAGATGCATTTGAATGATTCTTCACAATAACTTCTGCTAATTGTTCTTTTGTAGTTCTGTATTTATTCATATGATATTGAGCTATCATAGCATGTAGTGAGTCAAAAGTGGCACCACATACTACCTCCCATTCTTGGTCCGCAGTGGAAGAAAGTATATTTTTTGCTATTACGTCATCGACATCGGTCATCTTTTCTGCACCTCCAACTACTACGATATCATCTATACCTGAAGCTACAGCCATGTATCCTTCTGCAAGTGCCATACCTCCTGATGCACCTCCGGATTCGATCCTTACCGCCGGGATATCATCAAGACCTGCATAATCGGCTATCATAGGAGCGATGTGTTCCTGATTTATCAATTCTCCAGCAGACATATTTCCTACGTAAAGCATACCGACTTCATCTCCGGACACACCAGCATCTTGAAGTGCCTTCAAACCTGCTTCAATACCTAGTTCTCTCAATGATTTATCCCAAAGTTCTCCGATCCTTGTTTCTCCGATTCCGATTACTGCTACATCTCTCATTTTATCGACCTCCTTCAATCTTGTCACGGTATTTAGCATATATTGAATATGTGATAAATTCTTCATCCGATATTACCTCTTGTATCGAGGGGATATCGTCATTTTTTATATCTTCGATAGAATCAGTCACCGTTATATCAAAACTATCACACCCAGCCCCGGAACCGTATGCTGTTACCAGTATCCTATCTCCAGGTTCGGATTGGTCTAATGTGGAAGCTAATCCCAGTGGCACCGCTCCAGAATACGTGTTGCCTATACGAGTGACCAGAAGACCCGGTTCTATCTGTTCTTTTTCAAATCCTAATTTCCCTGCTATTTTCACTGGAAATTTTCCATTTGGTTGATGAAAGACAGCGTAATCGTAATCCTCCGGTGTGGTAGCGGATTCTTTCATTATATTCCTTGTGCATTCGGTGATATGTTTGAAATATGCAGGTTTCCCCGTAAACCTTCCTCCGTGAGATGGATATTTCTTCCCTTCTCTTCTCCAAAAATCTGGAGTGTCGGTAGTGTATGAACAGGTATAATTTATCTCTGCAAGTAGGTCCTCGGTACCTATAATGTATGCGGCTCCACCGGCAGCTGCTGAGTATTCGAGAGCATCGCCAGGAGCTCCTTGTGAGGTATCGGCACCGATGGCCATCCCATTTTTCATCATACCGGAAGAGACTAATCCCATACATGTTTGAAATCCAGCAGTTCCAGCTTTGCATGCAAATTCAAAATCTGCAGCAGTCATCAAAGGAGTAGCACCGATGGAGGCTCCAACTATGGTAGCCGTTGGTTTAACAGCATACGGATGAGATTCAGAGCCTACATATATCGCACCGATATCTTCACCGTCGAGCTTTGACCGCTCTAAAGCCCAAGTTGCTGCCTGTGTTGAGATTGTGACCACATCTTCGTCCGGTGATGGGACCGATTTACTATTGATTCTAAGTCCTCTACCCATGGTTTCTCCGTCTTTACCCCATACCTTACCGATCTCCTTTGGGGTGATCCGATATCTAGGCACGTAACCTGCGTAACTTTTTATACCTACTTTTTCTTTCGCTCTCATTATATCACTTTAATTTTTTTAAGAGATTTTGATATATCTTTAACGTTATAATCGGTTTTGATAAGAGGCAGACCTTCCAATTCAGCTAATTTGATAGAAAGATCATCCACCTTTTTTGGTTGAACATATGCAACTACGGCTGGAGTCAATGGACTAGCCCTGATAGCAACCATAGGAGACCTACCATGTTCGACCCCAGTAAAGAATAATACTCTTTCTGTACTCCATCCGTAGATCCTTAGATAATCGAAGGATTTCATAGA
>SL_5KL_010_SEDDRAFT_10000734_pt1 | contig 20775 bp, 17 predicted proteins | sample SodLakKL_010_SED_FD_9118 | JGI IMG/M metagenome (IMG submission 9118)
TTCTGATTGGCATCATAATGCTGCTGCTTGGTGCCTGGATCATATCTGACCCTGTTATCACCTTCCATAGTCTTCTCTCTCTCATTGTTTCGGCAGGTTTCTTCCTCCTCTCAATCCCGTTTTTCAAAAATGCAATCCAGTTCCGGCCATTTGGGATACAATCAGCAGGGAGGCTTGTACTCGGGTTTGGGATCGTGCTTCTTGGAATAAACGCACTCTTTGCAGAGATACTTGAGCTCCAATCCTTTGTTCTCCTGGTCCTTGCCGCATGGACACTGGCAAGTGCATGGATCTCTCTTGGACGGACACTTCACGGGCCAGAAGCCGTCCCTGAAGGCTTCTGGATCCGTCTCGTTGTCGGTATCCTCTCTGGAATGCTTGCGTTTCTCATCCTGTTTATACCTGAGGCGGCAATAGAGCTGCTGATGATTGTCCTGGGGGTGGTTGTGCTGGCTATTGGGATCTCCCTGGTGGTGGAGGGCATCGGGCTCTGGATGAGAATGCAGAGACAGCGGTAATCAGGTCTGAAAAAAGGAATTGAATGGTCTTCTCACTTCGGCTTGTACGTGCCCCATTTCTCAAGCGCTTTTTTCAGTTCTGGTGCATGTCCTGCCTTCTCTTCAAGGCTTACTCCATCCTGCCATGCCTCGATCGCCTGCATTGCGGCCGTAGCGCCTGAGCGTGTCCCGTCAGGATGACCATGTATCCCACCAGAGACAAGAAGGACGAGTTCGTCTCCATAGATATCTAGGACATCGGGGACAAGTCCCGGATGCAGTCCGCCTGAAGAGACCGGAAACGCACTTTTTATGGTGCCCCAGTCCTGTTCAAGTGCCACGCGGCCGATCTCTTGAGTCTTCTTCTCCCTGAGAGTATCTGCAAGTATTCGAGCCTCTTCTGGTGTTCCAACCAGTTTCCCAACTGCTGTTCCGGTATGGATCTGGGAGACGCCGATCAACCGCATCATCTTTGCCAGGAACTGCATCGTGATCCCATGCCGTGGATTCCGATCAAACGCCGCATGCATTGCCCTGTGAGCATGGATTGCAAGGCCAAGGTCTGAACAGTAGTCGCGGAGGTCCATCACGGCAGCCGTCCCGACGACCACGACATCAATCATCGCATAATTCCACCCGTTGGCAGCGAGCATATCCGCACGCTGCTTCATCGTCTCCGTGCTCGCGGTAATGTTGATGAAGGCTGACTTGTCTTCCCCGGTCTTTCGTGAGGCGATCTCTCTCTTTTCAGTCAGTCTCGCGACTCTCTCCTCGAACCTGTTGAAAGCGGTCGACGTGAGATTCTCGTCATCCTTTACAAAATCGAAACCTCCCATCCAGGTTTCAAATCCTATATCCGCATGTTCGGCAGCCGAGAACCCGATCTTTGGCTTGGGAACCGCACCGGTGAGTGGCCGACCATGGATCTTTGTCAGATTTCGGATACCATCTATCCCGAAATGTGGACCCTTAAAATGCCGGATATATGCATCAGGAAGTGTTGCATCGATCAGGCGGAGGTTCTCGATCGCTTTCATCCCGAAGATATTCCCGGCAATGCCGCTTAAGAGCTGGACGGCGTTGCCCTCCTCCCAGAGGCCAATTGGATATGCGATCCGGATATAGGGCTCTTCGATCTCAAAGGCAGTTGCCTGAAGATCCCGCATCCGTGGAGGGAGGGAATGGAGCGTTGTCCACGTCCCGGTGGAGCTCTCGGACGCGACCCTGCCTGCTGCCTCCCTCATGCTGATCCCGGATGCCGGATCACAGGAGAAGAGACAGACAATATCGTCCTGTGCCGGAGTATAGTTCAGATCAACAAACTCATCATACCAATCGATTGCCATGGCAATTCCTTGGTCAAAGGTATTAATAAAGGTCGCTCCTGCGGTTGACGGGAAAAAAGAGACAGGGAGGTGTTGATAGGATTATGCGAGGTAGTCGTTTGGTGTGGGGAGTTGCTCTTTGAGACCTTTGCGCTTCCTGATGCTCATCACGACCTCATTTACAAGGCTTGATGGAACCAGCTGGAATCCGGCAAACTCGGTGCTCCACATTGCACGCCCCTCAGTTGCAGATCTGAGATCACCAGCAAACCCAAAGAGTTCTGCAACCGGTGCAGACCCATTCACAATAATCTGATCGCCTTCGGACTCTGTTGTGGCAAGTTGTCCGCGTCGACCCTGGATCTGGGAGATGGCAGCCCCCATCTGATCTTGTGGGACCGTAATCTGGATCTTCTGGATTGGCTCGAGGAGCTGATCGTTTGCCATCAGAATAGCTCCTTTAACAGCTGATCTGACTGCTGGAATCACCTGCGCGGGACCACGGTGAATTGCGTCTTCATGGAGTTTTACATCCATCAGCCGTATTTTGACATTCTGAACCTGTTCATCGGCAAGAGGTCCGCCATCAAGAGCCTCATGGATCCCGTCAAGAACGAGTTCCATTGTTTCGTTGAGGTACTGAATACCCTTTGTCATATCCAGGAAGGCATTGGTCCCGTAGATATCCCTGATGTTCTTTGCCTCTTCCTTATCCATGCCACGTTCAATGAGAATATCACGCCGCTCGATGTTGTTCATCGTCATTGAGACATCGCCATTCTGGATAGCTGAAACGATCGCTGGATCAAGGGGCTCAACCTCGATATAGAACCGGTTGTGCCTGTTTGGCGATTTGCCTTCAACTGGTCCTGCTTTCTTTGTGACTGTCTCACGATAGACCACGATAGGCTCAGACGTCACGATATCTACGTTCTTGTCACGGCGGATACGGCCGCAGATAACCTCGAGATGGAGTTCACCCATGCCGGCGATTAGATGTTCTCCTGTCTCTTCATTGATGTTAATTTTTATCGTTGGGTCTTCTTTGCCGACCTGCCGAAGGACCTCGACGAGTTTTGGAAGGTCCTTCATGTTCTTCGCTTCAACTGCAACCGTCATGACCGGCTCGGAGTAGTGTTTCAGCGATTCAAACGGTGTCATCTCTTTACTTGAGGTAACGGTTGATCCAACAATTGCGTCTTTTAAGCCGGTGACTGCCGCGATATTTCCACCGACGATCTGCTCTACCTCGACACGTGTTGGACCCATGAAGATCCCGACCTGCTGGAGTCGGTTGGGTTTGCCAGCGGTTCCCACTACAAAGAGTTCCATTCCACGGGAGAGTTTGCCTGAGAAGAGCCGGCCGGTTGCGACCTCACCTGCATGCGGGTCAAACGAGATGTCGGTGATCATCATTGCCACTGCACCCTTTGGATCGCAGGTGAGCATTGCCTTTCCTTCAGATGATTCCTTGTCGCCATGCCAGATGATCGGGATACGCCTTTTCTGTGCATCGATCGGGTTTGGAAGGTGCTTGACGACGATATCAAGGATAACTTCATGAAGGGGACTGGATTTTGCCAGAGATTTCATTTCTCCTGCATTGCATTTATCAATCACTTCCTTGAATGAGATGCCGCTCTTCTGCATGTAGGGGATTGAAACGGCCCAGTTATACAGGGCAGAACCAAAGGCAACGGTGCCATTTGCCGCGTCAAGCTTCCAGCCGCCTTCGGTATACATCTTCTCACTCATCCCCTTGATCAACTTGTTTACCTTGTCAATGACACGTCCAAGCCGGATCATCATCTCCTGAGGATCGACTTTCAGCTCATTGATCAGGCGATCGACTTTATTGATGAAGAGGATCGGCCGCACACCCTCCTTGAGCGCCTGGCGCAGGACTGTTTCGGTCTGGGGCATCGGCCCCTCAACTGCGTCAACAAGGACGATTGCTCCGTCTACTGCACGCATTGCGCGGGTAACGTCACCTCCAAAATCAACGTGGCCCGGAGTATCGATCATGTTGATCAGGTATTCCCTGTCGCTGTATTCATGGACCATCGAGACGTTCGATGCGTCAATTGTGATTCCGCGTGCCTGCTCTTCTTCATCAGAATCCATGAAAAGCTGTTTTCCCGAGAGCTCTTCTGATATCATCCCGGCACCAGCCAGGAGGTTGTCAGAGAAGGTGGTCTTTCCATGGTCGATGTGTGCAACGATACCAATATTTCGGATATACTCTGGTTTATCCATCAGCTCCGATACTTTCTCAACAATCTTTTTGCCGCGTGACATAATTCACCAAAAAAAGTATTGATTAGCGTGCAGATTTGGCAATCCGCTCGACTTCTTCCTTTTTCCCGACAGAGAAACACTTCGAGTCGCCTTTTGACGCGGCGATCAGTTCATCGGCAAGGACCTGTGCAACAGGTCTCTTTGTTTTGTGTGACCCCCTCCATACACCTGTTGCGATGTATTTCATCGCGGTGTTTACCCTCCTGATAGGGGCGGTGTCAACCGATTTTGGCACGTTGATGCCACCATATTTCAGCCGGACCGTCTCCTCGCGCGGTCCGGTATTGGCTATTGCATCAACAAGCACCTGGATTGGGTTCTGTTTTGTCTTTGAATAAATAATATCAAATGAATCCATGACAATCCGTGTGCAAAGCTGTTTTTTTCCGGTATTATGCTCTACCTGCATCAGACGGTTGATAAGCCGCTCAACGACTGCCATTCCTGATTTTGTGAACTGCTGCTGGGTGAGCCGACCGCAACTGTGTGGGACAGCCATTGATTTCAGGGTGACGTACCGCTCCAGCCCCGGGTCCTTGATCACAACTTCAGATGGATCCCATTTATTGAAGAGAAGGATGGCCTTCTGGGTGGTCTGTTCCTCTTCCGACATCACATTCACCTGCGCGCCTTCTCCTTTCGTCCAAGGACGAGTTCATGAAGGGAGACGTTGTTTACTGCGGTAACTACAAACCTGACGCCGGGAATATCACCCATGGAACGCCCCTTACGACCGCCGATTCCCTGAATCGTCACCTCATCGTGCTCATCAATGAAGTTGATCGCACCATCGCCGACGGCAAACGCTGTTACCTGTCGACCGTTTTTGATCAACTGCACACGCACACATTTCCTGATCGCCGAGTTTGGCTGTTTTGCCTCGACACCGACCTTTTCAAGGACGATTCCACGGCCCTGAGGCGATCCCTTCAGCGGGTCTGCCTTCAGCTTCAGCTCAAGCTCACGGCGTGCATATCTTGGATCGCTCCAGCGGAACTTTTTTGCGTCGCGCTGGAGTTTTCTCGCTGCAAATTTTCCCTGTCCCATGAATAAACCTCTATATTCTGGTTTTTGATCCGGTGGATACTCCAGAATCTGGAATACATATTGCGCGGATGTGTTTTATATACTATCCGCAGACCACTCGTTCCTACATTCATGCGTGGTCTCTAATAATAACCTTATACGTTCTCTTTGCAAATGGTTTACCACATGTCAGTCCGCATCTACAAGGAAGTGTACTTCGATGCAAGCCACCGACTCCTTCATTACGATGGGAAATGTGCCCGTCTGCATGGGCACAGGTGGCGCGCTGAGATATGGGTCGAAGGTGTTGTGGACGAGAGGACGCAGATCCTGATTGATTACAATTGCATAAAAAAAATCGTGGAGATCTATGATCACCAGGTGATCCTGAATATCGATGATCCGATGGTGGAATGTCTCTCGGAGTTCCAGGACATCGTCACCACAAAGGGAGATCCCACAAGCGAACTGCTTGCCAGAGAGATTGGTGAGACAATTGATAGTGCCTGCCGTTCGATGGGGCTTTCCTGCCGCATACATCGTGTGAGGCTGTGGGAGTCTGCAGGCTGTTATGCAGAAATAGAATGGTAAAGATGAGGGTATACGAGATTTTTACAAGTTTTCAGGGTGAAGGAAAAAACCAGGGCCGGCGCTGCACCTTCCTCCGTCTGGCAGGGTGCAACCTTGACTGCCGGTGGTGTGATACGCCGCATGCGCGGGATCCAAGCGCAGGCATAGAGATGTCAAAAGACGAGATCATAGATGCAATCCAGGAGAATGGTGTTGGATATGTCTGCATTACCGGTGGTGAACCGCTCCTCCAGATGGAAAACCTTCTTGTGGTTCTCAGAACGCTCTCTCTGATGGGTTATGAAATCGAGATTGAAACAAACGGGACAATCCGGTTTGACCTCGTACAGCCGTTTGCCTCGGTGTGCATGGATGTAAAGTGCCCTTCATCAGGCGAAAAGAGCGATCACGTTCTCCTTGGAGGAATACAGGCGGTTGATTCCGTTAAGTTCGTTGTAGCCGATGACGCTGATCTTGCATATGCAGATGATCTGCTGCGTTCCGTCCAGATCGCAGGGGATGTGTTCATATCTCCGGTCCATGGATCGGATTTACGGATGATAGCGGAACATCTTCTTTCATGGGATCACCGCTTCCGTCTTCAGCTCCAGCTACACAAACAGATCGGGGTGAGATGATTGAAAGCGGTATGTCTTCTTTCAGGGGGTATGGACTCGGCAACCCTGGCATATTATGCAAGGAATATGGGATACGATATCCTTCCTCTCCATATCACGTATAGCCAGCGTACAGAATCAAAAGAGCTCATGTGCGCAAAACGGATTGCAGAACTGGTTGGTGCAGAACCACCGATTGTTCTCTCCCTTGAGTATTTCAAAGTCATTGGGGCAAGCAGCCTTACCGATCGGGAGATTCCGGTTGAAGAGTATGGACGTTCTTCGCCAGATCGCCCAAATACTTACGTTCCGTTCAGGAATGCAAACCTGCTTGCTATTGCAACAAGCTTCTGTGAAGCACAGGACGGAGATGCGGTCTTCATCGGGGTTCAGGCTGGAGATTATGCAGGATACCCTGACTGCCGTCCCGAGTTTATCGCGGCGTTTCAGCAGGTCGTCGATCTCGGAACAATGGCAGAAAAACCTATCCGGATAATGGCACCGTTTGTACGGATGAATAAAACAGAGATTTTAAAGCAGGGTTTTGCCCTTGGTGTCCCGTATGAGGAGACCTGGTCCTGTTACAGAAACGACGGTTTTGCCTGTGGCACCTGTTCGTCCTGCCACTACCGGCTCGAGGCATTCCGTGCCATTGGGAAGACTGATCCGCTTCCCTACCGGAGAAGGCCATGACGATTATTTACCAGGGGCAGCGCCTCTCTGTGGAACTGCGGAGGGTTGCTCTCCCAAACGGGAGGACAAAGGAGACGATCGTCGTCCATCCCGGTGGTGCAGTTGCCATGCTCCCCTGTGAAGGAGATGACTGTTACCTGATCCGGCAGTTTCGTCCAGCGATTGGGAAGTATATCTATGAAGCCCCGGCCGGCACAATGGAGCCAGAAGAGAGCCCCGAAGAGACTGCTGCCAGGGAACTTATCGAAGAGATCAGGTTACGATCTGATCATCTCATTTCCCGTGGTATCATCATGACGTCACCCGGATATACCGATGAAGTGCTCCATCTCTTCGAAGCGCGCGGTCTCACACCTGCAGAAGACTTCAAGCCGGATGACGATGAGGTGATTGAAGTGGTCCGTCTCCCTCGAAATGAGGCCGAATCGATGGCACATGACGGCAGGATCATCGATGCAAAGACGATAGCCCTTCTCTTTCGGTGTCGTAAAACGTGAACTCCGGGAATACTCACTTTTATTGGAGCAGAAGAACAAGAATTAACGGTTTTATAATGGTGACAGACGGCCATGGCTGACACTGGACAGACAGATAAGGATGAGGCACGACGCAGGTATGATTTTAAAAAGATGCTTGAGCGTCTTGAGGAGAAAGAAGGGAGCGGCACGGAACTTATTTCCCTGTATATTCCCCCGGACAAGCAGATATATGATGTAACTGCACAACTCAGGGATGAGTTTGGGCAATGTGCCAACATCAAGAGCAAACAGACGAAAACGAATGTTCAGAGTGCACTTTCTTCGATCCTCTCGCGCCTGAAGAATTACAAAACGCCTCCGGAGAATGGGATGGTGGTCTTTTCAGGCACAGTCAATGTTGGTGGTGATCGAACAGTCCATGAAACGATCATAGTTGAACCCCCTGAGCCCCTGAAGACCTATCTGTACCGGTGCAGCTCCACGTTCGAGCTTGAACCTCTCAGGGAGATGCTTGAAGAGAAGCATGTCTATGGACTCCTTGTTCTTGATCGGCGCGAGGCATACTGGGGTTTTCTCCGTGGAAACAGAATTGAGCCGGTGAACGGGACGTCCTCGACTGTCCCTGGCAAACAACGGAAGGGTGGTCAGTCGGCTGCACGATTTGAGAGGCTCAGGCTGATTGCGATTAACGAGTTTTACAAGAAAATTGGGGAACGTGCGAGTGAGACCTTCCTTGCAGAGAAGGACTTTTTCGAGCGATTCAAAGGACTTCTTATCGGAGGCCCTACACCGACAAAGGAGGAATTTGCTGATGGGGACTATCTGCATCATGAAGTGAAGAAAAGGGTCATCGGCCTCTTTGATGTTGCATATACAAACGAGAGCGGTCTGGCAGAACTCGTGGATGCAGCTGCTGATGTGCTCAAAGGCGTCGATCTGATGAAGGAAAAAGAGGTCATGATGAAGTTTTTCAAGGAGCTGACAAAAGATGACGGGCTTTCTGCATATGGTGAATCCAGCATCAGGAGAAACCTCGAAACAGGAGCAGTTGATACGCTTCTCCTCTCATCCAAACTTCGTGAGTCCCGGCTTCAGATACGATGTGGCGCCTGCGGCTATATAGAGGAGCGGACACAGAGGATTGAGCCAGGGAAAAAAATCTCAGATCTTGATTTTGGCACCTGTCCGAAATGTACATCTCCCCTCCTGCTGGAAGATGAAACCGATATTATCGAAGAACTGACGAATCTCGCCGATCAGAGCAGCACAAAAGTTGAGATCATATCTGATGATTTTGAGGAAGGTGCCATGCTTTACAATGCATTCGGCGGGATAGCCGCGATCCTGCGGTACAGGACTGGATTATAATGTTTGTCGAGACAGTTGACCTGATCGGACGCCTGCTTAAAGGTCTTACCGGAGAGGAGGATCCGCTTCTTGTGGATGGTGGTGATCATGCCGATCTTGCCTCCACCATTGCGTTTTCCCTTGCAAAGAAACAGAAGCGATCACCTCCTCTCATCGCAGCAGATCTCGCAGAAAAGTTGCGTATACTCCCGGAACTTGATGGAATCACGATTTTTTCTACAGGCCCGTACCTGAACTTCACCTTTGGTGGAGAGTATCTTGCCCAATGTGTTGCAGCGGCCAGAAAGCCTGGGTACGGAACCCTTCTGAAGAAATATGAGCGGGTTTCAATCGAGCATACAAGCGCAAACCCAAATGGCCCTCTTCATGTCGGGCATATTCGGAACACCATTATCGGCGATACACTTGCGCGTGCTTTCAGGAAGGCCGGCTATCCCTGTGAGGTGCAGTATTATATCAATGATATGGGCCGCCAGATTGCAATCGTTGTCTGGGGTCTTGAAACTCTCGGGATCACCCGTCTGCCTGGCGAAAAAGGAGATCATTTTATCGCACGTGTCTATGTCAGGGCAAACCATGCGATCAGGGACGATGAATCGATCAATGGTGCGATCGAGCGGCTGATGCAGGAGATCGAGCGTGGAGACAGAGATGTGGATCAGGCGTTTCGACAGGCGGTCAACACCTGTGTTGAGGGGATCAAGGAGACGCTTTTCAACCTGCATGTGCACCATGACCGGTTTGTCCGAGAGAGCACCTTTGTCAGGATCGGGGATATGCAGCGGGTGCTTGATCGCCTGGCACGGATGGACGAAGCAGAGGTGGAAGGCAAATTCCTGAGCCTGGACCTTACATCATCGGGTTTTGAGAAGAAGTATGTTCTCAAACGGGCCGATGGGACAAGCGTGTATGCCGCACGCGATATCGCATACCATGTATGGAAAACTGCCAATTATGATCGGAATATCGACGTGCTGGGTGCAGATCATAAGCTGATCGGAGCCCAGCTCTCTGCAACGCTCCGGCTGATGGGCGAGGTGCCACCGGAAATACTGCACTTCGAGTTTGTATCGCTTCCTGAAGGTGCAATGAGCACCCGTTCAGGTACATTTGTTTCTGCTGATGAACTGATCGAGGAGGTCACTGCCCGCGCTCTTGAAGAGGTGACGAAACGGAGGCCTGAACTCTCGCCTGGGGAACGGATGGCTATTGCGCGATCAGTTGCTGTTGGTGCAATACGCTTTGACATCGTCCGGGTATCTCCTGAGAAGAGTACTGTCTTTAACTGGAAACAGGCGCTGGACTTTGAGCGGCAGAGTGCGCCATATGTTCAGTATGCACATGCACGCGCATGCTCGATACTGGCAAAAGCCGGTGATTTCGAAGAAGTCTATGAATACAATGATCCCCATGAAATTGCGCTTACAAAGGCAATTGCGCGGTTTCCGGCAGTCATCACTTCGGTTGTAACTGATCTCAGGCCGCATCTGCTGGCCACGTACATCAGGGATGTAGCCGATCTCTTTAACTCCTTCTACCGGTTTGTACCGGTGCTGAAGGCAGAAGGAAGCCTTCGGGATGCACGGCTCTGTCTTGTTGATGCGACCAGGAACACCCTGAGAGAAGCATTGCAGACACTTGGTATTGATGCACTCGAAAGCATGTGATGCCCTGCATCGGCAGGGATACCTGTTCTTCTCTCCTCTCTCAACTGCTGCAGTGAAACCCTGCATGTGGAGCAGACGAGCGCTGCGCGGTGGGGATATGTGCTATAAACACCAGTTCTATGGGATAGAGAGCCATCGCTGTATCCAGATGACTCCGACACTTCGATGCAACCAGCGGTGTCTCTTCTGCTGGCGTTCGATGGAGCATGAACCAGCAGATGAGCATGAACTCTCCCCTGAAGTGATCGTTTCGGGTATACAAAAACTCCATAAAAAAGGGCTTGCAGGATATAAGCCTCATCCTGATGTTACTTCCGATCGCTGGCATGAAGCAACCGGTTCGCCAAACCAGGTGGCAATCTCACTTTCAGGTGAGCCAACCTGTTACTCACACCTTCCCGCGCTTGTAAACCTCTTCAGGGAGAACGGGTATACCGTCTTTGTCGTCTCAAACGGGACACGGCCTGATGTGGTGGCGGAACTCTTCCCAACCCAGCTGTACGTATCGCTTGATGCGCCTGATGAGGAGACGTATACCATGCTTTGCCGACCAAAAGGGGATTACTGGGAGAGAATACTTGAGAGCCTCTCAATACTCTCATCCAGGCGATCAGCCATTCGTATAACGCTTGTAAAGGGGATAAACGACTATTCTCCGGAGGCCTATGGGAGGATCATTGCCGATGCCGCTCCCACGTATGTCGAAGTCAAAGGATATATGTATCTTGGATACAGTCGAAGCAGATTATCAATAGAGCAGATGCCCGATCATGCCCATGTCCGGTCTTTCGCCGGGAAGATTGCACGATCGGCTGGGTACCGGATACGGGACGAGAGCCCGGTCTCCCGGGTCGTCTGTCTTGAGGAGGATCAATGAGGTTTGATGCTGAAGAGTTCAGGAAGCGCTCAAAGGAGAATTTTGAGAGAGCATGGCATGACGGAGTGCGGGTGCTTTCAACCCCGGCTGTTGATCGGCAGTATCCAAGGTATACCTATCGCCGTGCCCGGCCACACCCCGTCTTCGATACGATCCAGAGGCTCCGCCAGACCTATCTGTCGATGGGGTTTGACGAGGCGATGAACCCGGTTATCGTTGAGGAGCATGAGGTGTACCGGCAGTTTGGACCTGAAGCGATGGCCGTTCTTGACCGGGTGTTTTACCTGGCGGGCCTTCCCCGCCCCAATGTCGGGATCGCGCGCAGGCAGATTGAAGAGATCGAGTTGATCACACAAGAGCCTCTTACTCCGGAGCTTGAGGATGCATTCCGGAATACTCTTCATTCCTATAAGAAGGGGGTCATTGACGGTGATGATCTTGTCCATGAACTCTCAGTCGTCCTGGGGGTTGATGACGCCAGGGTCGTCTGTATTCTGGACACCGTCTTCCCGGAATTTAAGGAACTTACGCCTGAATCATCACGTGCAACCCTCCGTTCACATATGACAAGCGGATGGTTCATGTCACTTGGAGAGTGCTGGAACAGAATGGCGCACCCGATCCGCCTCTTTTCGATAGATCGGTGTTTCCGGCGTGAACAGGAGGAAGGGCCGACACGTCTGATGACCTATCATTCAGCCTCCTGTATCGTTGCAGGCGGGGACGTGACGCTTGACGAGGGGATGGCGGTGGCAGAAGCCCTCCTCTCGGCATTTGGGTTCACTGATTTTGAGTTCAGGCCAGATGAGAAACGGTCCAAGTACTATATGCCAGGGACCCAGACAGAGGTGTATGCACGGCATCCGGTCCATGACTGGGTCGAGGTCGCCACATTTGGGATCTATTCACCTTCCGCGCTCGGGGAATATGGAATCAGCATCCCGGTGATGAATCTTGGTCTTGGTGTCGAGCGGCTTGCGATGATCATCCATAACGCAGATGATGTCCGAAAACTCAGCTATGGTCTGTTCTATCCACCGACGCTCAGTGACCGGGGCCTTGCCCGTGCTGTTTCTGTCCGTGAAGAACCGTCTACTGAAGCCGGACGTGCCCTTGCAAAGGCGATCGCAGCGGTTGCGAGCGAACATGCTGCTGCACCATCTCCCTGCTCATTTTCGGTATGGTCAGGCGAGATCGCGGGGACAGCAGTTGATGTTACTGTCCTTGAGCCTGAAGAGAACTCAAAACTTCTTGGTCCCGCCTGTGGCAATGAGGTATTCATCCATGACGGGGCAATCCTCGGGGTGCCCGATACCGAGAAGTTTGCTGAGATCAGAAGAGACGGCCTGCCAACCGGCATCCGGTTTGTCGATACCGTCTCACTCCTCGCAGCCGCCCGGATCGAGGAGGCAGCCCGGTGCGGGGGAGGAACAACTGTCCAGGTGAAGATGGCAAAACTCCCCTCAGATGTGAATATCAGGATCGCCGATCACGCGATGCGATTCGTCACCGATAACCGGAAGAAGATCGATCTCCGGGGCCCGATCTTCATGACGGTGAAGAGTGAGAAGAGAGAAGAATAATTTTGACGCTTCTTCATATTTTGGTAGGGTGAATGGTAAGTATATCCTTGCCCTTATGTAACTATTTGATCGCCTGCAACAGCACCTCTGCCCCCTTCTTGTCCAGGGGTGTGTTATCATTGCCGCACTTCGGGGAGAAGATGCAGGCAGGGCAGCCGTTATAACATCGGCATTCGGCGACAATCGTTGCTGCAAGGTTGGCGATTTTCCCTATCAGATGATAGGCTTTCGCGGCAAGGGCTGCACCGCCGATGTAGCCGTCATAGATGAGAACGGCCGGACCATCTGCTGCTGGATGGTATGCAGTCGAGCAACCCCCGATATCATTTCGGTCACAGATGATAAAACCGGGCATTGCGGCGATGAGGGCATGCTCGGCAGCATGAAGGGTTCCCTCGGGATCAGATATGACGGAGCTTTGGAGGAGTTTTTCATCAATGGAGAGGAGGAGCCCCTGTGTCGGAAATGAGTTCTCCGGGAGATCCAGGGGTTTTGATCCAATCACTCGATCATAGCGGAGGATATGATAGCCCGAGATCGCTTCGGTGACGATCATCTCTGCAAATGATATCGACACTTCCTGGCCTTCCCGCGACCCGATGATCCGGTCGACAGAGACGGAGGTCGTTGTGAGCGGGCGGGTGTAATAATCGGCCTCAAGCAGATCGACTTTGATTATCCCATCATCCCGGTCAACCGACCTGACGATATAGCTTGTATCCTGATGGAGGATGACCGCACCGGGATAGGCTTCCCGGTATGCCTGTGCTGCATCCATCGTCTCGATGAGGCGGCTTTTTTCCATGATCTGGTATCCTCCTGAAGCCGAACCGGTGAGGGTGACGAATTCAGCGGGTCTCCTGACTCCGGCGTAGACATATCCTTTCCGGGTATTGGCAAGCAGCCCTTCATCTGCCAGCTCCCGGAGATGATCCATCATCTCCTCCCCGAAGTACATGGTATCCCGGTCACCGAGCGGAATCTCGGCTGCCGCACAGAGGAGATGGCCCGAGAGGATGATCGGGTTTTGCATATCAATAGCGGCATGCTCGGGGGTGGCGGCAAAGAAGCGGTCCGGGTGGTGCATGTAGTACTGGTCGATGGGGTCATACCGGGCGACCATCGTCACAAGACTCTTTGATCCGCTTCGTCCGGCCCGGCCTGCCTGCTGCCAGAAGGATATGGTTGCCCCGGGATAGCCTGCCATCAGGACGGCATCAAGGGTACCGATATCGACCCCGAGTTCGAGTGCATTTGTCGATACCACCCCCTGGAGATGCCCGTCCTTGAGCCCGGCCTCTATCTCCCGCCGCTCCTCTGCAAGGTAGCCTGCCCGGTACGCACGGATGCGTTCTGCAAGGAGGGGATCTCCCGCAAGCTCTTCGCCAGTCCTTCGTGCGATCACCTCGGCAAGCCGCCGGGACGGCGAGAAGCAGATCGTCTGGAGATGGTGCTGCATATGGATTGCAAGAAGCCTTGATACCTCAGACGCAAGTGAGGCGCCCGGGTCTTTCATATAGGGGTTATAGAAGACGATACTGCGGTGGCTCTGCGGGGATCCGTCGTCTGTGATAATCTGGAATCGGCGGCCGCAAAGCCGCTCTGTAAATTCCTCCGGGTTTCCAGGGGTTGCGGATGCGAGGATAAAGACAGGAGAAGCGTCATAATACGCAAGGACACGGGTGAGCCTGCGGATCAGGAGGGCGATATGGGAACCAAAGATCCCCCGGTACCGGTGTGCCTCATCGATGACGACAAACGCGGTACCCGAGAAGAAATCCGCCCATTGCCGCCGCCAGGGGAGGATATGATGGATCTCATGCATATTCGAGATGATGATCCGGGACTTTGACCGGATCCCTGGCCGTGCATCGCGGGGCGTGTCACCGTCATAGACCGCAGGGAAGAGTCCCGCACCAATCGCCTCATCAATCGCAATAAACGCGGCAAGCTGGTCGCGGGCGAGTGCTTTTGTCGGGTATAGAAGGAGTGCCCGCGCATCCGGGTCGCGTATGAGGCAGTCGATGATCGGAAGGGCGAAGGCCAGGGTCTTTCCGGATGCCGTTTCTGTTGCAAGGAGGATATCCTCGCCCGCCGATGTCCGTTCATACGCCTCAGCCTGATGAATATAGGGCCTGATCCCTTCATCAATAAGCCAGGATCGGAGGCGGGGATGAAGGCTATCGGGGATCTCAGCATATCGAGCCTCTCTCCCGGCAATCTGGTGAATGAAGAGGGCATCCTCAGTTGAACCACACTCCTCCTGCAGCTTTGCGAGAATAGAATGCTGCATCACCAGTACATCTCCAGAAACCGCCGGTGGAGATCGACGAGGGAAAGGACATCCTGCCGGTTATGCCGGATGATCGGGATGAGGGGTCCCGGGTTTTTGGATCGCCGGTAGGTATCATACCATTGTGGCACCAGAACACCCGGGAGATCAAAGCCCCGGTTGATGTCCAGGACTGATTGTTCAATGGTCGCAAGCCGGCAGTCTGAGAGATCCCGCCCAATGGTCCGGCGGGTGATATGGAGAAGGTCAAGCTGATGAGATCCTGTGGTGAGTTCTTCACCATAGTAGGCGAAGCGATCGGCAAGATATGGAACATCGAAGGATCGCCCATTATAACTGAGGATGAGAGGGTCTTCGGGGAGGCTCTCCTGCCAGGCTAGCAGGGCCGGGAGCTCCTCGTCAATGTCACGGGCGAGGAACTGGCGGAGATGGATAGAGCTGCCCTCGATTGTTGCAGACCCGATGAGGAAGACTGGCCGGGAGAAGACGCCGAGGGTTTCGATATCCAGGAAGACGAGGCGTTCTGGCTCAAAGAGGGATGAAGCCCTGATCACCTCCGGATGGGTCGGCGAGAGGCGTGACCGTGTCCATGCCATCACGGCTCCTGCATCCTCCTCCCTGATGAGTGCGAGCACCTCTTCTGCCAACGCCCGGTATCGCCTGATATGGAGGAGGTCAGTGATCGTCTTACAGCCTCTCTGTTTCAGGTGACGCTCGCGGGCAGGTCCGATCCCGGGAACCAGCCTGAGACAGCAGAGCAGGCGTGACCGGGCATCTGAGGAGTCAGGGGGGAGTGGCCTGAAGAAAATGTATTCTTGTATACCAAAGCATGCCCCCTCAGATGTATCGATGGCAGCGCCTGCGATGATATCACAGAGATCGGATCCCGCATGGGCATCCAGAAGCTTTTTTATGCGTTCTGTGTGCTCCTGGTATTCTGAGGCAAAGATGCCTGTTCTGCCGATCCCTGCCCGGAACCGGTTGTCATGTTCAATGATCCGGAACTCCTGCCGGGTATCGATCTGTTCCCGCCAGAATGATCGTGCTGTGCGGAATGCCGCTATTGTCTCTCCCATACCATACTCCTTGATATTGCTTTAGATAAACCCGGTGAGCGGGGTGCGAAAGTGAAACAGGCACGGATCATATCATATACAGGGGAGAGAATCCTGTATGGCTATCAGTAAAGGCTGCGTGAGCACCACCTATATGGTGAAAGGCAATGAAAATTGAAGCACTTCTGATTGATATTGACGGTGTGCTCACCGTCGGTGGAGAGCCGGTCCCTGGAGCGCAGGAGGCTATCGGGTGGCTTAATGATCAGGGTATCAGGTATCGATTCGTCTCCAATTCGACACAGCGGACCAGGATGCAGATTGCGGAACGGCTGAACACAGCTGGTTTTACTATTGACCCCGGACTGATATCAACGCCAATTGGAGCAGCACTCGCTTTCCTTGAAAGGAAGGGAATCACTCGTTGCAGTCTCCTGGTCACAGATGCGGCAACATCCGAGTTTCACGATGCAGGGATTATTGACACTTCAGATGAAGCCGGGGCGGTGATCATCGGTGACGCAGGACTAAAGTTTACCTTCAGGGTACTGAATGAAGCATTTCGGCTGATCAATGACGGCGCACTCTTCATCGCACTTGAACGCGACAGATACTGGATGGCAGAAGATGGTCTTACCCTTGCAGCCGGTCCGTTTGTAGCTGCGCTTGAGTATGCATGCGGAAGATCGGCGTGTGTGATGGGCAAACCATCGCCCGATGCATTCCTCTCGGCATGTGCCATGCTGAAAACCTCTCCCGGGCAAACAGCGATGATTGGCGATGACATCAGAACGGATGTGGGCGGTGCGCAGGAGGCAGGCCTGATCGGAATACTTGTCAGGACCGGTAAATATTCAGATGAGATGCTCAGGAATTCCAACATCACCCCTGATTTCTCCCTCCCATCGATTGCGATGGTGAAAGAGATCTTTGGCTGAGAGATATGCTTAAGGGGTGTCCACTCCTTATCAACCAGTATGCCTGGTAATGACTCTCCAGTTCCGCAGGTATGTATGGGATTTATTCTGCGCCATCCATTGCGGATAGATCCACCTCCTGACCAGGGAGAATTCGGAATAAAGAGGAGAAGCCCGGTTTTTCCACGGGAGAGAGACGAAGAGCGGATACGCAGGTTATCTGAATCGAGTTATACACCAACGACGCAGATCCTCCTCCAGATGATGGATGAAGAGTTCCGGTGCAGTTTCCTTCTATCAGGGGTGTTCATAGAACATCTGGAGGGTGCTGATCCGGATCTCTATGAATTACTGTCACAGGCAACTGCTCACAGGAATGCCGAAGTGCTTTCTGAATCCTACTATAACACGGCTATGGGCGCTATTCCGGATTCTGATGAATTCCGGATCCAGGTGGAGATGCATCGTTTGCTTATGACAGAATTTTCAGGACGAAAACCATCAATCCTTGTTGCACCATGCAGAATCTTCAACAGAAATATCGTAAGAGCCGCCCTTGATGAAGGGTTTTCTGCAATCTACACTGATGTATTTGATACGTATCATTCAGCCTATGATCAGTTTTCTGGATATACTTTAGATGGGATACCATTTTTGATCCGACACTGCAAACTCTCTGATGATATTGCCATCAGGTACGGAGACGTTGACTGGGAATATCACCCCCTGACAGCCAGAACATATGCTGGCTGGATCAGAGGGATGGGGAAATGCACTGTGCATATCCTGGTTGATATGGAGGTCTTTGGAGGCCGTTACTCACGAGATACTGGAATATTAGACTTTCTCCAGGCACTTCCCGGAGCGTATGCCGATGCCGGCATTCACCCTGTACTCCCATCCGAGGAGGTCAAAATGATTACTGCGGCAGATATGTTCTCAGATGAACAAATGGAGGAGGTATTTGGGAGATGGCCACAAAATATGATGCAATGTACAGCGCTGGATGCCCTCAGGACAGCTGGGAGATGGGTACCTGATCGGACTGCCTGGCGGCGCTTCCAGGCAATGCCTCTTTTTCAGGCTATGGCGACAACTGAAGGGAGCTGCGGTATGGTGAAGACGCAGCGGAGCCAGGCGGAGGCATACCTGGAATTTTCCCGGTATATGGCCGCACTTAGCCGTTTTGAGGAGGAGCAGAGTCAAATGGTCAGGGCTGGAAGTGCTGCACGTTTTCTCCGATGCATACCTCCTGAGCGTGCATTTCATTTCTGTACCCCCTACCACCGGGAGGGATTCTCAGCCCATTCACTTGAAGAATTTGTAAAACTACTTGATGTTGCAAGCGATGACTGTATCAAGCACCATGGTGAACGTTCAGATATCGCTACCTGGATCAGGGAGGTCATTGGTGATACAACACTTGCCGGACGTATGCAGACCCTCCGGGGACGGAATGAGATCGCCGAAGCAGTCGAAAAAAGGATACATGAATTATGGAAACGCTTAAAATAGCCTTTTTTGCCTGGGAATCAGTCTATACAAAGAAAGTAGGGGGTCTGGCACCCGCTGCCACCTATCTTGCTGAAAAACTGGCAGAAGAGTATGAGGTGCATTACTTTACACGTGGTGATAGTGATTTTACAAAGAACGGAGTACATTTCCATTGTGTTGATCCAGCAGCCGGAGAGGATGATATACTCACTCACTGCAAAGAGATGAGTGAACGGGCGATAGAACGGGTTATGGAGTTTGATGATCCTCCCTTTGATATTCTTCATTTCCATGACTGGCACTTCTTCCAGACGCTCCAGAAGTTTTGGGACCGGAAATGCATCCTTTCAATTCATTCCACAGAGTATGGAAGAAATGGTGGTGCCATAGGTGATTCCAGGGAATTTGGGGAGATATCAGCAATCGAAAAATCTTCAGGAGAGATTGCAAGCCATATCATCACCGTTTCCAGGATGATGAAGGTGGAATTAATGTGGCTCTATGATATCCCTGAATGGAAGATATCCACGATTCCAAATGGAACTGACCCGTATCTCTATTATATGGATGTGAAAGCTGGAGCGGTCAAGAAGAAATATGGAATTCATCCCCTTGCCTATCTTGTCCTTTTTGTTGGCAGGGTGAGCTGGCAGAAGGGGCCGGATATTCTTGTTGAGGCCGTGCCTCATGTACTGGCACGAAGAGCAGATATTCAGTTCATCATCGCAGGGAAAGGGGATATGCTGCCGATGATCCAGGAGAGATCCATTGGCCTTCCAATACAATGCACAGGTTACGTCTCCGATCAGGAGCACCTTGAACTCCTGAATGCTGCAGATCTTGTGTGCATACCAAGCAGAAACGAACCCTTTGGACTGGTGCTCACCGAGGCATGGAGTGCCGGGAAAGGAGTGGTAGCATCTGATGTAGGGGGGCTCTCGATGAATATTTCAAACCTTGTCGATGGGATTAAAGTACCTCCGGCACCCGAACCAATCGCATGGGCGATCTGTTATGCGATCGGTAATCCGGATTTTCTCAGGTCGATGGGTATTGCAGGCAGAAAAAAAGTGCTGGAACAGTTCAACTGGAAGAGGGTGACTGAAAAAACGCATCAGGTCTATATCGCGGTTATGAAGCCCTCGCTCTGCTGACATTTCCAAAGTGATCACAGATGGAAACAACACGTCGTCCAACCGAATATGATATCTATCTCTTCAGACAGGGTACGCATGCGCGGATCTTTGAATTCCTTGGTTCGCATCCAGAAAACGAGGGCATTTTCTTTTCTGTCTGGGCTCCGGAAGCACGCAGTGTCTCGGTTGTTGCTGATCACAATGGGTGGCAGCCATCGGTCGATTTCCTTGTATCACGAAGTGACAGCTCAGGTATCTGGGAGGGAATTGTACACGGGATCAAGGAAGGATCACCCTACAAATATGCAATCGAGAGCCGTGAGGGGACCATGCTCTTCAAGGGCGATCCGCTTGCACTCTCATGGGAGGATCCACCCAAGACCGCTTCCATCGTAACATCTCTCTCATATGAATGGGGGGACCAGGGATGGATGGAGGAGCGTTTTCATGCAAATGCCCTTGATGCGCCATGTGCATTGTACGAGGTGCATCCCGGGTCCTGGAGGCGTGTACCCGAGGAGGGGGGAAGGATGCTGAGTTACAGGGAGCTTGCTCCCCTTCTCGCAGAATACGTTCATGAGATGGGTTTTACTCATGTCGAGTTTCTCCCCCTCATGGAACATCCCTTCTATGGGTCATGGGGATACCAGACCACTGGATATTTTGCACCGACAGCCAGGTATGGTCGACCTGAAGATCTGATGTATATGATAGATACTCTTCACCAGGCTGGAATCGGGGTCATCCTGGACTGGGTGCCTTCACACTTTCCAAATGATCCCCATGGCCTCGCCCTCTTTGACGGCTCCCATCTGTATGAACATAACAATCCCCGGGAAGGGTTCCACCCTGAATGGCAGAGCTGCATCTTCAATTATGG
>SL_5KL_010_SEDDRAFT_10000735_pt1 | contig 20762 bp, 16 predicted proteins | sample SodLakKL_010_SED_FD_9118 | JGI IMG/M metagenome (IMG submission 9118)
CTGAACATTTCCATCGATTTCGATATTGACTTCATATGCACCTGATAGAGGATCGCCGAATTGATCTACAGCATCGTATACCTCAACTATCGGTTGTCCTCCAGCAACGATATCTTCAACAGAGGCATCGAAGCTTACAGCGTATGTTGTTTGTTCGATATACCAAACCGGTCCGTTTCCAGTTTCCCAGCTCAAGTATGGATAATCGTCGTCTAGATGTGGTCCTGATAAAATTTCGATATCCCAGGGTTCATCGAGTCCTTCTGTATCAGTATCGGTGAATGTTTCATAGTTCTGCATCTCTTCAGTGGTCTTTCCCGTTCCGCCATCGCTTTCCTCTTGTTCAGAAGCCTCGATGTCCCAAAAGGAGTTCAGTACCTCAGCGTCCCCATGCTTGAATCCAATCAAACCTCCGACATCATCACCAGATTCTCCTTCGTTGACCCGTCCAGTTGCATATGATGTTTCTACTATCACATCTGAATCATGAATACGTCCGACAAGACCACCAAGATTCGCACCGTCAGGTCCGGTTATGGTCCCATGTGCGGAGGAATTATTTATCCGGTTGTCCTCGTGAAGTATGCCTACCAGACCACCGACCCTCCTAAAACCTATTGTTCCCACGTTCTTTACATCCACATTTGAAACCGTATTGCTGATCAATGTATTCCCTGAATGGGAATAGCCGACAACGCCCCCGACCCACCGAGGGCCGGTTACCGAACCACCCACCATCAGATTAACGATGGTTGCATCCTGGATACTTCCGAAGAGACCTACTCGGATTTCATCGGTCCTGTTTATGTAAAGGTCTGAGATCTCATTACCGTTGCCGTCGAAAGTACCGGTGAACGACACATCAGGATCCCCTATAGGTTCGAATCCTTTTTCAGTATCCACCAACTCATCGTGACCCGCACTGTTCTCATCGAGATCGGTCATCAATATGTAATCCCCGTCGAGGTCGTTACGCACCGCATATAGATCATACCAATCATAGATAGCCGAGGGTTCCATCGTTAAGAACGGATAACCGTCGTTGATTCTTTCATGTATGTGCCAGATATCTTCATCACCTTCATCATCGTTGGGATCGCCGTAGAAATCCCATGGTTCATCCAAACCTTCTGTAGAAAGGTCGGTGAAGGTAGCTACATCCGTCATCTCCGCTGTGGTTTTTCCCGTTCCTCCGTCGCTTACATCTAAGCCAGAATTTTCTATATCCCAGAAGGAGTTCTTCACCTCACCTCCATCGTTCAATCCAACAAGACCGCCTACATCGTTACCGCTCACGTTACCGGAGGCATACGAATAAGAAACGATACCACCCAAGTTATCTCCTATGAGTCCGCCCACCATAGTTGATCCAGTAATATTTCCTGTTGCATAAGAGTTTGAAACTGTACTTTGACTGTTCCGCCCCATCAGACCGCCAACGAGGTTGACTCCGTTCACATCTCCAGATGCATAAGAATTTGTAATCTCGCCACCCTCTATATTTAAACCTACGAGTCCACCAACATTGTTATTACTCCCTGTCGCATCTGCAATGGAATAGCAGTTTACTATAGTGCCACCTTCGTTGTTTCCAATCAATCCACCAACGCGGTGAGAGATACCCGTAACACTTCCAGTAGAATACGATTTTGAAACTTCACCAAAGTAATTATATCCCACAAGTGCACCAACCCAACCTTGTCCGTTAATGTTGGCATCTATAATACCGACGTTTTGTATGATTCCTTCAGAGATATGTCCAAATAAACCTACTCCGGTCTCAGACCTATCGATGAAAAGGCTTCTTATCTCGTGTCCTTGTCCATCAAAAGTTCCTGTGAATTCAGCACCTTCTTCTCCAATAGGCGCTAATCCCTCAGGCGTATTTACCAGATCGTGATAACCTGGACTGTTCTCATCGATGTCGATCATCAAAAAGTAATCGCCATCGAGGTCGTTACGGACTCCGTCTAATTCGTACCAGTCATGAATCGTGTATGGAGAGAAAGTCAGATATGGATATCCATCGTTGATGCTCTCATATATGTGCCAGATATCTTCATCACCCTCGTCATCGTATGGATTTCCAACGAAATCCCAGGCTTCACCCAGATCATCGTTGGAAGTGTCGGTGAATGTTGCAACATCCTTCATCTCTGCAGTGGTCTTGTCTTCACCTCCAGCACTCGTTGTCTGATTAGAAGTTTCAGTATCCCAGAAAGAGTTCGATACAGTACCCCAGTTACTTCCTGAGAGTCCTCCTACACTGGAGCCATCACTTGTAACTTCACCGATAGAAAACGAATTGTCAACTATCCCATGATTACCGCCCACTAAACCACCTACACGATTACCGCCGGATACACCACCGGTGGCATAGGTATCGGTCACCTCACCTCTTTGTTCTCCCACGAGTCCACCGATATTATTCTCTGTGCCGATCACATCGGCTGTAGAATATGAATTAGAGATTATACCCCGATTGAGTCCACATATACCTCCTAACCCACTGATACCTTCTACTACACCGGAGGAATACGATGAAATAATCTCGCCATCATCTTGGTTTCGCCCGACTAAAACACCATTGTACCAACCATCTGTACCTTCAACACTGCCACTTGCGGATGAGTGCGTTACCACACCATCGTTGTAGCCTACTAGTCCACCTACTCTCTGTTCGCCAGTAACCTCAAAATCGACAAGATTGATATCCATTATCTCGGCACCATCAGTATAACCAAAAAGGCCGACGAATTCTTCAGTAGGTCGGTTTATATAGAGATCTGAGATAGTGTAACCGTTCCCATCAAATGTTCCTATGAACGGGTTATCTTCATCCCCGATGGGATCCCATCCCTCTACAGTATCCACCCAATCATCATAACCAAGACTGTTCTCATCTATATCATTCTCCAAAAGAGCCGCTGCACCTAAATTGTTACGTAACTCATTTAAGTCGTGCCAATCTTTTATGGGTGTTGCAAATATCTCGTTTTCCTCAATTACATCGTTCCAACTTTCACTTTCATCCTCTTCTTCGATCCCAGTATGATAGTCTTCAGCACCAAATGAAACTACAGTGGCACTCAGAAACAATACAGTTGCCAAAAATAATACTCCAACTTTTTTAGATAATTTTCTTTTCAAACTTCCACCTCAAAGGTATAATTCACTTATTATTAGATATAATGTAAATAGTATATTAAAGTATTTATAACAGTGTAAATTTATAAGTAAAAATTTAAAAATTAAATTATTAATAGATATGAAATTTATTGTCGTTATACATCTGCTAAAATTTTAAAAATATCCAAACCCTTTACTTCAAACTCATCTACACCTAAGAAATTCATATACCTCTTTAGTTCTCTATATAAGTACGATTCGAAGGTTCTTCCATCAACTTCTCCAAAGATATGAAAGTTTCTTATTTCCAATTTCGTTCCTCCACAGTACGGATCTAACACACCGATATATTCATCGTTGTACAATATCGGTAAACAGTAATATCCGTATTTCCGCTCCTCGACTTTCTTGTATATCTCCCAAACATACTCGTGTCCATAGATAGTAGAGAACAATTCACGATTCCAAAGAAGTGGGTCAAGTGGTGCCAAAAACCGTACATATGGAGATTCTAAACTTGGAGGATCTTCCCACAACGATCTATCATTTTCCAAGGCATACAGTTCACCTCTCCACCCTTCGACTTCGAGTGAAAACAATGTCCCTTCACCAACTAAATCTTTCAATACTTTTCGAGTATATCTTACCCCTCCTACGCTGTTCCACTGGGCTGAGGCCTTAGATGGGGAAACCAACTTCGAAGATCTTACTATGATCTTGGTGATCCTCTTTTTAGCTTCTTCGTCACTCAAAGCTTCACATTCTAAAAATTTTTCAGGTATCACATTCTCGGATAAAGTGTAATATTTTCGATCTCCTTCCCTGTGATCGATACTGATCTTCCCAGATAACCACAGACTTCGAAGCAGTCTATTCGATGTTCTTGTAGTACGCCAACTAGCTATCTCGTTTTCACCCATATCTTTTAGCTCGAGCGAACTCACAGATCCCTCTTCTAAAACATCCAGGATATATTCTACCTCATGACCGTACTCTTCAAACAGGTCTTCGAACTTTTTTTCCTGCTTCTCCATTTTGTTTTTAAACACTGGATAAGTTTCCATGGGAACGATAGATAACATCTTGCAGTAGTACTCGAAAAGTTCATTTTTTTCGTAAAGTAAATCATTAAGAAATTCAGGCCGATAATCTTCAACTCTACTGAAGAGTGTTAGATCATGATTTTTACCTCCTGGGTTTATAGGATCTACTTGTATACATCGTATATCTTTGAACAATTCTTCAGTACCTTTTTCACCTTTCTTTAAATTATCAAAACCATGAAGATGGCTTAGAACTCTACGAGCGTGTTCTGGAGTGATCTTCATGACAGAAGCATCAGCTAAGCCTATTAAAATATATTCATGTGCGCGGGTCATGTATTGAAAAGCTAGACTATATAATCGTAAATAGACTAATCGTGATCATATAGTTTTGATAAAAGTCCTTACGGTACCTCAGGGTAGTTTCTTTTCTTCAAGCATCCTCACGAAGTCATCTTCCTCCAATATAGTGGTACCTTCCTCTTTAGCTTTGTCTAATTTAGATCCGGGATTCTCACCGACTAAGATGTAATCTGTAGCACCGCTCACTGCAGATGTAACTCTCCCGCCGTATCTCTGTATCTCATCGGTGGCTTCATCTCGAGTATAGTTCTCAAGAGCACCGGTAAGAACGAATTTCTTACCATCTAAGAACTGTTCCACCTCCTCCCTTTCAACTTCCATCTTCACTCCGCTGTTCCTCAACTCCTCGACCATCTTCCTGTTCCTCTGATCATCAAAAAACGAGACGATACTCTCGGCTATTTTAGGACCGATCTCGTCGATCTCTTCCAGTTCCTCTTGAACCGCTTCCATGATCTCGTCTATCGAATCGTAATTATCAGTCAACACTTGGGCCACGTGACTACCCACGTACTTGATACCTAAACCGTAAAGGACCCTATCTAGACCCATATCCTTGCTTTCTTCGATCTCATCAAGTAGATTCCTAGTGGATTTATCCCCCATCCTCTCAACGCTGGTCAACTGGATCTTACCCAACCTGTAAAGGTCTGCTACACTCTTCACTACGCCTTTCTCGACCAATTTATCCAACAGTTTGGGACCCATCCCTTCGATGTCCATAGCTCCTCTGCTCCCCCATAACTCCAATCTCTGCTTGATCTGGGCCGGGCATTGAGCATTGACACATCGTCTGGCAACCTCTTCGCCCAACTGTTTCGCTTCACTTCCACACACCGGGCAAGTTTCAGGGAAATCGAATTTCTCTTGACTCCCATCCCTTTTCTCTTTGATGACTTTCACTACCTGTGGGATGATCTCACCAGCCTTCTCAACAAGCACTGTATCACCTTCCCTCACATCTTTTCTTTCGATCTCATCCTCGTTATGCAGGGAAGCACGAGAAACAGTCGTACCGGAAAGTTGAACAGGTTCTAAAATTGCTATAGGTGTCAATTTACCGGTCCTACCAACATGTATCTCGATCTCCTTCAAAGTAGTGGTCTTCCTCATAGCCGGGTACTTGTAAGCTATAGCCCATCGTGGATGTTTAGAAGTAGCTCCCAATTTTTCCTGATCTTCTAGATCATTTACCTTAACTACCATCCCGTCGATCTCGTAATTTAGACTCTCCTTCTTATCCTCCCATCCATCGATATATTCTAAGACATCCTCTATACCGTTCAGCTTGACGATGTTCTCATTAACTTTCAAACCGGCTCTTTTCATCTCCTCCATGGTCTCCCAGTGGGTCTGAAATTCATCCCCTTCCACATAACTTAAAGTGTAAACAAAGATATCCAGCGGTCTTTCAGCGACTATCTTTGGATCTTTATTCCTGACCGTTCCTGCCGCTGCATTCCTGGGATTGGCGAAGGGCTCCTTACCCTGCTCCTCCCTCTCTTCATTCATCTCTTCGAACTCGTCCCTGGGCATATAGACTTCACCACGGACTTCAGCAGTTTCTATCACAGTTTCATCCCTCAACCTAAGTGGTATCGTATGGATGGTTTTCAAATTAGGCGTGATATCCTCACCCCTTTCTCCGTCACCTCTAGTGGCACCCCTTTGAAACACCTTATCTTCGTAAAATAAAGCCACTCCCAAACCATCGATCTTTGGCTCAACTACATACTCTACCTTATCCTTACCAAGACCCTTTTTTACCCGCTTATCGAAGTCCTTCAATTCTTCGTGATTGTAGGTATTATCCAAACTAAGCATCACGCTCATGTGTTCAACATTTTCGAATTCGTCGATCTCTCCAGTACCGACCCTTTGGGTGGGTGAATCAGGTGTTACAAGTTCCGGATAAGCCTCTTCTAGAGCTTCTAACTCTTTGACCAGCATGTCGTACTCGTAATCACTGATCTCTGGTTCATTTTCGATATAATACTTCCTATCGTGGTATCTTATATCTTCACGCAATTCCTGGATCATATCCTCTGCTTCATCTTTGTCACTGGGTATATTGAACTCTTCCATCTTCTATCTCCCCTTCAAAAAGTCTATCAACTCATCGTAAGATAAAGTGTTGATCACGTCATCCTTTTCCAACCATCCTCTCCGTGCTATCCCCACACCATACTTCATAAAATCGAGGTGCTGTAGACCATGTGCATCGGTTCCAAGTGATATGAGTACGCCTTTATCCTTAGCCTCCCTGGCGTCTAATGAATCTAGATCCAATCTTTGTGGTGAGGCATTGATCTCTAACACCACTGAATTTTCTCTAGCGGATTTCACTATCTCTCTCATATCGACTTTATAAGGTTCTCTTTCACCGATCTTACGACCGGTAGGGTGTGCGAATATATCGATGAGTCCTGTGCTGAATGCGTCGGTTATCCTTTTTGTTTGTTCCTCAGCTTCCATCCTGAAATTAGAATGTACCGCACCTAACACGATATCGAGTCTTTCCAAGGTTTCATGATCCATATCTAAGCTACCGTCTTTCTTGATATCCACCTCTATTCCAGACAATAGTTTGATATCCAATTCCTCTTGAGCTGACCGTATCTCTTCTTCTCTTTCTTGGATCTCCTGCTTATCCAACCCTCCGGCGACTGTAAGACTTTCCGAATGATCCGTTATGGCGATATATTCATAACCTTTCTCTTGAGCCGCCTTACCCACTTCTAAGATCGTATTTACACCATCACTCCAGTCTGAGTGACACTGTAGATCTCCTTTGATATCATCGATTTCAACGAGCTGTGGTAGTTCACTATTCCGAGCAGCTTCGATCTCTCCCCGGTTCTCTCTTAACTCAGGAGGGATCCAATCCATACCCAATGTCTCGTAGATACTCTCCTCATCCTCTCCAGCTACTTTCTTTTCATCATCTTTACTGAACAATCCGTACTCGTTCAATTTGTAACCTTGATCTATAGCTATCTGCCTCAACTCTACATTATGTTCTTTCGAACCGGTAAAATACTGTAAAGCTGCTCCGAAACTTTCCTTATCAACAACTCTAAGATCCGCTTGGATCCCACCCTCCATCCTAACACTGGTCTTGGTCTCGCCCTTTACCAACACTTCATCAACATCAGCATAATTACTAAAAGAATCCATCAATTTAGAAGTGTCACCAGATGCAAGTATATCAACATCACCTATGGTTTCCTTTAACCTTCTTAAACTACCGGCTTTTTCTATCATTTCAGCATCCGGTCCCAGATATTCTATCAAAGAATCTGCTAGAGGAAGTACCTCGTTTAAAAGATGTCTCCCAGATATCTTCTCCAGCATATCGATTCCACGTAGTATCTTATCTTCAGTCTTTCTCCCGAATCCCTTGATCTCCCTGATCTCACCAGATCCTGCGCTTTCTTTTAAAGAATCAAGATCTGTTATATCCAACTCTTCATACAACTTCTTTGCCTTTTTAGGACCGATATCAGGAACTTTCATCACATCGATCAGTCCCTCAGGTAATTCATCTTTAAGGTCATCTAAGTATTCTAATCCACCAGTTTCGATAATCTCGTTTATTTTCTCTTCTATTGCTTTACCTATGCCCTCTATTTCCCTGAGCTCGTCATTTTCGTAATAATCTAGGATATCTTCCTTCATACCTTCGATCTTCCTAGCAGCCTTACGATAGGCTCTAGGCTTAAAGTCAACCCCTTCAAGTTCCAATAAATCTGCTATGTCGTAAAATATATCGGCGATCTTCTTATTCAACATAATCTATAGAAAGTGTTCTCAACACTTTAATCTTTTTCTTAAAGGTTATCTAACTACCGTTGTTAGATCATTCTTCAACTATCTTCCGAAGAAGTTCTTTGATGTCTATAAGATGATTTTCTAGATCATCTAGTCTTCTGTTAACGTTTTCAAGATTTTTATCCGAAATGTCTGTTTTATTGACACCCGTATTAACCTTACCTTGAGAACCGGTATCTGCAACGTTCTCTTCTATTTTATTTTCAGGTTCTCTTTCTTCAAGCTCTTCTTCATCGATATCTTCTGATATCTTTTCAACTTCCCTGATGTCCTGCTCCATCTCTTCGTTTAATTCCGTAAGGAGTTCTAGCGAATACTGGTATTCTCCTGAATCAGCCTTCTTTTTTGTCGTCTTAAATACACGGAGATAGTGGTTGATATCGGATCCAGATTTTTTTAAATATCTTATGTTTTCTTTACATTCTTCGATCTTTTTCGAGATATCNAGAACAGTTTCTGATCGCTTTAGAAANTCTTCNATNTTTTCCAANCCTTCTTTATATCGNCCGCTTTTTAGAGCNTTGACTGNNTCATTAAGCAGCATCTTGTGCTTTTCTATANCTANATCGACCTTTCTCAAGGAAGATAACTTTTTTCTNGCGGCTGGAAACTGGCTTTCNAGTTCTTTTTTCANTTCGTTATGTTTTNGTACATCATCTAAGCAGNTCCTTCACTTCCACAAGACTCTTACCGTATTCTCCTTTTTTGAATCCATTGATCAATNTTTTGATATCTTCCATGTACGATTTTTTTATTTCACCTTGTGGTAATTTAGATATTTCCTCTTTGGTCTCTTCAATTATTTTTTCGGATTGGATTATATTCTCACCTTGTTCTATGAGAAATTCAGAGAGTTCAACGGCTTCAGGATAGTCAAACCTCTTTTTAGCTTCCCTAAATTTTTTGATGCCCTCCTTGTATTCATCAAAGTTCAGACCAGTTTTTCTAGCTTTGCGAAGTAAATCTTTGATATCTTTAAATTTATCATCAAGTTCCTTTTCGATTCCTTGCTCTTTTATTTGAGCGATCATCTCCTCAGCCAGTTCACTTTTGTTAGAGAATCTTTTAGGGTTTTTTATATCCAATTTCTTTGCGATATCGTTCATTTCTTTTCTTGTGTTAGCCTTTGTGATATCTTCCGAATTCATAAATACCCGTCCTCTTTATTAATTATCTGATGAAATTACTTATGGAACCCAAGGATAGTTTCACTGTTATTTAAAATTCTTGCTAATTTAACGAACCATTTTAGAATCGTTTCTATGTCTATCTCGGATAAATTTTAAATCAGATACCTCTGTTAATTAAAACAAGGTACTCAGGAGGTAGAATATATGGAATCCACTTCAAGTCAAATTGAACCTTTGATCAGCGAAAAGATGATACTCCGTGAAAAAAAAGTCAGCGAACTTCTAAAGCAGGGGGATATCTACCAGGCTGTAAAAGCTTCAAAAAAGATACGCCCGTTCCGTTTGACCGGTATTTTAGGTGACTTTCCTCTAAATGTTATCGAATCTTTCTTAGGTGAGATGGATAAGGCTAAAGCAGCAGATGTAGTTAATCAATTTCCTGAAGAGTTCGCAGGCGATCTGATAATGTCCATGGATGATAAAATACTTATGGAAATCTTCAGTGAGATGACCAGCGACGAAGCTGTAGATTTTTTCCCGTATATCAGCGAGGAAAAAAAAGAATCAATCTTATCATCCTATACTAAAAAAATAAGAAAAGATGTCGAAACTCTAGCTCAATATCCAGAAGATACCGTGGGTGCACATATGGAACAGGATTTTATCTCAGTCAACAAAGATATTAATGTCGAAAATACATTAAGATTAGTTCGGGATGCTCCTGAAGAGATAGAACACACTGATTACATCTATATCACAGAAGAGGATCGCACTCTTTTAGGTCTAGTCACGTTCAAACAACTCATGTTCTCTCCAAGAAATAAAAAAATGGAAGAGATCATGAAAACCAGTATTTCTTCAGCCAACGTAGATGATAGGGCTCAAGAGATAGCACAACGATTACGAACACGCAGATTTAAGATGTTTCCAGTAGTGGATAATAAAAATAAGCTCATGGGTGTTATAACTTTAGATACTGCAGCAGACCTTTTATCAACTGAGATAGCGGAAGAATTCGTTTCTTTCTCTGGTACTATCGGAGAAGAATCATTCTTTACAAGACCTAAAAAAGCTATAGGTATGAGATTACCTTGGATGACTGCGAACATATTNCTNAANCTNGGAGCNGTNTCGATAATCAGTTCNTTCGAGTACACTATAGAATCTATCGCTATACTAGCTGCGTTTTTACCTATGATCACGGATATGGGAGGTAATGTGGGGATCCAAGCTCTTTCAGTGTCTATCAGAAGTCTATCCCTCGGTGAGACGCATTTCAGCGATATATTAAAATCGATAAAGAAAGAGATAGCTATCGGCCTGGTTAATGGTTTAGCTTTGGGTTCTCTATTCGGGATCTTAGCATATATTTTCCAGAGAAACATAGTGCTTTCGTTCGTTGCTGGAACTGCTTTAGGTGTCAACGTCATATTAGCAGGGATAATCGGTGGTTCAATGCCCTTTTTAATAAAAAAATTTGGAAAAGATCCCGCGATGATGACCGGTCCTGTATTGACGACTATAACAGATATGACTGGAGTTACCATATATCTAGGGTTGAGTACTGTATTTCTCGTATATATGCTTTAAAAGTATTAAGAGGGATTATGTAGAAACAAGGGAAAAAATATTTATAGCAACTCAGCATACTCTTGAATATCAAGATAACACCCTCCCACCCCCCTCCCTTATTATTCTAGTTTTTTCTTATAAGAAGTAAAAACCATATCGACATGCTTTTTTGTATCGTCATACAAATGTTTATATAATTAAATCAATTATCCATCGGGAGTGTTTGGTGAGAAAAGAAGACCCGATATATTAAATGGTAGAATCATACCTACGCTATTTCTTTTAGGTTGGCCTATAATGGTGGAATCTGTACTCCAAACTGCCTACAGCCTTACAGATACCTTCTGGTTAGGGAACATGGGTGGGATCGAGGGTCGGGAAGCACTAGCTGCAACCCAGATATCTTGGCCTATTATATGGCTGATGGTTTCCATAGGGACCGGGTTCGGTATCGCAGCTATAGCTCTTGTTTCTCAGCATACAGGTGCAGAACGCTTCGGTGAAGTAAATAAAGATGCTGGGCAACTGATGCTTTTTTTCCTAGTGTTCTCATTGGTTATAGCTATTATAGGTTACTTGATATCACCCTTATTGATCAATATAGTAATAGGTGATAATCCCGAGGTTGCCAGACAAGGTATCATATTCATAAGAACTACTTTTCTCAGCCAACCTTTCATGTTTATTTTTATGGGTTATGCGTTCTTGTTGAGAGCTTGGGGGGATACCGTAACACCTATGATCATCACCGCTGTAGCTGTAGGTCTTAATATATTATTGGACCCTCTTTTCATATATGGATGGGGTCCTTTCCCCCAATGGGGTATATTTGGAGCGGCCTTTGCCACCTTGATAACTCGAGGGATAGCAGCCGTTATCGCTATCTATCTCTTGTTCAGCGGAAAGGTTGACATTCGATTGAAACTGAAAAATATGAAACCCGATTTCAAAAGACTAAAGAAATTTTTGAAGATAGGTGCCCCGGCTAGTATCGGCAACAGTGGAACTGCTTTTGGTTTCGTTATATTGACCTTTGTTATCGCGAGAGTAACGAACAGTGAGGCATCGCTGGCGGCATACAATGCCGGTGATAAAATACTGGGACTCATGTTCATATTTATGGGTGGTTTAGCCGTAGCTATGACTACTATGGTCGGCCAAAATCTTGGTGCTGGGAATAAGGAAAGATCTTCAGAAGTGGTAAAAAATGGTATTTTCGCCCTGGCTGGGATCATGACGATATTTACCCTTGTTTTATTCCTATTTAGGAAAGAGTTCATAATCATCTTCAACCAGGATCCAGATGTTGTTAAGATCGGAACCGAATTTCTATTGATTTTCTCACTAAGTATGCCTTTTTTCGGGGTATTTAGAGCTGTGAACGCAGTCTTTGAAGGTTCGGGCCACACAAAATATCAGATGGTCATGAATCTTTTTAGATTATGGGGTTTAAGGGTCCCTCTTACAGTACTTTTTGCTCTTGTTATCGGTCTCCAATCTACAGGTGTTTGGATAGGCATGTCACTCAGTAATGTTTTAGCCGCGATAATAGGTATACTACTGCTGAATTCTGGTGTTTGGAAAAAAAAAGTGATCGAAAAGGATTAAAAAGGGTATGGGGCCGCCGAAATTTGAATTCGGGTTCCTACCGCCCCGGGGTAGAAGGATGGGCCAAGCTACCCTACGGCCCCAAAATGAAAAGTAAAAGGTTTTTAGTAGCCCATGACGTCGTCTATCAGGTCTTTGTGGGTAAGGATCATCCTTCTACAGCAGTATCTTTCGATACCTAGATCATCTAGAACCTCTGCCGGTTCCTCTCCACGTTCAACCCTACTTTCGTATACTTCGTATACGTTTGCGATGACTTTTCCACATGTGAAACATCTTATTGGTATGATCATTGTATATATCACCGATATGATTTCTGCCTTTTCTTTCGGGCTCCACGACCCATGGGTTGTTTGGGTAATTTTCTTCTTGGATCGGATACAAGAAGACTCCTATCGTATTCTTTGAATAAGTCTTCAAGTTCTGGATCATCAAAATAATCGATAAAGCAAAGGGCTATGGCTGTCCTTGTGGCTCCAGACTGTCCCATGATACCTCCACCTTTAACATTAACTTTTAGATCAATTTTATCCGCTCTATCGCCGACCAACTGAATAGGCTCCATTATCTTTAATTTTGCTATCTCAGGAGTAAATATCTCCAGTGGTGTACTGTTGATCCTTATCCTGCCTTCACCTGGACGGATCGTTGCTTTCGCGATAGCTTCTTTCTTTTTACCTGTTCGGGTCAAAACTTCTTTTTTTCCCATATCTGATACCTCTAAAATTTAGCTCCGAGATGTTTGGATATCTCTCCAAGGCTCAAGCCTCTACTCGTTTCTGTTGTCTTTACATCTTCCCCAAGGAATTCATCACCTTGGAATTCTTTAGGTACTCCGATGTATGCTCTTAATCTTTTAAATGCTTTTCGTCCCCGTGGTTGTTGGTAAGGTAACATACCTCTGACAGTCCTTTTAAATATCCTTTCTGGTCTTCTAGGATAATAAGGTCCTTTCCTAACCTTACCTCTTTCACGTTTCTTTTTATAATCTTCTAAGATCTTGATCTTATCGCCGGTTAAGAATATCTTCTCTGCATTAACGACTCTTACGTCTTCACCGGATAAAAGTTCTTGAGCGACCTCCGTTGCTAAACGGCCTAATATCTTGTCCTCTCCATCATAAACTTTCATGTTATCATCCCATCAATCTGATACCGCTACCTTCGGGGTTCTGTTCTGCCAGTTTACGGATACTCATATATTTTCCACCTGCACCTGATATGCCTTCCTTGGCACTATCGCTGGCCTTGAATGAACCAACGATTACTTTTTTGGTCAGGTATCCTGAACCGAGTACCTTGCCTGGAACTATGATCTGTTCATCCTCATCGGCGTGTCTTTGGATCTTAGAAAGGTTTACTTCTGCCCAGTTCTTTGAGGGTTTTGCCAACCTTTCCGCCACGTCTCGCCAGATGGGGGCGTCTTGCTCTCTTGCCATCTCCTTGAGGTCCTTTATAAGACGCACAAGGTTAGGGTTCGTTTTATTTTCTATCGTCATATCTGACTCCTCCGACGCAGCAGGAGGGATACTCCTGCCATATGCGGGTATGCCGTTGCAGAGAGGATGGTATTTATAAATGTTACTGATAGAACGAGGATATATCCAATTCGTTATTTGAGATGATAAAGATAAGCCGGGTATTTGAAGTACTTGATCGAATACCATATTATAGTGTTGATTATTTAGAATTAGAAAAACATGGTTTTGGATAAAACTTTACACCGTAACTATTATATTTAAGGCATACCTAAACATTTCTAGAAAAATAGAAAATTACAAGTTAAAAAATGGAGTTGTATAAGATATGCGATACCTACTTTTGATAACTATAATCGGGCTATTAAGCGGTGTGATCGGAACGGCTGGTGGAGGTTTAGCCGTTGTATTTCTCAAAACTATAAGTAATAGATTATTGAGCATTCTCCTGGGATTCTCCGCCGGTGTGATGGTCGCTATAACTTTTCAGGAATTGATACCTGAAGCTATCGAAGATGGTACTATCTGGACCGCCACTTTAGGGATTTTAATTGGGGTAGGTATAATAGGTATTTTAGACGTAAAGTTCCCTCACAGACATTTTTCTATGTTCCTCGATGGAGACAAAGAGAAAGGTAAGCATCTCAAGACCGGGGTTCTTCTGAGCTTAGGTATCGCCATGCATAACTTACCAGAAGGAGTAGCTATCGGGGTAGCATTCATATTGGGCATCGAGTTCGGACTCGGGGTCGCTCTTTTGATGGCTATCCACAACTTCCCTGAAGGGATGGCAGTAGGAGCTGCGATGTGTGTAGGCGGAGTGAAAGGTTCTAAAGTAGCCCTAGTCACTGTTTTAGCAGGAGTTCCCATGGGTATAGGGGCTCTCATAGGCGGCCTTTTACATGGAGTTTCTGATGTTATATTGTCTATCGGCTTTGGTTTCGCCGCTGGGGCGATGTTATACATCGTGTTCGATGAGTTAATTCCAGATGCACATCGGAAAATGAAAGGGCATTATGCGATAATAGGTATACTTTCTGGCATCATATTAGGTATAATCTTCCTCGAACTCCTTCATCATTGAAACCTATAAACAATCGAAGATTTTAAAAATAGGTACTCTTTCCTTCAAACATGGGCATTATAGTAGGTAAAGATTCAAAAGTAGTGGTACAGGGCATAACCGGTACACAAGGCAAGTTCCACAGTAAGTACATGAGAGATTACGGTACGAACATAGTTGCTGGAGTAACTCCAGGAAAGGGTGGAAAAGAAGTCGATGGTGTACCTGTTTTTAACACCGTTGAAAGAGCTAAAGAAGAAACAGGAGCGAACACTTCCATAATTTTCGTTCCAGCACGCTTTTGCAAGGATGCTGCTTTCGAGGCCATAACCGCAGGTATGGATCCAGTTGTAATCATAACTGAGAGCATACCCGTACAGGACTCTTCTGAGATAATGAGAGTTGCAGAGTTACACGATACAACGATAATAGGACCGAACACTCCTGGGATAATTACACCTGGAGAATCGAAGGTGGGTATCATGCCTAATCATATCTTCGAACAGGGTAAGATAGGTTTGGTCTCTAGAAGTGGAACTTTGACTTACGAGATCGTAAATTCGATGACAAAAAGAGGTTACGGACAATCTACAGCATTCGGACTAGGTGGTGACCCGATAGTAGGGATGGATTTCATAGATTCTTTACAGCGCTTTGAAAAGGATCCAGACACTGAAGCCATGGTCCTTATCGGTGAGATCGGCGGAAATGCAGAAGAAAAAGCAGCTAGATATATCGATAAGAACATCGAAAAACCTGTTGTTGCATACATAGCCGGTAGAACAGCACCAGAAGGAAAAAGGATGGGTCACGCAGGTGCCATCGTTTCCGAAAGCGGAACAGGAACCGCTGAGTCAAAGATCAAAGCATTCGAGAAAGCTGGAGTTCCCGTAGCTAGGATGCCTGGTGATATAGGTAAATTATTGGATAAAGAACTATAGTCGATCCAATAGTTTTGGTAATTCATCACCGATCTTACCTTCGATGAAATGATCGGTTACACTTCTAGTCAAAGGGGTTTCTTCAAGGTTGATCTCGATGACCGTAGCTCCGCTTTCCTTAGCTATCGTTGGGATAGAAGCTGCTGGTTGAACCACGGCAGAGGTTCCTAGACTCAATATAAGGTCACATCTTTCAGCTTCAATCCACGCATTTCTGAGAACATCCTCAGGGAGACGTTCCCCAAAAAGGACTACATCTGGTTTCAAGATATCATCACAGTTACACGTCGGTATGTTTCCCTGAATAATCTCATCCTTAAAATCACTGGTTTTATACTCTTTATAGCATGAAGGGCAGATCAGTCTATCTAGGGAACCATGAAGTTCGAGTACTTCTTCATTACCGGCCTTCTGATGAAGCCCATCGATATTTTGGGTGATAACCGATTTTAGACCCAGCTCTTCCATTTCCACAAGACTATTGTGACCTTTATGAGGACTACTGTCCAAACATTCTTCGATCTGGAGTTTGAACAATTTCCAACATTTTGTAGGGTTCTTTTTAAAGGAGGAAATGCTTGCCATCTCCTGAGGATCGAATTCGTTCCACAGGCCATCCTCTCCTCTGAATGGGGCTATACCGCTTTCTACGGACATACCAGCCCCTGTCAGGGCAGTTATCCTATCTGCTTTCCTTATCGTATCGGTTATTTCGTCCATCAACTATGATAGAATATTCAAAGTTGAGATTTAAGTTTTTCCAAGTTCTTTTCGATCTCTTTAGCCACATCAGCGTGTATACTGTTGCCTGCTGAATCCATGGTCACCAAGAAAGGACCAGCTTCCTCGACTTTGAACATCCAGAAGGCTTCAGGGATGCCCAATTCTTCAAGGAAATAAACATCTTCTACTTCTTTGATAGCGTTGGCCATCAGGGCCCCTGCACCACCTGTATACTGGGTGTACACCGCACCATTTTCTTCTAAGGCCTTGAGTGTTCTTTCAGCCATCCCACCTTTTCCGATGATGATCTTGGTTCCGAACCGTTCTATAAAGTCATCCTCAAAGATCTCCATACGNATACTNGTTGTNGGACCTGCTGANACGACTTCCCATTTTCCATCGACCTTGTGAATAGCTGGACCGCAGTGGAACATAGCATATTTAGAAGGATCGAAGGGTACCTCGTCATCATCCAACGATAGCAATTTTTCATGGGCAGCATCTCTAGCGGTGAATATGGTACCTGTTATGTAGAAAGTATCCCCCACTCTGAGCTTTTTGACTTCTTCGGGATCTATCGGAGTTTCTAAAACTTTTTTACTCATTCTATCACCTCAACTTTACCATCAGAAGATATCTTTACTTCAGCCTGTCTGTTAGCCCAACACTGTGGTACTACAGCAACGGGGAATGATGCAGGATGTCTGTGAGCATGTTCGATCTTCACATCCAAAACTGTTGTTTCTCCGCCGACTCCCATGGGACCTACACCGAGTTGATTGATCTTATCGAGTAGTTCCTCTTCCATGTCTGCGACTTCTTTTTCTTCGTGCCTCTCACCGATAGGTCTGAGCAGCGCTTTTTTTGCGAGTTCAATAGCCATATCAGAACCGCCGCCAAGTCCAACACCTATTATCGTAGGTGCACAAGCTTTACCTTCCATGGCTGCAACATGTTCCAAAACTATCTCTTTAACACCCTTTAAACCTTTACCGGGAGTCATCATGACCAGTTTACTCATGTTTTCACTACCTCCTCCTTTAGGCATAACATGTATCACAGCTTCGTCACCATCTACGACATCCCAATGGATGGCTGGTATGAATCTACCCGTGTTATCACCGCTGTTTTTGTGTTTGATGGTGTGAACTGCATTAGGTCTAAGAGGTATCTGTTCAGTGGCAGTGCGAACTGCGTTCACTATCGTTTCTTTTATCAGGTCCGTATGTTCAAAATCAGCTCCGACTTCCACGAAAAATGTTGGAGTTCCCGTGTCCTGGCAGATCGGTCTGCTTTCGTCTTTCCCAACTTCGATGTTTTCAAGTATCGCTTCTAACTGAACTTTCGGTCCCTCTTTCTTTTCTTTATTTACCGCTTCTTCTAAAGCATTCTGGGTTCCGGAAGTTACTCGCGTAACCGCTAACCTTATGGCCTCGACTAGACCCTTTTCCATCTCATCTTGATCCATGATATCATCAGATAGTAAGTGAAACGTGTATAAAGAATTTAGGAAAAAATCGGTATTATCAGAAAGGTTTAAAAAGAAGAGTGTATCATGCTATTGATACTTGACAATAAAAAACAAGAGTCATGGACATCTATTCGGTTTTTTTAAGATCAATATTCAAAAAATACCGAAGATATTAAATGACTCATCGTATTTCTCACCCAAAAAATAGCATGGTAGGTTGAACATGAAAGGAGACGTATTGATAATCGGCGGCGGTATCTCCGGTGTACAAACGGCACTTGATCTGGCCGATAAGGGTTTCGAAGTTGTTATCTTAGATCGAGCCCCCAGTATCGGTGGAAACATGGTCAAGTTGGACAAGACCTTCCCTACAAACGACTGTTCTATATGTATATCCGCACCAAAGATGGTAGAAACCAGCAGGCATGAAAACATAACTCTTCTAACGTATTCTGAAGTTAAAGAAGTGAATGGTAGTGCCGGTGGTTTCAACATCAAGGTTTGGAGAAGAACGAAGTATGTAGATCCAGATGAGTGTACTGGATGTGGGGACTGTGAAAAAGTTTGTCCGGTAGAGGTACCAAATGAGTTTGATGAAAAATTGTCCACTAGAAAAGCTATCTATGTAGAGTATCCCCAGTCCGTACCACTTTCCTACACCATAGATTATGAGAACTGTGTAGGTTGTGGTGCTTGTGAAAGGGTATGCGACGCAGGGTCTATCCACTTCTTAGAGAAATCTGAAGAGGTAGACCTTTCCGTAGGAAGTATAGTGGTGGCGACCGGATACGAGATGATGGAACCCAACGTATGGAGGGAAGAGTACGGGTATGGTGAATATGATGACGTACTCACAGCCATGGAGTATGAACGATTGCTCTCTTCCTCGGGACCCACAGAAGGAAAGATATTGAAACCCTCAGATGGCGAAGAACCGGAAAGTATTGCTTGGATACAGTGTGTAGGTTCTAGATGTAAACAGAAAGGCATGCCCTACTGTTCTAGAGTCTGCTGTATGTATGCGACCAAAGAAGCTTCGATAACAAAAAGTGATAATCCGGAGATAGACACGTCGATTTACTACATGGACCTTAGAGCTTATGGAAAGGATTTCCAGCAGTATTATGATAAAGCCAAGATAAACGGTGTGAATTATTACAGGGGTAGGCCTTCTAGGGTCTATGAAACCGAAGATGGAAAGTTAGCCATCGAATACGAGGACACTGAAAAGGGAGAAGTTAAAACCGACATCGTAGATATGGTGGTCCTTTCATCTGCTATAGTCCCCTCCAGCGGTAACGAAAAGTTGGCTGATATCTTAGGTATTGAAACCGATGAAAACGGTTTTTTCCAATCCAAAGACATTTTGACCGCTCCTATGGATTCCACAAGGGATGGAATTTATCTAGCAGGATGTTCTCAATCCCCAAAAGATATACCTGACAGTGTAGCACAAGCCAGTGGTGCAGCAGCTAGAGCCATGGGACCGATAAAGGACAGAAAGAGAAAGGGTAAAGCAGAGAAGCCTGCTGAGAGGGATGTATCCGGAGAGCAACCCAGGATCGGTGTCTTCGTCTGCGACTGTGGTAAGAACATCGCTAATTACGTTGACGTACCAAGTGTGGCAGAATCTGTGAAAAATGTACCCGGTGTAGTTCACGTTGACGAAAGTATGTTCGCCTGTTCTGAAGATGCTCAATCCAAGATAAAGGAAGCTATTGAAGAGCACGATCTGAACAGGATAGTAGTTTCAGCTTGTTCACCTAGGACCCATGCAGACCTGTTCCAAGATACCATGGAAGAAGTCGGTTTGAACCGATATCTCTTCGAGATGGCAAACATCAGAAATCAGTGCAGCTGGGTTCACAGTGATGACCCGGAAAAAGCTACCAAGAAAGCGAAGATATTGACCAAGATGGCAGTAGCCAAGGCTAAGCAGTTATCAGCACTTACAGAACATGAGATCGAAGTCGGTGACAGAACGTTGGTCATAGGTGGAGGTCCCGCAGGCATGAAAACCGCTCTTAGCTTAGCGGATGCCGGACAGGATGTAACTTTAATCGAAAAGGAGGACAAACTCGGAGGAAAATTACTCAGATTGAATACCTTATTCCCGAGTGATATCGATTCTAGAGAATTGGCTAAGAAGATGGCACACCAGATCGATGAAACTGATAATATCAGGGTGATGACATCTTCAGAGATCAAAGATATAGACGGTTACATCGGTAACTACGAAGTCACCATCGAAGACGAAAAGATAGAGGTCGATACAATCGTATTAACGACCGGTTTCAAAGAGATCGACCCAGATGACTTTTATGGATATAAAGATGACAGTCGGATCATGACACAGCTTGAACTCGATGAGGCATTAGCTTCGGATGAACTCGAGGACCCTGAAAACGTAG